>ERZ888423.100-NODE-100-length-85228-cov-13.262513_pt1 | contig 85228 bp, 89 predicted proteins | sample MGYA00520523_ERZ888423 | MGnify/ENA primary metagenome ERZ888423 (study PRJEB32303, sample SAMEA104408611) | aquatic metagenome | biome: Brackish water; feature: Pelagic; material: water | place: Baltic Sea | collected 2014-06-08T10:24:00 | depth 30,27 m ...
ACCGACTTGAGATGGCTGAACGTCTCGAAGCCTGCCTCGCCGTGGTACGCACCCATGCCGCTTGGTCCGACGCCTCCAAACGGAAGATCGGGAGGCCCGATGTGGAGGAGGGTTCCATTGACACTGACGCCACCGGATGAGGTGCGTGCAATGGTGCGTTGTGCCGTGGTGTCGTCGTCGGTGAAGACGTAGAGCGCTAAAGGCTTCTCACGGCCATTGACGAAGTCGATGGCCTCATCGATGTCATCAACGCAGATCACCGGGAGCACCGGACCGAAGATCTCGTCAGTCATCACATCGGAGTCGAGGTCAGGATCAATCAACACCGTGGGTGCGATGTAGCGGTCCGACGGGTCGGTGGTGCCACCGAATGCGATGGTTCCGCTGCCTTCGCCCCCGATCAGTGCAGAAACCCGTTCGAAATGGTCGTCGCTGATGATGCGGCCGTAGTCGGCGCTGGCGTGGGGGTCGGCGCCATAGAACTCGGTCACCGACTGCTCAATAGCTTTGACGAGACGGTCGCGCAGGGGTCGGGCGACAAGGACATAGTCAGGAGCGATGCATGTTTGGCCGGAGTTCACGAACTTGCCCCAGGCAATGCGCCGAGCGGTGACTTCGACATCGGCATCAGCGGCAACGATCGCCGGACTCTTGCCACCCAGCTCAAGCGTCACGGGCGTCAGGTGCTCGGCAGCAGCATGCATCACGATCTTTCCGACACGTGTGCCGCCAGTGAAGAAGATGTGATCGAATCGTTGATCGAGCAGTGCGCTCGACTCATCAACCCCGCCACCGACAACTGCAATTGTTGTCGTGTCGAGATACTTCGCGCACAATTCGACCAGGGCATCGGATGTCGCCGGAGCCACCTCGGATGGCTTCGCGACGATCGCATTTCCGGCGGCGATCGCTGCGGCCATCGGCGACAGCAAAAGCTGCAGTGGGTAGTTCCATGGAGCAATCACCAGCACCACGCCCTTTGGCTCTGGCACGATGCGCGCGGTCGCAGGCTGATAGGCCAATGGGACCTTGACCTTGCGCGGTTCGGACCATTTCGCAAGGTGCGATTTCTGGTGGCCGATGTCGGAAAGCGTGAAACCGATCTCCGTCGTCCAGGCTTCGGTTGCGGGCTTGTGGAGGTCGGCGGCGAGTGCCGTGAGGAGTAGATCCGCATTCTCACGCAGCATGGCCTCCATTGCATTCAGCTGGTTGCGGCGCCACCCAAGTGGCCGAGTCAGCCCGCGATCGAAACCATCCCGAATCGACCCGACGATTCGACCTGCATCGAACTCGGGTTGACCGGTGGAAGCTGCGGCTGCAGGGCGAAATGTGTTGGTCATGTGATGCGCCTCCTCAGGCATGGTCTTCGCTTCAAGATCGTTCCCGTCAAGATCGTTCGCTTCTAGATCATCGTTGAAACGGACACTCGGCGCGCTGCCCGCACACGGAAATGTCGCGAGGCCCGTTGATCACCCGGAAACTTGGTCGGCTGGCTCACGTGCGACGATAAGCAGGTCGGGGCGTTCAGACAGAGCAGGGTGAACAACTTCAGGTCGAAAGACGGTCACTGGTCGAAACCCTGCCGCTCCTGTTCGGAACGGACGTACGCGATGACGTCGTCGATCTCATCGTTATCGAGGCCGGTGACCGCGGCCATGTCACCAAAGTTCCAGTGGTGCTGCCGTGCACCATGAAGAATTGCCGAGCGGAACGCATCGTCGCCGTGATGGTTGGGTTCGTAGACGATCGACAAGTGCGACGGGCCCTTGTCGGTGCCCTGCAGGTCGGCACCATGACACGACGCACAATTGGACTGGTACAGATCCGCACCAACCGCCAACCCCGCAGGCGATGCGGGCTCCTGGGCCTCCGGGGCACCGCCGCATGCGGCTGCAAACACGATAAGCGCAACAGTCACTACTGCAGCGATCGGTTGGACGGGGCTGACCGCGTGGAGGAGTCGCTTCACACCTCCTAAACTACGACATGTTGTAGATATTCAAACGTCGGACTGCACACCGAGGAGGTGAATCGTGTTCAACGCCCCGCTTGCGCTCGCATTCACCGCTGGCATGATCGCCAGCATTAATCCGTGCGGATTTGCTCTGCTCCCCGCCTATATCGGCGCGTTCGTTGCCGGTGACGACACCCGGGTCCGTACCGACTGGCGCATCGCACGCGCCGTCGGGGTATCAGCGGCAGTGTCGGTTGGATTCGCAGCGATGTTCATCATCGTCGGTGTCGTCTTCAGCTCGGCGTCGAGCGCTCTCCGCCAACAGATGCCATGGGTCACGATTGCCGTTGGTGCGGTGATGTTGGCGATGGGAGTTGCCTCCATCGCTGGCTGGAAACCTCCCCTCCCGTTCAACAACCGGGCCACGGCCCAACGCCGCGACGCAGTCGGCATGGCGACCTTTGGATTCGCCTACGCCCTGGTGTCGTTGTCCTGCACGCTCGGTCCGTTCTTGTCGGTGTCCACCTTTGCGATGCAACAATCCTTCTTCGACGGCATCACCACCTACATTGTCTACGCCGCAGGGATGGGCACGATCATCTTGGCGCTCAGCGTGTCCGCCGCACTGGCCCACGACTCATTCGTCGGAACTTTGCGAAACGCATCGAAGCACGCGCCGCGCCTCGCGGGCGTGCTCCTGATGCTGTCGGGCGGATACGCAGTCTGGTACGGGCGCTACGAACTCTCGGTCTACGACGGCAACCGGTCGACCGACTCGATCGTCGAGGCAGGAATCAATCTGCAAACGCGATTCGTGTTGCTCACCCAGTCCTTCGGCGCCACCCGCATCGCGCTCGTCATCGTCGCACTCACCGCCGCGGCGTTCCTTGGGTTCCAGTTACGTCACCGCAACATCAATAAGATTGTCATCAAGGAAGCGGAGTCAGAAACGACACCGTTCACCAGCAGTCTCGACCAGCCCGCCACATCAGAAACATCATCAGCACCATGACACGACGAGCCGACGGCGCCCTCGAAACAGATGTTCTTCGAGCACTGTGGAACATCGACCAGCCAGCGTCGCCCAGTGACGTCATCGAAGACATGAGTACCGACCTGGCTTACACCAGCATTGCGACCATTCTCGGTCGGCTTTGCGACAAAGGTTTGGCAACCCGGAAGCGGTCCGGCCGCGCCTATCGGTACGAGGCCGCGAGCAGCGAAGCAGACCTCACCGCGCAACGTTTACGCACGATCCTTGATGCAGCATCAGACCGCCAGTCCGCACTTGCCGGGTTCGCTCAAGCACTCGACCCCGCCGACGCCGCCCAGCTCTTTGCCATTTTGAACGACGCACCGTGATCGACTTCGTTGCACTCCCGCTCGTCGTCACACTTGGCGTTGCGCTTGCTGGCAGCCGCCGCCTCGACCGACTCAGCCCGGCCGCAGCAGCGCGCTGCAGCGCTTTTCTCCTCGCTGCAGTGGCAATTTCTGCGGTCCCAACACTGTGGCTGATCGGGCTCAGTGGCCTCGCTCACGTCGGATTCCACAACCCAGTCATCGACTGGTCCCGACATCTTCTCCCTGAGTATCGGCCTTTCGGCGGCCTCGTCGGCATCGCCTCACTGGCCGCAGCGTTCGTCGGAACGATCCGCGCCGCATGCGTCCTCGCACATCATCAGCAACTTCGCTGCAGATGCCGTGGTAGATGCCGTGGTAGATGTTTGTGCAGTTCTCGGGGACTTCTTTCGTATCTTTCGTAACCCCGTAGCCCCGCACGGCCGCTGCTGAGCACAGGTCACCGAAGCGCGCTCAGGCCGCAGATAGGATCTGTTTCATCAAAAATCTGGGATGGACGCAATGTGCACGAACTGCTGCCGCGCTGCTCGTGGTTGGCCTTGCGTCTGCATGCTCGGGGAGCGATGACGAACTTGTCAAGCCTCAACCGGTACTCGATGTTGGCGACGATGGCGTTGGCACGTGTTTGGCGTTCGATGTGAATACATCGGCGTCGGTCACGGAACTTCCGAAAGTCGACAGTTGCACCGTCGAACACACCCACGAGATTTACTCCGTCGTCGACAGCACCGCAGAGGTGTACCCCGGCTTCGAACAACTCGAAGCAGAGGCCCAGGCAAGTTGCGTCGCCGGTTTTCAGGAATACGTCGGAATCAGCCCGTTTGATTCCGAACTGTTCTATTCGTGGTTAGTGCCAACGCTCGACACCTGGGAAAACGACGACGATCGCGAGATTATTTGTGTTGCCGGCAGTGCCAATGGCGGACCGCTGACCGAGTCGATCAAGGGCATCGCTCGCTGACGCACAGACAGCACAGAAGCCGCTGCCCTTTCGGACGGCGGCCCCTGCGTTTTGGTAACACCATTCTAGCTGACGCTGTCACACGGGCTCACAGAAAAGCTTCGTGGCAAACGCCGTGGTAGATGCCGTGGTAGATGTTTCTGCAGTCCTCGGGGACTTCTTTCGTATCTCTCGTAACCCCGTAGACCTACCCGGTAGTACCACCAGGGAGGGGGTCGCACCCCCCTACTTGCTCACTTCAACAGCGCCGGCGCTTCCATCAACAACCGTTACGGCAGGCTGAAGAGCCTCAACACATCGCCAGAGGCTGGGCCGGCGGTCACCGCATGCGGTCAGCGCATGCGGTCAAGACTCGGTTCACGGGGCGACGTCGTAGCCGGCGTCTTCGATGGCGGTCACGATTGTGGCGCGGTCTCCGCCATCGACGGTGACGGTCTTGGTATCGATGTCGACCTCGACGCGAGCGACCCCACCAAGCCCTTGCACGGCAGTTTCGATCGTGGATTTGCAGTGACCGCAGGAAATCTCGGGCACGGAGTAGGTGGTGGTTGCTGAATTGGTCATGTCGATCTCCTGGATTGGTGTTGGTCCGAAGGTGCGAATCGGCGAAGTCGGATGCTGTTGATGACGACGCTGATCGACGAGAACGCCATCGCTGCACCGGCAATGAGCGGGCTGAGGAGGCCGGACACTGCGAGCGGAATGGCGATGGTGTTGTAGCCGAAAGCCCAGAACAAGTTCTGCACGATAGTGCGGTAGGTCCGACGGGAAAGTTCGATCGCCGTGACGACGCCGGCGACGTCACCGCGCATCAGGGTGAGGTCGCTGGACTCGATGGCGACATCGGTCCCGGTGCCAATTGCAATGCCGAGGTCGGCTTGGACAAGTGCAGGTGCGTCGTTGACGCCGTCACCAACCATCGCAACGATCTCGCCAGCTTCTTGGAGCCGCTGCACTTCGCGCTGCTTATCCTGCGGGAGCACCTCGGCAATAACTCGATCGATGCCGACGGCATCAGCGATCGACTGAGCGGTGCGGGCGTTGTCGCCCGTGATCATCGCCACTGTCAAGCCGAGTCCGTGGAGCTTCTTGACGGTGTCAACTGCTGACGCCTTCAAGGTGTCGGCCACAGCGATGACACCGCGGACCTCGCCGTCCCAGCCGGCGAACACTGTGGTCCGGCCCTGGTTCTCGAGCTTGACCGCTTGGTCGTCGAGCCAGCCCGGAAGTTCGAGCGATGCCTGAGCGGCGAGCTCGCGTCGCCCAACCCACACGGTCATGCCGCCGACCTCGGCGCGAATGCCGTGCCCGATGATGGTCTCGAACTCGGTGACCGGGTCGAGCGAGCCATGCACTTCCCTTGCGGCGGCGGCGATGGCTTGACCGATCGGGTGCTCGCTGTCCGCTTCAACGGCGCCTGCGCGGGCGATGAGGTCGACTTCGCTTGTGCCATCGATCGCGACGATGTCGGTGACTGACATGGCACCTTCGGTGAGTGTGCCGGTCTTGTCAAACACCACCGTGGTGATGCGCCGAGTGCGTTCGAGCACTTCGACAGACTTGATGAGGATCCCGAGCTGCGCTCCGCGTCCGGTACCGACCATGATCGCCATCGGCGTTGCCAACCCGAGGGCACACGGGCAAGCAATGATCAACACCGCAACCGCCGCGTACACGCCGTTGCTGACGCTGCCGCCGATGACGGTCCAGCCGAGGAACGTGAGCAGCGAAATCAACATCACGATCGGGACGAAGACTGCCGAGATTCGGTCAGCCAAACGCTGCGCTGCAGACTTTCCGGTCTGGGCGTCTTCGACGAGTTTGACGATCTGGGCGAGTGCCGTTTCCGAGCCGATCGCCGTCGCCCTGATGGTGAGGACGCCGGAGGTGTTGACCGTGGCGCCTGCAACCTTGTCGCCTGGATGTTTGTCGACCGGGAGCGATTCACCGGTCAGCATCGATTCGTCCACAGCGCTCGCACCTTCGACGACTTCGCCATCGACGGGCACCTTCTCGCCGGGCCGGATCTTGACGAAGTCACCGACCTGGACCGACTCAACCGGCACCATTTGCTCGACACCGTCACGCACGAGACGTGCTTCTTTGGCGCCCAACTCGACGAGGGCTCGCAGTGCCTTGCCGGCACGGCCCTTTGCACGGGCTTCGAGATACCGACCCAGGGTGATGAAGAACATGATCACCACGGCGGCTTCGAAGTACAGCTCCATTCCGTCGGTGAACAATTGGTAGGTCGAGAACGTGAACGCCGAGAGCGTGCCCATCGTGATCAACGTGTCCATGTTCGCTGTCAGGTGGCGGGCGCGTTGTGCAGCGCCGACGAAGATCGGCCAACCCACGTAGAACTGGATCGGGAGAGCGAGCGCGAACTGCAGCCATCGCAACCACGTATTCTCCATCGCGAAGTCGTGGTACAGCATGGTCGACACCATGAACAGGGCGACCGGTGCCGAGATCACTGCCCGTCGGAGCCACAGCGCCCGATGCTTCGCCTCATCGCCATCGGCCTGGTCGGCGCGCTCGGCTGCGGTTGGGCCCGATGCCACGTCGTTGCGGGCGCCGTTATCGTTGCGAGCGGTGAGTTCGTAGCCGGCCTTTTTGACGGCGTCGGCGAGAAGAGCCGGGTCCAATGTGGCGCCAGGAGCGGGGGTGACGACGGCTCGGCCGCTGGCGTAGTTGACTTCAGCGTCGGCAACTCCGGTCTGGCGTTGGAGCACTTTCTGGATGCGCGCAGCGCACGAGCCGCAAGTCATGCCGTCGATATCGAGGTCGAGAGTCCGTTCGCGAGCAACGAGCTGATCGGTCATAAGTCAAACGTACGCCTTCCAGCCCAGGGCAAGGTCAAGCGACGTTGGTCACATGATGACGGATGGCTCGACAGTGATGATCTGGCAGCGGTTCGCGTCGGTGCACTCGGCGGGGTCGAGCGCACCGGCACGCTCGTACATCGCTTGGAGCTCGACCCGGGCGGTTTGCAGTTCGACAATCTTGGTGTCAAGTTCGTCGAGGTGCCGCCTCAGTAAAGACGTGGTGTGTTCGCACGTCTGGCCGCCCTGGTCTTTGATCTCAAGGATCGACCTGATCTCAGCGAGTGCGAGGCCTGATGACTGGGCTTGCTTGACGAAGTCGAGGCGCTCAATCGCAGCAGGTCCGTAGGAGCGGTACCCCGATCCGGTTCGGACTGGTTCGTCGAGCACACCGATCGACTCGTAATACCTGATTGTCTTCGTCGTGACGCCCGCGGTGTTGGCAAGTTCGCCGATCTTCATGCCGATCAAGGTATCGAGCACAGATCCCTATGACCTTGCTGTCAACTGGAATCTTTTGCGCTCACCGGGCGCCTTACGAACTCTATAACTCGGCCTCTATAACTCGACCTGCGCACCGACCTCGATGACCTGGCCGGGCGGCAGGTGGTAGAACCGCGCAGCGCTCGCTGCGCCGCGATGCAGCAGCACAAAGAGCTGGTCGCGTAGCGGGTGCATCCCGGGAAGGTTGCCGGCTGTCACCGACTCGCGGCCAAGGAAATACGTCACCTTGTCGGTATCGAACTTGCGATGCGGGAAATCGAGCGCGCTGAGCACTCCTGGGACAGCAGGCTCGTCCATGAACCCAAACGTAATCTTCACATGAACGACACCCCCGGCGAGGTTGATCCGATGCGCACGTTTGCGTACGCCGACGTAGGGCTCGTCGGCGACCTCGACCGAAACGATTAACACCTGTTCGTGGAGCACCCGATGGTGCCGGACGGTTGCGGCGAGCGCTGGCGGAACGTTGCCGTGATCGCGAAACAGATAGACCGCGGTGCCTGGCACACGCCCAAGACCATTGTGTTCAACATCAGCCATCACATCCGCCAGCGTGCGATTTGACTCCTGCAGACGATTTTTCACCAACTCGCGTCCGCGGCGCCAGGTCGTCATCTGGACGACGAGCACCACGGCGACGAAGAGCGGAAGCCAACCGCCGGCCGGAATTTTCGGAACGTTCGCCGAGAGAAACGCAACATCGACCATGAGGAATGGGACCAGCACCAAGAGCGCCTTGGCGCGCGACCAACCCCACCGATCCCGTACAAGTCGGAAGAAGATCAACGTCGTGATCAACATGGTCGTCGTGACCGCGATGCCATATGCCGCGGCCAACGCACTCGACGTCTTGAAGATGAGAATCAGTGACACGCAGCCGATCATCAACAGCCAGTTCACCAGCGGCACATAGACCTGGCCGACGTGATGCCGAGACGTATGACGGATCGCCAGACGAGGGAAGTAATCGAGCTGAACAGCTTGAGCCGTCAGCGAGAAGGCTCCAGAGATCAACGCTTGCGAGGCGATCACGGTCGCACACGTCGCCAGCACGGCGAGCGGAGCGACGCCCCATCTCGGTGCCATGTCGTAGAACGGATTACCGATCTCACCGTTTCCGTTCCCGAGCAGCGCAGCCTGACCGAAATAGATAAGTAACAAACTCGGCAGGACGAGTCCGTACCAGGACAGCGTGATTGGGATACGACCGAAATGACCCATGTCCGCGTAGAGCGCCTCGCCACCGGTGACAACAAGGAAGATCGACCCGAGCGCCAAAAATGCGCGCATTGGATGGCTGACGAATAGATCGATCGCGTATGTCGGCGACACCGACTTGAGCACGTCGGGGTGCTTCGCGATCTGGCGGGCACCGAGGGTCGCGAGGACACCGAACCAAACAACCATCACCGGGCTAAACACTCGGGCAATGCCGGCCGTCCCGCGATGTTGGACAGCGAACAGTGCGACCAGGATCAGAATCGACACCGGGATCACGAACCGCGAGAACGCTGTTGTCGCGACCTCGAACCCTTCAACCGCCGACAGCACCGAGATTGCCGGCGTGATCAGACCATCGCCGTACAGCAGCGCTGTTCCGAAGACCCCGAGCGTCACAATTGCGGCAGCCTGCCTCGAGGGCGGCGAGTCCCGTGACGGCATCACCAGCGCCGTCAGCGCCAAGATGCCGCCCTCGCCGTGGTTGTCGGCGCGCATCACCAGGAATAAATACTTGGCCGAGATGACGATCAAGAGTGACCAGAACACAACCGACGCAACGCCATATGCCGTTGCCTGAGTGACTTCAATTTGCGACACCTCGAACGACTCACGAAATGCGTAGATCGGGCTTGTCCCAATGTCACCGAACACGATCCCGAGTGTTCCAAATGCCAAGGCGAACCGCCCCGACTCATGACTATTCACTTGGTCACGCTACGACGTGCTGATTTGGATTGATGACGACATTGCCGCAAAACTTCAGTAACTCAGCCGTTGGACAGTGCCTTGTCGGAGATGATGCACTCGGTCGTGAGGATGAGCGCCGCAACCGATGCTGCGTTCTGTAGCGCGGCACGGGTGACCATTGCCGGGTCAATAATCCCGGCCTTGGTGAGGTCTTCGAAATCGCCCGTGGCGGCGTTGAAGCCAACCGCTCCGAGCCCTCGCTCGACCTGTGCAACAACGACTGCAGGGTCATAGCCGGCGTTTATTGCGATCTGACGGGCAGGCGCTGACAGTGCCTTGGAGACAATCTGTGCGCCAGTGATCTCGTCGGAGTCATCCATTGCCGCAGCGGCACGGTCGACTGCATCGCGGAGCCTGAGCAGCGCGGTACCGCCGCCAGGTACGACGCCTTCCTCGATCGCTGCACGCGTTGCCGAGATCGCATCTTCGATGCGCATTTTGAGTTCGACCAGTTCAACCTCAGTGGCGGCGCCGACGTTGAGAACGGCAATCCCGCCAGCAAGCTTCGCAAGCCGTTCTTGCAGCTTGTCACGGTCGAAGTCAGAATCGGTGACGTCGATTTCCGTTCTGAGCTGCGCGACTCGTGCCGCAACCGCGACGAAGTCGCCCGCACCTTCCACGATCGTGGTGCTGTCTTTGGTGACAATCACCTTGCGAGCACTACCAAGGAGATCGAGGGTGATGGAGTCGAGCTTGAGGCCAACTTCGGTGCTGATGACTTCAGCTCCGGTGAGCACCGCAAGGTCAGCAAGCATGGCGGCTCGGCGATCGCCAAAGCCTGGTGCCCTGACGCCGACCGAGATAAAGGTGCCGCGGATCCTGTTGACGACCAGGGTGGCCAAGGCGTCGCCTTGAATGTCTTCGGCAATAATCAGCAGCGGCTTACTCGCTTTTGCCACCATCTCGAGTGCTGGAAGCAAATCGCGAAGTGCATCAATCTTGCCGTTAAAGAGCAGGATGTATGGGTCCTCAAGGACCGTTTCCATACGTTCTGGGTCGGTCACGAAGTAGGGCGACAAGTAGCCCTTGTCGAATTGCATGCCTTCGGTGAAGGCGAGATCGAGCCCGAAGGTATTGGAGTCCTCAACGGTGATCACACCATCGTTCCCGACCCGCTCAAATGCCTCGGCGAGGAGTTGCCCGACGTCGCGATCAGCAGACGAAATGGCTGCAACGTTTTCGATGTCAGACTGGTTGTTGACCTGAACAGCCATGTCGCTGATTGCCGTAACGGCGGCAGCTACCGCGGCCTCGATGCCACGCTTGAGCGCCATTGGGTTCGCGCCCGCAGCAACGTTGCGAAGTCCTTCGGTGATCAGTGCCTGGGCCAGCACCGTTGCTGTGGTGGTCCCATCGCCTGCGACGTTATTGGTACCCATCGCGACCTGCTGAATCAACTGGGCACCCATGTTGGCGTACACGTCGACGAGATCAATTTCCCTGGCGATGGTGACACCGTCGTTGGTGATTGTCGGCGCACCCCATCGCGTGGCCAACACGACGTTTCGGCCCTTCGGACCAAGGGTGACCTTGACGGTGTCGGCAACGGAGTTGACCCCTCGGGCCAGTTCTCGACGGGCAATTTCGTTGAACGCGAGCTGTTTGGCCATGTGCTACTTCTGTCCGTTCTCAGTGATCGTTGCAAGGACTTGTTTCGCTGACAAAATCAGCAGGTCTTCGCCATCGATTCGGATTTGAGTTCCACCAAACTTCGCGAACACCACCGTGCTACCAACAGCAATGTCGAGTGGAAGACAATCCCCCGTGTGGTCGGAACGACGCCCTGGCCCGACCGCCAGAACAGTGCCCTGGTCGGGCTTTTCCGTCGCAGTGTCGGGGATGACCAGACCGGAGGCCGTGGACCTTTCGGGATCGTTGGGGCGGACCAGCAGATGATCGTCAAGAGGTTGGATAGTGGTTTTCGACACGGTCGGTGACGGTCGGGTCGTCGTGGCGGTGGCCATTGTCAGGATCCCGGCGTTTGGGGCGGACGGGGCGGACTTGCTCGTTGAAGAACAACTGCGGCTCGCAGCTGGGTAGTCGTGCGCGTCGAGCTTGCGACCTGCATGATCGGTCGCCGCATCGCGGGCGCCTTCGGGCGGTCGCATTCGATGGCGGCCGACATCTGCCGGGAATCGATGATGCGCAGTCCGCTGCGACGCGCCTCGCGTGCACTGCGCATCTCGTCCTTGGATCGCATGGCGCGGCCCCGGCGATGATCGACGAGGGCTTGATTCCCCGTCATGATCGTCACGCCCATTAAGGCGCCGTAGGCGACAGTTGCTGGTCCGAACGAACCTCCGAGGGCGACTCCCGATAGTAAGACGCCGGCGTCGAGGCCGTAACGAACCTTCACGGCGCTGACCCCGCGATCCTCTCCGGCAGCCGCAAGCAGCTCAAACGGGCCGCCCGTAGTGCCCGAGTGGAGCACGACGTTGATGCCCGCAGCCATTGTCACAATGCCAGCCAGAACGAACCCCATTCGAAGCGACATTGACGACGGTTCCTGCAGAATTCCACTCGCCGCGTCGATCGCCAAGCCATTCAGAAACACGTACGCGATTCCCCATCGGCTGGGCCGGCGACCCAGCACGATTGCGACCGATGTCAGACCGGCCGCGATCAACCAGCTGGCCTGGCCAAGCGACAGACCGACGCGCTGGCTGATGCCCGAGGACAACACGTCGTAGGGGGCCAACCCAAGGCCCGCCTCTACTAAGAGTGCGACGGCAATACCGATCAGGCTTGACCCGATGATCAACGATAACGCCTGGACCGCAACGGACGGGGGCGCCTTGGTCGTGATGCTTTGCACCGCGCTGAGAGCGGAATGCCGACTCATCCCGACGCGCCTCGCGACCTGCTGCCAATTCGGTTTCCATGCCCGCACTTTCACTCATGAAGTCTCGGGCTCGCCCCGCGATTCGATTGCGGCCGGGAGGTGGTTGGCGAGGTCTGGACAGCCAGTTGTCTGGAAGCGGCCAGCTCGTCCCAAACAACTGCGACGTTGCGAGTAGCGTCACCGTGTGACATCAGTGGAAATCTTCGGCGGGCTCATCGCCTATAACGAGGCAGTACTCGGCCAACTTGTGGACTTTGGTCTCGAGCAAGGCCCACGTGAGCTCGACTCAGTATGGGTGGCAATCGTGCACTGCGACAATGCCGGGCGTTGGGAGCAGCTCGAAGAACTCGCTGCCGACCCCGAATGTGTTGTGGTCGCTGTTGTTTCGACCCTCGAACTTGATGGCTACATCCGAGCACTGAGCAGCGGCGCATCCGGGGTGGTGTATCTCGACATGCCCAGCGCAATCACGGCCGACGTCGTCAAGGCCGCCGTGCACGGCGAGGTGCTGTTGCCCCGCCAAGCTGCCCAGAACCTTGCGCTGCTTGCGAAGCGCGAGCAGCCGCGCTCGGACCTCAACGCTGCCGAGATGTCACTGCTTCGCTCAGTCGCCTCTGGGCGAACCATCGTCGACCTCGCTCGAGACCTGAGCTACAGCGAGCGAACCGTGCGCCGCCACCTCCAAAACACATACATCAAGCTTGGTGTACAGAATCGGTCAGCGGCAATTGCCGCCGCAGCCCGGCTCGGCCTCACTGCGAGCGATCAAGGCAAAGACCTCCAATAGGCATTGCGCATCTGGCACCTCCCGACCTCACGATCGAGAAAGACTCGACAACGATCGAGCATGTCCCTGGGCCCTTCAGTACCTTGAGGTTCAGCCAGGCTCGGCTGACACCATGATTAATTACATTCGTGACCAAGTCGTCTCCGCTACGACATCGCTGTTCTCCCACGGCCCAATGCCGCTCAAGAACACCCTGGATTACCAGGGCGACCAGGGCTTACTCGGCCCCGGCTCGATCTCCTGGCGCGTCATCGGCGACACCGCTGCGTTTGTCGGTGGGATTCGGGCGCTACTCGTTCAGGCAGCTCATCCCGAGGTCGTGGCTGGCGTCGAACAACATTCGCGTTACCGGACCGACCCCTTTGGAAGGCTGAACCGAACATCCTTCTACGTCACCGAGACCACCTATGGCTCCCACCCCGAGGTGGAAGCCGCAGTGGCTGAAGTACGTTCGGCACACCGTCCGGTCCGGGGCGAGTCGGCACGAGGCGAGCCATACAGCGCAGCGCAGCCCGAATTGGCAGCTTGGGTTCACAACGTCTTGACCGACTCGTTTCTGGTGGCGTACCAAACCTTTGGACCCGAGCGACTGTCCGTGCTCGAGGCCGACCAGTTCGTCACCGAGCAGGCCTCGATCGGGGCCCTTCTCGGAGCATCGCCCCTGCCACTCACGGCGGACGAACTCTCGAAATGGGTTGCTGACCATCCAGCACTCTGCGCTTCGGCCGACCAGGCCAACGCGTCTGCGTTCCTTCGGAACCCACCGCTCCCCCTCGGCGTCAAGCTGGGCTACAGACCGCTCTTAGATGCAGCAGTGTCGACTATCCCCGCACGGATCAGTGACATTCTCTGCCTGCAGCCGTCGCAGGCACGATCGCGTCTGGGAGGGGCTGTCGTGAGCGGCCTTCGCTGGACGCTTGGAGCATCGCCCTCTTGGCACCTGGCACTCGTCCGGGCCGGAGCGACCGTACCTCCTGGCTTGTTTCGGCAGCCCCTCCCGGCAGATGCCGCCGAAATCGTGCGTGCGACACGTACGAGTCGTCCCTCAACCTCAGACTGACGGCAACCGAGTGCGCACATCAACGAACAACATGTCACCGACGGTCATACAGTCAGCACCTAGATGCTCCTGGTGACCCTCGCCGCCACCTCGACGCTGGCGTTTTTCTATTACGGAGGCGAGACGCTCTTCGGAAATCCGCCACGTAGCGAGTTCGAGCGTTACGGCATGCCGAGAGTACGAGTTTTCGTCGGTTCGATGCAGTTGTTAGGTGCAGCCGGGGTCGCAATCGGGATCTTCGTTGCTCCATTGGGAGCCGCTGCGGCCAGCGGGCTCACGCTGATGATGCTGCTTGGGCTTGCTGCTCGCTACAAAATTCACGATGGCCCAAGGCTGATGGTTCCTGCTGGCACCCTCGCTGTGTTGAACGCAACACTGGTGTTTCTATTCGTCACCCAGTGATCTGAGCAACGACCTGCAGAGCAGCGGCGCGAGTAACGGTGTGCTGTGGCTGTCAGTCGCGACCGTCAGCAGCGAGCGCCGCCACGGTCGACAGTGTCAAGACGGTGATCGCTGGCATTGAACGCTTGATCGGGTCCTTGACCTTCATGTGCATGCCGATCGCTCCGACCATGAACATTGCGAGGCCGGTGGAGGCTGGGCGGACCAGCTTGGGTGCTGCGTGCCCGGCCAGCATGAGGGTCGCCAGGCTGACCTTGGCTGCGCCAACGGCATACATCTGGTTTTTTGAGAACCCGTACTCGGCGAATTCTTCTTGCATGTTGGTCGCGCCGCCTCCGCGATAGCCGGTGTCTTTGTTAAATCGGTTGAACCAGACGTTAAGAATCCAGAGTGCTGCGACTGTTTGAGCGATTCGGCCAACGATCTTCATGGCCTCAGCATAGGCGACCTTGCATCTGAAGGCCCTCCTGAGCTCAGGGTTCACGGGCGCTCCATCGAACTTGTGCGTGCGGCCATTGCGTTCGTTTTTATTAGTGCTAACGTGTGTTTAGATACTACTGGGGAAAGGTCCTCTGTGAAAAATCTGTTCAATAACCTCCCGCCGGACTTCAAGATCAAACTTCCGTTCCTCATAGCCGGGTTCATGTCGTTTCTCTTCTCGGTGTATCTGTACTTCGTGTTGGGCGAAGAGAGCGCTGGCATCTTCGTCGGTCTTTGGGTCCCGTCGATTCATTCACTCGGCACGCTGATCGTTGCGCCGGCACGAGAATCAGTCGCAGTCACTGAACGCGAGAAGGTTGGCTCATGACCATTGTCATCTTCGGTGTCGGTGTGCTCGTCTTTTTTCTCACCGTTTACGGCACGGTCATCGCCGGAGGGCTGCAGTTGACCAGGGAGCAGATGAAGTCGAGTCCCGAACTCACTGCAAAAATCGCCAGCAACCCTAAAAAGCCCGAAGGCGAAGTGCCGACACGAGACATCATCCGCGCCGACTACTAGGCAATAGCGCGTGGCCACGTTCGATGCTGATCTGATCATCGCCGGAGCAGGCTGTGCTGGGTTGAGCGCGCTGTGGCAGGTCATGCAGCGGCCGAACGAACGCCGGAATGTCTTGGTGATTGACCGTGACTTTGAGGTCGGCGACGATCGGACATGGGCGTTCTGGGGAACACAAGATGCACCGTTCGCCGGCCTTGCGGACCGCAGCTGGGCCCGTTTGAAGGTCCGGTTCCCCGGATGGGAAACCGTTGGCCAATTGCAAAACAAAGCGAGGATCCGCGAGTCAGGGTCAGGACAGCGGCTCTACCACCGTGTCCGGCAGCGGGACTACGAAGAGGCCATTCTCAGGGAGGCCGCTGGTCGCCCCAACATTCGATTTGTTACCCAGGACATCATCAGTCTTCGTGACGATCATGACGGCGGAGTCGTCGAACTTGCTGAAGGCGAGCTGCGTGCACCACTCGTGCTGCAAAGCACGCAGTTGTCGCCTTCCGACAGCGTCGCACGTGTCCGTCATCCGCTGCGGCAACACTTTGGTGGCTGGGAGGTTCGGACCCAATTCCCGATTTTTGACCCCCACGTCGCAACGCTGATGGATTTCGACACGGACCAGCTCGGTGCCACCACATTTTTCTATGTTCTTCCCGAGACACCGAATCGGGCACTCGTCGAACTGACAATGTTCTCTCTCGAGCCTCGCGACAGTGCTTTCTACGATGCACAGATCCGTCAGCATCTCGATCGGCTCGGGGCGGGCGACGTCTCGATCGACCGCACCGAGTACGGCGTCATCCCTATGGATGATCGTCGCCCAGGCCAGCAATGGGGCCAGCATGTCTGGAATGTCGGCACCGTCGGCGGGATGACGAAACCAACAAGCGGCTACACCTTTCAGCGGATCCATTCCCAGTCGCACCATCTGATCAGCCACTGGGCCGACGGCACGACGCCCTCACCTGTCCCCCAGCCCCCGGCGCGGTATTGGTTCGCCGATCGCACCTTGCTCAACATTTTGCATCACCACCCCGAGCACGGTCGAACTATCTTTGAGCGCCTCTACGCAAGTACGCCAATCGACGACGTGCTCACGTTCCTCGATGAGGACAGCACTCTGAGCAACGACGCGCGGATGATCGCAAAACTGCCTTGGGTCCCGTTCATGCGAGCCGCTGTCGCCGAGTTCGGCGCCGACCTGGCAACTGCCATCACCAGCCGCCCATGACCGCGCTCATCTCGCGTCTCGAGGCACGTCGGGCGCCGACGTCGCCGCGAGTCTTGCGCCTCGTGGTGGCAATCACGGCATTGGTCACGGCGGCGGCGATGGTGACCTCGTCGAACGACACGGTCTCGGTCGCAATCGTTGTGTTCGTGATTGCCCTGTTTGGAATTCCACACGGAGCGGTCGATCACCTCGTCGCTGCGACGTTCGAACGTACCGGGCCATCGACATCAGGGCTCGCCCCCGTTGCTCAGGTCTCGCAGTTGCGGTTCCACCTTCTGTATGTCGGAGCGATGGCCGCATACGGGCTGGTTTGGCTGGCGATCCCCGGGGTTGCCCTGGCCGGATTCCTTCTCGTCTCGATCCATCACTTCGGACAGAGCGATCTGGCTTACCTCGGGATGGACCGCTGGTATCAGCTCGCCATCCAGCTGTCACGCGGGTTCTTTTTGGTCGGACTCGTACTTGTTGCGAATCTCACCACGGTTGCGCCGGTGATCGAACGGTTGGGTGGATTCGATCCGACCTTGTGGCCGTGGCTCGCCGGGCATACAGCGCTCTGGTCAACGGTGCTTGTCGGGCAGCACCTCGTTGTCGGGCTCGTCGTCGCACCGCGCATCGGCGATTGGGCAACGATCAAGCGCGAGGTCATCACCATCATCTCGTTGACGGCGCTCCTCGTTGCGGCCGACCCCCTCATCGGGTTCGCGGTGTATTTCGGGTTGTGGCACTCACTGAACCACCTCAACGTCCTTGCCAACGTGCTTGGCCACCGTAGGACCTTGGCCGCATTGAGACCAATGGAACTGGCCCGACTCGTCGCGCCGCGGAGTGCCGTGTCAATTGCTGCGCTGGCGATACTCGTCGGTGGCGCACAGTCCCTCGGCCAGACCGAGTTAATTGTCCCGATCACGCTGGTCTTCGTCAGCATGCTGACCCTGCCCCATATGGTTGTGGTCGAACGGTTGTGGTCGACCGCAGCAGCGGGTACCTGACCAAAAAGGTCGCGTGCCCGAGCGAATCTTCGACGGCCATATTTGCTGGCTACTCAGCGACGAGGGACTGCATCGCGGTGAGGTACCGATTCGTCGCGATGTGTTGGAGTCGTCGCGCTATCGGAGGGAATGCCCGAGCCAACGGATGACGCGAGCGCGACACCGCAGTGATCTCGACCGTCACGACCCCGTCGGGCGCGATGACGATCGCAAAAGACTCTTCGCCTTGTTCAGGGTGCACCGGCAACGTTCCGTACGTAAATCCAAATCGGTCGTTCTGATCATCCACGGCGACGACGCGACACACAACGTCGATGTAGCCAACGGGCAGGGGCGCGGCCATTGCAACAACGGCCCCGACGGCCGGTTGTCCTGGGTGAGCCACGATCAGCCCTGACGTTGATTGCATACGCCAGTCGCGAAGCGCCTCGGAGGCACGTTCAAAGACCGGGCGACCGTTCCCGAGCTCGCGGGACCATTGGCCGCGGCGAAAGCCGGGTGGAGCGGTGCTCCCAGCGGTGATGCCGACTGGCGAGTACGTCAGCTCGTCTACGGTCGACGCCTCAGCGAGCGTACGCAGTTGCGAAATAGTCGGCCGAGTGGCGTGCAGTGACATGCCCTCATTCTTGCGTGAAGGTTGAGGAACGAGCCACGCCGGCCAGCGTCAGCGCGACCAGCACCCCACCAGGTTGACCCAAACGTTCACCAGGAAGAATTGGCTTTGCGCCAGTACAGCCCCCGTCAGGAACGACGGCTGTCGGCTGCTTGCTGGACATCATCGATGAGCCCACCAAGCGTCTTGCCCGGCCCACCGACGAGTGTCGGCGTTCCTGCCGCGCGGATCTTGTTTGCAACTTCCTCGGCCTGAGCAGCGACGTCCGGCTCGGTCACCGAGATCACAGCCACGTCGACCTCAGCATGGGTTGCACAAAAGTCAATAAGTTCCTCACCAGGCAAGTCTGCTCCAAGGTGATGGACATGCCAATGCGCCTCACGAAGCGCCACCGCAGCCATCGTGGTCGGCAACGAGTGCAGATCACCGGAGATCGCAGTGACCACGACTGTCCCCCGGCGACGGCCGCGCGGGTTGGGGAGCAGATCGCCGAGCACACGCTCGACGATCGCCGATGCTCGATGCTCAACCCAGATTGTCAAGTTGCCGTCGTGCCATGCCTGCCCGATCGCACACAGTGGAGGCGAGATCACCTGCTCGATGAGTTCGACGATGGTCGCGCCTTCGTCGACGAGCCGCCGAGCAATCTTGCGAGCCTCAGATTCGTCGCCGGTCAGGAGCGCCTCGTGCATTCGCTCCGACTGACGATCCAGCCGGGCGGCACTCGGAACAGCCGGGGCCTGGGGGAGGTGACGGCTCGCACCCACCTCGGCAATGTCAGCAGAGGACACCAAATATTTGCCGCCCGTGAGCTGAGCAGGTAGCCGCCCATTGCGCACCCACCGGTACGCGGTTTGGTAGTGCACACCGAGGGCATCTGCTGCGGATTGCAGCTCCAGCAACGTCTCGGGCTCTTCACTCATCTGGCCAGCGTAGACGAAGAAAAATAATTATGCACTAACCACCACTAATTCGAACTAAACGTTGCTAATATGATCTGGTCCGCATCGGTGTGGGCAATTCATGACAAGGAGAAGCCCAATGGAGTTTTCGCTGACCGAGGTCCAATACAACCTCGTCTACAACTCATTTTCGTTTGTCATCGCCAGCATGGGCGCAGCACTCCTGTTCTTCCTACTGATCAGGAATCGAGTGGCGCCGCAACACCGCATGGCAGTCACTCTGTCCACACTGGTCGTCGGCATTGCTCTCTACCATTATGTCCGCATCTTCGGATCCTGGTCCGATGCGTTCAGCTTCGTCGATGGAAGGTACGTCCAAGACGGTGAGCCCTTCAACGAGGGCTACCGCTACGTCGACTGGTTCTTGACCGTCCCACTGCTCCTCGCAGAGCTCGTGGTGGTACTCAAACTCACCAAGGGCAAGACGCGCAGCTTGATCATCCGCTTGACCATCGCTGCTGTCGCGATGATTGCATTCGGCTACCCGGGCGAAATCGCTGCAGCCGACTCTTCGGCTCGCACCATCTGGGGCGTGCTGTCAACCCTGCCGTTCCTGTACATCTTGTTCGTGCTCTTCGTTGAGCTCGGCAAGTCACTCGACCGCCAAAGCGCCAACGTTAAGAAGCTCGTCGACGGGCTCCGCTACATCATTCTGGCCACGTGGGGCATCTACCCGATTGCCTACATGTTGCCTTCGCTGATCGACGACACGGCCAACGCCGAGGTCGCCCGTCAAGTGATGTACTCGCTCGGCGACGTGCTCGCCAAGCCCCTCTTCGGGCTCCTGGTGTTGGGCATTGCTCTCGCCAAGTCACGCGAAGACGGCTACGTCGAGGCTGGTGGCAAGAACGTCAACGCCACCACACCCGACGACGCTGGCGAACTGATCGAAGCCTGATTCCCACCACAGCATGAATATCAGTGCGGGTCCGACACCTCTCCCCCAACCCCCCCCTGGGGTGTCGGGCCCGTCCAGAAAGGATGAATGATGAACAACTCAACGCTCCACCTACTCGACAGCGATCCTGAGACAAGCAGCCCGGTTGTAGCTGACGTCGACTGGAAACTGGAAGCGGCCTGCCGCGGCCAGCTCACACTGTTCTTCGCACGCAAAGCCGAACGGCCTGAAGCCCGCGCCCGCCGCGAAGCCAAGGCCAAGCGAATCTGCGATGAATGCCCCGTCTTTGACGAGTGCCGCACGATTGCACGGGCGAATTGCGAGTACGGCTACTGGGCCGGTGAGTCCGAAGAAGACCGCCACGTGCTCGGGTTCAGAGTCACCGCTCCAATTGGTCTGCGAGCACGACTTGCCGATCAAGAGAAGCGTGAGAACAAAAGCGCTTGAGCCTCACGAGTTCGCCGAAATAGTAGACCTCGGCCTCACACTTGGTTTTGAAGCCCTGGCGAAGCATCTGGCGGCGTTTGCACGTTCCGAGGCTGATGCCGGCGTTTTGCTTGCAAGCTCAACTCATTGAGATTGAATAACACTAGCGTATGGTGCCCGGGACGGGATTTGAACCCGTACTCCACGTGAATGGAAGGGGGGTTTAAGCCGGTTCGAAACCGTCCGATGCGTCCAGCCCGGTCCAGAGATGCCCGTTCTGTACGGGTCCCCTATCCAGATCGTCCACCGCCGTATCCGTCATCCGCCCGAATCGGCGACAGTCCGGAGAGTCCTGTGATCTTTTCGTGATCTTCTTCAACGCGAGGCGCACAGCTCCAAAGAGCGGCGAGGACACGCACTCAGATCCGAGGGAGTCATCCACATCACCTCGCACCCTGTGACCCAACGGGTCCGTCGCTCGCAACCCGCCAGGTCACGGCCTGGTCCGAGTCGACACCTGAGCGGCACGCGACGGGTTCGGGTCACGCGAGTGTGACGCGGAGCAATGCTCGCGTTCGTCACTGCCCGACGACGACGTCGAGCACCGAGCGCCGATGGCTCACGTTCAGCGCCAACTGGCTCTCGCTGCGCATCACGGTGGCGATCGCGGTCACGCGCTGCAAGACCTGATGGAGATGGTCATTCGAACGAGCGATGATCTTGCACAGCACGTCGCCGGCTCCGGTCACGGTGTGGACCTCCAGCACCTCGTCGATCGCCGCGAGTCCGGCAATGGTGACGTCGTGAGAGCCTTGCTGTATCTCCAGTGTCGTAAACGCCAGCACGTCGAAGCCCGCAGCTGCTGCGTCCACCGTCGGAGCGTGGTCGATGATGACGCCCTCGCGTGCGAGCCGGTCGAGCCGGGAGTAGACCGTTCCCCTCGCAACATGGACCACTCGAGCAAGCTCGGCATGCGAGGCCCGAGGGTGTTTGCGCAGTGCGGCGAGCAGCCCGAGGTCGACATCGTCGAGCGCTCGTTGCGATCTGTTCATTTCACCGCGCCCCCACGCGCTCCAACTTGAACACTATGCTTCCGACACAAGCCCATACCAATCACTATGTCATAGTTGATTGCGTCGCATTGAACACAGCGATTGACTTTGCCCATGTCACACCTCAAGAGAGTCGACCACATCACGTACGCCTGCGAGCAGGGTTCGATCGAGAAGTGGGCGTGGTTCCACATCGAGGTCGAAGGGGGCACGTTGATCAACCGAATCGACGACGTTCGCCCCGGCGACCCGGACTCGAGCATGAAGATCTGGTGCATCGACCACGGCGAGTTCGGTATTGCACTCATCGAGGGGATCGACCGGTCCAAGAAGAGTCAGGTCACGAAGTTCGTCGACAAGCACGGCGATCACTCGTGCCAGCACATCGCCTATGACACCCACGACCTCGACTCCTTCGTGTCGCATCTCAAAGCCCACGGCGGTAGCCCGCGCGGCGAGGTACTCGTCCGCAACGACGGCTTCGGTGTCCTCAAGCAGATGTTCGCCCGCGGCTACGCCGATGGTGACGCCGCAGAGAACAGCTTTCCGGAGTACTGCCAGCGGCCTGAAGTGAACAGCGATGAAACAGTGGCGATCACCTTCGCCGAGGAGACCGGCAAGGGTTTCTACGATCAGATCGAGGAAGCGATCGAGTCGGGCGACGAGGCGCCGTTCATCGACTTCGCAGCCATGCCGGCGAACTGGGCTGTTCCAGCTGCCCAGCCTCGACCCGAGTTCGTCGCCTGACGCAGCTACCGACCGGGGACATCGCGCGCATTGGGACTCTGGTCGGCACCCGTCACCACGAGCACCGTTGCCTCGATGATTGCTTCCGACGTCAGTGCCTCGCTCCACGAGATGTCGGCGGAGTCACCAAAACGTGTGCACCCGAGTCCACGCCAGTCTTGCCGGCATCAGATCGCGTCGAAATACCGGATGCGATCCCAGTCGGACACTGCGTCGAGGAACTGGTCCCATTCGAAACGGCCCAGCGTGGCGTGGTGCTCGACGACTGCGTCGCCGAAGACACTGCGTGTCCAGGCACTCGATGCGAAGTGGTCGACCGCCGCGCCGAGATGACGTGGCGTCTCTTCGACATCGAGGTCGAACGGGCTGCCCACAACCGGCTCACCCGGGTCGGTGCGCTGCTCGAGCCCATCGATCACCGAGGCAATCAGGGCCGACAGCGCGAGGTACGGGTTGGTGTCGGCGCCCGCCAACCTGAACTCCATGCGCACGCTCGACGGAGTGTTGCCGACAACGCGCACACTGACGAATCGATGGTCGATACCCCAAGTGCATCCCCATCCGGCGGCGTCTTTGGCGCGCGTGCGCCGATACGAGTTGACGGTCGGGGCGTACCACGCAAACACGTCGGGGATCCGTTGCAGCGTTCCACCGATCGCGTGATGCAATTGCTCTGAGACATGGTGCGCGTCGTCGGCAGACCAGAAGACCGGCTCACCGTCGGCGTTGCGGAGCGACAGATGTATGTGACACGAGTTGCCAGGCTGCTCGGCCGTCGGTTTCGCCATGAACGACGCTGTCATACCCCGCTGTGCAGCATGACTGCGAACCGCGAGCTTGTAGACGACGTGGCTATCAGCCATCCGCAGTGGGTCGGTGTGGACGAGTGTGGTCTCGATCTGACCGAGCCCCCATTCGATCTGGCTCGCCTCAACCTCGACGCCAGCGGCGAGCAGTCGCCGCCGCTGATCGGCGAGGAACGGTTCGAGCGCATCTCCGTCGAGGATCGAGTAGTCGGCCGGGCGCGTCGTCGTGGGGTCGAGCGTGCGGTACTCGTCGGCACGCAACTCGCTCGGCGCGCCGTGGAACAGGGAGTACTCGAGTTCGGTGCCGACCGACGCAGTCAACCCCATCGCGGCAAGCTGCGCGATCTGGCGTTGCAGAACCGTCCGCGGTGCGAGTTCGGTTGCTGTGCCGTCGACCTCGACGGCATCCGCCAGCACGATTGCGGTCGAGTCAAGCCATGCCGCGACACGCAGCGTGGACGTGTCGGGCATCAGGACGACGTCGCCCATGCCGTTGTGTATCCCCGTGTAGTCGAGTGCGCCAGTCGCCAACAGCTCGGAGTTCTGCATGATGTCCCAGCCGAACACGCACTGCGACACAGCGACGCCGTGCTCAACGGCGCCAGCGAAGTTCTCCGCTGGAATGCGTCGTCCGATCAATCGACCCTGGATGTCGGCGGTCGCGACGATAACGGTGTCGATCCCGTCAGGAAGTTCAACCGAGGCAGCCATCACGACAGTCTCACCGAGTGAGCCACCCGCCGTCGACAGGGAGCTGGACACCGGTGATCCAGCTTGCCTCGTCGGAGAGCAGGAACGAGATAGCTGCCGCGATGTCCGCGGGCTGACCGACCCGCGGGATGACGAGTCGCTGACTCATGAAATCCATCGCCTCGTCGGAGGTGATCTCGTCGATCGAGACAAAGTCCGTGGCGATCGGTCCCGGAGCGACGCAGTTCACGCGGATCTTCTTGCGTCCGAGTTCGACAGCGAGCGCCTTGGTCAGGTTGGGTATACCACCCTTCGACGCGTTGTAGTGCACTTGGCAGAAACCCTGACTCGACACGACGACCGATGCCTCGACCGTCGACAGGTTGACAATTGCGCCACCGCCGCCGGCCGCGATTGCCTCGTTGAGTTCCTGTGTAACCAGAAACGGCCCTTTGAGGTTGACGTCAACGACGCGGTCCCAGTCTTCCTCGCTCAGTTCGTCGAGGCTGTGCATCGTCACGATGCCTGCGTTGTTCACCAGGTAGTCGATTCGGCCGAATCGCTCGAGCGCGGCGTCGCGTGCTGCGGCGATCGTCGCCCGATCACAGACGTTGCAGGCAACGGCCATCGCCGTCCCCCCGTCAGCCTCGATCAGGCGAACGGTCTCGGCCGCGCCATCGACATCGAGATCAGCGACGACAATCGATGCGCCTTCTGCCGCCAGTCGTTGTGCGGTCGAGCGGCCGATGCCGGCGCCCGAACCCGTGATGAATGCGACTTTGTCGGTGTGGTTGAAGCTCACAATTTTTCTTTCACAATCTTTCTTTGGCTTTTCGGATCAGCCAGTCGAAGCAGGGTTCGAGGTCGGCCAACATTTCAGGGTGCCACTGGACGCCGAGGACGGCATGGTGACGATGTTCGATTGCCTCGATGACCCCATCGCCCGCAACAGCGGCAACAACGAGGTCATCGCCGACGTCGCCGACGGCCTGGTGGTGAAAGCTGTTGACGCGGCAGCGCTCGCCGTACATCTCACCCAACTGGGTCTCCGCCTCGAAAACGACCTCGTGGGTGCGCTCGTTGCGCGGGTATCCAGTCGATGAGTGCGCCTCGCCGACGTCGTCGGGAAGATGGGGGATCAGCGTTCCGCCGAAGTGCACGTTGATCACCTGCGCCCCTCGACAGATACCGAGCACCGGGATGCCGCGCTCGATTGCAGCAGCGAGCAACGCCGACTCGAATCGGTCGCGCTCCGGCTCGAACACGCCGTGACCGACGCCAGGAGTCGCGCCGTACCGGCGCGGGTCGATGTCTCCGCCACCGGCCAGCAGCAGGCCGTGCAGGTGTTCGATGACGGCCAACGGGTCGGCCGAGCGAGTCAGCTGCACCGGAACCCCGCCGGCGTCGGTGATCTTGTCGGTGTACTCGGCGAAATGGACGTCGACCGACGCGTCGAGCATCTGTTGCGGCACACCCACGAGCTGCGCAGCGAGCAAGCGACGCCCGGTCGTTCCGATCAATGGAATCATCATCACCTGTCCCTCTCGTTTCTGCGCCGTCGTCTCTGACGTCGATGATCTCGGATTTTTGACTGCGACCTCACGGTCGACGGTCAATGGTTCTATCGTAGTGCCATTATGAACGCCTCGATGAATCTCTGCACCATCTTCTCGGTCACCGGCACCACCTCATGCTGATCCCCGACCAGCTCGACCTCATCGCCGGCCGGTCCGCACGGCCCCAGGAAACGACCGACGTCATCCTCTGCCACCCTGACACGGGCGACGCCCTCACCGAGGGGCTCGCCACCGCGACCGACCAGGTCGACGCCGCGCTTGCATCGGCCGACCAGTTACACCAGAGCGGAGGCTGGTTCGACCTCGACGTCGACGCGAAGTCAGCTGCACTCACACGGTTCGCACACGCGCTCGAAGCGATCTCGGCGGACCTCGCGGTGCCCGAATCAATCAACACCGGCATCCCGATCTCGGTGACGCAGCCAATGACCAGCGGAGTCGCCGGCTTCCTCCACGGCGCAGCCGAACAGGTTCGAGCCTCGACCGAACGCGCGATGGACGGTCGCCACGGGGCCACCGTGTTGCACCGCCTGCCGTTCGGCCCAGCCGTCGTGATCGCTCCGTGGAATGCACCGTCGCCAAGCATCGTCGGCAAATCGGCAGCCGCCATGGCCGCAGGCTGCCCCGTCATCGTGAAGCCGTCGGAATGGGCACCCGGCACCGCCGACCTCGTCGCCACCGCCGCCATGGAAGCCGAACTCCCGCCGGGGCTGTTCCAACTCGTGCATGGCGGAGCAGCGGTGGGCGCGCAGCTCGTCGCCGACAGGCGCTCCCGCGTCGTGGTCTTCACTGGAGGTCAACCAGCGGGCCGGGCGATCGCTGCAGCAGCTGCTCCGAATTTCGCCCGCCTCCAGCTCGAACTCGGCGGCAACAACCCCGCGATCGTGTGCGCTGACGCCGACATCGCTGCCACGGCACGCAGCCTCGCCGACGGCGCCACGAAACTGAATGGTCAATGGTGCGAAGCACCAGGGCGCATTCTCGTCGAAGCCTCCGTGGCCGACGACCTCCGTGATGCCCTCCTGACCGAGCTCGCTCGACGCCGGATCGGATCGTGCCTTGATCCCGACACCGAGATCGGGCCGCTCTCCCATCAGCTGCATCACCAGAAGGTCACCGCCGCGGTCCAGGCGCTCGACAGCCGGGCCGACACCGAGGTGCATCGCGTCGGCGAACTCCCGGACCTCGGCGGATGGTTCTTCCCACCCACGCTGATCACGGGCATCGCGGCGAACGAATCGCTGAGCGAGACGTTCGGCCCGGTGATGACACTGCATTCGGTCGCCGACGAACAGGCTGCGCTCGCGGCGGCCAGTGTCGGCGACGACGGCCTCGCGGCGTACGTCTTCTCGGCCGACACAGAGCGGGCAATGGCACTCGGCGCTCGCCTCCGGGCCGGCGAAGTCAAGGTCAACGGAACCGGCCTGTTCGACCTCTGCGGCGATTCCGAACAGAGCTTCTGGGGTGCCAGCGGCATCGGCGGCCACGGCGACGCGACGACCTTCGAGCTGTTCCGCGGGAGCAGGATCGTCGGCGTCGACGATGCGAACGCGCCGATGTGAACGCGCTGATCTGACGTTCGACACCTGACCGGCGCCGCGTTTCATCACGCTTGTTACCGACAGTGGGTGGCTGCATCGGGCACACTGCAGGAATGCGTCACACCACGGTCGACGACATTGCCAACCTCCTGCGCGGTCGAATTCATCGCGGCGAATTGAGCCCAGGCGATCGCCTTCCCGCAGAACGCGAACTCGCAGCCGACCTCGGCGTCGGGCGGATCACCCTGCGCGGCGCGTTGGCCCGACTGCAGGCCGAGGGGTATCTCGAAGCCCGTCGCGGCGCCACCGGCGGCAACTTCGTCACCGGCCTCGACAAGCCATACGAGCGCTGGCTTCGACGGATGCGCGAGAACCTGGTCGATCTCGACGACCTCATCGAGTATCGGCTGGCCGTCGAACGACGCTCGGCCAAACTGGCCTCGGTGCGCGCCGACGCAACCGACCTGGAACGGATGTCGGCCGCAATCGAGCGCCTCGACGCCGCAGCCGGCGCCGAGGCGTTTCGGCAGGCCGACTCGGAGTTCCACACCGCACTGGCCGAGGCGTCCGGTTCCCCTCGGCTGATCGCCGCCGTCGACGAAGCTCGGGGCGAGCTGTTCGCCCCGACTGACCAGCTCCGCTACAACACCCACATCGAAGAGACCCGCGCTGAACACGCCGCGATCTTCAAGGCGGTCTCCGAGCGCGACGCCGAAGCCGCCGCCGCCGCTGTCGAGACGCACATCGAGAACACTCGACGCGAGTTGCTCGAGATGCTCGCCAGTGGAGATCCGACGTGACAACCGCAATGGTTCCGTGCTAGAACCATTGCAATGAGCTTTCGCGCCCTGCTCACTGACCGCACAGCAGACGGCATGGAACACGAGATCGTCGTGCTGCCCGACGACGTCCTGCCGGAGGCCGGCGTGATCGTCGACGTCGAGTGGTCGTCGCTCAACTACAAAGACGGGCTCGTCCTCACCGGCGGCGGCCGACTCGGGCGCGACTATCCCCATGTCGGCGGTGTCGACCTCGCTGGCGTCGTCGAGCGTTCCGACGACGAACGATGGTCACCGGGTGATCGGGTCGTGCTCACTGGATGGCGCGTCGGCGAGATCTGGTGGGGTGGTTACGCGTCCCGAGCAAGCGTGCGGGCCGACTGGCTCACCGCGCTCCCGGCCGGCTTGACCACCCGACAAGCAATGGCGGTCGGCACAGCGGGGTTCACCGCAATGTTGGCCATCGACACACTCGAGCGGCACGGCCTCGTGCCGGGCGACGGACCGGTCCTCGTGACCGGCGCCTCAGGTGGTCTCGGTGGCAGCGCCGTGCACCTGTTGGCTCAACTCGGCTACGACGTCGCTGCGTCGACCGGGCGCGTCGAGGCCAACGGCGAAGCACTTCGTACTCTCGGGGCCACCACGGTGATCGACCGCTCCACCATCGAGGACGCACCGGGGCGACCGCTGCTGTCGGAACGATGGGCCGGATGCGTTGATGCCGTCGGAGGGTCCACACTCGCGCACGTGATCGCCGAACTGCGCTACGGAGCTGCTGCGGCCGCGTGCGGGCTGGCCGGGGGTGATGCGATGCCCAGCAATGTGACGCCATTCCTCCTGCGCGGCGTCACAGTGTTCGGCATCGATTCGGTGATGTGCCCTCCCGACCGGCGAACAGCGATCTGGCAGCGCATCGAAGACACCTTCGACCTCGACGCGCTCGAGTCGCTCACCACGGAGATCGACCTCGACGAGGTGGCCTCGCTCGCACCAGAGATCCTCGGTGGACGCACCCGAGGGCGCACGGTGGTGAGGATCGCATGACCGACCAGCACGACCACCAGCACGTCGAGCCGTGGACCGTGACGGCCATCAACGTCGCGGCGGACTCAGGAAATGACATTCACGACGACGATGCCGCACGAGAACTCGGCTACGAGCGCGCCCTCGTCGCTGGAGTCACCACGTATGGCTACCTGCTGCGTCAGGTCGTCGCTGCGCTCGGCGACTCGTGGCTCGATCGCGGCACGGTCGAGGTTCGCCTCCGGCAACCTGCCTATGCAGGCGAACGGTTCATCGTCACTGCTGAACACGCACCACTCGCATCGATTCGGGCCGCGGCGGTGCGCGATGACGGTGTCGTCGTGGCCACCGCCGATGCAACACCGGGCGCTCCCGGCCCACTTCCCGCCCGCGCTCATCCCCTTGTCCCGCCACGGGACGAGCCGTACGCGCCCGTTCGAAGTGCACTCGACGGTGTCGCTCATTTCCCGACTGTCGAGTACACGATTGACGACGCGTGGCAACACAAGTTGCTCACCGACATCGGCAACGACCTCACCGTGTTCGGCGACCGCGGCATCGTGCATCCGGTCATCTACGGCGACCTGGCCAACCTGTCGTTGATGCACTCGGTCGCGCTCGGCCCGTGGATTCATGCTCGCTCTCGGGTGCGCCATCATCGGCCGCTACGCGTCGGCGAAACCGTCTCGGTCCGGCCGCGCATTCACGAACTCACGACCGACAACGGCGCCGAGTTCCTCACCCTCGACACCGCGGTCGTCGTCGACGACCTCCTTGTTGCCCGCATCGAACACGCTGTGATCTACGCCATGAACCGACGTCCGACATGACCAGGAGAGCCCAATGACCCTGATGAGAAACTTCCCCGATCCGTTCGTCGCCGGTGCGGTCCAATGGGCCCCGTCGGTCAACGACGCGGCGGCCGGAACCGAACGCGCCTGTGCCGCCATCGCCGAAGCGGCTGCGAGCGACGTCAAGCTGCTGGCGTTCAGCGAGACCTGGCTGACCGGCTACCCGTACTGGGAGGGGCTCGGCCCCCGCCCCGACTACTTCGACGCCTGGCGCGGATTCGTCGACCAGGCCGTCACCGTCCCCGGCCCAGAGATCACTCAGATCGCGGCCTGCGCTGCGGACCATGACATGCACGTAGTCATCGGTGTCAACGAACGCGATCCCGTGAGCGAGGCGGTCTTCAACACCCTCGTCTACATCGGTTCAGACGGACAACTCCTCGGCAAACACCGCAAGCTGCACCCCACGATCACCGAACGGCTGGTGTGGACCCCCGGCGACGGCTCGGACCTCGATGTTCACGACACTCCGCTCGGCCGCCTCGGCGGATTGATCTGCTACGAGCATCAAATGGCACCTGCTCGGTACGTGCTGTGCGACATGGGCATCCAGGTGCATGTCGCGGTCTGGCCTGGCCAAGCGTTCCTCGACCCGGTGATCGATGCCGCCGTCCGCCACACGTCGATGGAGAATGCCTGCTACGTGGTGTCGGCGCGCGAAGTGATGAGCCCCGATCGTCTCCCCGATGGTTTCCCGATGGCCGAGGTACCGGGCGCCTGGGATGCCCACGGCGGCAGCTCGATCGCAGGGCCCGGCGCGCTGTACGTCACCGAGCCGGTGTTCGACGTCGAGACAATCGTGACCGGCGTGATCGATGTCAAGACGACACTCGACACGAAATGGTGGGTCAATGGTGTCGGGAACTACGCGCGGCCGGACGTCTTCAAGGTCGTCTGGGACCGGCGCCCCAAGCTGCCGGTCGAGCGAATCGAACCCGGCAACTGAACCAATGACCGACGCTGCAGAGCACTCCCCGACTGACGGGCTACCCGATCCGTTCGCAACAGTCCGGCAATCGGTACACGGCGCCGATGTCCTGGTGTTCGCCAATCCGGTCGTCGGCGACTTGCGCGAACTGCTCCAGCTCGCCGAGGCCCAGCCTCCTGACCGCTCCTACCTGATCGAAGACGACCGCGACGTCCGTTTCGGCGAGCTGGTCGGCCGGGTCGGCGGCATCGCTGCCGGCCTGCTGGATGGTTGCGGGTTACGGTCCGGCGATCGCATCGCGATCAGTGCTGCCAACTCGATCGAGTGGGCGCTCACCGCCTGGGCCGCAGTCGCCACCGGCCGCATCGTGGTCGGGCTCAATTCGTGGTGGCATCCGGCCGAGACGCTCAGCGCCATCGCCATCAGCACACCTCGAGTGCTCGTGCTCGACGAGCGCCAGCTGAAGCGCCTCGCGCCGCACCTCGCCGAACTGGAGTCCGTCGAGCACATTCTCGTCCTCGGTGAGGGCACTGAGCTCTCTGGTGATCCGCGGGTTCGTCGGTTCGACGAGGTCTGCACCGGCGAGGCACCGTTGCCCGCGGCGGACATCGATCCTGACGACGTCGCGACCATCTTGTTCACGAGTGGGACGACCGGCAACGCGAAGGGTGTCATCGGCACGCATCGCGCCGCGACCGCGACGTATCAGAACGTGATGTGGGCGGGCATGCGGTACTTCCCGACCGTGTTCCTCAAGGCTCCGTCCGGGCCGCCCGCGGCGCCGTCCACCGTGCTGTCGGCGCCGATGTTCCACGTCGCCGGCCTGCAGTGGGGTGTGATGTTCGGGGTCGGGATGGGCGGCACGACCATTCTCAATACGGGCCGGTACGACCCCGACACGGTGATGGCAATGACCGAGCGCCACGGCTGCACCAGCCTCGGCGGGGTCCCCACGATGATGACCCGGATCGTCGACAGCCCGACGCGCGACCGGTATGACCTGTCGTCGGTGACCTCGGTGTCGTGGGGCGGCGCACCGCCGCCGACATCGCTGATCGACGGTTGCATCGAGACGTTCCCCAACCTCGTGCTGATCGGGACCGGCTATGGCCTCACCGAAACCTGCGGGCTGCTGCTGTATGCCACCGGCACCGACTATGTCGGCCAACCGCAGACCGTCGGCAAGGCATTCCCGACTGCCGAAGTCCGGGTCTCCGATCCGCTCGATCATCCGCTCGAGGTCGGGATCGAAGGCGAGATCCAGGTCCGCGGCCCGATGGTGATGCCCGGGTATTGGGAGCGCCCAGATGCGACACGCGACGCGTTGACCGAAGACGGTTGGCTCCGCACGGGCGACCTCGGCGTCATCGACGACAACGGATTCGTGACCCTAACGGGCCGCGCCAAGGAACTGATCATTCGTGGCGGCGAGAACGTCTACCCATCCGAGATCGAGGACGTCCTGTGCAACCACGGCGCGGTGCTCGACGCGGCAGCGGTCGGTCGCCCGCACCCTGACCTCGGTGAAGAGGTCGTCGCCGTCGTCCAGGTGAACACCGACGTCGATCCGGACGAGCTCCGGGCATGGGTGGCCGACCGTCTGGCCGGCTTCAAGGTGCCCGTCGAAATCACCGTGCATTCCAACCCACTCCCCCGCAACGCTGCCGGCAAGTTGCTGCGCGACGCCATCGCCGGTGGCGAAGTTCGGCTGACGGAGACCCTGTGAACGATTCACCGACGCGATCCCATGCAACCCCTCCAACACGGCTCGTCAGCCAGACCGACATCGATGCGGCACGCGCTCGAATCGAACCCCACGTTCTCCGGACACCGATGATCGCCTCGTCGGGGTTGAGCGCACTGCTCGGCACGAAGGTCTTCTGCAAAGCCGAGCTGTTCCAACACACCGGCAGCTTCAAGGTGCGCGGCGGATTCAACACCGCCCTGTCGCTGACCGAGGACGAGCGAGCACGTGGCGTGATCGCGTTCTCGGCCGGCAACCACGCGATGTCGGTCGCACACGTCGGAGTCACGCTCGGGGTGCCCGTCACGGTCTGCATGCCGGCACACGCGGTGCAGTTCAAGGTCGACGCCGTGCGGGCAATGGGAGCGACACTCGAACTGGTCGAAGGCGACCTGGTCGCTCATGTGATGCGCCGGCGCGACGAACTCGGCGCAACGTTGATTCACCCGTTCGACGATCCGGCGATCGTCGCTGGTCACGCCAGTGCCGGCGTCGAGATCATCGAGGATCTGCCCGAGGTCGACACCGTGATCGTGCCGGTCGGCGGCGGCGGATTGATCAGCGGCGTGGCCGCAGCGATCAAGCTCGCCAAGCCGAACACCCGGATCATCGGCGTCGAACCCGAGACCGCTGACGTCATCCGTCGGAGCCGCGCGGCGGGCGGCCCCGTTGCTCACCCGGGGCCGAAGTCGCTCGCCGACGGTCTGGCGGCACCGGTGACCGGTCAGATCAATCTCGACCACATCGACGCGTACGTCGACGAGATGGTGGTCATCACCGAGGACTCCGTGCGGCCTGCCTGGCGTGAGTTGCTCGCACACGGCAAGCTGGCGGGCGAACCGGCCGCTGCGTGTGGCATCGCTGCCATCCGCACCGGTTTGATCTCGGTCGACCCCGACGAGACGGTGTGTCTGGTGATCTGCGGCGGCAACGCCGACTTCGACAACCTGGGCGGTTGACTCAGTCCGGTCCGCCGAACGTGAAGTCGGCGTCCTCGGCGAACCAGCGGATCACGTTGTCGGTGATCTGGGCGACTTCGTTGTCATCGCCGTTCGCGCACAGCGACTGATTCCACAGGATCGTGGAGGCGGAGAACACCGCTCCTCCGGATGCGGTTTCGAAGAAGACCATGTCGGCGCGCCGCCGTGAGATCGGATTCTCCCCTGTCGGGCCAGGAAATCCCATCGGAGCGAACGGCGCGAAGTGTTCGGGCAACTGCGCGGTCGCGACGACGAGCGCATGTGCGGGGGTCCCGAGGAATCGGTTGGCGAAGTCGACCTCGTAGCCAACCACGCCCTGCTTCGGCCCGAATGCTCCGATCGATCGGAGCGTGACGCCCTCGAAGATCCGCGCTGCACGGGCATCGTCGCTCATCGTCGTGCGCTCGTAGGGCACCCCGTCGCCGAAGCCCATTGCCGTGGTGGCCACGCCGACGCGCTCAGCTTCAGGTCGCCCCACCGTGCGCCAGAGCCCCGAAGGGCGTCCGGTGAGCTGCAGGTGGTCTTCTCCTGCCTCACCGTCGAGCGGCACGTTTTCGACCTGCCCTCGCCGCATCTCGGCCAGCCACGAGCGGGCCGGGTCGACGGCGGTGCTCCACAGGAAACCATTGCCGCCCAGGTACGCCAACCGGCCGCCGTCAGCGAGGAACGCGTCGAGCGTGTCGAGCATCGGTTCGGTCCAGTACTCCGGATGGCCGCCCGTGACCAGGGCCCGGTACGGGAGTTCTGCGTCGGCGTCGAGTTGGTGGTCGGTGATGACGTCGTAGGTGATGCCACGCCGGTCGAGCCAACCCAGCAGCGCAAGATCGGCAGACAGCCCGTGGTCCGCGCCGAGGTAGCGAAAACGATGGTCGGGTCGCACCCCGAGCAGTGGCCGCTTCGTCGACACGAACGCGACGCGACTGTTGTCGAGGTGCCGGTCGTACCAGCTCAGGAGGTGGTTGGCCCGGGCGAACGGCGCGGCGACTTCGTCGGTCAGCGCGACGAGCGGTGCCTGGACGTGCTCGTTGGCGTAGGCGAGGTAGGTGAGTGTCGGCAGCAACACCGCGACATCGGCGCGTGGCGCTTCGGTCCGGACGAAGAACGGCACGAGGTCGGTACCCGATGGGGACGTGATTCGGAATCCGTACGCACCCCCGGTGGTGTCGGCTGCCAACTCGACGTGGGTCGCAGCTGGCCAAGACGCATCGATCAGGTCATCGGTGTGCAGCCACACCGCGTCGTAGTGGCTCGGTGCTGAGCGCCAGTCGAGATCCGTGCCGTTCCAGTCGGGCCCTGGCACCGCGCGAGTCGGGCCCTGTTGCCAGTTGCCTGCGAGCGCACCGGCAATCTCCTGGGTGTCGAGTCGTTCGGCCAGATCCCACGATGCGTCGGCGCTTGATGCCGGCGACGCCGCCCACTCCATGATTCGTGCGGGCTCCACGTCGGTGTGCACGGCCGGTCGAGCAATCTTGCCGTCGAAGCCGACACCCAAGCGCAGCGTCGCCGGCGCCGAGTCGCGCTGCACCAACGGCACTTCGTCGGCTCGTTCGACCTGCGCTGACGAACCGAGCACAGCGGTCGGCTTGGGGGCAACGCTGCACCAGCCCCGACCAGCAGCCACCAAGTACCACCGAAAGAGATCGAGGGGCGGCGATGCTGCAGTGCCCGACCGGAGTCGGCCGTCGCTGCCGAGCCGGAGTTCGAGGTCACCGAGGTCGGCCAGCGTGGCGCCCGCGTCGGGATACCGACCGATCCACACCCACAGGCTGACTGCATCGCCGACAGGCACCTCAGGGATCTCGCCCCACGAACCGTGCGGGAGGGCCTCGTGGCGGAGCGTGATCGTCGTTGCGGTTCCGATGTTCGACTCGGTGGCATGTTCGCCGTCGTGACCGAGCCGGACGAGCTGCACCATCGCCTCCGAGTCCGTCGAACTGGCGTGGAGCGACACCGTCGCTCCGGGCGACACGACGAACGGGTCGGCGTAGCCAACGATGCCGAGTGCGTCGTGATCGACCGGTGTCGCCTTCATGGTCAGAACGGCACGACCGTGCCGAGGCCGAGTTCGCGGGCTCGGCCGAGGGCGACCTCAGCCGCGGCAATGTCCTCGATCGCGAGGCCGAGGCTTTTGAACACCGTGATCTCGGCAGACGTCCGACGCCCGGCCACGCGACCGTCGATGACGTCGCCGATCTCGGCAACGATGTGGTCAGGTCCGATCGCACCGTCGGCAGCTGCCAAGAGGTAGTCACCCGACTCGGCCAACGTCGATTCGCGGCGGTCGACGAAGAGTCGAGCGGCCGCCATGGTCGCTGTGTCGAGCTCGCGTTTGGTGGCGAAGCTTGAACCAACCGCATTGAGGTGGGTGCCGTCGGCGATCGACTCGCGCTCGACAACGGGCTCGACTGCATTGGTCACGGTGGTGACGATGTCGGCACCGTCGACCGCTGCTGCCGCTGTTTCGACCGCACGGATCGGGTAGCGCCCCGCCCAGTGCTCAGCGAAGGCAGCTGCCCGTTCGGGCCGGTGCGAACAGACCCTGATTTCGGCCAGGTCGTGGACGAGGGCCAGCGACTCGAGGTGCCACCGCGCCTGAATCCCGGCGCCGACGAGCGCGAGCACGCGGCTGTCCGGTCGAGCCAGCGCGCGCGACGCGACTGCGGTGGCCGCTGCGGTGCGGATTGCGGTGATGGTGGCGCCGTTCATGATCGCGAGCAAACGGCCCGTCTGGCCGTCATGGAGGAGTACCGATCCCTGGTGGGAGTCGATGCCCTTGGCGTGGTTGCCGGGGAAGACGCAGACTTCTTTCAGGCCGTACAGCCATGACTCCCCTGCGCGCACCGCGGGCATCAACCCGAGCAGGCCAGGCGCCCCATCGAACGGGGGCATCACCGTGGTGCGGAGCGGATTGTGGACCTCACCGGCACTCACCGCGATCAACGCTGCACCAACCGCCTCGACGCAGTCAGGCATCGTGAGGCAGGCCTCGACATCGGCCGTCGAGAGCACCAAGAGGCCCTCTGCTTCACTGCGTTTCGGTTCCTCGGCGGCCGGCTCGACCATACGTCCCCACCCCTCAACTGGTGTCGTCCAAAACCCTCGTTGACCGCTTCGCTGGCTGTTTCGTTCGCATCGCGATCAAATGTCTGGTTACGATACCATTCATGCACTATTCGTTGCAGCTCCACGGAAATCTGGACATCGACGCCTACCCGGTGTTGACGCGTCGAGCCGAACAGCTCGGTTTTGCCGACCTCACCATTCACGACGTTTTGCTGCGCCGCCCGGTCTGGCCCGTGCTCTGCGATGTCGCTCGTGCGAGTGAGCAACTACTGATCGGCCCGAACGTCACCCACCCTCATCTGCAGCACCCCGCTGTGATAGCGGCGAACATCGCCCATCTCGACGAACTCTCGGGGGGACGCGCCGTCGTCGGCATCGGACGGGGGTCGCTCTACGAGATCGTCGGCCGCACGCTGCCTCGCGGTTACGAATCGCTCGCCGAGGCCGTGGCGGTCATCAGGGCCCTCCTCCGCGGCGAGACGGCTGGCGTCGACGGCGAGACATTCTCGCTGGCGCCGAACCAGGCATTCACCTTCGGTGAGCCGCGCGACGTGCCCGTGTTTCTCGGGGTGTACGGCCGCAAGGGCGCCGAACTCGCCGGCCAGATCGCCGACGGTGTGCGGTCCGCCGCCCAGTGGGATCCGGCGTGGATGACGCAGTTCCGGGGGTGGCTGGCGGAGTCCGCCGAACGGGCCGGACGTGATCCGGACTCGGTGGAACTGACCGTCGAGAACTGGACCTACCTGCATCCCGATCGTGACCTGGCCCGCACCGCGGCGCGGCGGTTGCTGTGCAACTTCCTCCCCTACCTCGGCACGATGCTCGAGTTCTACAAGATCCCCGATCAGGAAGTCGACGCAGCTCGGGCGGTCACGCTCGACGGCCAGCTCGACCGAGTCGACGAGATCAGCGATTCGACCGTCGACAGGTTCATGGCCGCCGGCGACGCCGACGATCTGCGGCGCGGGCTCGACAACTGGGAAGCAGCAGGGTTCTCGACTGTCTCGTTCTCCGGAGCCCTCGGGCCCGACACCGATCTGGCGCTCGACATGATCGGCGCAGAGATCGAACGACGGACCACGAACAACACCACGAACACAACGACGAACACGGGGGAAGCAAACTCATGACGATCACGATCACGGTGCTGGGTGGCGGCAACGGCTCACACGCTGCCGTCGCGGACTTCTGCCGCGCGGGCCACACCGTCCGATGGTGGCGGCGCAACGCCGCCGATTGGGCTGACCCGAGCGGACGTATCACCTACTCGGGAGACTTTGGGCAAGGTGAGGCGGTTCCTGAATTGGCCACCGATGATCTCGCTGCAGCGGTCGATGGCGCCGATCTGATCGTAGCGCCCTTGCCCGCGACGGTGCAGGACGATCTGGTCCCGCGGCTCGCCGAGGTACTGCAATCCGGGCAGGCTGTGGCGTTCACACCGGGCACGTTCGTGAGCTGGATCGGTGCAGGTCTGCGGCCCGATGTCGTCTGGCTCGAGGCTGGAACACTGCCGTATCTCGCACGCATCACCGCGCCGGGAGAAGTGAAGATCCCCGTGCTCGCACATCGCCTTCCCGTCGGCTCGATCCCGGGCGAGGGGCCCGCGGCCGACCGCGCCCACGAAGCATTTGCTGCGGCGTTCCCGATGGCGGTGCGCGTCACTGACGGATTCGATGCGGCACTGACCAACTGGGGGCCGGCCATCCATCCCCCACTTCTGGTCCACAACCTCGGCGCGATTCAGTCGATCGGGGATGGGTTCGACATCCACTCCGAGGGCTCGTCGCCGGTCGTGAAGCGCACAATGATGGCACTTGACGGCGAGCGCATGTCGTTGCGCGAGGCACTCAGTATCGAGGGTGAACACTGGCCCCTCGCGACGCACTACGACAAGTCGCCGCTCGGCATGTATCCACCCGACGGCCACGACAAGCTCATTGCATCGAACCTGTGGCGCGAGGCGATCAGCCTCGATCACCGCTACCTCCACGAAGACGTTCTGTGCGGCCTCGTACTGAATGCGTCGATTGGCCGCCTCGCCGGGCACTCGATGCCCGTCTCGGAATCGATTCTGACGCTGATCGGTGTCGCGCTCGACATCGATCCGTTCACTGCGGGCCGCACCCTCGACAAGCTCGGAATCACCGACCTCGCGGCAACTCGCGAACAGGCTCGCACCGGTCGGGGATGATCCTGGCTCTCAGCGCGACAACGGGATCAGCTTCTGTACCTGCGCCAAGCCGCAACAACGGCAACGAGAGAGACAAGGACTACACCAAGCAACAGAACCATCCCGACTGAAGATGGTTCGGTGGCTTTCAGCACGGAGCTGCGCCGGGCGCCGCGCTCGTGCTCTTCGGTGAGATCCGAGTTTTCGGGACTTTGGAATGCGGCGACTGCATCGTCGATCACGGCCTCGCTGATGATCTCGGCGCTTGTTGAACCATCGGTCAACATCCGTTGCACCACTGAAGAACGTCAATCTGCGGTGACCAGTCGCGTTCATCCTCGGCATCCTCATCAACCAACCGTTCACTACACAACCGTCCGCGGACGCATTCGATCAACCGAACGTGACGAATTCGTCACCGACCGTCGACCAACCCCGCCCGCGGACGCGTTTCGCAACCAAGCGTGAACCCACCACCACCGACCGTCGACCCCGTCCGCATGTGAACACACTCCTCGGCAACACCGCCTCCGGAAAGAGGCGCTATGGCAACGTCATCGCCGCCAGCTGATACCGAGCACCAACGCGAGCCCTGACGTCACCGGCGAAAGATACTCACAACCACTATTGAACGGGTCAGGGGGGCGGATCGAGGCCAGCGATATGCGCGAGCCAAGCAGTTCGGGTGGTGTATACAGTAGATGTATGTCATCGACGCGCACTCAGGTGTACCTCACCGACGAGCAGCGGGAGAGAATCGATCGCGTCGCGGCCGCCGAGGGCGTCTCCATGGCGCAGGTGATCCGACACGCGGTCGATGAATACCTCGACGACAGACCCGACCCTGAAGCGGCGCTCGCAGCCACGTTCGGCGCCGTTCCTGACGCGATCGCTCCCTCACGTGATGCATGGTCCCGTGGCTGATCTCCTGATCGACACGGACATCTTCATCGATCACCTACGTGGCGCGAACGAGTTCCAGCCGAAGCGACACCGAGTGCACTATTCGGTCGTGACCAGAGCCGAGCTGTTTGCCGGCAACTCCGCGACCGATCTCTGTTCCCGGCTGCTCGCGCCGTTCCGCGAAGTCGAGATCGACCGAACCATTGCGGAGCGAGCAGGGCGCATCGCTCGGGAGTCGGGGACGCGACTTCCCGATGCATTGATCGCAGCGACGGCTCTTGAGCGAGGCTTCAGCGTCGTGACGCGGAACCGGAAGCACTTCGAGCCGATCAGAGGAATTCGCCTGCGGTCCATCGATTAGCTCCACGTTCAACGAACAACCGGCGCCTCCACCAGTCAGTCATTCTGGAGCGCCCGCCCGCGCACGGTACCTGCCGTACCAGAATGGGTTCGAGCGCTACTGCGAGCCGCGTCTTGCGAGTGGCACAGCAGAGGAGGGTCGCTCAACTCTCTCGCGTCAGACCTCAGACACAGTCAGGTGTACCGTTCGGTTCGAGGAGACCCTGATGAAAGTTCGTCCCGTAACTGCAGAGGATCAAGGCTTGGATCACGCGGAAGGAGCCCCCGAGAGGGCCTGGCCCCGGCGGCGGCCCATTCAACGAGTCCTACAACAAGGCGCGCCACCAAGCCGACATGCAAGGGTTCCGAGACAGCTCCGGCTTCGGTCTCTGACGGTCCGGTCACACCGAAACGCCCGATCGAAACGATCGCCTGAGCACCCCTCGGCGTCGCCCATAGCCGCCAGTGGATAGCGCCTCGATGAGTGCGAACACTCCCCGCACGATCTGATCGGGCGTGGCCGATCGAACGTAGCAATATGTGGGGCGTCGAGTGCTCGACAACGCGCCACTTGCCGCACGCCCGCTCAGGATCCGGCAGGGAACGCTGACGATCGAGGACCGGACCCGGCGAGAGGCGTGTAGCGCTCAGCTCGGCCAGCATCGATCTCGCTGGACACAGCTGAGCGAGCATCACTCCTGAGCGGGAACCGGTCCGGCGGACGGGATGGGCGCCGGTGCACCGTCCATATCGAAGTGGGTGTTCAGCACCAATCGTGAGGGGCCCCACGAGTTCGATGCGGTCGACGGATACGCGACATCGACAACCTCGAATCGGTCGATCCGCTCCACGAGCGCGCTCAGCGCCTCGGTCAGTTCGATCCGGGCGAGGTGTGCGCCAACGCAGAAGTGCGCGCCAAAACCGAACGTGAGGTGCGTCGAGTCGCTCCGGCCCACGTCAAACTCGTCAGGACGCTGGTGCACCGCCGGGTCACGGTTGGCAGCAAGGAAGTCGCACACGATGTCCGTACCCGCCGGGAGGTCACCGACGTCAGCGCCGAGTCGCCGGTAGGCGGCGTGCGGAACCGGCTGATACCGCAAGCCTTCTTCGACCGCCGACTCAACCAGCAACGGGTCGTCGCGCAGCCGCTGCCACTGTTCCGGATACTTGCCACACAAGGCGAGCAGGTTCAACAATTGCAGCCGTGTGCTCTCGGTGCCGCCGATCAAGAGCGCGGCGGCAAGCATCACCACCTCATCAGACGTGAGCCGATCGCCCGCTTCCTCAACAGCGATGAGTGCACTGATGAGATCAGGACCTGGATCAGAGCGACGTTGCTCGACCAGCTCAGCCAACGCGCGTTCGAGCGCGACCACCGCGTCGTCGATTGCCGCGCGCCGTTGCTCGAGTTCCGGATCGAACATGCTGAGAATCAGCGGCACCCACCGCAGGAGGTCGGGCGCCAGCGACTGCGGGGCGCCGAAGATCAGGCAGATTGCGGCGACCGGGTAGCCCGCGAGCACGTCGACGGCATCGAACTGCTTCGTTGGGACATGCGGCGAAATCACCTGATCGAACAGTGCTCGGATCTCACCACGGAACGGTTCGACGGCTTTCGGTGTGAAGGCCGCACTGACCAGCCTCCGCAGACGGCGATGGTCAGCTCCGTCGAGGGCGAGCAGTTGCGTCGTGAAGAAGTCGTGCAGCGGCCCGCTGTGCACACCTGCCCGATCGAGCACCTCGACGCCGAGCACCCGCACGTCTTTGTTGGCCAGCAGCCGCCGCTGATCGTCGTAGGGCATCACGACCCGACCGAACGGACAGTGGACCTCGTCGGCGACGCGGGCCTCGCGAATCCAACGGTGCGCGTGTTGCGGGAATCCGGGCGCGAGATAGTCGAGGTACACGACCGGTCAGGCCCGGTGCAGCGTCACCGGCAAGGTGGTCGGAGTCCAAGTGTTGGAGAATCCGGCCGGCCATTCCGGCTCACCCGCAGGCTCCAGTGTTTCCACTCGGGCCGCCAGCATCGAGATCGCCTCGGCAAGTTCCATCTTCGCCAGACTGGCGCCGAGGCAGTAGTGCATGCCGCCGCCGAAGGTGAAGTGGTGCACGCCTTCACGCGTGATGTCGAATCGATCGGGATCCTCGATCACTTCAGGATCGCGGTTGGCCGACAGAATCGACAGCATCAACGGTGTGCCCTCCGGGATCAGCACGTCGCGATGCTCGATGTCCTCTTTCGCGACCCGGAAGTTGTCGGAGATGGACGGCACGAAGCGCAACACCTCATCGACTGCCTGAGCAGCGAGTTCGGGGCGCTCACGAAGGAGCGCCCACTGGTCGGGATACTCACAGAACATTGCAACGGCGTTGGCGAGGTGCATGCGGGTCGTGTCGGTCCCGCCCAACAGGATCGCGGCGGCCAGCATCACGAGTTCGTCGTGGTCGAGACCTTCGTCGCCTTCTTCGATCTCGATCAGTTGACTGAACAAGTCATCACCGGGCGCCTGCCGTTTGGCTGCGATGAGGCCATCGAGATACTCGTTGATCTCGGTCAAGGCGCCTTCGATCTCCGGGAGATTCTCCACGAGGCCCGGGTTGAACAGCTTCAACACCGACGGCGCGGTGCGCGAGAAGAGCGCCCAGTCTTCGGGCGGTGCACCGAACATCGTGCAGATCACCGGGATCGGGTACTGCGCGACCATCTCCACCATGTCGACCGTTCCGGCCTCCATCGCCGGCTCGAGCAGCCCTGCGAACACGTCGCGCATCGTGTCGCCCAACCACGCGATTCCCTTCGGCGTGAACGCTCGTTGCACGAGACGCCGAAGACGCATGTGTGCTTCACCGTCGAGGCTGACCAGGAGCCCGCCGAAGAAGTCGTGGAGCACTCCGCTCCCGACGCCCTGCATCGCCAACATGTCGATGCCTGGGGTCCGCAGCCGACGGTCGGTGATCAGCGCACGGTGGTCGGCGTGACTGAGCACGACCACGCCATTCGGCGTGCGCGCCAACCAGTGCTGATCGCGCGCCTCGGCCACGATTCGATAGGCATCGGTCGCCCACTCCGGATCAGTCGTGTCGAGCGTCGGCAAGTCGAGTTCGTTGAGCGGTGTGGTCATGAGGGGCCTCGTAGACGGTCGGCGGACAGCAGTGTTCGGTGACTCAGAACAGATCCCAGTACGTGTCGCGGGCGCGCATCTCGTCGACCGATTCGTCGAGGAAGATTCGGCCATTGCGGATGCCGTACACGCGATCGGTGATGCTCAGCGATGCCGGCACGTTCTGCTCGACGAGCAACACCGCCAGCCCTTGCTCGTCGGCGAGCCGACGGACGACTCCGAAGATCTGCTCGACAATCGTGGGTGCCAGCCCGAGCGATGGCTCGTCGAGCATCAGCAACTTCGGATTCGTCGACAGCAGCACGCCGAGGGAGAGCATCCGTTGCTGCCCTCCCGACATCGTGCCGGCCAGCTGCGCCTCACGCTCGGCCAGGATCGGGAACAACTCGTGCACTTCGTCGATGCGTCGTCGGCGTTCGTCTTTGTCGCGCAGCGCGCCGAGCCCCAGCATGAGGTTGTCGTGGACGGAGAGGTCAGGGAACACGAACCGTTCCGACGGCACGAGCGCCATGCCGCGCGCGACATTCTGCTTGCTCGACGCTGAGGTGACGTCGGCACCGTCGAGGCTGATCCGGCCGCCGCGTGCGGGCAGCGTTCCCAGCACCGTGCGCAGGGTGGTCGACTTCCCCGCGCCGTTGTGCCCCATCAGCGTGACGATCTCGCCGGCCTCGACGTGCAGATCAACGCCGAACACGACTTCCTTGCGGCCGTAGCCGGCCCGCAGACCTTCGACGTCGAGCACGCGCTCAGCCATGTTCGGCTCCGAAGTAGGCCGCTGCCAGGCGCGGATCGCTCATCAGTTCCTGCATGGTTCCTTCGGCCGTGATGCGACCAAGCTCCATGAAGTAGCCACGGTCGGCGAGTGCCTCGACGACGTGGAGGTTGTGCTCGACCAGGCACACCGTGCGACCCTCATCGCGTACCCGGGCAATCAACTCTTTCATGCGCTCGACCCATTCCGTGTCGATACCAGATGCCGGCTCATCGAGCAGGAGCACCGGCGCCTCGGTGGCCATGACACGGGCGAGCGCAACAAGTTTGGCCTCGCCGTAACCGAGGTCAGCCGCCGGGGTCAGTGCTTGGTCAGCAAGGCCGACGAACTCGAGCCAGTGCATGCCGAGTTCACGGGCCCGCACGGCGTCGGCTGCCGCTGGGCCCGGTCGCGTCCAAATCTGGTCGAAGCGCTCACCGGACTGGTGCGGTGCGGCCATCGCGACGTTGTCGAGGCAGGTGAGGCGCGAGAAAAGCCGCACGTCCTGGAACGAGCGGACCATGCCGGAGCGGGCCACAGCATCGGGTGTGTTGCCGACCAGCTCCTGGCCGCGCAGCAGAACCGAGCCCTGGTCGGCCGCGATGAAGCCGGTCAGCAGGTTGAACACTGTGGTTTTGCCCGCCCCGTTCGGCCCAACCAGGGCCGTGATCTCGGCCGGGTGGAGCCGAAACTCGAGTTCCTCTGCCGCCACAATGCCCCCGAAGCTCTTCGACAGCCCCGACACGACCAGCACCGGCTCCGACGGGTCGGCTGCGTCGCCGCCGACCACGTCGTTCGCGGTGGCCGACACATGGCGCAGCCCGGCCGGCGGAGGCTTGGGTTTGCCGATGATGCGCTTGCCTTCGGGGAGCAACCCCTGCGGGCGCACCATGATGACGATCAGCAACAGGCTGCCGTACAGCACGAGGCGGACGATCCCGGCGTTCTCCGGACTGAGCGAGACGGCGCGTTCGAAGAAGGGCTCGGCAAGGATGACCAGGGCCGCTCCGAGGACCGAACCGGCCAGATTGCCCTGGCCGCCGACGACGACCATCGTAAAGATCGCGATGCTGATGCCGAACTCGAACGCCTGAGGCTTCGCGAGACGGAAGTACCCGGCGTACAACCCGCCCGCCAGGCCGGCGAGCCCGGTCGAGACAGCGAACACGATGACCTTGGCGCGGAACACGTTCTTGCCGAGCGACTGGGTCGCTTGCTCGTCTTCTCGAATGCCCTTCAGGACACGGCCGTATGCGGACTCACCGATGCGCTGACAGATGAAATACGTGATCGACGCCATGATCAGCAACGGCACGATCCACTCCCGCGGCGTGTCGACCTCCCAGCCGAAAAACGACGCGGCGGGCACGCCGGTGGTGATCCCAAACGATGCACCCAACCACGAATAGGTCGAGATCACACCGATCAACACCTGACCGAGGGCCAGCGTCATCAACACGAGGAACTCGACGGTGAGCCGCATCGACGCGAGCGCCAACAACGTCCCGAACACGGTGGCGAACACGACCCCGATGAAGAGCGCCAGCAAGAAGGACATCTCGTGTGTCGTCGTGTAGTGGACCACGGTGTACCCGCCGACGGCACCGAACGCAGCATGCGCGACCGACACCTGGCCGGCGTAGCCGAGCAGCAGGTTGAGCGACAGGGCGTAGATCGAAAAGATCAGGATCTGATCGAGATAGTTGATCCAGATCGTCATGTAGCGCTCCGCAGGAGTCGCTTTGGCAGCGCAACGAGGTCAAAGGAACGGCCGACCAGATACACCAGGAGGACGGCGAAGACGACGAGTTGCGCACGTTGGCTGTCGATCCACAGCGTGGCGTACTGCTCGATGAGCGCCAAGGCCACGCCCGCGAGGAAGATCTTGATCGGTGAACTCGCCGGCCCTGCCAGGAAGGCCGCGACGACACCGAAGAACACTGCCTGGAAGCCCATCGACGGCTGCAAGGAGAACTCGACGCCCACCCAGAAGCCCGCCAACCCGGCCATCGCCGACGCGATGGCGAACACGATCAGGTGGACTCGTCGGGTGGCGATGCCGAGCACGCCGGCGAGTTCCGGATTCGATCGCGTCGCTTTGATCTCGCGCCCCAAACCGGTGAACCGCAGCACGCCAGCCACGACGAGCACTGCACTGGCGCACGAGACCGCCTTGAACAGCTTGACGTTGGTGATCACCGTGCCCCACGAGCGGATCGGCTTGACCTTGAAGCCGACCTCTTGGAGGGCCGGAAAGAAGTTCAGCGGTGCCGACCCCCAGAACAATCGGATCAGGTTCTCGCCGATGATCGCCAGGCCAAGCGATGCAATGAAGACGGTCATCAGCGCCGAGGGCCCGGCGCGCCGCGCCACCGGCGCGAAGATCGCTGCTTCGGTGGCGACCCCGACCACCGCGGCACACATGATGCCCAGCAGCATGCCGAGCCAGATGTTGAGCCCGAGACGTGCGGGGTCGGCAAAGAAAAGCGCGAAGTAACCGCCGAGGGCATAGATCCACGCGTACGCGAAGTTGAAACGACCGACCACGCCGAGCATCAACGCGAAGCCGACAGCAAGGAGCCCGAACTCCGCCCCGTTGATCAGCCCATTGACCGTCAACTGACGGACCTGCTGGCCGGTGATCGCGAGGATCACCGGCCAGCCCCCAAGGTCTCCATGTTCAGATCAGCTTGCCAGCTCGAAGTTGTCAGCGGTGCGAGCACCGTCGGCGTCGATCGAGATGTCATAGGTGGCGATCAGGGTGTTGACACCGCCCTCCAAGCTGTAGACAGCGAGCGGGTAGCTGTCGACCCAGTGCTTGTCCAGATCGAAGCTGAACGTCTCGGTGCTGTCAGCGCTGCCACCCCAGAGCGTGACGAACGTCGGGTCCTCGATGAGCGAGGCCTGCAGGTCTGGGCCGGAGTCGACGTCGCCGCCGTTGGCAAGGGTGCGCATGTACAGCTCCCAGAGGAGCAGCGTGGCCTGGTAGTAGCGAGCGGCCTGATCATCGATGGGTGCGCCGTAGGTCGCTTCGTACTCGGCCGCGACCATGTTCATCAGCGGGTTGTCCTGCGCCTCTGGCGCATAGTCACCGGCGTACACGAACGGCGCTTCGTCGAAGGCACCCTGACTGGTGACGGCCGAGAAACCGGTCAGCTCGGTCGAGTAGATCGTCGACGGGTCGATGCCGGCATTGATTGCCTGGCGGAAGAATCCGCCCTCGGTGCCGAAGTGGAGGTCGAGCACGATGATGTCGGGCTGTTCGGCCTGCAGCTTGGCGATCGAGGCCGAGAAGTCCTGCGCCGTGAACGGAATCAGTTCGATGAATCCCAACTCGAGGCCGGCGCTCGCGCCCTGGGCCTCGAAGTAGGCGGCGTTGAAATCGTTGGCCGGGCCCGCATCGTTGGAGAGCACAGCCATCGACGTCGCATCAGGATTCGTGGCAGCGACGTAACCCATCACGCCGGGGAATCCGTCGAATGGTGTCAAGGCTCGCGGCCCCCAGTAGAGGTCGAAGCCGACGCCAGGCCCCGTGCCGGTACCGGCAGCGGCGTCGAGCGTGAGGATCTCGTACTGTGCAAGCGTCGGGAACCCGGCGCCGAGGCCATCAGCGAAGTCGCTCAGCTTGACGCCGATGCCCTTCTCACCGAGGTTGGTGTTGGCATTCGCCGCCGCTTCGGGATCTCCGCCCGTCGCGTTGTCGCCGTACTCGACGACGATCTCGGGTCCGCCGGCCGCAGCGATGTGCTCGATGGCCAACTCGATGCCGTTCTTTTCGAGTTCGGCAGCGAATCCGCCGGGACCGCTGAACGAGAGCGTGGCACCAATGTTCCAGGTGGCTCCAGCGCCGAGTTCCTCGTTGCCGTCGAGCCCCATCGCGGCGAGCACGACGGCTGCCGGACTGTCGCTGGCTGGCTCCTCGGCTGGTTCTTCAGCCGGTTCCTCGGCCGGTTCTTCAGCTGGTTCTTCAGCTGGTTCCTCGGCCGGTTCTTCGGCTGGTGCCTCGGTGGCAACCGGCTCGCTGGCGACCGGCTCGGTGGCCGTTGTCTCGCCCTTGTCGCTGCTGCATGCAGCGGCGACGAGACCGAATGCCATGAGACCGGCGACGATCGGCCGCATCCGCTGTCCAACTGTGTGATGACGCATGTAACTCCCCTGAGGTTTGAAAGGTTCTATTACGTTACCTTTACCGCCAGAGGCGCTCGTGTCAAGCTAAAAAGCGGACCAAAGGGAGCAGACATGCCATCAACACGCTCGATCACCGAAGCTGGCGTCCGCGACATGGCCGCGCCACCAACGACCATCGACCCGACGCGCACGGCATTGATCGTCGTCGACATCGCCAACGACGTCGTCCATCCGGACGGAGCGTTCGCGTCCAATCCGGAACTCGACAACTCGCTCTATCGCGACAGCCTGGCAACCTTGCTCCGCCTGGTCGATGCGTGCCGCGCCGCCGACATGATGTGGGTGGCCGTGTGCTCGGCCTACGACGCCAGCTACCTCCCGGAGCCGATGCGCCAACGGCTCGACGCGATGGGAATTCTCGGCGCAGCCTCGCCGAAGGGCGCCTGGGGCTCGGACGTCATCGACGACCTGATCGAACGGCAGCCAGATCTGCGGGTGCTCAAATCGCACTTCTCGCCGTTCTCGCCGAACGCGGTGTGTTGGCGCCCAGGCGCAGCCGCCGATCTCGACGCCTACCTCGCCAGCCCCGTCACGGCCGACGCCGGACGTGCCGCCGACGGCCGGCCGACGCTCACCGACCTGTTCGCGCTCGCTGCCAGCGAGGGGACGACGGACACACTCGACCGCCTCAGCGCTGGCAGCGTCGCCTCGCTCGACGCCACCCTGCGGGCCCACGACATCGACACCTTGATCGTCGCCGGCGGGGCGACCCATGTGTGCGAGGACGCCACCGTGGCAGCCGCCTCGCAGCACGGATACCGCATCGTCGAGCCCTACGACGCCTGTGGCTCCGAAGACCCGGACAAGCACTGGGTCTTCCTCCACAACCACGGCACCTTCATGACCGAGCTGTGCACCGCGGATCAGGCCATCGACGCACTGCGCTGAGCGAATCGCCCCCGCCGTGTTCCGGTCAGGGCACTGCCGCTGGTGCCGGTGTCAGTCGGCGAGGAAGCCGACGACGAGTTCGGCGAGTTCGGTCGCCTTGTCTTCGAGCAGGCCCACGGTGCCGCCTTCGACAATGGCGGTACGCGCCGAACTCATGCGGCTGGCGACCGGTTCGAGTTCACCGAACGCGTGCGGGTCAGCCGTTGCCCCCACGACCATCGTCGGTGCAGTGATCTTCCCGATCGTGTCTTCCATGCGATAACGGCCGACGGCGAGATGACCCTCTTCGGGGTCACGGGCCTCGATCAGGTCGTGCACATACCGTTCGAGCACATCGGGTCGGCCGGGCGGGTACCACTGCTGGCGACGGGCCCAGAGCGTGGTCAGGTGCGACCCGTCGTCCTGACGTTCGGCGTGGTCGATGGCCGGGCGCGACTTTCGTCGATCGCGCGCTGCGCCATCGACCCAGGCCGTCGACGTGAGCACGAGCCGACGAACGCGATCAGGGAATCGGCTGGCCAGGTCGACGGCGATGACACCGCCGGTGTGGTGACCCATCACGTCGACGCAATCGAGCCCGAGTGCGTCGAGCAGCGCGAGCGCGCCGTCGGCATAGACCTCGATGGAGGCGTCGTCGGGAGGTGGCGCCGAGCGCCCCATGCCCAACGTGTCCATCGCGATCACGCGGGCATGGGGAGCGAGCAGCGGCAACAGTTCGCGGTACTCGTCCCACGAGCGCGGCGTTTGATGCAGGCACAGCAACGGCGGCCCGTCGCCTGACTCGGCATAGTGCACCTGCCCGAAGCGGGTGTCGGCGTAGCCGAAGCGGATCACGATGATCCGACCGTCATGAGTGCTGCTGGAGGAACTCGATGCTCATCGGGTTGTAGAGGTCAGCCTGCTCGTGCTGCGGCCAGTGGCCACACTGTCCGAGCAGTTCGAGGCGCGACCCCGCGATGTCCTCGTGCATCGCGTTCGCCTCGGGAACCTCGCCGAACGGGTTCTCGTTGCCCCACACCACCAGTGTCGGCACGGTGATCGAGTGGAGTCGCTCGGGACGCATCAAGTTGCGTTGACGGATCTCCATGTTCTGCAGACACAGCAGGTTGGGGAGGTTCGCCACGAAGTCGTCCGCGTGATAGATCGCGTGGCGGATCTCGACCAACTCGTCGCTGACGTCCTTCTCGCCGTCGTACATCAACAGGTGGAGGCGGGCGCGCGTGAAGTCGATGTCGTCGTCCATCACGGCCTTGGTCGTGGAGTTCTTGATGCGCTCCATGATCTCCGGGTTGGCTTTGGTGCCACCCGCGGCAACCATCTGGAGGCTCTTCACCCGCTCGGGCTGTTCACTCGCCAGCCAGCCAGCGACCCACCCGCCGAGCGACTCCCCGACGAAGTGTGCTGATTCGATTCCCTGTGCATCGAGGTACGCCACGAGGTGTTCGACATAACGCGGGATCTCGTACTGGTAGTCCGGCTTGCCGGTGTAGCCGTGGCCGAGCATGTCGATCGCATGACACTGGAAGCCGGCGTTGACGTGCGGCACGAAATTTCGGCTGAACGCCTCAAGATGGCCGGAGGTGCCGTGCAGGAAGATGACGGGCTGGCCGTCATCGGGGCCGGCGATCAATGCTCGGGTGGCGATACCTCCGGCGTCGACGGAGTCGAGTCGAAAGGCGATACCGGTCAGGTCGGTCCAGATGGTCACGTGTTGTCTCCTTGGGTGGTTGCGTCAGATTCGGGTTCGATGACTGCAACGGCCATGCCGGTCAGCCATTCGGGCATCGGTGAGTAGGCAATGCGATGGCCGGGCGCGTGGCGGCACGCAGCGGCCATTGCCAACCAGGCCCGGGCTTCGTTGCCCCCGTTGCCCGCTGCTGCGACAAGCGCATCGCCTCGATAGCGGGCGGCGAAGGTGGCGAGTTCGCCTGCTTCGAGGGCGTCGAGCATCTCGTTGTCGAAGTCGGTGTTGAGTTGCGGTCGGGCGCCCACGACGATCGGGCGACGGCGCTCCTCGAAGTCCTTCCAACGGCCACGGCCCTTTCGGAACGATTCGGCCAGGAATTCTTCGTCGTCACCCTCGGGTGTCCGCCAGTCGGGGAAGGGAATTTGGTGCGAGAGCCCACCGGTTCCGATCACGGCGACCCGGCGCTCCCCCGGAAGCTCACCCACCGAGTCGGCGATTGCATCACCGAGTGCGAGGCATCGGTCGAGTGAAGGCAGCGGCGGCCCGAACGAGTTGATCACGATCGGCACGACGGGCACGCCGTCTGGAACGAGGTATTGGATTGCATGTGTGATGCCGTGATCAACCTGGAGTTCGGTCGAGAACGCGGGGTCGAAGTCTCGGTCGAGCAGGCTTTGGCAGAGCGCGAGCGCAGCGGGGCTGTCGATGGTTTGCGGGCCGCTCGGTGTGCCGTGCTCGCCTGCACCGATGACCGCGTCGACGCCGATGGTGAACGCCGGCATCAAGTCGAGCCAGAAACCGCGGAAGTGATTCGAGCCGAAGATGATCACCAGGTCGGGTGCGGCCATCGTGAGCCGCTGTTTGGCCTCCGCCAGACCGTCCCGGAACGAGTGGGCGCGGTCGAGATGGTCGACGGCGTCCCAGCGCGTGTTCATCAGAGTCGTGTGCGACGCCCCGACCCCGAAAATCACGCTGCTCGATGTTTCGGTCATGACGCGACTCCACACACATCGACGGCAATTCGGATCAGCAGGCGAGTGAGTCGTTCCATGTCGTCAACGTCGACCGCGTTCATCCCGAGCTGGAAGTCGATCTCCTGGTCGGGCATTCGCGCAGGCGCGACCTTGGGCAGGCCGACGCGGGCGGTCGGCACGCCCATCGCACGCAAGATATTCGCATCGGTCGCCCCAGAGAGGCCCAGTATCGGTTGGTGGGGGCGTCCGTTGACATCTTCCCAACACCGAATCGAGGACATGATGATCGGCTCGTCGGGGTTGGTGGTCGTCCCGGGGATCGCCACGGTCTGTCGCCATGACACGTCGGCGTTGATCTCGGCGGCGAGCCGGTCGACCTCGGCTCCGAATGCAGCGGCTGCCTCGTCGGGCGATGTGCGCGGGCTGATCCTCAGGTCGACCCAGAAACGGCACACCGCGGTGGTGAATGCCGGCATGTGCGGCCAGCCACCATCGATCGCAGCGACGACGCCCTGCGGTGCAACGAGGCCGGTGCGATGCTGGTCTGCCCAGGTCGGAAACCAACGCTCAAGACCTGCAACCAGGTGGCCGGCGTCGGCGATCGCGTTGCGATACGGCAGGAGGTGTCGGCTGCCGACGTAGGTGTGGCTGCCACGAACCTCGACTTCGAACCACGTGAGCCCGACTTCCTCCCAGGAGACCGCCCAGCCGGTTTTCGCAATCACCGCGCAGTCAGGGCGCAGTGCCTCGACCAGTGCCGCGCAGCCGACACCATGCCCATCGGGAAGGTCGCAGCGACGGCCGTTGGTCGGCATACCACCGGCGCCGAACCCGATGAGGAGGTCACCGGCGAGTGGGGCACCGGTGGCAGCGAGGGCCGCCGCCGCGGCGACGATGCATGCGCCGTGCCCTTTGGGGTTCTGTGCACCGAGGCCGATCACCACGTCGTCGCGGACTGCTGCCTCCGCGCGCATATCGGCACGCAGTTCGGAGCCGGCCCACGGCAGATCATCGGCCTCGTGACCGACGGTGACGGTGTCGATTGGCGCGTACATGAGCAGCGAGGTCCCGTCGCCGACACTCGGCCAGCAACCGTGCGCGTTGGCCATGTCGCCGGCAGCAGCCTCAGGCGCGTCCAGCCGTTGGACCTGCCCGGACAGTCCGGCGGTCGCCAATTCGTCGGCGAGCGCCTGAGCAAGCGGCCCCTCTCCCCCGGTCGGCGATGCGATGTCGACCATCATCGAACACAGATCGACCAGGCGGGTGCGTGAGACCGCGGCGTCGGCCGCAGCGATCACGCCGGCGGCGTCAGGCATCCGGTGTGCCAACCCAGGTGCCCGTGGTCTTCGTCAGCACGTGCACCAACTGCTTGCGCAGCAGGACCGCCACGGCACCGATTGCAAACATCGCGACGAGTTTGTTCATCGTGGACGCTCCGATTCCTTCTGATCGAGGAAACCCGACACGACCGAGTGGTAGTGCTGGGGACGTTCTTCTTGGAGGTGATGCGACGCCTTGTCCATCACGTAGAGCTGGCCGTGTTCGATCATGCGGGCGAGCATCAACGGGTAGTCCGGGGTGAGGAAGTCGTCGTACATCCCCCACGCGAACAACACCGGGCACTGGATCCGCCCGAGTTCGGCGGTCATGTCCTGCCAGTCACCGCGGGGGCTGTCCGAGCGGGCGGCCAGTTCGACTTCGTCGGGGTCGATCGATTGTTCGAAGCGCATCGTGACCGTCGCGTCGGGAATCTCGTCGGCGTCGTACCACTCGAGGTCGGCCATCAGCTCGCGCATCTTCTCCCACGTCGGACCCTCCGGCCCTCCGAAGTATCGATCGCGCGCCTTGCGGCCGCGACGGGAGCCTTCGGGCAAGGGAGCGAGCGGGCCGTAGAACACCGGCATCGACCCGGTGACGACCAGCGAGCGCGTCCGCTCCGGGTGGTTGGCTGCGAGGTTGAGCGCAATGGTGCCACCCCAGCTGTTGCAGACGAAGTCGGCACGCTCGATGCCGAGCGCGTCCATCAGGTCACAGATGGTCGAGGAGTGGAAGTCCCACATCGGGCCGCTGATCATGCACTTCTCGGACTTGCCGTATTGCAGGAGGTCGACGAGATAACACGTGCGGTCAGCAGCGAAAAGCGAAGCGACCGGACCGAAGTCGCTCCAGGCCGTGCAGCCCGGCCCACCACCGTGCAGGAAGAAGGTCGGTGGGCCGTTACTCACGCCCATCTCGATGACGTGATAGCCGAGCCCGCCGGCGTCGACCATGCGGCCCGCCGGTTCGGGTTGGATGTCGTGGGGCATTAGTCGTGATCTCCTGGAGCTTCGCTGGCGGGGGTCACCGAGTCGCCGGTGGCGACGTAGGCATCGTCGAAAGGATTGCCCTCCTCGATCATCCGGCGCCATTCGAGCAGCGAGATGTCAGGTCGGTAGAGCCGCTCGGGCGGCGCGTCGGTCGCTTCGACCATCCAGCCGTCCTGACCTGAGAAGTTGCCGTGGAAGAGCCAGCGGATGCCGCCGAGATACTTGGCGAAGAAACCCGCCTTGGCGAGCCCGGTCTTGAACTGCACCATCACGCCGACGTACTTCATGCGACCGTCTTCGATCGGCACGTAGAACTCGTAGTGGAAGAACTGCGGGTACGCGATGCGCAGGACACCCGGCATGCTCAGCGACGCGAAGCCGGGGAGGTCTTGGCTGACGATGTACGGATCGTTCTTCTTTGCTCCGCCGGTGTTACCGAGCATCTTGCCCTGCTGCTGCATCGGCTTCTTCTTCCACCACCGGTAGTTGGTCCACCGACCGAGACCCGGGAACTCGGCGTCCCAGTGGCGCTCGTCTTCGATGCGGTAGATCCAGCGGCCGTGACGTTCGATGTGGACGACGTTCCAGGTCGGCATCGTCTTGAAGATCCGCCAGTAGGAGGTGCGGTGGAGATACTTCGCGTGCCCTTCGTCGAAGCCGTTCTCGGCATACAGCCGCCAGTCGCCATTGCGATCTTCGATTCGTCCACCGACCGCGTAGGTCGGCGGGTCGCACAGTTCCTCGGGGAGTTGCTCGCGAAGCGGGTGCGGTTCGCGGTCGCCGATGAAGACCCATACCAGGCCAACCGCCTCGTCGACGGGGTACGTCTCGACTTTGACCTTGCCGCACATCGGCGAGTCGGGTCCGTCGGTGATGACCGCCACCAACTCACCATCGGCGAGGTCGAAGGTCCAGGCGTGGTACGGGCAGGTGATCGTGCCGGGGAACTCTTCCTTGCCCATCGACAGGGGCACGCCGCGGTGCGGGCAACGATCGTGGAGTCCGTAGGCCACGCCATCGGCACCACGCTGCAGGACCACGTCTTCTCCGCACACGCGAACCGCAGCAGGCTTGCGGCCGAGCTCGGCTGACCAGTACACCGGGTACCAGTAGTTGCGCAGGCCGTTGGCTGCGGCGTCGTACTCCGGCCACGACGACCAATCGGCGCGCCCTGTTGCCTTCTTGGCCGCGTCGCCCCGCTTGCGTCGGCCCATCACTGCGGCAACCCGATCGGCGGCACTTGCCCCGCCGACATCTACCGGCGTGTCCGTCGTCGTCTGCGAACTCGTCTCGTCGATCGTCATCGTGAACTCCCCATCAGACCGCCATTGTTGACTCCGGTCGATGATGGTGCCAGTCCATCGGTCCGCACAGTGGACCAACGTGAGCGTTGCGAGGCGTTCCCGCCTCGGCGCGTCACCGTTTCGCGGTACCTTCCGATCATGGCATCCGGGCACGACCTCGACCATCTGTTCCTGCCGTCCTCGGTGGCGGTGTACGGAGCGTCGACGCGTGACACGACCAAGCTCGGCAACTCACTGCTCCGCAATGCACTCAACAGCGACATGAGCGAAATCGTCGCGGTGAGCCCGAATGCCGGAACCGTGGAGGGTCTCTCCACAGTGCCCAGCCTCGGTCAGCCGGTCGATCTCGCGTTGATCTCGGTGCCCGACCGCGCCGTCGAGGCCGCGATCGACGACGCGGCCAGCGCCGGCGCCCGCTGCGCCGTGATCCTCACGTCTGGCTTCGGCGAGACCGGCGAGGAGGGCAAGGCGGTCGAACGCCGGATCGTCAACCGCGCGTCGGCGACGGGCATGCGCGTGCAGGGCCCGAACTGCATGGGGGTCGTCAGCCACCTGGGCGACGACAGCTGGTTGAACGGCTCGTACTTCTGGAAGATCAATCTGACGCCCGGCCCGATCAGCGTGCTCAGCCAGTCGGGCGCCTTCGGCGGGATGTTCTTCGCCCAACTCGCCGCGCGCGGTCTCGGATTTCGTCGGTTCGCCAGTCTGGGAAACTCCGCCGACCTCGACGAGACCGACATGCTCGAGTGGCTCGCACAGGACGATGCCACCGAAGTCGTCGGGTTGTTCGCCGAGGCCATCTCCGGTGGGCGTCGATTCGTCGAGGTCGTCCGGGCGATCACGCCGACGAAGCCGGTTGTCGTCCTGAAGTCGGGCCGGAGCGTCGCGGGCACTCGTGCAGCGGCCAGCCACACCGGGTCGATCGCCGGCGGTCACGGTGCCGTGAGCGCGGCGCTGCGACGCGCCGGAGCGATCGAAACGCACACCTCTGATGAGTTCTTCGATGTGCTCACTGCGGTCGCATCGCCGCAACGGGGGCTGCGCTCACCACGTGTTGCCGTCGTTACGATTTCGGGCGGGCCATCGGTGTTGGCGGCCGACGAAGCCGAACGTCTCGGCCTCGAACTCCCAGCACTGTCCGAGTCGACCGTCGCCCGGTTGCGTCAGGTCATTCCCGGGTTCGCGGCCACGGGCAACCCGGTCGACCTGACACCGCAGTGCGCACTCGATGCGTACGCGCCGGCCGTGGACGCCGTGTTCGACGACTCGAACATCGATGGCGTGATCGCGATCAACTGCGGCCTCGATGTGGCTCCGTTCGGCTCGGCGGTCGCAGCGGCGTCGCAGCGCACCGGCAAACCAACTGTCGGTTTCGTCACCGACGCCCCCACAGTCACCGCACTGCTCGCCGAGGTGGGTATCCCCCAGTTCTCGTCGCCCGAGCGAGCCGCCGCCGGGATCGCTGCACTCTCCGGAGGAATGATCACATGACCGAACACATCGCGACGGCAAGCGCCGAATCGGGCGACTCCACCGTGGTGGCGTTGTCGGAATGGGAGTCCAAACAGCGACTTGGAAGTGGCCTCCCGATGCCTCGCGAGCGCTTGACGGCTTCGGCGAGCGACGCCGTCACAGCGTGCGCCGACTTTGGTGGCCGCGTCGTCCTGAAGTCCTCGGGCGTGGCCCACAAGTCCGAACTCGGGCTAGTGCGTGTGGGGCTCGACGCGGATGCGGTGGCCGCCGCGTGGCAGCATCTCGCCGACGCTGGCGACGGCACTGTGCTGTGCGCGGAGATGGTGTCGGGCGAACTCGAACTGATCGTGGGCGGGCTCCGCGACCCTCACTTCGGTCCTGTCGTGTCGATCGGTATCGGCGGCGTTGCCACCGAGGTACTGGCCGACATCGCCACCGTGCTCGCCCCGCCCGAACCCGGCGAGGTCGAAGTTGCTCTCGCTGGTTTGAAGGGTGCTGCACTGCTGGCCGGCCACCGCGGCAAACCGGCAGTCGACATGGTCGGGCTCAACGCCGTGGTCGATGCAGTGGCGCGCCTGCTCGATGCCGATCCTGCGGTCGTTGAGATCGACTGCAATCCGGTCGCGATCTGCAACGGTGTCCCGATGGTGCTCGATGCCCTGGTCGTGATCGACACCGCACTCCGTTGAGGCGACGGTGCTGCCCAGAGCACATTCCATTCCGGTATCCACCCTTGACAGCTCCATTCATATGAATGCATATTGGGTTCATGAAGACCATCGACCGAACGTCCCCCAACGCTCCCGACTCCGCTCTCGGCAACATCGAACGTGATCTTCCGACCGAGCTGCACGATGTCTTCCAGGTCGTCCAGCTCACGCGTGGCACGCAGCTCCAGAACGACGTCGGCGCCGACCTCGTGCGCCTCGATCCGCATCAGACGTCACAGATTCACCGCCACAACCTGGCCGACACCGTGCTCTACATGCTCGACGGCGCAGGCATCGTCGTCGTCGACGACGTCGATCACGCGGTGCGCGCTGGCGATCGGATCACCATCCGCCCTGCCCAGTTCCATGGGGTCCGCACCGCCGATGACCCGCTGACGTTCATCTCGATCCAGACGCCACCAATTCTCGACGAGGCCACCGGCCACCTCGATCTCGAACCACGTTCGACGTGATCACACCGGCACCGCGCCTACGATCGAGCGGTGCCGAACGACTTCCTGCGGGGATACTTGCCGTTCCTCCTCCAACGGGCTGACCAGGAATTGTCGGCGGCGTTTCATGCACGCCTCGGCGACGACGGCATCTCGGTGTCGGAGTGGCGACTCCTCGCAGTCCTCGGAGACGGTCGGCCCTACGGTGTGAGTGAACTCGCAACGGTCACGATGCTGCCGCAACCAACCACCACACACGCCATCGGCCGCCTCGAAAGCGACGGCTTGGTCGAGCGGCGCAGCGATGACCACGACAAGCGTCGCCGACTGGTCAGCCTGACTCCCGCTGGCCTGCAACTCGCGGCCCGTCTCACCGCCGCGGCAGCACACCATCAGGCTGCGGTCCTGGCAACGATCGACGCCGAGATCGGGCCGGCCCTGCAAACCCAGCTCGGCCGCCTCATCGACACCGACTCGACGTCGCGGTCACCGGTGCCTCCGCCAGGCTGACTCGGCGTTCGACCTGAGTCAGCCTGCGCCGAGCCGACGGCTGATCCCGGCCGCGGCGACGCGTACTGCTGTGGAGATGCCGGGGACGCCTGCTTCGGCCACCGGGCCCGTGACAGAGATCGCTCCGGCGAGCCGTCCTCCGAGTTCGAACACCGGCGCGCCGATCGACATGAGGCCGGCCGCCACTTCTTCACGTTCGATGGCGACTCCGGCTGATCGCACTTGTTCGAGCAGTTCGCTCAGTCCGTCGGCGTCAGCGATCGAGGCGGAGGTCAGCGGCTCGAGCCCTGCCTCCAGAACTCCCACGAGGAGTTCGGGCGGCCCGAACGCCAGCAGGCAGCGCCCGGTTGCGGTGCAGTGCAGCGGAAGCCGTGCTGCGACGGTTGAGGGAACAACGCTGGCTGACCGGCCGGGCAGACGTTCGACGTACATCACCTCCAAGCTGTCGAGTACGGCGAGGTGCACGGTTTCCCCGGTGGCGCCGGCGAGATCTTCCAAGTAGTGGAATGCCGCCTCGCGCAGGTTTCGCCGGGAGGGGACGAGGCTACCCAGTTCGAACAACCGGGGACCGAGTCGAAATGCGTCGCCGGCGCGCTCGACGGCGCCCCATTCGATCAGGTCGCGACACAGCCGATACACCGACGCCTTCGGGATACCCGTTCGCCGGCTGAGTTCGGATTGGCCGAGTCGTCCCGCGTCGGCGAGCGCCTCGAGGATGAGCCGCACCTTGCCGATGACCGTGCGCTCGGCAGGTGGCGGTGTCACTGGTTGTTACCGAAGAGACGGTCGCGCAGGATGTGCTTGGTCACCTTGCCGAGCGCGGTCCGCGGCAACTGATCGACTGTGATGAGTTCGCGCGGCTGCTTGTAGCGCGCCAGACGATCAACGCACCACGCTCGGAGTTCCTCGATCGTCGGCTCGGTCTGACCCGCAGCGATGACGGCGACCGCGACCGGCACCTCACCCCAGCGGTCATCAGCGCGGCCCAAGACGGTGACTTCGGCGAGGGCCGGATGTTCGGCGAGGACGTTCTCGACTTCGGCCGGATAGACGTTCTCGCCGCCTGAGATGACCATGTCCTTGACGCGGTCTTCGATGTACACGAAGCCATCGACGTCGCGTCGGCCGACGTCGCCCGTGCGATACCACCCGTCGACGAACGATTCGTTCGTGGTCTCGGGCAGACCCCAGTACTCACGGAACATGTGTGGTCCACGCAACCAGAGTTCCCCCGGCTCCCCCGGTGTCACGTCGGTACCGGCCTCGTCGACGATCCGCAGTTCGGTGTGCATCGCCGGCTTTCCGCACGACCCGATGCGATCGCTGTCTGCGTAGCGCAGAACCAACGCGGTCGGGCCGGTCTCGGTCGCGCCATAGGTCTGGCCGACACGCACGCCGAGGTCCCCGAGTGCTCGAATGAGATGGGCGGGGATCACCGACGAGCCCGAGTTCATTCCGGCGAGACACGACAGGTCGGTGCTTTCGAGGTCGGGGTGCGCGAGGAGGGCTGCCATCGTCGCAGGGACCTGGAGCGTCTGTGTCGGGCGGTGAGTTCGAATGATTGCGAGCGCCTCGGCCGGGTCGAACGCCGATTGCAGGTGCACGGTTGCGCCCGCGTAGAGCGCCGGCAACGTCTGGATGTTCAACCCGCCGACGTGGAACAGCGGCAGCGACGTCAAGATGATGTCGTCGGTTCCCAGATCTTGGTGGGTAACGGCGTTGAGAATGGCGAAGAGCAGCGACGACTGGGTGTGTACTGCACCTTTCGGATGGCCTGTCGTGCCCGAGGTGTAGACCATCAGTACCCCATCGCTGTCGCGTCCGGTCGCCTCCACGACCGCTCCGGCCGTCGGGAAGGGGTCGACGTCGAGGTCCACGATCTGCCGGTTCGGGTCGGCGTCGGCGATGTGCGCGGCGAAGCCATCGGTGGCGAGCACGACCGCCGGATCTGCGTCGCTGAGTTGATACACATGTTCGGCGGCGGTCAGCCGGTTGTTGAGCGGGAGCAACATCGCACCGACACGGGCGCAGGCGAAGAGGGCGGTGATCTGCTCGACCCGGTTGGCCCCGATGAACGCGACGCGGTCGCCGTGTTCGACGCCCCGGTCGAGCATCCAACCCGCCGTTGCGTGGATCGCATCGGACAGCTGCCGGTAGGTCACCTGGTTGTCTGCGACCTGCACTGCGAGGTGATCGCCGCGATGTTCACTCCAGTGGTGAATCCATTGATCAATCGATGGCACGTTGTCGACCCCTTTGCTCCGCTGTCCGGCGTTCGTCAGCGGATGCGTGCGCGGACATTAACGCGCCGGCGGGACTGGCGGGGCTGGCGCCGCAGATCGGTCACGAGCGACCCGCCGGAGTCCACCGGACCGGAAGTGCACGCGGGCCTCGGAAGTCTCGGGTCGGCTGCCAATCGATCTCGCTCCGCTCGATGGCCAATTCGAGACCCGGAAGACGACCGAACACGGCCGACAGCACCGCTGCGAGTTCGTGGCGAGCGAGGGACGCTCCGAGGCAATAGTGCGCGCCGTGGCCGAACGCAACGTGTTTGAAGTTCGGCCGGGCGATGTCGAAGTCGTTGGGTCGTTCGAATCTGGCAGGGTCGCGGTTTGCGGCACCGAGGAACAGCATCACTGCGTCGCCAGCGTGGAGTTGTCGACCGAGCACCTCACCATCGCTCAGGGCATAACGCGGCGTCATCTGCACGGGCGACTCGTACCGGAGGATCTCGTCGCATGCCGCAGGAAGGAGGTCGGGGCGTTCGCCGAGCAGCGCGAGCTGATCGGGGTGGTCGAGTAGCGCCAGGATGCCGTTGGTGAGCATGTTGGTTGCCGTCTCATGCCCGGCGGTCATCAGGAATGTTGCATTGGCGTAGATCTCGTCTTCGCTCAACCGGTCGTCGTCATCGGACGCGGCAATCATCGCGGACAGCAGATCGTCGGTCGGATGCTCACGACGTACGGCGAGCAGGTGGCCGAAGTACTCCCGCATTTCCTGGAAGTGGTCGTTGGCACGCTGCGCGAGTTCCGGGGTCGGGTTGCCGCTCCCGACGATGAACACGATGTCGAGCGCCCACGCCTGAAACCGCTCGAGGTCCGCTTCTGGGACACCGAGCATGGCGCCGACCATCATCGCCGGCAGGGGGAACGTGACGCGGTCGAACAGGTCTGCCTCGCCGTCATCCGCGATCGACTCCACCATGCTGGCCGCCAAGCGTTCGATCGTCGTGCGCTGGTGGGCCACCATCTTCGGCGTGAAGGTCGCAGCGAGCAGTCGGCGCAGCCGGGTGTGGTCGGGTGGGTCTCGAAAGGCGATGATGTCTGTCAGTGTGCGCTCAACGAAGGGGCATGCCGTGCGCTGGTCGTCGTCCAGCCTGCCGAGGATGCCGTCGACTCGCTCCGAACTCAACGATCTGTCGCCGAGGGCGGCCGTGACCTGGTCGTACGACACGACGACCGGACCGATGTCGAGCCCAGCGCGTTCAGCCTGCCGGAACCGCTCGTGGATGGCATAGGGATCGGCCAGACCCTCCGGCGTCGAGAGACTGCGAACAGTCGGAATATCGGTCACGGTCGGCTCGTTTCGGGTCAGGCTGGTGCCGACTCATCATTTCGCTCGCAGCCACATCCGGCAAGAGCCGATCCGTCGTCCGGTTCGGTGAGCGGACCGGACGCCCGACGCAATTCGATGTCCTGCGTTCGACCACCTCTGCAACGGCAACGTCGCACCGACCGACCGCGGCACGCTCGACCGCACCGAAGCAGACACGAGTGACCGCTCCAGCCAGACCAGCGCGTCGCTCTGATGGCAAGATCGTTCCATGTCTGGTCGGACCGAGAGCGCCACCTCGTCGACGTCGCGATCCGCATGGTGAACAAATCGGGAAGCAACGCAGATCCCGACGAGATGCGTGGGCGCGGGCCGAACGACGACGTCGACTCGATCGAGCGCTCGCTGCGACACCTCACGGGCACGGAGAATTCGCCAGTTCGCACCTTCGATCTCCTGATCCTCGACTATGGAGGCGTCTGCACGCTGAGCCATGCCGAGTTCTTGGATCACATCGGCTCCGACACCTCGGGTGACCGTCCAGGGAGCCTCGCGGCGATCGCTCGCGCACATGCTGCCGGTATCACGGTGGTCGTGCTGAGCAACGAGATCGATCAGTCGTGGATCACGAACTCGGCGGTGCTGTCTCAGGTCGACCACGTATTGGCCTGCGCCGACAACGGCATTTTCAAGCCGGACCGTCGGGCGTTTCAACGAGCGGCACTGGTCACCGGATGTGCCGCTGATCGCACGCTCGTGGTCGATGACGAGATCGACAACGTCCGCGGCGCACAGGCAGCCGGGATGACTGCGCTGCTGTTCGACACAGCCAACCCCGAGGACTCGTGGGAATCCGTCGACGTCGCCCTCAGGGGTGCATGACGACAGCTTTGGGTTCGGTGAAGAACTCGCGGCTGAAGTTGCCGCCCTCACGACCCACGCCCGACCAGCCGACGCCGCCGAACGGGGCTCGAAGATCGCGAACGAAGAAGCAGTTGACCCAGACGGTCCCGGCGCGCAACAGACCCGCAACTCGATGGGCTCGGCGACCGTTCTCAGTGAAAAGCATCGCGTTGAGCCCATACTTCGAGCCGTTCGCGAGAGCGATCGCTTCTTCCTCGGTGTCGAACGGCTGGATGGTCACGACCGGTCCGAACACTTCCTCGCGACAGATCCGTGCGTCCGGCGGAGCCCCGGTGATGACGGTCGGCTTCACGACCCATGATCCGTCGTCTGACACCCCACCGCAGTGCACGGTTGCTTCGTCCGGAAGGTCCTTGAAGAATCCGGCGACCTTGGTGAAATGTGTCTTGCTCGCCAGGGGCCCGATGTTCGTCGTGGCGTCGGATGGCGCCCCGACGGTCAGCGCTTCGGCTGAGGCGACAAATCGTTCCACGAAGTCGTCGTAGATCTCTCGTTGAACATAGAGCCGGCTCCCTGCGAGGCAGACCTGACCAGCGTTCGTGAAAATCGCGGTGTTCGACCATTTGACGGCTTCGTCGAGGTCGGCGTCGGCGAACACGATGTTGGCGCCCTTGCCACCGAGTTCGAGGCTGACCGGGACAAGCTTGTCGGCGCCAGCCGCAGCGATGATCCGCCCGGTCGTCGACTCGCCGGTGAAGGTGAGCCGGTCGATGCGATCCGACGATGTCAGGAACTCGCCAGCGCTGCCAGGTCCGAACCCGTGGACCACATTGAGGACGCCGTTTGGCATGCCGGCCTCGGTCGCCAGTCGGGCCATGATCGTCGCTGAACACGGGGTGTCTTCGGCAGGCTTGAGGACGACGGTGTTTCCCCACGCGAGTGCTGGGGCGATCTTCCATGATTCGAGCATCAGCGGGAAGTTCCACGGCGCAATCGCCGCCACGACGCCTGCCGGCTCGAAACGAGCGTAGGCATGGTGACCGGTATCGGTCGGTTAGACCTCCGACGCTGCCATGCGGGCGTGGTCGGCAAAGAAGCGGAAGTTCTGAGCGGCGCGAGGGACATCTTTGGTCAGCATGGCGCTGATTGGTTTGCCCATGTCGTGGGAGTCGGCTGCAGCGAGTTCGTCAGCGTTCGCTTCGATCAGGTCGGCGAGCCGATGAAGGATCGCACCCCGCTCGGCGAACCCCATCCGCGGCCACGGCCCGTCGTCGAACGCTCGACGGGCGGCGTCGACTGCTCGCTCGACGTCTGTGCGGCCAGACAGGGCAACGGTGTCGTGGGCCACCTGCGCCCACGGATCGATGGTCTCGAAGGTTTCGCCCGAGTCGGACTCGCAAGCCTTGCCATCGATCCAGTTGGCGATCATCAGGCCACGCTGCCCTGCTGCTCGACAGCCATCTGTGCTGCAATCTGAATGATCTGGTCCTCTTGGCCGCCGACCAGCTTGCGATTGCCGCACTCCATCAAGATGTCGGCGCCACTGACTCCGTAGCGTTCCGAGGCTCGGAAGGCGTGCTTGAGGAAGCTGGAGTAGACGCCTGCGTAGCCCATGATCAGCGAGAGGCGGTCGAGCACGCACTCCTCGTCCATCACGGGGCGGACCACGTCTTCGGCCGCGTCGATCATCTTGAGCACGTCGAGGCCGGTGTTGATGCCGATCCGTTCGGTGACAGCTGCGATTGCTTCACAGCTCGTGTTACCCGAACCGGCGCCGAAGCGTCGAGTCGATCCGTCGACCTGCACGGCGCCGGCTTGAATCGCGGCGATGGTGTTAGCAAGCGAGAGCGACAGGTTCTCGTGACCGTGGAAACCGACCTGCGCGTCGTCTCCGAGTTCGGCAACGACGGCTGCGACACGTTCGCTCGCATCGTCCAAAATCATGGCGCCAGCCGAGTCGACGACGTAGACGCACTGGCAGCCGGCGTCGGCCATGATGCGCGCCTGAGCAGCGAGCGCCTCTGGCGAGATCGTGTGCGCCATCATCAAGAACCCACCCGTCTCCAAACCGATCTCGCGGGCGAGTGTGAAGTGTTGTTCGGAGATGTCGGCTTCGGTGCAGTGTGTGGCGATCCGCACGATCGACACGCCGATGTCGTGAATGGCCTTGATGTCGTCCTTGGTGCCCAGGCCCGGCAACATGAGCGCCGCGATCTTTGCGTTGGTCGCAGCCTCGACAGCCGCCTTCATCAAGATGCGTTCGTCGACGAGCGACTTGCCGTAGTTGTACGAGGACCCACCGAGTCCGTCGCCGTGGGTGACCTCGATGACCGGCATGCCGGCATCGTCGACCGCAGCAACGATGTCACGAACGTTCGCCTCGGTGAACTGGTGGCGCTTGGCGTGGGAGCCGTCACGCAGGCAGGTGTCGGTGACGCGGACGTCGAGGGTGTCGGAGAAAGTGCGTGGAAGTGTTCCGCTGAGATCCATCAGGCTGGTGCTTTCTGGCTGGAGTAGTGATGTTGGGCCATGCGGTTGCCGACCTGTGTGGCCGCTGCGGTCATGATGTCGAGGTTGCCGGCATACGGCGGGAGGAAGTCGCCGGCACCTTTGACTTCGACGAAGATGCCGACGCGCCCGGTGGTTTCGCCCGGCCCCGGCGGGTCGAACTGCGGGTCTGCGGTGAGCGCATACCCCGGCACGTACCGCTGTACATCGGCAGCCACCTGGTGGATCGATTCGGCGATGGCGTCGGTGTCCGCATCGGCGGGAATCGAGCAGAAGATGGTGTCGCGCATCATCAACGGCGGTTCGGCCGGGTTGAGGATGATGATCGCCTTACCCTTCGTCGCCCGCCCGATCACTTCGACGGCGTTCGACGTCGTGCGGGTGAACTCGTCGATGTTCTGGCGGGTGCCTGGGCCAGCGGACTTCGAAGCGACCGTCGCAACGATCTCGGCGTACTCGACGTCGACGATGCGCGACACGGCGTAGACCATCGGGATCGTGGCCTGTCCGCCGCAGGTGACCATGTTGACGTTCCACTCGTCGAGGTGAGCATCGAGGTTCGCCGGCGGGATGACGTACGGGCCGCGGGCAGCCGGTGTGAGGTCGATCGCCCGAATGCCGGCTTCCTTGTAGCGCGGCGCATTGCGAACGTGTACGTATGCCGAGGTCGCTTCGAAGACGATGTCGGGGAGTTCGGATTGGGCGAGTAGCCAGTCGACTCCGTCGGCCGACGCTTCGAGGCCCTGTTCGCGTGCCAGCTTGAGACCGGCGGAGTCTGGGTCCACGCCGATCATCCATCTCGGTTCGATGTCGGCCGAGCGGAGCAGCTTGTACATGAGGTCGGTGCCGATGTTGCCGGATCCGACGATGGCGGCGGTGGCCGTCATGGTTGTCCTTTCGAGCCCGTTCGTTGATGGGCGTTGCGATGTGGTCAGGGTGCTGAGACGTGCGTGGTGACGGTGCCGAGGTCGCCAAAGGTGGCGGTGACGGTTTGACCGGGGCCAATGGCTTGCATCGGGCCGAGCGCTCCGGTCATGACGACATCGCCGGCCCGAAGCGGCGTGTTGCGGGCGCACATGGTGTCGGCCAACCAACGAGCGGCGTGAAGAGGGTGACCCAAACATGCGGCGCCGACGCCGGTCGACACCTCGGTCCCGTCGATCGACATCGACATCGGGATGGTTCGAAGATCGACCTTGCGCAGCGGGACGGGCTTGCCGCCGAGGACGTAGAGGCCGCAGCTTGCGTTATCGGCGACGGTGTCGACGATGCGGATATCCCAGCCGGCGACCCGGCTGTCGACGACTTCGATCGACGGCAACGCGAACGCTGTCGCGCGGATGATGTCGGCAAAGGAGTGCTCGCCTTTGTCCAGATCGTGTTCGAGCACGAGCGCCACCTCGGCTTCTGCCCGAGGCTGCATCAGCCGGGTCGCGGGGAGTTCGATGCCGTCGCCGAATTCCATGTCGGCGAACAACGTGCCGAAGTCGGGTTGGTCGACGCCGATCTGTTCTTGCACGGCCTTGGAGGTGACACCGATCTTGCGGCCGCTCACCCGACGACCCGACGCGATGTCGAGATCGGTGTTGATCTGTTGGATCGCGTAACCGGCGTCGATATCGGTGGCGGTTCCCACGATGTCACGAATCGGTCCACACGCCGTGGACGTGGACATCGCCTCGCTGAGTTGGGCAGCGGCCTGCTCGATGAGGGCCCGGTCGGGAGCGCTCATTGTCCTGGCACCGGGTGGGTTGCGTCGTTGGCTCGAACCGCTGCGTCGGCAGCCGCCTCCCGAGCGAGACGAGCCTGCTTGTCGGCGAGAAGTTCGCCGCCGGCCATGAAGTCGGTGTTGGGGAATTCGTTGATCCACACCCGTACGGATTCGCGGGGCGCTCCAACGTGTTCGTGCATCGCATCGGTGATCGCGGACATCAGCGCCTTCTTCTGGGCTGGGATCGGCCTTGGGCCATCTGGACGTTGACGAGCGGCATGTTCACTCTCCCTGTATAGCGGCTCTTCTCGTTGAAGTGGGGAGAGGGCCTGGTGTGAGGGTCCGCGTGCGGGTGCAGGGATCCCGCCATCGTTGCGGTTGTTCTACGACTGCGACGACGAGGAGATCCCTGCGATGGGTGACGGTAGTGGCCTGGCCGAGGCGATGCTCGGACTCGATGGTGTGCGCGTGACCGACGTGCGAGAGGTCGACGGTGAGGTGACGATCGAGGTCGAGACGACCGAACGGCGAGCGTGGTGTCAGCGGTGCGGATGCCGGGCCGAGTCGCAGGATCGGATGTGGGTCGATGTCCGCGATCTGGAGTGCTTCGGCCGATCGACGCGATTGCGGATCTGGAAGCGCAGGTGGCGGTGCCGCGAGCTGTTGTGCTCGGCGCGTACGTGGACCGAGCCACTCGGGTTCCTCGATGCTCAGGTCGTCCTCACGCGACGCACCGGTGCCGAAGCGTGCCGACGAGTCGGTGAGCTCGCCCGGCCGGTGTCGCAGGTCGCGGACGAGTTCGGGGTGTGTTGGGAGACGGTCATGAACGCGGTTGTCGAGCACGGCACTCCGCTCGTCGACGACCCTGGTCGGGTCGGAGCCGTGCGCCAGTTGGGTGTGGACGAGACGTCGTTCCTGCGCGCGAACCGGGACCATCACACGATCTATGCGACCGGGCTCGTTGACCTCGAAGCTCGCCGGGTGATCGACATGGTCGAAGGCAACGCAGCCGTTGACCTGCGGCAATGGACCGCCAACGCGGATCCTGCCTGGCTGGCGGGGATCGAAGTCGTCGCTACCGATCTGGCTCAGTCGTTCCGGGCCGGTTTGTCGCCGCATCTCGATCACGCCGTCCGCGTTGCTGACGCGTTCCATGTCGTGCGGGTCGCGAACCGGTGCTGCGACGCCGTGCGTCGGCGGGTGCAGAACCAGACACTTGGGCATCGAGATCGCAAGGACGATCCGCTCTATCGGATCCGCAAGCTGTTGCTCACCGGCTCCGAACGCCTCAACGAACGCGGTCGTGATCGGATGCTGCTCGGCTTGCGAGTTGGTGATCCCGACGACGAGTTGGTCGGGGCATGGCTGGCAAAGGAATCTGTTCGTGACGTGTACTTGGCCGACAACTACAACGACGCCGCAGTGCTTCTCGACAAGGCCATCGTCGGATGTCTCGACGATGAGGTTGCCGAGATCCGATCGCTCGGAGCAACGCTCGCCTCATGGCGAACCGAGATCCTCGCCCGCCACTCGACCGGCGCTTCCAACGGACCGACCGAGGGTCTGAATCTCTGCGTGAAGAAGGTGAAACGCGCCGGCCACGGCTTTCGTCGATTCCACAACTACCGGCTACGCGTGCTGCTCCACACCGGCGGTGTCACCTGGCCCGAACGACCCTCACCACCGCACATCCGAACCCGCTGCTCCCCACTCAGATGAGAAGAGCCTGTATAGCGGTCACACTGACAGAGCCGAGATGCGAGTAGCGCGCTGCGGCGACGGTGCCTGCTCTGAGTGGCTGAGCATCGGTTGCGGCACCCGCCATGACGATCCAGCCTGCGTCAAGCTGCTGCCCGTGCTTGCCGAGGTGGTTGGCGAGCATCGCAACGCACTCGGCGGGGTCGCCGAGCAGCGCCGCACCGGTGGCTGTGCCGGTGACGTCACCGTCGATCTCGAAGACGCATCCCATCGTCGTGAGGTCTGCTCCTCGTGGAGGGACGCCGTCGGCGCCGATCATCACCCGCGCGGCCGAGGTGTTGTCAGCGATCACATCGGTGAGCGTGAACGAGAATGCCTCGTAGCGCGAGTCGATGATCTCGATGCCGCCGACGATCTTCTCGGTGGCGTCGAGCACATCGTTCGCGGTGATCCCCGGCCCCGACAGGGCTTGTGCCAGGACGAAATGCCCGCGACTTCGCGGCCGAACTCTGCGCCGCAGAACTCGACGGATCATCAGCGGACTTGCCAACCGAGCGGTTTCCACATTTCGATTGGCCCGACGCTCGCCATATCGCCCGCGAGCGCGATGCCCTGAGGCGCTCCGGTGGTGACGAACAGATCGGCTACAAGCTCGGCTGGACGTCCGCTGCGATGCGCGAGGCTCTTGGAATCGACCAACCGAACTGGGGAACGCTCTGGCGGTCGCAGCAGTGCGACGGCCAGCTCGATCTCACTCGTCTTCGACATCCGAAGGCCGAACCGGAGCTCGTCTTCGTCGCTGGCGAGGACCTCCAGGGCCCCAACATGATCGCCGACGACGTCCTCGCATCCGCCGTTGGCTGGGCGATCGGCATCGAAGTCGTACACCCTCGATTCGAGTCCTACGACTTCACCTGGCTCGACAACACCGCAGACAACTCATCGGCAGGCGCGATCGCTACCGGCCCCGTGTCGTCGATCGCCAACGATCCGTCGGCCGCCGAGGTCCGATTCTCAAACGGCCTCGAGGAACGAACCGGCTCCGGCGAACAAGCCATGGGGTCCCCCGCCGCAGCCGTCGCGTGGCTCGTCCACCAACTTCACGAAGAAGGAAAGCGACTCCGGGCTGGCGAGATTGTCTACACCGGCGGGCTCACGGCACCATTCGACGTCACCGGCGAATCGAAGTTGACGGCGCAATGCCCCGATCTCGGCAGCGTCCAAATCTCGATCAGTAGAAACTCAGAACGAGCCCCCGATGACCCGAATGACTCCCCTTCCCCTCGACGTAAGTGGTGACGCCGAACTCGAAGGGGCATTCGAACATTTCATGTCAACGCTCGGCATGGTCCCGAACAGTCTGCTCACCATGCGACGCGTCCCCGCAATCGCCAAGGCCACGATCCAGTTCAACCGAGCCGTGTTTGCAGCTGATGGTCGGGTCGATCTCGGCCTGAAGCGACTGATCGGCCACATGTCGAGCGCCGCGGCCGGTTGCCAGTACTGCAAGGCGCACACTGCAGTCAGCGCCACACGAGCAGGCATCGACAAACAGAAGATGGCGGTAGTGCCCGGGACGGGATTTGAACCCGTACTCCACGTGAATGGAAGGGGGGTTTAAGCCCTCGGTTTTGCGTCCGTATGCTGCACTTTCGTCCGGATGTTCACGTTCTGTACGGGCTTGTCGTCCGTCCAGTCGGTCCGATACCGACGATTCCGGCGCGTGCCGGGAAATCCTGTGAACATTGTGTGATCACGAGCTCTGCTCGGCCACGTCCCGCTCAAGTCGATCACTGCAGTCCATGCGCAGCACCACCATCGACGGGGATGGCTGCACCGGTGATGAACTTGGCTGCGTCTGAACATAAGAATGCTGCGAGGGCGCCGAAGTCAGCTGGCTCCCCGACCGTGCCGGTCGGCACGGTGGCGGCAAGCGCGGACAGATCGTCGCCGTAGACCGAATGCAAGCGGTCCGTCGCATGCAGCCCAGGTTGTAACGAGTTCACCGTCACACCGTCGCTGGCGACCTCGTGGGCCAACGTCTTGAGGAAGCCGGTGACGCCGGCACGAGCCGTGTTGGACAGGATCAACTGCGCAATCGGTTCGCGCACCGAGATCGATGTCACTGCGACGACACGCCCCCACCTCCGCGCCTGCATCGCCGGCACCACGGTCTTGCACATCGCCACAGTAGAGAGCAGGTTCAGACGCAACGCTGGCTCGTACGCGTCGATATCTGTTGACGCGAAGTCACCGGGTGGCGGCCCACCAGCGTTCGCAATCAAGATGTCGATGCCTCCGAGCGCATTCTCGGCAGTCGCGACCATCTCTTCGACCGCTGCAGTCGTCGAGACGTCAGCGCTGATCTGGATGACGTCGCTATCGATGGCTGCCGCCGCGTCAGCGAGTCGTTCTGGGGACCGCGCAGCGATGGCGACCGTTGCACCTTCCATCGCGAGCGCCTGCGCGCACGCCAGACCGAGCCCGCTCGAGGCTCCCGTGACGAGCGCGCGTCGTCCGCTGAGCTGCAGGTCCACGGTCAGCGCTCGACGGCGTACTGCACCGCTGCACGGCTGGCGACTCGGCCCGCGATGAGGTCGCGGATGAAGTCGGTATGGACCGGAGCGTCGCGATAGGTCACGTAGTCATCGGCAGACTCGAAGTCGCCGACCACCACGTAGTCGTGGTTGCCGTCACTCAGGCCGGCATCGGGTCCGTGGCGGTACGCGACGATCTCGGGAATGGCGGCGCTCAACCCGTCGAGCGCAGCGGACACTGCCGCGACATGCCCGTCGTCGACATCATCGGACCAGGTGAACATCACAACGTGACGAAACATCTCATCTACTTTCCAAGTGGTGGCGTGTGTGCCGAGTGAGTCGCGTCATCCGGTCGGTCAGTCGAGCCCGAGCGCTCGTTCGTAGGTGAGGGTCTCTGCCGCCCAGTTGCCGATCTTCTCGCCAGGGATACGGCGACGGTCGGGCCAGGGAGCACTCAGGTCCACGGCCTCACCTCGACTGATCACGGCTGCGAGATTGGCCCGGTCTTGCAGCACAGTCACATCGGCGGCAGGGTCTGCGTTGACGACGAGGACGTCGGCGCGGTACCCAGATGCGACCACCCCGAGCTCTTCCTCCATCCGCATCGCGATTGCGTTCTGCTTCGTCGCACACGAGATTGCCTCGACCGGGCTCAGGCCGAGCTCGTTGACGAAAACTTCCATTTCGCGGGCGTGCCAATGACCGTACGGCGTCAATGCGAACCCGCTCTCGGAGCCGCAGAGCAGCGGCACGCCGGCGTCGTACGCCTTGCGCATCATCGCCCCCGTGGCTTTGATCTCGCCTCGGAAGACGTCTTGCATGCCACCGGCTCCGACGCGTTCGCCATAGTCCGCCAGGTTCGCCAAGAAGGTGAACGTCGGGCAGATCGCAGCGCCGTGTTCGATGACCGCTTCGAGACCTGCATCGTCCATGAACGATGCATGCAAGATCAGATCGACGCCGGCAATGGCCGCGTCGGTGGTCGACGAAGCATTCCGACAGTGGGCCGTGACCGGGACGCCAAGAGCATGGGCCGTGTCGCACACCGCTTTCATCTCGTCGAGGGTCCAGACCTGCAGCTCGCCCTGGTGCGTCGGGATCGAGCCTGTTGCGTGGATCTTGATCCAGTCCGCCCCGTTCTTGATCTGGCGGCGGGTCTCGGTGACCATCTCGTCGATGGTGTTGACGATCGCGGCGTACCCGACCGCGCCCTCGTCGGGGATGAGCCGACCTGCGGTGCCACCGACGGAGGTGAGCAACGCCTGCACCCCGGTGGCAATTCGTGGGCCGGGGAACGCTCCGGATCGCACGACCTCGCGCACTTCGGGCCCGATGCCCATGACGGTGTCAGGGTCCATTAACGACGTGACGCCCGCACGCAGCAACTTCGGCAGGTTGAACAGCGTGACCATCGCCGCGGTGATCGGCGGGCGGTGGAAGAACAGCTCGTCGTTGGACTGCACGTCGTCGAACGTGATGTGACAGTGCGCATCGATGAGCCCGGGCATGATCGTGCAATCCGTCGCATCGATGACCGTTGCATCCGCTGGCACGAGATCGGTGACGGTGCCCGTCGGGCCGACCGCCGTGATCTCGTCGCCCGCGATCACGACGTCAGTGTTCGGCACGGGGGCGGCTCCGGAGCCGTCGATGAGCGTCCCGTTCGTGATGTGGAGTGGCTTGACCACTGATGGACCTCCTGGTTGCTGGCCGACGTGTCGGGCAGAGTGTGAGTCGTTAGAACTCTAGCGACGTCATTCGACGGCGTCGAGTCCGCCGTGGGATGCTCGCGCCATGCAACGAATCCTCATCACCGGAGCGGCGTCGGGCATCGGCGCGGCATGCGCAGCAACGTGCGAACGCGAAGGATGGGACGTCATCAGGACTGATGTCGCCGAAGGCCCCGGCGTGCGCCCGCTCGACGTGACCGACGAGGACGCATGGACCGCGTTGATAGATGAGGTGCTCGACGGCGGAGGACCACTCGACGGCCTGATCACCTCCGCGGGCATCAGAACGCGCGGCATGATCGTCGACACGTCGCTTGTGGAATGGAAACGCCACCTCGACGTGAACGTCACCGGAACATGGCTGGCGATCCGCGCCTTCCTTCGTGCCATTCCCGACGGCGATCCTTCGCCGCGATCGATCGTCACCATCGCGTCAGTCAACGCAACCATCGCCGTACCTGGCCAAGCGCACTACGTCGCGTCGAAGGGGGCGATTGCCTCGCTCACCCGCGCCACCGCGCTCGAAGGCGCACCACTTGGCGTCCGCGCTAACTCGATCGCTCCGGGTCCGATCCGGACGCCCATGGCCGGCGAACGACTTGACGACCCCGAACAAGTCCGTTGGCTGACCGGCCGCGTTCCACTCGGCCGCATCGGCGACGCAGGCGAGATTGCCGAGCTCGCCGAATTCCTCCTGTCCGAACGAGCGTCGTACATCTCGGGCGAGATCATCTACGCGGACGGTGGCTGGGCGGCCAATGCTGTCTGAGTTCGATTCGCCGGGCCGGTGTCAGACGTGCGGGCCGGGGACGTCAGGCGGCCGCGGAATGAGTGTCATCAGCGACTCGGTCACACCACCGTCGACATAGATGACCTGCCCCGTGACGTACGCCGATTCCGGACCAGCCAAGAACCCGACGACGTTTGCGACATCGACCGGCTCGCCGAGGCGGCGCAGCGGCACCGCTGCCGCCCTGATCGCTCGCACTTCTTCGTCGTCATAGACCGTTCCCGTGCCCGGCGTCGGCACGAAACCTGGTCCGACTGCGTTCGCGCGCACACCACGCGGGCCCCATTCGACAGCGGTCTGACGGGTGAAGGCCAACACTGCAGTCTTGGACGGCGAGTACGACCCGACCGACGGGTTCGGCGAGTGCGCCGCAATCGACACGACGTTCACGATGCTGCCGCCGCGGTCGAGCATCGTGGAGCCGAACGCCTGGGTGCAGTTGAACGTGCCCCCGAGGTTGACGGCCAGCACGCGAGCAAAGTCATCGGGGTCGGCCGATTCGATCGGGCCGAACTTCCAGATGCCGGCATTGTTGACGAGCGCATCGATCGGCCCGACGTCATCGGCCACACGACGCACGGCGACTGGGTCGGACACGTCGCAGGCAATGACGTCGTCGGCGGCTTCGAGGTCGAGCCGAACGACATCGAACCCGTCGGATCGCAGACGTGTGGCGATCGCAGCGCCGATACCTCGTCCGGCTCCAGTCACAACAGCGGTGGGCATTATCGTCTCCTTCTGATGGCATATGACATAAAGCTCGACAGCGACGAATGCGTGAGCGCGGGGCGCTGCGTCGAGTCAGCGGTGGGGTTCTTCGTGTTCGACGACGACGAGGTCGCCACGATCCATCCGTCGGGCTCGCAGCCCACGGACGCCGAGCTGCTCAAGATCGCACGGACCTGCCCGAGCGGCGCCATCAAGCTGTTAGACGGCATCGACGAAGTCGACATCTGAACAGCCGAAGTCGACATCTGAACAGCCGAAGTCAAGGGCTGACTGGTCACTTGTCGAGCCTGAGCAATCGGCGGGCGTTGTCGTCGTAGGCATCGACGAACGGAATCTGATCCGGTTCGGTGGGCGCATCCCAACCAGCGAGGTTCGTGCCGACCACCAAACGATCCTGCCCAACCTTGCGCTCGAGGAGCCACAGCGAATCGTCGTCATGCACGTGGTTGTCGAACCACATCTTCTTCATCGTGCCCTGGAAGTCGACCGGTCGTTCTCGCGCCCAGGGGCGTGTTCGACCCTGATGCTCGAGCCGACCGAGCATGTACGCGCACGCTCCCCCGCCGTGCGACAGACAGATGTCGAGACCGGGGTGCCGGTCGAGCACTCCGCCATAGACAAGGCAGGCCATGGCGATCGTCTCTTCGAACATGAATCCGACCGAAAGGTCGAGGTCGTACTTGCGGATCCGCTCGTCGCGCAGCGGCCCGTCGATTCCCCACGGCGCAGGGTGGATGAAGACCGGTACGTCCAACTCGACGGCGGCCGCCCAAAACGGGTCGAGCTGTTCGTCGTCGAAGTCGGTGCCGAAATCAGTTCCGATGTAGGCGCCCACCAGACCGAGGTCGTCCACTGCTCGGCGAAGCTCGACGACCGATGCATCGATGTCTTGCATCGGGAGTTGTGCGAACCCTCGCAACCGATCGGGGTGCGCACCGGTGACCTGGGCCATCTCGTCGTTGTGCCACCGGCAGAATCGTGCGGCAACATCAGCCTCGATGTGATTGAAATAGGTGATCGGGTTCGGTGACAAGACCTGCAGATCGATGCCGAGGCGATCGTTGAGTGCCAGCCGCACATCGACGTCCATGAACGGCGTACCGGTGTAGTCGACGCCGTCGAGGATGTAGTTGCCGGCGCGGAAACGCGGTCGCCCTTCCGGCCCGACGCCGAGTTCAGGTCCGTACTCGCCGGCGCACCCCATGACTCCGGGAAGTACTGCGTGGGCGTGAACATCGATCATGAGCGCTCCTGGGTGCGTACGATTGGGGTATGCAGTGGTCGGGCCGCCTCATCCTCGCGGCAGGGTCGATGCTCGACCAGCCCGCTCCGATTCTGATCGATGCCGCTGCCGCTGCCGGCTTCGACGGCGTCGACTTCCGCCTGTCGGGCGAACACGGCACCACTGCCCTGCGCGAGATCCGAGCGCACGCTGAACGCGTCGGCGTCGGGATTTTCTGCGCCGAGGTGTATCGCATCTCGACCGACGCGACGAATCCCGAACCGCTGCTCGACGCAGCTGCCGCGGTCGGGGCGGAGACGGTACTGGTCGTCTCGGACCACCCGGACCGTGCGGTGACGATGACGGCGTTGACCGCGCTCGCCGTCGAATGCGCAGCGCGCGGGTTGCGCGTCGGCCTCGAGTACATGGCCTGGACCGACCCGAGCACTGCGTTCGACGCCATCGAGATGGCCAACGAGGTCGGTTGCGAGTTGCTGGTCGACGTGTTGCATCACGTTCGCGTCGGAGCAGGAGTCGACGAGCTCGACGCCGTCATCGAGTCGGGACGTCTCGGTTGGGTCCAGATCTGTGACGCACCGCTCGCAGCGCCGGGCGAACCCGGGCATGCGGCATTGATTCACGAAGCCCGCCACGGCCGCTTGCTCCCGGGCCACGGGGAGCTTCCGGTGCGCGAACTCCTCGCACGCGTGCCGTCTGACGTGACGATCAGCGTCGAAGTCCAGAGCGAGTCGCTGCTGGGGATACCACCGATCGAACGCGCTCGACTGCTGCATGACGCTGCCCGGTCGGTCCTGATTCACTCGCCGAGCAACACCGGATAACGGCCGAAGTACGGCCGCGTCGTCGATGGGTCCATCTCGGGCGGATCGTCGGGGTCGGGGCGGACGTGGTGGTCGAACATCATCTGCACCGCCTCGGGGACGAGGCCGAAGAGGTGCGATTCCATGGTCGAGTCCTCGTCGAACAACAGCCCTGCCGCAAGGTCCTGGCCGATACACGCGTGCATGCCGAGACCGAACGAGAGGCCGTAGGCAGGGACACGGTCGGGGAGCACGCGATGCGGGTTGAAATCCGCGGCGTCGGAGCCGAACACCGACTCATCGCGGTTGACCGCCGCGAGATCGATGACCACCTTCGCCCCCTTCGGAATGTGCGTTCCGGTCTTCAGGTCGATGTCTTCGAGTGCCCAGCGGGCGGCGGTCGGTGACGAAGGTTGGAGCCGGACGGTCTCGTGCGTGCAACGCTGCACGAAAAGACGGTCGTGACGTGCAAGCTCGGCATCTTCGGGGTGGTCGCTCAACCACGTGAAGACGTAGTGCAGCACGCGAGTGAAGGCGGTGGCCGAGGTGTGCGCCCCGGCAAGGAGATAGAAGGCCACCTCCCGCACGATGACCTCATGCGGCAGGTGCAGCGAATCCTCGTTGGCGAGCAGGACCGACAACACATCCTTGGGAAGGTCCTCGGTGGCATCCATCAGGGCCTTACGTCGTTCGAGTGACGGCGTGACGAACTCCAGATCGAAGCGATGCAGGTCTTCGCGAATCTCGGCGGCCTTGGCCTCTCTGTCGCCCGTGTAGAACCCGAGCGTCGCACCTTCGATGAAGAGCATCAGATACTTGTAGAGGTGTCGGGTCTCGTCTGCGGTGCCGAGCGGGCGGTCGACCCCAGCGGTCAGCGCTGCAAGATTCATCATCATGCGGTGGCCAAGATCGACCAGTTCGCCCCGCCCGTCGGTGATCTCTGGCGCCAGGGTGTCGGCGATGATTGGTGGAAAGAGCTCGCGTTCGTACAGCTCAAATGTCTCGCGGCGGAACAGGCGGTTCTCGAGCCGGCGTCGATCGCGGTGCTCGGCAGCGTGCAGATTGACGAGCACGTCGGCCATGATCACCTCACCGGCGTCATAGAGCGCCTGCCGCAACGCCTTCTGGCGGTAGACCTCGCGAGCCTCGTGATACGTCGAGATCGTGATCACCGGCGGGTGGATGTCGTCGATTGGATCGGTCATGTCAGGTCCCCTTGGAGCGTGGCTGGTGGCTGCTGATGGCTGTTCGTTCAGTGCTCGGTTCGTCCGCGCTAGGCATTGGTGACGCCCAACCCGAGCCCACCGTCGACGGTCATCACGGACCCGGTCGTCCACTCGGCACGGGCGAGATACTCGACCGCCTCGGCGATCTCGGCACTGGTGCCGAGGCGGCCGAGCGCGTGTGCCGGAGCCAACCCGTCGAGGCGGGTGCGCGCCTCGTCGTCGTCGAAGAGACCCGCGCGTTGGTTGATCTCGGTGAAGATGCCCCCGGGGCGGACGCAGGAGACACGGACCCCTTGCGGGCCAAGCTCTGCAGCGAGGACGCCGGTCAAGGTCTCGACGGCTCCCTTTGTCGCTGCATACGGCGATGCACCGGGGAACGCTCGCTGGGAGTGCACCGACCCCATGAACACCACACACCCGGCCGATTCGACCAGGTGCGGGAGTGCAGCCTGAGTGAGCATCATGGCGCCGATCACGTTCGAACGGAACACGTCGATGAGCGCTTGTTCTTCCAGTTCGGCAAGCGGCCCGCGGTACATGTTGCCCGCGTTGTTGACGAGCACGTCGAGGCGGCCATTGCCGTGCTCGACCGTTGCGGCAACCATCGCGGAGCGACCGTCCGGATCGGTGACGTCACCGACCACCGCCCGGCAGTTGGCCCCGATCGATGCTGCAACGGCTTCGATCTTGTCGGGGCGCCGACCGGAGATCGTCACCAGCGCTCCGGCGGCACAGAAGTGGCGGGCAATTCCTTCGCCCAGGCCTGAACCACCTCCGGTCACCAGTACGGACATGTCGTTGATCGATCGCATCACGCTTCCTCCAGCGTCCAGTTCAGTCCTTGCATGACCAACCGGGCATGGTCCGGGTGTCCGACCGAGTCGGGAGCGTGGCCGAACGTGTCGACGACGACGCGCCCCGAACCGAACCGATGCGTCCACACGACGGGTTGGTCCACATCCGCGTCGTGTCGGCGCGCGACGGCGAGCACGTCGACGTCGTCATGCATCGACAGGTCCCCGTACACCTCATCGATCAGTTCGAAGGTCGGCGGCAATCCTGCGACCACCGGATGCTCGGCGACGATATGAGCCTCCACCGCACCCAGCGGAGGATGCGATGACACGCCCCACTGCCATGCACCGCCCAATACGTCACCCCACGCAGACCAGTCGTCAAAACAGATGACGGCCGTGTGCATCGCGAGCAGACCGCCGCCCGAGCGCACGTACTCGACCAGTGCCGAGCGCGTCGCGGCCGACGGCGAGTAGCCGTGATCTGGCCGCCACCGGTCATACGCCTCGCCGTCCATCTGCCACCAGAGTCCATCGACGACCAACGCTCCGGGTCCAGACTCCAATGCCTCGGCGGCGAGATCCGGGTCGTTGAAGAGGCGGACCTCGTGACCGTGGCTGGTGATGAGCTCGGTGAGGGCCGCGCCCGTCGCAGCGAAGTCGTGCGCGTGCGGCGATCCGCCGGCAAGCAACACGATCTGGCTCATTCGGCGTGCCCCACCGAATCGACCGCTGCCGGCCGCGGCAGATGTTGGATGACTGAGCCGGTGACACCGCCGTCGACCACAATGTTCTGGCCGTGGATGTACGACGACCGGTCCGATGCCAGAAACAGCACGACATCGGAAATGTCCGAAGCCACTCCGAGGCGGCCCAACGGGACCTTGGACTCGCGAGCAGCGCGCGTCTCGCTGTCGGCGTAGATCGGCTCAGACATTCCGGCATCGATGAGTCCGGGTGCAACTGCGTTCACGCGAATCCCACTACTGCCCCATTCGAGCGCCATCTGCATCGTCAACAACGCAGCTCCCGCCTTCGAGGCGCCGTACGCTCCGGCGTTGGGGCCAGCGGCGACGCCATTCATCGAGGTGACATTCACGATGCAGCCCGGGCGTTGTTGAGCGATCAAGCGCCGGGCGACAGCCCTGGCGACGATGAATGTGCCGACCAGGTTGACGTCGAGTACCTCGCGGAAGTCGGCAACGTCGAGTTCGGCAAGCGGCCCGAAACGAACGATTCCTGCGTTGTTCACGACAACGTCGGGGACGCCGAAGTCATCGATCACTGCCTCGATGTCGGCGGGGTCCGACACCGACGCCAGGTAGGGCGTGATACCGGACGGCGCGTCACCCGAGGTGGGCTCGACGTCGAGTGCCGCCACTCGATACCCGTCATCGGCAGCGGCACGCGCAATCGAGGCACCGAGTCCACGCGCCGCACCCGTGACGATCATCGATCGTTGAACCTTGTCTGCGTGTTCCATCGATCGACACCCTAGTCGTAAGGACACTAACGACGCTCAGTGATACACTGCCAACCATCGCGAACCAGGCCACAGTCCTCAGGACTCCACTTTGATGATCGAATTGACCAGCTACGCCGAAGCTCGCGCCGGACTCCGCAATCGCGATCTCCGACAGGCCCTCTACGACGAGGGGCATCGACTGATGACCGGGGTCATCGTGAACCTGCACGGAGCACCGCACGTTGCGCGCCGACGGCTCGAAAATCGTCTGTTTCGTCGCGACACATTCGCCTGGTACGAGAGCGAATGGATTCCGAGGATCATCGAGACAGTGCTCGCCCCAACCATTGCCGCTGGTCGCGGTGACCTCCTGCCCATGGCTCGCCGCACCATGATGCGCTTGTCTGTCGACGTCGCCGGCGTCGACCTCGCCGAGGACTCGTTTGAGCACTTCTACGAGCTGATGGATCGGCTCGCCAAGGCATCGACGGTGGCCCACGCGCTCGGCGATCGCGAGGTCATCATCGCCGACGGTGACGGCGCACTCGAGACCTTCCGCGACCACTTCTACCGGTCCTCCCACGATCGACGCGCCGCGCTCGTCGAGCGCCACGAACGCGGAGAAGTCCCCGAGGCGGATCTCCCTCGTGACGTGTTGACCACGCTGCTCCGCAACCAAGATCGGCTCGACATTCCGGACGACACGATGTTGCGCGAGATCGCGTACTTTCCATGGGTTGGGTCGCACTCCACGTCAGCGCAACTCGTCCATGCGATGCACCACATTTTCGAGTGGATCGCAACTCATCCAGCTGACCGCGGACGTCTCACCAACGACCACGAACTCCGCCAGCGGTTTGTCCACGAGTCCATGCGGCTGCACCCGGCGAGCCCGGTCGCCCAGCGCATCGCCGTCGCCGACACCACACTCAAGTCGGGGGAGGTCATCCGCGCCGGAGACAGCGTGACGATCAACATCGAGGCAGCCAACCGCGACCCAGAAGCCGTCGGAGCCAATCCCGACGACTTCGATCCTCACCGCTCGCGAGTGGATGGCATCGCGCCCTGGGGTCTGACGTTCGGCACCGGAACGCACGCCTGTCTCGGCCAAGAACTTGCCAGCGGGCTCGAACCCAACGACGACCTCGACCACCACCTTCTCGGCACGGTCGCGCTGATGACGGGGGCGATTCTCGCTGCCGGAGCTCGGCCCGACCCGGACGATCCACCCACACTCGACACCGGCACAACACGAGCCGTCTGGGGCCGGTACCCCGTCCTCTTGGAGCGTTCGGCATGACCCCACCACCGCGCACGGCTACGGTCGCCCCGATGAGCACTGACCACGCGATGGAACTCCTGAAAGACGCTGGGCTCTCTGGCTACGAGGCAAAGGCCTATCTTGCGCTTCTCGCGGCAGGCGAGCCATCGAATGGATACGAGGTCGCAAAGGCCTCGGGGGTCCCGCGCAGCACTGTGTACGAGACCATTGCGAAGCTCGTTGCGCGAGGCGCCGCGTTCGAAGTCAAGGGCGATGGTGACGCTGTCGACTACGTGCCCCTTCCTTCTGATGCGTTGATCGGTCGCCTCCGCCGCCAGACCAGCGACACAATCGCAGGGCTCGAGCGGGTACTGCCGACGATCGGTCGAGCGCTCAATGCCCGAGTCGTGCAACATCTCGCCGGACGATCCGACGTGCTGAGTCGGGCCGTCGACGTCGTCGAGAGCGCACAGCGAACGCTGTGGCTCTCGGTCTGGCCACACGAGTCCGACATGTATCTCGATGCCGTCGCCGCCGCCGTCGCACGCGGCGTCGATGTCTTCACCATCGCCTACGGCGACGTCACGCCGATGCAGGGCCGCGTCTACCGCCACCTGTACAGCCCGCCCGAGGTCGTCGAGGAGCGCCTGTCGTGTCGACTCTCGATCGTCGTTGCCGACCACGATCAGGCCGTCGTCGCTGGCGTGACCGGCGACGACGTGTGGGGGATGTGGAGCGATGACACCGCCGTGGCGCTCCTTGCCGCAGAGCACGTCCGCCATGACATCGCGCTCCAGCTGACCGCTGAACACCTGGAAGCGGCCGGTCTGCACGACTTCTGGGCCTCCAACCCCGATCTCGAAGCGCTGCGCGACGCCTCTGCCGCCGCCGTCGGGGCCACCCGGTCGGCCTGACATCGGTCAGATCCGTGCGATGACGAACGACGCGTCGTCGGTGGTGCAACGGCTGTTCGCAGCAATCGAGTCACGTGATCTCCGCGCCGTACGCGACGTTCTTGCAGTCAACGCCACGTGGCAGAACGTTCCGAGTGATGCTGCGGTCGGCCGTGACGCCGTCCTCGCACTCCTCGCCCCCATCCTCACCTGGTCGGATGAGGTCCGCTGGGACGTCCGCACCTCCTCATGCTCCGGCAGCACCAGTTGGGTCGAGCGCATCGACCGCTTCTGGATCGCCGGCGTCGAGCACGCCGTTCGGTGCGCGGGCGTGTTCGATGTCGACCTCGCACGTGGTGAAGTCGTCAGCGTTCGCGACTACGTGGACCTCCAAGAATGGCGCGAGCGCATCGGGCCCGTGTACCAGCGCCTCGAGCAGCGTGATGCCATCGCCGTCGTGCAGCGCCATCTCGATGCCGTCGCTCGGCGCGACCCGGTGGCCATGGCCGCCGACTATCACCTCACCGCGACGCTCACGCGGGACTCAACCCCGCTCGACGGCTGGATGGAGATCGCCGACTACTTCGATGGTGTGCCGGAGCGTCTGTCCGGTTCAACGTTTGCCGTCGAGACGCTCTCGGAAACGCGTCCGGGCCACGTCGTCAGCGAATGGTCGATCACGCAGCCCGACGGCGCAATCATTCGAGGCAGTGACCAATTCACCGTCGAGGCCGGCCGCATCTCCGCGCAGCAGGTGCAACTCGACAGCAACGACTTCTGAGTGGAGGCAGCATGACAACCGACGACCTTCGATGGCTCCGAGACCGCATCGAAATCCAAGAGCTCCTCGCTCGATACTGCGACCGACTCGATGCCCACGACCTCGATGCCGTGGCCGCCACGTTCACCGAGGATGCCCGTAGCAACTACGGACCAGGACGAGGCGGCGACGTGGTCGGCCGCGCCGCAATCCGTGACCGAATCGCCCGCGGGCAGTCAGTCTTCCGTCGCACGCATCATCAGGTCGGCCACTCGACGATCACCATCGACGGCGACACGGCCACCGGCACCGCCGCCGTACTCACGTGGCACGAACGATTCAATGGGGTTCGCGAGCTCCTCGCGCTTCGGTACGTCGATGGGTATCGCCGCGTTGACGACACGTGGCTCATCTCGTTTCGGCGTGTTGATGTGTCGGTTGTCGAGGGCTTCGACGGCACCGAGTGGAACTGGTGGCAGCGGCGCAGCCCTGAATACCCCGCCTGACGAGATGTCAGCCGAACAGGAGCGGGGCCAGGCGATCGATCGAGGTCGGGTCGAGCATCGCCAGGGTGACCCGACCGACACCACGCTCGGCGAGACGCAGAATCGACTCGGCAACAGCGGGCGCAGGACCGAAGAACTGTGCAGCGAACCCCTCGCCCAACTGCTCGGCACGCTGTTTCGTGACAGCGTCGTCCGCGGCATTGCAGATGATGAAAATGTCCACAGCAACGTCGTTGCGGACGCGGCGGACTCGGGCGAGCAGGTCGTCGACGTCGTCATCGGTCACCGTGGCATAGACGTCCCAGTCGAGCGTCCCACCGCGCGTCGCTGCGGCCGCCGGTTTCACCTCGACCCGATCGAGATACGGCGTGACCTCACGCGTCGTACGCGGGCCACCGACTGACGCGATGAGCGGCGGGGGCGCCACGTCAGCCGGGCCGACCGCCGGCAGGTCGATCGAGTAGTACCGGCCGTCGAATCGGCACGGCTCGCCTGCGAGCAGCGGACGCAACACCTGCACCGCCTCGGCGAACGCTCCTGCTCGGGCGCCGGGTTCGGGCCATGGCAGGCCAATGGCTGTCATCTCGGCTTCGTACCAGCCGGCACCGACGCCGAGCTCGAACCGGCCGTTCGACACTTGCTGGAGTTGCCGCGCCGCTTGTGCGGTGTCTGCCGGATGACGGAACACGCCGTTGACGAAAGCCGTCGCGACGGTTGCTCTCGAGGTGACGGCAGCGATGGCACCAGCGCTGACCCAGAGGTGGGGGAACGGTGGCCGATAGTCGGTCACGAGATGATCGGTGACCGACAGACAATCCCATCCCTGGTCTTCGCGACGGCGCGCCCATTCGCTCGGGTGGTTATCGGCCAGCGAGTACGTGACCGCCAGTTGGGGCCGAACGGTCACTTCCACACGCCGCCGTCGCGCAGAGCGTCGCGCCATCGCTCGACGGCATTGAGGTGGTCATCGACGGTCCGGCACCCCGAGTCGGCGACGCCGACGGTCTTCATGGTCCGAATCGACAGGTGAGTTCCTCCCGCCGCTGCCCACTCGGTCGCGGTCACCGCCCAGTGTTCTGGGTTCGTGGCGGTGTCGGTGATGGCTTCCAGCCCGACATCGCCCGTGCCACGACCGGCGGCCGCCGCCAGCTCACGCAGGCGCTGAGCACTCTCGATGATGTCCGGGCCGAGGTGTCCGAACAGATGTCCAGCGCCTGACTCGGCGCTGCGGCGGAGGGCCACCGGTCCGTAGCCGCCGAACCAGATCGGAATCTCGACGGTGGGTAACGGCGCGAGGCCAGCTCGATCGACGTGATGGAATTCACCGTCGAAGCTGACCAGGTCGTCGGTCCACAGCTGTCGGAGCAGGGCGACCTGCTCATCGAGCACAGCGCCGCGTCGGCCGAAGTCCGCGCCGAGCGCGTCGTATTCCACCCAGTTCCAGCCGGTGCCGAGACCGAGGCGCAGTCGCCCTTCGGAGAGCATCTGCACCTGAGCCGCCTGTTTCGCGATCAACGCCGTCTGGCGTTGCGGTGCAACGAGCACGCCGACGACGAGCCCGATCCGCTCGGTGACCGCGGCGAGATGTCCGAACAGCACGAACACCTCGTGGAATAGGTCCGTCTGGTCGTACGGTCCCGACAACGGCCGCTGCCGCCCGTCGTGCGGCGCGCCCAGCACATGGTCATACGCGATGAGATGGTCGAAGCCAAGTGCCTCCACGCCGACCGCGAAATCACGGATGGCTCCGGGGTCGACGCCGATCTCCGTGGTCGGGAACACCACGCCGAATTGCATGGTGATCCTCCCGTTCAGCCGTTGGCCGC
>ERZ888423.101-NODE-101-length-84498-cov-55.153263_pt1 | contig 84498 bp, 81 predicted proteins | sample MGYA00520523_ERZ888423 | MGnify/ENA primary metagenome ERZ888423 (study PRJEB32303, sample SAMEA104408611) | aquatic metagenome | biome: Brackish water; feature: Pelagic; material: water | place: Baltic Sea | collected 2014-06-08T10:24:00 | depth 30,27 m ...
GCTTGATGCGAAACGGGCAATCGATCAGGCGGCAAGACTGGCGGCGGTGTTGTAGAGGAGAAGGTCACAAGGCGCCATTGTTGGCACCAGCCGTGCGAGGCGCGAATGCGCGCTTAAAAGTACAAAGGAAGAAGATACTCATGTTTCAGTTTCCCAATGACTTTGATCCTCAACCGTCACTTGAAAATGACTTGCTTGTCCTTTGTCCATTGGCTCGCGCAGATATCGACGAACTGGCCATGGCGGCGAGCGATCCAGCCATTTGGGCAGGGCATCCAGCTCGGAACAGGTATCAAAGAGACATCTTTGACGGGTATTTCACGGTACTCCTCAACATTGGTGGAGCGTTACTGGTTCGAGATCGCGCGACAGAAGACGTGATCGGATGCTCTGCGTTTTATACAGATCCTTCAGCGCCCTCGCGACTGTCAATCGGATTCACCTTTCTGACTTGCTCACATTGGGGCGGTTCGACGAACAAAGCTCTGAAAAGCCTGATGCTTGATCATCTCTATAAGCATAATTCCGAAGCGTGGTTTCACATTGGAATACACAACATGCGCTCGCAAGCAGCGACGATGAAGCTTGGTGCGCTTTTGGCACATGAAGCTGATCTGGATTTGGGCGGCGGCCCTCAATCTTGGCGGTGCTACTGTCTCACACGTGAGTCTTGGAAGGCGAGGTTATTGAATGGAGACACAAAAATCTGACTATTGGGATGCAACGCAAAAGGGAACTTTGTCCAGCATTGCTGCCCTTGGATCCTGAAGAGCCCCAACCAACAGCCCCTATCCCCCAACCCGATCCAGAATATACCGCGCGGTCATCAGGTCGAGATGTGCGCCGCCGCCATTCTTGAAGAGCGTGATCTCATCCTCCGACCGGCGGGCAAAGGCACCGCTGGCCAGATCATAGTAATCGGCCAGCACATCCCCCACACCAATCACCCCATGCGCCAGCGGGATCTTCAACTCTCCGATATGGCCGATGGTGGTGGCGCGGCTGTCCACGAAAATCCGCGCGCGGGTGAGCGCCCGGTCATCGGCCTCGCGCATGTCGGGGCGATAGGCGCCGATCAGATCGACATGCTGACCGGGGCGCAGCCATTCGCCCTTGATCACCGGGTCGGTCGCCATGGTGGCGCAGGTGATGATATCGGCCGCACGGGCAGCGGCGGCCAGATCATCGACCACCGCCATGCCGGGATGGCGCGCGGCCAAACGCTCTGCCCCTGCGCGGTTGCGGTTCCAGACCGAGAACCGCGCATCGGGAAAAAGCGCGCCATAGGCTTGACGCAGCGAGGCCGCGACCGTTCCCGCCCCCACGATCAAAATGCGCGCGCTGTCCTTGCGCGCCAACATCCGCGCGGCGCACAGGCTGTCGCCCGCCGTTTTCCACTTGGTCAACAGATGGAAATCGACAATGGCCGCCAATGTTCCGTCGATATCGGAGTATAGCGCCGCCGATCCGTTCACCGCCGGTTTGCCTAAACCGGCATTGCCCGGAAAGATTGTCGCGGTCTTGACCAGTTGCCCCAAGCCATCGATCCAGGCCGCGCGCGACAACAGCGTATCGGCCCCGCGATAAAGAAAACTATCGGCGATCTCGGCCCTTGGCCGCGCATGCCCCGCCTCGATCGCGTCGCACAGCCCCAGCCAATCCAGCCGCGCCTCGGCCTCGGGTCCGATGATGGCGATGCTCACGCCGCCGCCTCATCCGCGCTCAAGAGCCCCGCCGCCACAAGCCTGTCGGCCCAACCTTGCGGATGCTCAAACAGATGCGCCTGCCAGCCACGGGTTTCGGCGACCTTGATATTGGCCTCCCGATCATCGGCAAACAGGATCGCACCCGGCGCAAGCGCCAGCCGGTCCTCGACCATCTCGTAAATCCGCGGATCGGGTTTGGTCACCTGCAACCGCCCCGAGACGAATTCGATATCGAACTCATTGAGGAAATCGAACTGCGTCTGGGCATAGGCGTAGCTGTCCACCCCGAAATTCGTCAGGCAATGCACCGGCACCCCCTTGGCCCGCAGCCGCCGCAAAAGCGCCACGGAATGATCGATCACGGGTGTGGCCAGTTCGATCCAGCTGTCATGCCAATCGCGGATTTCGGCCCGCCATTTCGGATGGGCATCGGCGGTTTCATAGATCACTTGGGTAAAGGGCTCACCCCGATCGACACGCTCGTTCATCCAATGCAGATCAACCTCGGCAAACAGCGCACGGCGGCGATCCTCCCCATAGACGCGGTCATAATAATGCTCGGGCTGCCAGCCGATCAGCACATTCCCGATGTCGAAAATCACGGCCTGCGGTGTCATTCGGCCACCCCATAAAGCGCCTCGGCGTGAAAGCTCACATGATCCTCCATGAAGGTCGAAACAAAGAAATAGCTGTGGTCATAGCCCGGCTGGAACCGGATCGCGGCATGCTGGCGCCGCGTGGCGATGGCGCTTGCCAAGGCTTCGGTCCCCAAGAGATGCCCGAACTGATCCGCCGTGCCGGTGTCGATCAGGATCGGCCCCGCAAAACCGCGCTCGCGCATCAGAACGCTGGCGTCATGCGCTTCCCACAGGGCGGTGTTGTCGCCCAGATAGGCGGTGAACTGCTTGCGGCCCCACTCGCTTTCCATCGGGTTGCAGATCGGCGCAAAGGCCGAAACGCTGGCAAAGCGCCCCGGAAAGCTCATCGCAATCGTCAGCGCCCCATGCCCGCCCATCGAATGCCCGGTGATCGCCTGGCGTGCCTCATCCAACGCAAAGCGCTTGAACAGCGCTTGGGGCAATTCCTCGGTGATATAGCTCCACATCTGGAAATGCCGGGCCCAAGGGTCTTGTGTGGCGTTAAGATAAAAACCCGCCCCTTGCCCAAGATCATAGGCCGCATCATCAGGCACAGCCGCCCCACGGGGGCTGGTATCGGGAAACACCAGGGCGATCCCCTGTTCGGCGGCCCATGTTTGCGCCCCTGCCTTTTCCATCGCATTGGCATGCGTGCAGGTCAGCCCCGACAGGTACCACAGCACGGGAACACGCCCCTCTGTCGCTTCGGCGGGCAAAAACAGGCCGAATGTCATATCCGTGCCCGTGGCATCGGATGCATGGCGATACACCCCTTGGGTGCCGCCGAAACAGCGGTTTTCGGATATCGTCTCCATCGCGCCCTCCTCAGGCCACGGGGCAAGCCCTAGCCTGCCAGATATGGACCACGCAAGCGCCTCAGCCGCCCGGCACGATGCCTGCCATCTGGGATACCCATGCAATCACCACCGAAACGGTCACGATCGAGGCCACCGTCGAAATCAAGATCGCCGCCGATACGCGCTGTGGCGCGACGCCGTAATGCTGTGCCAACATGAAGATGTTACCCGCCACCGGCAAGGATGCGGCCGCAATCATCACGGCTGCGTCGAATACCGGCACCGGAAACAGCACCAACGCGGCAAAAGCCACCGCCGCCGGGTGCAGCACCAGCTTGCAAAAGCTCAACCAGCCCGCGACCTCGATCCGCTCGGCCGATTTGCCCGCCAGCGACGCCCCGATGGCAAACAGCGCGCCGGGCGTGGCCGCCGCCCCCAGAATGCCCAGAAACTCGTTCACCGGCCCGGGCAAGGCCATGCCCGTCGACGACCATGCCAGACCCAGAACCATGGAGACGATCATCGGATTTTTCAGCAATCCGGTCCCGGCCGTCTTGACGATGCCAAGCGACATCCGGCCATCGCGGCTCCCTGTGATCAAGATCACGATGATCGAAGAAAACACGACCAGATCCAGCGCCAGAACCATCAAGACAGGCCCCGCTGCCGCCTCCCCCATCAGCACGATCAGCATCGGCACACCCAGAAAACCGGTGTTGCCGATGACCGCGCATTGCGCTTCGACCGCTGCTTCCGCGATGGAACGGTTGCGCAAGAACGCCACAGCCGTGGCGATGGCGTAGACGAAGAAACAGCCCCACAAATAGGCCGCCACGAACCACCAATCGAATATCTCTGACAGGGACAGGTTCGCGGCAAATCGGAACAGCATCGCCGACAGCGCGAAATAGAACACGAACTTGGTCAGATAGGCCGCCGCCTCGGCCGTGAAAAAGCCGCTCCGGCAGGCCTGCCAGCCAAGGCCGATCAAAGCAAAGAAAGGCAGCGTCTTGAGGAATATCTCGATCATGCCCCTTGGCTAATGCGACCCCCGGCCAGAGTCCATCCACCCCCAAGCGGGCAAGGCCGCCACGCAAGCACGGTCCGAGATCCTTGCCGAAACTGAACCGAATGGTTTACGTTGCGATATATCAAGAGGGCGAGCATGAACGCAGAGGCGCAGATCAAGAAGGGCCGCAAGTTCGATCAGGTGATCGAAGGCGCGCGCTCTGTGTTCATGCGCGAAGGCTATGAGGGCGCCAGCGTCGATGAGATCGCGCGCGATGCCGGCGTATCAAAGGCCACGCTTTACAGCTACTTCCCCGACAAGCAGCACCTGTTTCTTGCGGTTCTGGAAACCGAATGCGCCCAGCAAGCCGAGGTCGAATTTCTTGAGGATACCGGCGATCTGACCGTCGAAGAAACGCTGCATGTCATCTGCAAGACGCTGATCACCTTCATCTTGTCACGATTCGGTCAGGACATGTTCCGCGTCTGCGTGGCCGAGGCCCAGCGCTTTCCCGAGCTTGGACGGGCCTTTTACGACAGCGGGCCCAAGAAATGGGGGCGAAAGATCGCGCTCTATCTGGAAACATCCAAGGCGCAACGCACGCTTTGCATCGACGACAGCCTTTTGGCGGCCGACCAACTGGCCCAGCTTTGCCGCGCCGATCTGATGCTCAAGGTGCTGTTCGGCATCCAGAACAACCCTACCGAAGACGAGATCGACCGCGTCGCCGCCGAAGCGGTCAAGACCTTCCTCGCGCGCTACCGCCGCCCCTGAACCGTTCACCTCGCATCAAGGTTAACGCGCCCGCCCTCTTTGCTTTCCAAATACTCCGGGGGCGGCCGCAGGCCGCGGGCAGAGCCCCCTTTGCCTCGTGTCGTTACAGATCCTTCCACATCACCAGCGCGTCCACAAAACCGTGCTCGGGGTGGCGAAAGGCACCGGGCAAGCGGGCCAGGGTGCGAAACCCCGCCCCTTGCCAGATCGCGATGGCGCGTGTGTTGGTGGACACCACGAAATTGAACTGCATCGCGCGATATCCCTGCGCTTCGGCCTCAGGCAAGGCATGGGCCAGCATCGCACGCGCCACGCCATGCCCACGCGCCGCCGGAGCGGTGACAAAACCGCAATTGCACACATGCGCGCCGCCACCCGCCTGATTGGGGCGGATGTAATAGCTGCCCAGCGCCACACCATCGGCTTCGGCCAGAAACACGGTCTTGTCGGGCGCGCACCAATAGGCCAGCGCGCCGTCCGGCGTGATGTCGGGATCGATCGTGTAGGTATCGCCCGCCCGAAACACCGGCATCACCAGATCGCAAAGCGCCACGCCATCCGATGGCGCGGCGCGACGGATCGACAGACCGGCTTGCATCATTGGCCCACCGGCTCCGCTCAATAAACCACGACCGAGCGGATCGATTTGCCCGCATGCATCAGGTCAAAACCCTCGTTGATCCGGTCGAGCGTCAGGGTGTGGGTGATCATGGAATCGATCTCGATCTTGCCGTCCATGTACCAGTCTACGAATTTCGGCACGTCGGTCCGCCCCTTGGCCCCGCCAAAGGCCGTGCCTTTCCACACGCGGCCCGTGACCAGCTGGAAGGGCCGCGTCGAAATCTCGGCGCCCGCAGGCGCCACCCCGATGATGACCGACACGCCCCAACCGCGATGGGAACATTCCAGCGCGTCGCGCATCACCTTGACGTTGCCGGTCGCGTCAAAGGAATAATCCACCCCGCCGATGTGATCGATCCCGCGCTTGGTCAGGTTCACGATCTCTTGCACCACCGTGCCTTCGATTTTCGAGGGGTTGATGAAATGCGTCATCCCGAACTTGCGGGCCATCGCTTCTTTGCTGTCGTTCAGATCGACACCGATGATCACATCGGCCCCCGCCATCCGCAGGCCCTGGATCACGTTCAACCCGATGCCACCAAGCCCAAAGACCGCAGCGGTTGATCCGATCTCGACGCCTGCCGTGTTGATCACGGCGCCGATGCCGGTCGTGACACCGCAGCCGATGTAGCAGATCTTGTCGAAGGGCGCATCAGGGCGCACCTTGGCCAGCGCGATCTCGGGCATCACCGTGTGATTGGCAAAGGTCGAGCAGCCCATGTAATGGTAGATCGGCGTGCCATCCAGCATGGAAAACCGCGTCGTGCCGTCGGGCATAAGGCCCTGACCTTGGGTGCCCCGGATCGCGGTGCAAAGATTCGTCTTGCCCGACAGGCAAGAATAGCATTGGCGGCATTCCGGCGTGTAAAGCGGGATCACGTGATCGCCGGGCTTGAGTGTGGTCACACCTTCGCCCACCTCACGCACCACGCCCGCCCCTTCATGGCCGAGAATGCAGGGAAACAAGCCTTCGGGATCGCCACCCGAGAGGGTGAATTCATCGGTGTGGCAAATGCCTGTGGCCTTGATCTCCACCAGAACCTCGCCGGACTTGGGGCCATCAAGATTGACCTCCATCACCGTGAGCGGTTTTCCGGCTTCCAAAGCAACGGCAGCACGTGTGCGCATGATCTGACCCCTTACAGATGCTTGTGTTAGGCCGACCTTGTGCCAATCTAAGGGGCAACGCAACGGAGGATGCCCATCATGATACGCACCGGCCTGGCCATGCTCGCCTGTTTTGTCGCGATCCCAGCCTGCGCACAGGACACTGACACCTGCGGTGGGGCGGGCTTTCAGGGGCTGGTGGGCCAAGCGGGAGAGATCGCCCGGATGCTGGAATTGGACCAGCCCGTTCGCATCATCCCGCCCGACAGCGGGGTGACGATGGATTTCCGACCCGACCGGATCAACTTTGAACTCGACGCCGCGGGGCGTATCGCGGTGGTGCGTTGCGGATGACTTGCGCCGCTCTCTGATTCCCCTTATATGCGCTTCAACAGCGGCGCCCCCGGGTCCAAACCGGATGGCTCCACCGGACAAGTTCGACGGGCCGCTCGGCCCGTTTTTTCGTTTCTGAAGGCACGTTTCCACCGTGAATGACCTGATCGCCAAATCTGCCATGGACCGCAGAATGTCCGAAATCCTGACCCCCGTGATCGAGGGCATGGGGTTTGAAGTGGTGCGAATCCGCCTGATGGGCGGCATGGCCAAGACGCTTCAGATCATGGTCGAACGCCCGGATGGCGGAATAGAGGTCGATGAATGTGCCCTGATATCGACCGCAATCAGCGCCGTGCTTGATGTCGAAGACCCGCTGGAAGATGCCTATGCGCTGGAAGTGTCCAGCCCCGGGATCGACCGGCCCCTGACGCGGCTCAAGGATTTCGAGACATGGGAAGGCTACGAAGCCCGTCTTGAGACGACCGAGATGATCGATGGCCGCCGCCGCTTCAAGGGCGTGCTGGCCGGCATCGAGGGCGATGAGGTTTTGATCAACCTCGAAGAAGGCGCCGAGACCCTGACGGTCGGCTTGCATTTCGACTGGCTGTCGGATGCCAAGCTTGTCCTGACCGATGAGCTGATCCGAGAGATGCTGCGCGCCCGCAAGGCCGCAGGCATCATCGACGAATCCCAATTTGACGAGATCGAGGAAGACACCTCGAAGGCGGAGGATTAACCACAATGTCCATCACGTCAGCCAACCAGCTGGAACTGTTGCAGACCGCCGATGCGGTGGCGCGCGAAAAGATGATCGACCCGTCCCTCGTGGTCGAGGCGATGGAGGAATCCCTCGCCCGCGCGGCCAAGTCGCGCTACGGCGCCGATCTCGACATTCGCGTCAAGATCGACCGGAAAACAGGCCGCGCCGACTTTACCCGGGTGCGTACCGTGGTCGCAGATGATGCCGTCGAAAACGAAAAGGCCGAACTGACCGTCGCGCAGGCCAAGCCCTATCTGGCCGATCCCAAAGTGGGTGATGTGATCGTCGATGTGATTCCGCCCGTTGAACTGGGCCGGATCGCCGCACAATCGGCCAAGCAGGTGATCTTGCAAAAGGTCCGCGAAGCCGAACGCGACCGCCAGTACGAGGAATTCCGTGACCGCGCGGGCACCATCATCAACGGTATCGTCAAGCGCGAGGAATACGGCAACATCATCGTTGACGTGGGCCGTGGCGAAGCCGTGCTGCGCCGCAACGAAAAGATTGGCCGCGAGGCCTATCGCAACGGCGACCGCATCCGCTGCTACATCAAGGATGTCCGGCGCGAGGCACGCGGGCCGCAGATTTTCCTCAGCCGCACCGCGCCCGAATTCATGGCCGAATTGTTCAAGATGGAAGTGCCCGAGATCTACGACGGCATCATCGAGATCAAGGCCGTCGCCCGCGACCCCGGTTCGCGCGCCAAGATCGCAGTGATTTCCTATGACAGCTCGATCGACCCGGTGGGTGCTTGCGTCGGCATGCGCGGCAGCCGCGTTCAGGCTGTGGTCAACGAGCTTCAGGGCGAAAAGATCGACATCATTCCGTGGAATAAGGACGCCGCCACCTTCCTTGTGAACGCGCTTCAGCCCGCCGAAGTAACCAAGGTCGTGATCGACGAAGACGCCGAGCGCATCGAAGTTGTGGTGCCCGATGAACAGCTGTCGCTGGCAATCGGTCGGCGTGGCCAGAATGTGCGACTGGCCAGCCAGTTAACCGGCCTCGACATCGACATCTTGACCGAAGAGGAAGAAAGCAAGCGCCGTCAGGCCGAATTCGAAGAGCGCACGCGCCTGTTCATGGACACGCTCGATCTGGATGAATTCTTTGCCCAGCTTCTGGTGTCCGAGGGCTTCACCTCGCTCGAGGAAGTGGCCTATGTCGATCTCGACGAGCTTCTGGTGATCGAAGGCATCGACGAAGGCACCGCCGGTGAGCTTCAGGCCCGCGCCCGTGATTATCTGGAAGAACAGAACAAGAAGGCGCTGGAAAAAGCCCGCAGCATGGGTGTGGAAGATGCGCTTGTTGAATTCGACGGTCTGACGCCCCAGATGCTGGTGGCCCTGGCCGAAGACGGCATCAAGAGCCTTGATGATTTCGCGACATGCGCCGATTGGGAACTGGCCGGCGGCTGGACCACGGTGAACGGCGACCGCGTCAAGGATGAAGGCTTGCTGGAAGCCTTTGAAGTCAGCCTGGAAGAAGCGCAAAACATGATCATGACCGCCCGCGTCAGGCTGGGGTGGGTCACGATCGAGGAACTGGAAGCACAGGCCGCCGCCGAGGAGTCGGAGGGCTAAGGCCCTCTGGTCGGGGCCCGCGGATGAGCCGGGGCGGACAAACGACAGACCGCGACGACGGTCCGGAGCGACGCTGTATCGCCACAGGCGACGTACAGCCCAAGCACGGCCTGATCCGATTTGTGGTCGGCCCCGAAGGCCAGCTTGGCCCGGATCTGGCGGAAAAGCTGCCCGGGCGCGGCATCTGGGTCGCCGCCGACCGGGCAGCGCTGGAACTGGCGGTCAAAAAGAACCTGTTCAGCCGTGCGGCCAAACAACCCGTCAGCCTGCCCGATGATCTGATCGACCGGGTCGAGGCAGGGCTGGTGCGGCGGCTGACCGATATGATCGCGCTTTCGCGCAAGGCCGGCGAGGCTGTGGCCGGGTTCGAAAAGGTCAAGGACTGGCTGGCCACCAGACAGGTCAAGGTTCTGCTACAGGCCACTGATGGCTCGGAGCGGGGCAAATCCAAACTGTGGACGCCGACAGGCGCCCGCTATTTCAGCGTCCTGACCGCCCGGGAATTGGGTTTGGCATTCGGACGCCAAAGTGTGATACATGGCGCGCTTGCCGCTGGCGGTCTGGCCCCTCGTGTTGTAGAGGGAGCCGCAAAACTGCAAGGCCTGCGCAAGGCAGACGGCGGACACCCCGCCGGGAAAGACGAACGGAACGCATGAGCGACACGGACGGAAAGAAACCCCTTGGCTTGTCTGGAAGCGCGCTGTCTGGCCGCGTCAGCCAGAGCTTCTCGCGCGGGCGCACCAAATCGGTCGTCGTGGAGACCAAGCGCAAGCGCGTGGTTGTGCCCAAACCGGGCACCCAATCCGCGGCGGCGCAAAATGCCGAAGGCGGAAAACGCGAAAAATCGCTCCCGGATGCGGAACTCGAGCGCCGCCTGAAGGCGCTGCAAAACGCCCGCGCCCGTGAGGTCGAGGACGAAGCCCGTCGCCAGCGGGAAGAAAAAGACCGCGAGGAAGACCGCTCGCGTCGCCGCGCCGAGGCCGAGGCCCGCGAACGCGAAGAGCGCGAGCGCGAAGAAGCCGCGCGCGCCAAGGAAGAAGAAGAAACGCGCCGCAAAGCCGAGGAAGAGGCCCGCCGCGCCGCGCCGACCCCGGCGGTGAAGGAAGTCGTAAGCGACCCCGCCACGATTGAAGCCGCCGCCGCCGCAACCCCGGGCTCGCGCGGTGCGCCAAAACCGGCCCCCGGACCGGTGCGCCGCAAAACCGAGGAAGATGATCGCGCTGGTCGCGCCCGCGTGGCCGAACGCGACAGCGAGCGTCGTTCCGGCAAGCTGACCCTGAACGAGGCCCTTTCGGGTGGCGAAGGCGGCCGTCAGCGCAGCCTCGCCGCGATGAAGCGCAAGCAAGAACGCCAGCGCCAAAAGGCGATGGGCGGCGTTGCAGACCGTGAAAAGGTCGTGCGCGATGTGCAGTTGCCCGAAACCATCGTGGTGTCGGAACTTGCCAACCGCATGGCAGAACGTGCCGCGGATGTGGTGAAATCGCTCATGAAAATGGGCATGATGGTCACCCAGAACCAAGCGATCGACGCCGACACGGCCGAGCTTATCGTCGAGGAATTCGGCCACCGCGTGCAGCGCGTGGCAGATAGCGATGTGGAAGACGTGATCATCAGCGCGGTCGATGCGCATGACGATCTACAGGCACGTCCGCCCGTAATCACGATCATGGGCCATGTCGACCACGGCAAGACCTCGCTGTTGGACCGTATCCGCAAGGCGAATGTCGTGGCCGGCGAAGCCGGTGGGATCACGCAACATATCGGTGCCTATCAGGTCAAGACCGACAGTGGTGCGGTGCTGACGTTCCTCGATACACCCGGTCACGCGGCCTTTACGTCGATGCGGGCACGCGGGGCGCAAGTCACCGACATCGTCGTGCTGGTTGTCGCAGCAGATGATTCGGTGATGCCGCAGACCGTCGAGGCCATCAACCACGCCCGCGCTGCCAAGGTGCCGATGATCGTGGCGATCAACAAGATCGACAAATATCAGGCCGACCCCGACAAGGTGCGTGCGGAACTCCTCCAGTATGAGGTGGTGGTGGAAAAGATGTCCGGCGATGTGCAGGATGTCGAAGTATCTGCCCATACGGGTCAGGGTCTGCCGGAATTGCTAGAGGCGATCGCGCTTCAGGCAGAAATCCTTGAACTGAACGCCAACCCCGACCGTCCGGCCGAAGGCGCGGTGATCGAAGCACAGCTTGATGTGGGCCGTGGTCCGGTCGCCACCGTTCTGGTCCAGAAAGGCACGCTGAAGCAGGGCGACATCTTTGTCGTCGGCGAACAGTGGGGCAAGGTGCGGGCGATGGAAAACGACCGTGGCGAACGCATCAAGGAAGCCGGTCCATCGGTTCCCGTGGAGGTTCTTGGCCTGAACGGCACCCCCGAGGCCGGTGACGTCTTGAACGTGGTCGCCACCGAGGCACAAGCGCGCGAGATCGCGGAATATCGCCATCAAGCCGCCAAGGACAAACGCGCCGCCGCCGGTGCTGCCACGACGCTGGACCAGCTGTTGGCCAAGGCCAAAGCCGACAAGGACGTCAAGGAGCTTCCCATCGTCGTCAAGGCCGATGTGCAAGGCTCGGCCGAAGCGATCGTGCAGGCGATGGAGAAAATCGGCAACGACGAAGTACGGGTGCGTGTTCTGCATTACGGTGTGGGCGCGATCACCGAATCCGACATCGGCCTGGCCGAAGCATCGGGTGCGCCGGTCATCGGCTTCAACGTTCGCGCCAATGCACCGGCCCGCAGCAGCGCCAATCAAAAGGGCGTCGAGATTCGCTATTACAGCGTGATCTACGATCTTGTGGATGACGTGAAAGCGGCGGCTTCGGGTCTTTTGGGTGCGGAAATCCGCGAAAACTTCATCGGCTACGCGCAAATCCGCGAAGTCTTCAAGGTCTCGGGCGTCGGCAATGTCGCGGGCTGTCTGGTTACCGAAGGCATCGCGCGCCGCTCTGCGGGTGTGCGCCTGCTGCGCGACAACGTCGTGGTCCACGAAGGCACGCTCAAGACGCTCAAGCGCTTCAAGGACGAAGTCAAGGAAGTGCAATCGGGTCAGGAATGCGGGATGGCTTTCGACAATTACGACGATATCCGCAAAGGGGATGTCATCGAGATTTTCGAACGCGAAGAAATCGAACGCGCCCTGGCGTGACCGCTGAAAACATGATCGGAAAAGGGCGCCCGTTTTGCGGCGCCCTTTTTTCTGTCAGCCCGACGCGATGCTTGCCGAATTCGGATTGCGCAACCAGACGCTTGCGTTCAGGGCGCCTGCAACCGTGACCCAGATCAGATAGGGCACAAACAGCGCCCCCGCGATCCAATCGAGTTGCCAAAAACTGATCATGGTGCCCGCAACCGCGATCCATAGGCCAAGCATGATGACAAAGGCCGCCCTGATGCGGTGCAGACCGAAAAACACCGGTGTCCAGAGCGTGTTGAATGCGATCTGCATCGCCCAGAACGCCATGCCGTATGCGGCCCCTTCGATCGGGGCGACCCGCGCGGCCGCAACGGCGGATGACAGGTAAAGAACCGTCCATGCGACAGGAAACACCCAATCGGGCGGTGTCCAGGATGGCTTGGACAGGTCACGATACCACGCCCCCGGCATGAACATGGAGCCGGTCGTGGCAGCCGCCCCGCAGGCGGCAAGAAAAATCGCGAACAATGCCCAATCCATTGCCCAGAGATAGGGCGTCAAACGGTCCGCGCCAACCCCGCACCGCTGCGATCACGCGCTTCCAGCTGCGACAGCACGGACAACAGGTTTTCGCCCCAATCGCTTTGGGTCCGATCGGGTTGCGCGGCGGCATTGACCAGAAACGCGACCTCGGGCAGCGGTTTGGCATAGATCACCGGGTTCTGCGGCAAGATCGTTACCATCCCGGCCCGAATCACCGACCAGCCAAGCAAACCAAGCTTGTGCGTCCGCGAGGTCACGGCCCGGCAGCTTACGCTGTCATAGCCACCCCGTGCCAGCTTGCGCCCGATCGCGTCATAACAATAGCGTGCCGCGAAAATACCCGGCCGCGCCGCGATGGGAAGCACCTTAACCCCCGCTTCGGATCGATGGTAAAGCCGGTCCGCCTCGGCCAGCAAGCGGCGCACCATACGGCGGATATCCGGGCCGGGGCGGGGATTGGCCAGAAACGCCGCAGGATCGATGCCTGCCTCGTCCAGCCAATCGGTCGGCAGATACAGCCGGCCCGCGCGCGCATCCTCGCCAACATCGCGGGCGATATTGGTCAATTGCATCGCCACGCCCAGATCACAGGCCCGCGCCAGGGCGTTGGGGTCGCGCACCCCCATCAACACGCACATCATGGCCCCCACGGCCGATGCCACCCGGGCCGAATAACCGCGCAGGTCACTGAGGCTTTGATAGCGTCGCTCCATCCCGTCCCATGCCAGACCTTCCAGCAAGGCTTCGGGCAGGGCGCGGGGCATGTCGTAATCCTGGATCAGACTGGCAAACGCCCGATCCGCCGGTGCATTCTTTGGCCGGCCGGTATAGGCCAGATCCAGCCTGTCGCGCAGCGCCAGCACGGCGGCGGGCTTGTTGGCGCCGAAATCCACCTCATCATCGGCGACCCGGCAAAAGGCATAAAGCGCCAGCGCCGCATCCCGCACATCGGCGGGCAACAGCCTGGAGGCCGCGTGAAAGGAATACGACCCTTCGCGGATCGCATTTCGGCACCAGTCCAGATCATCGGGTCGGATCATTCGGCGGCCACCTTGGTATCAGACAGAACATAGGGTCGCGGCGCATCAGGCACGAGCTTCGTCAACACCTCGGACGACGTCACGACAGACGGAATGCCCGCGCCGGGATGGGTGCCCGCGCCGACCAGAAACAGATTGCCGAATTCCTCGGAAATATTGTGCGGCCGGAACCATGCCGATTGAAAGATGCGCGGCTCAAGGCTGAAGCCCGCCCCATGCGGGCTGAGATAGCGGCTTTCGAAATCGGCGGGGGTCAGGATGTGACTGGCCGACAGATGATCCTGAAAACCGGGCATCAGGTGATCGTTCAACACCGATGCAAGGCGTTGGCGATAGACCTCTTGCATCTCGGCCCAGTCGACAGACCCCGCGCCGTGCAGGTTTGGCACGGGGCTGAGCGCGTAGAAAGTATCATCCCCTTTGGGCGCGACCGATCTGTCAGTGACAGATGGGCGGTGCAGATAGACCGACATGTCATGCGCCAGATGCCGCTTCATGAAGATATCGTGGAGCAACCCCTTGTAGCGCGGCCCGTTCAGGATGGTGTGATGGCCCACATCCGCCCATTTGCCCCTTGTGCCCCTGGTGCCGAAATACCACACGAACAGCCCCATGGACCACCGGGAGCGATTCAGCCGCCGCGCGGTCCACCGCCGCTTGGTCTGATTGCGCAAAAGCCGGTCATAGGTGTGACCGGGATCGGCATTCGATACCACGATGTCGGCGGCGATGCGTTCACCGTTGGTGGTGATCACGCCATTGGCATTGCCGCCCGCCACGGTGATTTCATCCACCTCGACACCGCGTCGGACGGTACCGCCCTGATCCTCGATCACGCGCATCATGGCATCGGCCATCGCTTGCACGCCACCCATGGCGTAATGCACCCCGAATTCCTTTTCGAGATGCGACACAAGGATATACATCGACGTCACATGTGTCGGATCACCGCCAATGAACAGCGGATGAAACGACAGCGCCATGCGCAAACGCGGGTCGCGCACACGCGCTGCGGCATGGGCATAAACCGACCGATCCGCCCGCAATCTGACAAACCCCGGAAGCTCACGGATCAGATCCATCAGCTTGTTCATCGGCCGACGGCCCAGGCCTTCGAAGCCGAATTGATAGCGTGCCTGGCTGTCTTTCAGGAACCGCCTGTAGCCCGGCACATCATCGGGTGACAGGCGGGCCACCTCGTCGATCATCGCCTGTTCATCCTGGCGCACGGTAAAGACCGAGCCATCGCGCCAGCGGATCTCGTAATAGGGATCGACAGGGCGCAGATCGACATCCTTGCGAAAATCGCGCCCGCATTCGGCCCAAAGCTGTTCGAACACCTGCGGCACGGTCACGATGGTGGGCCCCAGATCGAAGCGGTGGCCGTTTTGCGTGACAGACGAACCACGCCCGCCCACCCGATCAAGCCGATCCAGAAGCGTCACCCGATACCCCTTGGCCCCCAACCGCATCGCGGCGGACAAGCCACCAAGGCCCGCCCCGATCACGATCGCGCTGGAGGGGCCGGGGGAATTCGGTCGATCGGTCATCCCGCGCCTCATACTGTCTAGTCAGATTTACAATAGGTCAGCCAAGCACCTTTTGCCAACACAATCCAAGCGCGAATTGCCTTTTCTTTGGAGGGGCAATATGTCAGACTTTGTTGACACATGGAGGACCGGCCATGCAATCCGTCACCTTGAGCCTGTTTCGCTTTGGCTCGGCCCGCGCGCGCGCATGGGCCCTGTTCCAGATGGGCCCTGCGCGATTCGCACTGCGCGCGATACGCGACATCGGCACGGTAAAGCTGTGCGGGTCTGGCGTGGGCGAGGGATTCACGCCGATCCCCGACACCTCGGTCTATGCGATCTTGGCCACCTGGCCTGATCATGACGCCGCCCGCAGGGCGATGTTGGGAACCCATGTGTTCCGCCGCTATGCGGACATGGCCAAGGAACGGCTGACCATTTTTCTCACGCCGACCTCGGCGCGGGGGCGCTGGGACGGGGTGGAGCCCTTCATGCCGCAGGATCTGGCCACCGACGGTCCGGTCGCGGCATTGACGCGTGCCACCATTCGGCTGCGCAGCGCGCGACGGTTCTGGCGGCACGAACCCGCGATTTCGCGCGCGATCGGCAGCGATCCCAATGTAATGTTCAAGATCGGGATCGGGGAATTGCCGCTGATGCGGCAGGCGACCTTTTCGATCTGGCCCGACACCAAAAGCATGGCGGAATTCGCCCGTGCCGATGGCCCGCACGCCCGTGCAATCCGCGCCGTGCGCGACGGCGGGTTGTTCAAGGAAGAATTATATGCCCGGTTTCACGTCGACGCGGTCGAAGGCAGATGGGCGGGCATGACCCCCGATCTGACCCAAACGCGCGGCGGACATGCCCAAGACATGAAAGTCGCCGCTGAATGAAGGATTTCGCCCTGTCAGGTCCATTCCCCTTTTCCGCCATCGTCGGGCAGGAGGACATGAAGCTTGCCATGATCCTGACCGCCATCGACCCCGGCATCGGCGGCGTGCTGGTCTTTGGCGATCGTGGCACCGGAAAATCCACCGCCGTGCGTGGGCTTGCCGCCCTGTTGCCGCCGATCACGGCCGTCGCGGGCTGTCCGGTCAATTCCGCTCATGAGGGCGACATCCCCGACTGGGCACAGGTGACCGATCGCCATGTGATCGAAAAGCCGACCCCGGTCATCGACCTGCCGCTTGGGGCGACCGAGGATCGCGTGGTGGGCGCGCTCGACATCGAAAAGGCACTGACCCGCGGTGAGAAAGCGTTTGAACCGGGCCTTTTGGCGCGCGCCAATCGCGGATACCTTTACATCGACGAGGTGAACCTGCTCGAGGATCATCTGGTCGATCTGTTGCTGGATGTGGCGCAATCGGGCCAGAATGTCGTGGAACGCGAAGGGCTGTCGATCCGGCACGCTGCGCGCTTTGTGCTGGTGGGGTCGGGCAACCCCGAAGAAGGCGAATTGCGCCCCCAGCTTCTGGACCGTTTCGGCCTGTCGGTCGAGGTCACAAGCCCCCGTGATATCGACACGCGCATCGAGGTGATCCGCCGCCGCGATGCCTATGACCGCGACCCGATCGGTTTTCTGACCAATTGGCGTGGCAGCGACATGGACCTGCGCGCCCGCATCGTCGCGGCGAAGCGCGCGCTTGGACAGGCCGAGGCCGGCGAGCCGATCCTGCGCGATTGCGCCGAATTGTGCGTGGCACTTGGATCGGATGGGTTGCGGGGTGAATTGACGCTGCTCCGCGCCGCCCGCGCGCTGGCCACATTCGATGGTGTCACGACCGTCAGCCGCGATCATCTGCGCCGCGTGGCACCCGCAGCACTTCGCCACCGGTTGCGCCGCGACCCGCTGGACGAGGCCGGATCGACCACCCGCGTCGAACGCGTGGTGACGGAGGTTCTGGGGTGAGCCTTGGCGAAGACCGCTGGCAAAGGGTCAACCTTGCGCTGGCCTGTTTCGCGCTTGATCCCGCCGCCCTTGGTGGCATCTGGCTGCGCGCCCGTGTTGGCCCCGTCCGGGACCGGGTTCAAAAAGGTCTTGAAACATCCCTGCAAGGTCTGACGCTGCGCCGCTTGCATCCGGGCATCGGTGACGACGCCCTGTTTGGCGGCATCGATCTGGCCGCAAGCTTGGCCCAGGGAAAGATGGTGCGCACGCGCGGCCTTTTGGGTGGGTCTGCGGTTTTGGTGATGCCCATGGCCGAACGGGTGAAACCGGGCCTTGCCGCCCGATTGGCCAGCGCACTCGACACGAAAAGCGGCCTGTCGCTGATCGCGCTTGATGAAGGGGCCGAGCCGGAGGAAACCCTGCCAAGAGCCTTGGCCGATCGGCTGGCCATCCATCTGGATCTGGCCGACCAATGTCTGTCTGACGCGCCCGAACTTGCGCTTGACCCCGCCGATCTGGCCGAAGCGGCGAAACTTTTGCCACACGTCACCTTGCCCGATGGGGCTATCGCGGAACTGACCGAAGTTGCCGCGCGTCTTGGCATCGCGTCGTTGCGCGCACCGCTGCAAGCCCTGGCCGTCGCCCGCGCCAGTGCCGCGCTGTCTGGCGAAGACCGGGTCGAAAGCGCCGATCTGACGCTGGCGGTGGAATTGGTTCTGGCGCCCCGGGCCACACAAATTCCCGCATCGCAAGACAGCCCGCCAGAACCCCAGGCGCCCGATCCGCCACCCGCACCCGAGACCCAGCCCGACCACGCAAAGGATCAAGATCAGATCGACCTGCCACCGATCGAGATGCTGCTTGAAGCCGCCAAGGCGATGCTGCCCCCCGATCTTTTGGCCCGGCTTCAGGCTGGGCGCGCATCGCGCCGCGCGCCCGGCGCCACCGGCACGGGTGCAGCGAAAAAAGGGAACCGACGGGGAAGACCGCTTGCGTCCCGGCCGGGCCGCATGGGTGGCGATGCACGCGTGGATCTGGTGGCCACCTTGCGCGCAGCGGCCCCGTGGCAAGCGATGCGCCGCGCAGCCAGCGATCAACCCGACCGTTTGCATATCCGCATGTCCGACATCCGCCTGCGCCAGTTTCAGGAAACCTCGGACCGCGCGATCATTTTTGTCGTCGATGCCTCGGGGTCGGCGGCGATGGCACGACTGGCCGAGGCGAAGGGCGCCATCGAATTGCTGCTGGGCGAGGCCTATGCGCGGCGCGACCATGTGGCGCTGGTGGCGTTTCGCGGCGACGGATCCGAGGTTTTGCTGCCGCCCACCCGTTCGCTGGTTCAAACCAAGCGGCGGCTGGCGCAGCTTCCGGGCGGCGGTGGCACGCCGCTGGCGGCGGGTCTCAGGGCGGCACTGGAGCTGGCGATCATGGCCCAAGCCAAGGGCATGACGCCGTCAGTGGCGCTGTTGACCGATGGGCGCGCCAATGTCGATCTGGCAGGCATCGCCAATCGCGTTCAGGCTGGCTTGGATGCGACCGCCATGGCGCGTGCGATCCGGGCCCGGGGATGGCCTGCGATTGTGATCGACACCGGGCTTAGACCAACAGGCGGGCTGGATGTCTTGGCGCGCGACATGGGGGCGCCCTATCTGCCGCTGCCGCGCGCGGATGCGCGGACCCTGTCTGCGGCGGTGGATGCATCGCTGACCCCGGCATGACGCTGGCCGATCTGCCCCCGGCTGACTGGCCCAATCGCGGGGCCAGTCGGATCGTGGCCGCAAAGCCGCATCGCTGGCATGTGCAGGTGATGGGAACGGGCCCCGATGTGCTGCTGTTGCATGGGGCGGGGGCATCAAGCCACAGCTGGGCGCGGCTGATCCCCCATCTGACCGATCGCCACCGGGTCATCGCGCTTGACCTGCCCGGCCATGGCTGGACCCGCAGCCCAAGGGGCCGGGCCCGACTGGGCGATGTGGCCCATGATATCGCCACCCTTTGCGCGCATGAGGGATGGGCGCCCGAGATGGTGATCGGCCATTCAGCGGGTGGCGCAATCAGCCTTGAGCTGGCGCGGCAGGCGCTGATCAAGCCCCGGTCCCTCGTTATCGTGAACGGCGCGCTCGAGAATTTCCGCGGCACCGCCGGCTGGTTGTTCCCGGTGATGGCCAAGATGCTGGCGCTCAATCCGCTGACCGGGCTGCTGATTTCGCAAGGGGGGCGGTCGCTCGGACAGGTGCGTTCGATCCTGGCAAGCGCGGGCACCGAATTGGATGAGGCGGGGCTGGCCCGTTACGCCCATCTGATCCAGCGCCGTGCCCATGTCGATGGAACCTTGGCAATGATGGCGCAATGGTCGCTTGATGATCTGAACCGGGCGCTGCCAGGCATCGATACGCCGACGCTGTTCTTGCACGGGGCAGATGACGGGGCTGTGGAGCTGAGCGTGGCCGAACGCGCGGCCCGCGCCATGCCAAGGGCTGAGTTGATCGCCCTGCCCGGTATCGGCCATCTGTCCCATGAAGAAGCGCCCGCTCGGGTGGCCGACGCCATCGGCATCTTTGCGGCAAAACTGACCGCCCCATGAAAAAAGGCGCCCCTCTGGGGCGCCTTTCGATTGGTTTGCCGTCAGATCGCTTGCACGCTCACTGAGCCGTCAATGACACCAGATAAGCGTAGAGATTGATCGCGTCTTCCTCGGAACGGACGCGGAAGCTCATCGCGCCGCGAAACGAATTGTCGCCTGTTGCCTCGCGGATGTAACCGGTCGGGTCCTGCACATAGGCAACAAAGGTTTCTTCGGTCACCAAGATACCGGCGGCGTTCAGCGCCTGCATTCCCGGCGACCAACGGAAATCCGCGATATGCGCCCAAGGCTTTCCAGCGATATCATAAAGGTTTGGGCCGTTTCTGGCGTTGCGGCCAGCCAATGTATCACCGGCTTCGTTTTGAACGACGTGGCAAGCGACGCACTGGTTGAACAGGCGTTCACCGGCCGCAGCATCGCCTGAGGCGGCATGGGCATCTGCCATGGCCATCGGCGCGGAAAGAAGCGTTGCCGCCATAGCAAGCACGATTTTGCGACTCATCAGGTAGTCTCCCTCTCTCGTATGGTCCCGTGTGCGTTAAACTATGCCGTTTGGGGCAGGGTCCAGTGCCTTTTCACACAATTATGCGACGGCATGCGCGATGGCGCACTGTTTCCACAAAGTCTTGAGCGCAAGCACCAGATACTCGATATCGGCATCGCTGTGCAGCGGCCCGGGTGTAAAGCGCAAACGCTCCGTCCCCTTGGGCACGGTGGGGTAGTTGATCGGCTGCACATAGATGCCAAACTGATCCATCAAGATGTCGCTGAGCATCCGGCACTTGACCGGATCCTTGACCATCACCGGGATGATGTGGCTGTCGTTGCGCTCATGGGGGATGCCTTCGGCATCCAGCCGCGCGCGCAGGCGGGCAACCTGACGCTTTTGCATGTCACGTTCGACCGAGGATTGCTTGAGGTGGCGGATCGAGGCGGTCGCGGCCGCAGCCACGGCCGGCGGCAGCGCGGTGGTAAAGATGAAGCCCGAGGCAAAGCTGCGGATGAAATCGACCAGCGCGGCCGATCCGGTGATGTATCCGCCGACCACCCCGAACGCCTTGCCCAGCGTGCCTTCGATCAAGGTGATGCGATCCATCAGCCCTTCGCGTTCGGCCACACCGCCGCCGCGCGGGCCATACATGCCCACGGCATGCACCTCGTCGATGTAAGACATCGCGCCATGACGCTCGCAGACATCAAGGATTTCCTTGATGGGCGCGATGTCGCCATCCATCGAATAGACCGATTCAAAAGCCACGATCTTGGTCGCATTGGCAGGCAGCGCCGCCAGCTTGCGATCCAGATCGGCGGGGTCGTTGTGCTTCCAGATCAGCTTTTGGCAGCGCGCATGCCGGATGCCTTCGATCATCGAGGCATGATTCAATTCATCCGACAAGATCACCGCATTGGGCAGACGCGATCCCAAGGTCGACAGCGCCGCCCAGTTCGACACATAGCCGCTGGTGAACAACAGCGCCGCTTCCTTGTGGTGCAGATCGGCCAGTTCCGCCTCAAGCTGCTTGTGGTGCCATGCATTGCCGGAAATGTTGCGTGTGCCACCGGCGCCGGTGCCACATTCCTGAACGGTCTCGACCATGGCGCCGATCACCGCCGGGTGCTGGCCCATGCCCAGATAGTCGTTGGAACACCAGACGGTGACTTCGTCCTGACCATGGGAATGATTCTTGACGCGGGGAAATGCCCCGCATTTTCGCTGAAGTTCGGCAAAGACGCGATAATTGCCCTCCTGCTTGAGTTGATCGAGCTGGGATTGAAACAGCTTGTCAAAGTTCATCGGGCATCCTCGCTTGTCTTTATGGCTTGGTTGGGCACTGTCCGCTCCGCGAGCATCCAGCGCCAGAGTTTCTCGTCTGGAAGCGGAAGCACCATGAACCAGTGCTCCAGCAGGGCGAGCGCGCTGAGCGCGCTCAACAAGGCAAATCCGACAATGTCGGCCTGCGTTTCGACCGCCCAGATGCGCTCCAGAAAACAGGCCACGGCGAAACTGAGCGCCGTGATCGAAATCGGGAACAGCCAGTTCATCCGCGCGATGCGGAAATGGCTGGGCAGGTGGTTGAGATGTTCGGGGAGGAATTCCACATTGATCTTGCGGACCCCGAGAAAGAGATTGAGCTTGGCCGAAACCCGCGCGGCAAACAGCACCGCAAAGGTCCACATGCCGAACTGGTTTTCTGCGCCGTAGCTGGCCACGATCATCGCCAAAAGCGTGAAGGCCAAAAGCATCTCGTGATAGGCGATGGTGCCCCATGCGCGGATGAAGCGTTCCCATCCCTGCACGCCGTCCTTGAGTGGCTGGCGCACCGGGCCGGTGATCACGCCCGTCAGAAACGCCAGTTCTATCCAGCCCCAAAGCGCCAAGGCCGACAAGAACGCCACATAGACCCCTGCCACACTGTCATTGCCCAGCGTGTCGAGAAAGCCAAAGCCGCCCAGAAGCAAAAAGGGCAGGTTCCAAAGCACGGCCCAAAGCCGTGCCTTGGCGCCTTCGCGGTCGGCGCGCCGAACAGCCATAAGGATCGCCCCGGTGGCGAACCACCAGAGAAACAGGGCCACAAGGGCCGCGATCCAGGGCGAGGTCAGCATCAATATGCGGGCTCCATACGGCTAGAGGCCGGCACGCGATGCGTGACCGCCGGGATGGTGAACAGGCTGACAAAGGCGCTGGCTGCACGGGCGGTCGCCCCGATCCGCTTGATCAGATTTCCGGTCTTTTTGGCCCGCGCCAGATCGGCATTGGCGCGCTGAAGGGCCACCAGACCCTTTTGCCAACGCGGATGATCGATATCGAGCGTGATCGGGAACACCTGCTTCGAGATGGCAGAGGTCTTGGTAAACACCTCATGTGCGTACCAATCCGGGTCCACACCAAGGGCTGCGTGAAACGCCGGGCGCTGGTGGTCGCGCACATACATGGTGGCATAGACCGCCGTCAGGAAGAACTTGATCCACCACACATTGACGCCGCTGGTCAGCTTGGGATCGGTCTTCATCAGAAGCGCAAAGGCTTCGCCATGGCTGAACTCGTCGTTGCACCATTCCTTGAACCATTTGAAAATCGGGTGGAACCGCAACTCGGGGTTCTGTTCCAGATGGCGGTAGATGGTGATGTAGCGGGCGTAGCCGATCTTTTCCGACAGGTAGGTGGCATAATAGATGAACTTGGGCCGGAAATAGGTGTATTTCTTCTTTTGCGTCAGGAACCCGAGGTTCACCGCGATGCCCGCTTCGCGCAGGGCGTCATTGATGAAGCCCGCATGCCGCGCCTCGTCGCGTGCCATGAGCTGGAACAGCGTCACGATATCCTCGTTGTTGCCGCGCCGCTTCATTTCCTTGTAAAGCACGCAGCCCGAAAATTCGGCCGTGCAGGACGACACCAGAAAATCGATGAACTCTGCCTTCAGCTTGGGTTCCATCCCGTCCCAATCGACGTGGTCCCAATCTTCGTTTTTCTTGAAATGGCCCTTGTTGGGGTCGCTTTTCATCTGATCGATCAGCAAATCCCAATCCCGGCGAACCGGGGTCACATCGATCGCGTCCATCTCGTCGAAATCGGTGGTGTAAAAGCGTGGCGTCAGCAGCGTGTTTTGCATCGCAAGCGCGGTGGCGCCTTCGCTGTCGACGATGCCTTGATGATTGTCGGCGGCCAGCGCTTCTTCGACGGTGGCGGCGTCAGCGGAATGGGTCATGTCTTTCATAGCGAAACCTCCTCGCTGAACGAAAACTCGCACAATTCCATGAATTCGAAATCGCCGGTCATCCTGGTCCAGATCTGTTCCAGCTTGCTGGCGCGCGTGATGCGGGCGATGCGCTGTTCGCGGATCACCTCACCATAGGGTGCCATCACCGGCGGGCCCTGCACCTGAACCTCGTCGCCGGGGTTGATCACGGCGCCGTTCAGGAATTTCACATGTGCATGCAGGCTGTCGAAGCGGTGGCTGACCTCCACTTCGCAGGGTGCGGTTTCAAAATCTTTCGTAAGCCATCCCATGGGTCATTCCTCCAGCATGCGGGCGAAAACCCGCTCGTTGTCCGCCCCAAAGCCGAAAAGCTCGGCCCGGAAATCGGTTAGGTCGTCCCGAAGCCCGATGCGTCCGTCTGAAAAACGCACCAACCGGATAGGCTCCGAAGCATGGCGGCCAACGGCCCCCCTTTCGCGTTCCAGCACGCGGTAGATTCCGGCGACAAAGCCGCCCTCTGTCGGTCCAAGATCGGCGATGACCATGCCGTTGGCGTCAAGCACACGGGCCGATCCATCCATCTGACCGAAAATGCGGATCATCCGCTCCGTGACCACCGGCACCTCGGCCTCGGAGGGCGGCATCGCCTCGAGCGGGCGATCGGTCAGGCGGGCGTAGGCCACGATGATCAGAACCGAAACACACAAAACGAACATCGCACGCACCAGAATGGTGGGAACCATTTCGCGGTCACGCTCGACCAGCTTCTGTTCTTGTTTGGTATAGCTGCGGGTATAGGCCATGGCGCTTACTCCGCTGCGACCGGCTGCCGGGCTGCCGGAGCGCGTTCGATGACGGGTTCGGATACGGCGGTTTCCGCCGCCTCCGACAAGATCGCCGCAACCTTGCGCGCGTCAGGGATGCAACGCAGCGCGGGCTGGGTCTGTTTCACCATCCAGGGGCGCACATGCGGCCATGTCAGGATATAGGACAGCCGCGCGCCGTCATCCTCCATCAACTCCAGCGCGATGGTGCCTGTGCCGTTCTTGCGCACGCCCAGATTGGCATTGGCGATCTTCTTGAACGGAAGGTTCAACGTCATCGTCAGCGCCGCACCAATGCGCATCGCCACCCGCTTGTTGGTGATGGTATAGACCGCTGCCTTGGCCTGCATCAGGGCGACCATGGCCAGAATGGCGCAAACGATCAGCCCCAGCACCAGAAAGAACGACGCCGCCGTGGCGCTGTCGGCCCAGCTTTCGGTCGCGGCACCGCCGATGGTGCGCCATGCGAACAAAAAGGTGAAATAGCCCGCCACCCACCAGAAATTCAGGCTTTCGCGGGCCAGCTGCCACCAATCTGGCTGGCCCTGCCACAAGATATGTTCACCCGGCGGAAGCTTTTCGGGAAGTCCGCGCACAGGTTCGGCGGCAAAATCGTCATGATCATGAGACATCGGTCGTTTCTCCTTCGTCGGTCGTGGTCCGGCGCGCGGGTCTGATGCGCGCGCCGGTTTTGAGGTCACAGAAGCGGGTCCAGACGATCCTGTGATGCATAGAGAATACCGCCGCCGTAGTAGGCAGAGATCTTTTCTTCCTCGAGCAGCGTGATCTGCGTGGAGGATTTGGTCAGCGGCACGGCGGCGAAATGCTTGCCATAGATCGAGTTGATCTTCACCTTGCCGCCCCAGATCCGGCAAAAGGTCATCGGCACCAGCCGATTGCCACCGCCATGTTCGGCATTCAGTTCGATCTCCAGATAGCGGATCAACTGTTCGGGGGCGTCGATCCACATGTCGCCAATCGTGCCGACCACGGCGCCATCGCCGGCCACCACGGGAAGCCCGCGCGGATCGCGCCCGGCCGACACACGAAAGGTTTCGGTCTTGCCCATCGGCACGATCTTGGCGTGGCCATGGCCATCAAGCTCCGGCACATCGCGGCGCGGCACCCAGGAACCCGACCCGACACCGGCGGTCATGGCATCGCCGGTGGGATCATAGGGGTAGCCATTGCTGGTGCCAAAACTTGAGCGTTCCATCGCCAGATCGGCGCGGCGGTGGGCGGCTTCGTTCTCGGGCGATGGCACGGTGACCTCACCACGGCCATGCATCAGCTTGAATGTCTTGGGATTGGGGACCGGGAACGGCCCTTGGTTGGGTGCAAGCGTGCCGTCCTCGTTTTCCAGAGGATAGCCTTCGCGCATGTTTTCGGTCTGCAGATAATAGATCAGCAGGGCGAAAAAGATCCAGAACAACCAGATCGACAAGCTGGCGAGATCGAAGTTGCCGAAGAATGTAGCTTCCATGATGGGGTCCTCTCGGGTTCGGCGGGTCTCAGGTGGGCAGGTCGGCGAGCCCGAACTTCCCGGCCCCCCCGTTCCTGTAGGGTGTTGCAGTGCGCACCAGCGGCCCAAGGGCCACCAGCGTCACGAAAAGCAGAAGGATCTCGATGTGGTAGACCACCGAATAGCCGGTGGCCGGGTCGTTCAGCGCGACGCCCAGATGGCCCTGCGTCGCGGCGGAATTGACCAGATCGCGGATACCGCCACCGATGGCGATGGACAGGCCCGCGGCCGTAGCCTGTGCCGCCCCCCATGCGCCCAGCGCAAGACCACGCCCCGCGCGACCCGCGGGCATGGTCATTGCCGCGGTCAAGGTCGCGACGGCGAACAGGCCGCCACCAAAGCCGATCAGGCAAGCACCAAAAAAGAACATCTCGGGCGAGCCCATGGGATCGGCAAAGATGACAGCGGAAAACGCCGCAAGCCCGGCCAGAATCCCGCGCGCACCCATGCGGTAGGGATTGATGCCAGCCCCCAGCCATTTCGCAGCCAAGGCAAAACCTGCCAGCGCGCCGGCCGCCCAACTGGCCGTCAAAAGGGTGGTGGATGACACGCTCAGGCCCAAAATCTCGCCGCCATAGGGCTCGAGCAGCACATCTTGCATGTTGAAGGCGATGGTGCCCAGAAACACCACCACCAAAAGCCGCCCCGCGGTGCCGCCGGCGGCGTAATCGGCCCATGCATCGCGGAAACTGGGGCTTGGGGCGTCGCGTTCGGCGCGGCTCATCGGGCGCACGCGTTCCTGTTTCCACAATGCGATCACGTTCAGGATCACGGTCACAACCGCCGCGCCCTGAACCACACCGATCAGTTCCAGCGCGGTGAATTCCTTGAGCAGGTAGCCGATCACAAGCGACGACACCGCCATGCCGACCAGCAGCATGACATACAAAAGCGCCACCACCCGTGGCCTTGTGTCATCGGTCGCGCGGTCGGCGGCCAGCGCCAGACCCGCGGTCTGGGTCATGTGCATGCCCAGACCCGTCATCAGAAAGGCCAGCGCCGCCAGCACCTCACCGGCAAAGGGGATGTCATGGTGCACCTGTGTGACATCGCCGCCCAAGACCAAAAGGGCGGCAGGCATGATGGCAAGACCGCCAAACTGCCACAGCGTGCCAAACCACAGATAGGGAATACGCTTCCAGCCGATGGCGGATTTGTAAGTGTCGGATTTGAAGCCCAACAGCGCGCGGAACGGCGCGATCAGAACCGGCAGCGCGACCATGGCGGCAACCAGAAAGGCCGACACCTTCAACTCCACGATCATCACGCGGTTGAGCGTGCCCAGCAAAAGCACGGCCGCCATGCCGACCGAAACCTGAAACAGCGACAGGCGCAGCAATTGCCCAAGCGGCAGATCGTCCGAAGCCGCATCCGCAAAGGGCAGATACCGGATCGATATGCGCTTGAGCACGCTCATGCCCGATACTCCAGACATGTCGAGATGTAGAAACCGCGGGCAACGCGTTCGATTTCGGCGATCGACCCTTTTGCGCCGTGGCGGGTCGCCTCTTGCGACAGGCGGCGGGGATCATGGGGGATCATGGTGGGTGAGCGGTCAGACCGCGGGAACAGCTTGCCCAAGCTCCAGAACGCCATCAGGAACGGCGTGCGCGGCGCCACGGTGAACACGACCGATGTGCCGATGCGGGGGCAAAGATGGGCCAGCGCGCGGCCCAGATCGGGGGCCTCGTAATAGATCATGCTGTCCATCGCGATGACGTGATCGAATTGGCCCAACCCCTCGGCCAGCATGTCACCCGAGGTAAAGGTGACACGGGGCGCCAAAGCCACCGGCAGGCGCTTGGCCGCGATCGCGACCAAGGCGGGCGAAATGTCGATGGCCACCACATCGGCGCCGCGCCGCGCCAGTTCCTCGGTCATGGCACCCGTGCCACAACCGGCATCCAGCACGCGCTTGCCGGTCAGATCATCGGGCAATTGCCCCAACATGATCGCCCGCATCCGGTCACGGCCTTCGCGCACGGTCTGGCGAATGCCCGACACCGGCGCGTCCGAGGTCAGACGCTCCCATGTGCGGGTGGCGGTGCGGTCGAAATATTCTTCGACCCGGTCGCGCGTGCGCCCGTATGTCGGCGTTGCCACCATCAATCGAACCCCAGCAATTCAAAGATGTGCCGATCTTCCAGCGGGGCGGGCGACAAGGGATCGGTGCCAGCCAACAGTGTCTGGGCCAAGCGGATGTATTCGGCGCGGCACTGCACGATATCCTCGTCATCGGGCATCTCGAACAGGGTCTTTTTCTTCAAGCGCGACCGCCGGATCGCATCCACATCGGGCATATGCGCGATGCGCTTGAAACCCACCTCGGCGCAGTAGCGGTCAACCTCATCGGTCGCCTTGGACCTGTTGGCAACACAGCCCGCAAGGCGCACATTGTAGTTCTTCGACTTTGCCTGCACCGCGGCGATGATGCGGTTCATGGCATAGATGCTGTCGAAATCATTGGCCGTCACGATCACCGCACGGTCGGCGTGCTGAAGCGGGGCCGCAAACCCGCCACAGACCACATCGCCCAGCACGTCAAAGATCACCACATCGGTGTCTTCCAGCAGGTGATGCTGCTTCAGGAGCTTGACCGTCTGGCCCACGACATAGCCACCGCAGCCGGTGCCGGCGGGCGGGCCGCCTGCCTCGATGCACATCACGCCGTTGTAGCCGGTGGTGACGAAATCCTCGGGGCGCAATTCCTCGGCGTGGAAATCCACATCCTTGAGGATATCGATCACTGTAGGCTGCAAATGCCCGGTCAGCGTGAATGTGCTGTCGTGCTTGGGGTCGCAACCGATCTGCAACACCTTCTTGCCCAGCTTGGAAAAGGCCGCCGACAAGTTGGAACTGGTCGTCGATTTGCCGATCCCGCCCTTGCCATAGACGGCAAAGACCTGTGCGCCTTCGATCTTCATCTCGGGGTCGAGATGGACCTGAAGCGATCCCTCGCCATCCTCGCCCTTGCGCAAGACCGGGGGGGCGCCCAGATCGCGCCGGGCCAGACCTTCTGCCTCGCGGGCATTGGCGCGGGCGGCGGGGGGTGATCTTTCGTCCAGCATGGGTGTCGTCCTTCCTATTCAGCGGCCACGCCGGGGGTCAGACCCTCAAGCCTGTCTTCCAGCTCATCCGCGCCAGCCTGAAGCGCGGCCAATGTGGCCTCATCGGGGTGCCAGTAGTTCCGTTCGGATGCCTCGAGCAGGCGGTTGGCCATGCGAACCGAGGCTTGTGGGTTCAACGCGGCCATCCGGCGGCGCATCTCTTCGTCCAGCACGAATGTCTCGGACAGGCGTTGATAGACCCAAGGATCGACCTGACCGGTTGTGGCCGACCAACCCAGCGTGTTGGTCACCTGTGCCTCGATCATGCGCACGCCCTCATGGCCATGTTTGAGCAGCCCCTCGAACCACTTCGGGTTCAAGCTGCGCGCCCGGGTTTCCAGCGCGACCTGATCCTTGAGCGTGCGCACCTTGCCCTCGCCGCGGGTCTGGTCGCCGATGAAAACCGGGGCTTCCTGACCACCCTTGGCGCGTTTGACCGCCCGTGAAATGCCGCCCAGCGTATCGAAGTAATGATCGACCGTCGTGACGCCCAATTCGACCGATTCAAGGTTCTGATAGGCCAGATCGACATCTTTCAACGCCGCCTGCAAAAGCCCCGCATTCTTGCGGGCCTTGCCATCCAGACCATAGGCAAAGGATTTCCGCGCCTGATAGGCATCGGCCAGTTCATCCTCTTCGCCCCAGGCGCCGCTGTCGACCAGTTGATTGACATTCGAGCCATAGGCGCCTTCGGCATTGGAAAAGACGCGCAAGCTTGCCTCTTCCATGCCAACGCCCATCTTGTCGGCGTAATCCAGCGCATGCGCGCGGACAAAGTTCATATGAAGCGGTTCATCCGCAATGGCCGCCTTATGGGCCGCTTCGGCCAGCATGCGGGTCTGAAGCGGCAGAAGATCGCGGAAAATCCCCGAAAGCGTCATCACCACATCGATGCGCGGCCGGCCCAGTTCGGCCAGCGCGATCAGATCGGCGCCACACAGCCGCCCATAGCCATCAAAGCGGGGGCGCGCGCCCATCAGCGCCAAGGCCTGTGCGATCGGGCCGCCATCGGACTTGATGTTGTCGGACCCCCACAAGACAAGGGCGACCGACCGGGGAAATTCCCCTGCCGCCTCGATCAGGCGCTGGGCCTGTTTCGCGCCATCATGCAACGCGAAAGCGGTGGGCATGCGAAACGGATCGAACGCGTGGATGTTGCGCCCGGTCGGCAGAACCTGCGGGCTGCGGATCAGATCGCCACCCGGCACGGGTTCGATGTAGCGCGCCGACAGCGCCCGCATCAGCCCGGTCAACTCTGTCTCCTGGCGCAACAGCTTTTCGACCCGCGCCCGAGTGTCCGGGTCGGTTTCGGCCATCACACGCAAATGGTCGTGCAACGCGGCCTCGGTCATCGGGCGGCCCACGACATGCAAGCCATCGGTGATCAGCGCGTCTTCGGTTTCAAGCAGCGTCAGCCACAGCCGGTCTGGGTTACGCTCGGTCAGATCGACAGCATCGGCCTGTGTGTCGATCAGCGCGGCCAGTTCAGCACGCTCATGGGCATCGGGGGCCAGCGCGCGCCACCGCGTCAGGCTGTCTTTCAAATCCAGCAAGCCCTTGTAAAGCCCCGCTGAGGCCAGCGGCGGCGTCAAATGCGTGATCGTCACCGCATTCGAGCGTCGCTTGGCCAGCGTCGCCTCGGACGGGTTGTTGGAGGCGTAAAGATACACATTCGGCAGCTCACCGATCAGCCGGTCCGGCCAATCGCGCGCGCCAAGCCCGGCCTGTTTGCCCGGCATGAATTCCAGCGCGCCATGCATTCCGAAATGCAGCACGACATCGGCAGAATAGCTGTTGCGCAGCCACAGGTAGAATTGAGCAAAGGCATGGGTCGGTGCAAAGCCGCGCTCGAACAACAAGCGCATCGGGTCGCCCTCGTAACCGAATGTCGGCTGCACCCCCACAAAGACATTGCCAAAGTGCCGGCCCAGAATGAACACGCCGCGCCCGTCGGACTGTATCTTTCCCGGCGCAGGGCCCCAGACCGCCTCGATTTCCGTCAAATGAAGGGTATGGCGCACGATGGTATCGGCATCGACATGGGCGGCGACGTTCGCCTCCTGGCCATACTGCTTGGCATTGCCTTGCAAGATCGCGCCGCGCAGATCATCCACCGACGCCGGAACCTCGACCGCGTAGCCATCGGCCTTCATCCGCGTCAGCGTGTTGAACAGGCTTTCGAACACGCTCAGATAGGCCGCCGTGCCGACCGCGCCCGCATTGGGCGGAAAGCCGAACAGCACGATCGCCACCTTTTTCTCGGCATTGCGTTTGCGCCGCAAAACCGCCAGCCGCCGGGTCTTTTCGACAAGGCTGTCGATCCGCTCGGGGCAGGGCGCCATCGCCTTGGTGCCCGATTGGCTTTTGCAGGCCAGCGCGCAGCCCTGACAACCATCGACACCATGCCGCCCGCCGAACACGGTGGGGTTGGTCGCGCCATCAATCTCGGGCAGGGCGACCAGCATGGTGGTTTCCACCGGACCAAGCCCGCCACCCGATGACGACCACTGACCAAGCGTCTGAAACTCGATCGCATGCGCCGCGATATAAGGCACATCCAGATCTTTCAGAACCGCCACCGCCGCCGCGCTGTCATTATAGGCCGGTCCACCGATCAGGCTGAACCCGGTCAGTGACACCATGGCGTCGATCTTGCCGCCCGCGAAATACGCCTCGAGCGCGGGCCGCCCGTCCAGCCCACCGGCAAAAGCGGGCACAACGGCCAACCCGGCCGCCTGCATCTTGCGGATCACACCATCATAATGCGCGGTGTCGGATGCCAGCACATAGCTGCGCATCATCATCAGACCCACGGTGGCCACCGGGTTTGCGGGCTGTGGCAGGTCTGCGAGCCTGGTGGTGATCCGATGGCCCGGCAGATCGGGGTGATACAGACCCACCTCGGGGTAATCGATGGGTGCCGCCGCGCGCGCGCCCTTGAAGGCGCGATCGCTGGCATAGCTGCCGATCAGAAAGCGGATCATCTGTTCGACATTGTCGTCGGATCCGCCCAGCCAATACTGCATGGTCAAGAACCACGCGCGCAGATCCTGCGCCTTGCCGGGAATGAACTTCAGGATCTTGGGCAGGCGGCGCAAAAGCTTCATCTGCTTTTCGCCGGAATTTGCCGAGGGCTCTTTCGATCCGCGCAGCTTTTTCAACAGCTTCATGGGCCCGGTCGCGGGCTTCATCATGTCCAGATCGCCCATGCGCGTCAGCTGGACGACCTCGCGCGCCGAAATCATGCCGATCATCGCATCACAAGACCCGCGCCGCGCCATCAGATCGGGCAAGATCGCGGTGATGTGTTCCTCGATGAACAACAGGTTCGCAATGATGATATCGCCATGACGCACGGCGATGCGCGCCTCTTGCAGGGCGGCGGGGTTTTCGGCCCATTCGGCGGCGGCATGCACGCTGACGTTCAACCCCGGAAACGCACCCGACAGCCGTTCGCTGACCCGCGCCGCCGGACCCGCCGCATGGCTGTCGAGCGTGACGATGACGACCCGGTAGCCGGGAATATGATCACCATCACCGCGCATAATGGGCCTTTGCCTCATAGAGCGTGTCGATGCTGATCTGCGTCACGCCGCGCTCGGCGGCGAATTTCTCGGTGTTGCGGCGCGCCTTGCCGCGCACGAAAAAGGGGATCTTCTTCAATTCGCGTTCGGCATCGACCAGCCAGATCATGACATCGGCGCCAGTTGTCACAGGCATCTCTTCGTCTATCTTTGCTTCCGAAATACTCCGGGGGGGCTGCGCAGCAGCGGGGGGCTGGCCCCCCTCCATCGGTTTCGGGGCGTGGCCGCCATGGTGGCTGGCGCCGGCCGCATCGTGAAATTCGAAATCCTCGCGGAACATCGACAGCAGATGCTCCTCCAGCCCCATCACCAACGGATGGATCCAGGTGTCAAAGATCACATTCGCACCTTCCCAGCCCATCTGCGGGGAATAGCGGGCGGGGAAATCCTGAACATGGACGGGCGCCGAGATCACCGCGCAGGGGATGCCCAGACGCTTGCCGATGTGGCGCTCCATCTGGGTGCCCAGGATCATCTCGGGCGCGGCCTCTTCGATGGCCTTTTCGACCTCGAGGTAATCATCGCTGATCAGCGCCTCAAGCCCGAGATCCTTGCCAAGGGCACGCATCGGCCGGGCAAATTCGCGGTTGTAGCACCCAAGGCCTACCACCTCAAAGCCCATCTCATCGCGTGCGATGCGGGCGGCGGCCATCACATGGGTGGCATCCCCGAACAAGAAGACGCGCTTGCCGGTCAGATAGGTGCTGTCAACCGATCGCGACCACCAGGGCTGGCGAAGGCGGCCAAGATCCTTTTTCGGCGCAACGCCGCAAAGCCGCGCCACTTCGGCCACGAAATCATGCGTTGCACCCACCCCGATGGGCACGGTCTTGGTGTAGGGAATGCCCAAGGCCCGTTCCATGTGGCGGGCAGCCGTTTCGGCATGCTCGGGATACATCAGAATATTGACATGCGCGGCACCCAGCCGGGTCAGGTCATGGGGCGTGGCATCGAACGGGGCCACGACATTGATGCCGATCCCCATGTCATACAGCAGACCCTTGACCTCTTCGATGTCGTCACGATGGCGAAAACCCAGCGCCAGCGGGCCGATCAGATTGGCGGTGATCTCGGGGGTGCGATCCACGGGCTTGGCCAGTGCCTTGACCAGTTGGTAGAATGTCTCGTCGGTGCCAAAGTTTTCCTTGCGCTGGTAGCTTGGCAATTCCAGCGCAATCACGGGAACAGGCAGGCCCATCGTTTCGGCCAGACCACCCGGATCGTCCTGGATCAGCTCGGCCGTGCAGGACGCGCCGACGATCAACGCCTGCGGCTGAAAGCGGTCAAAGGCATCCTGGCAGGTCTTTTTGAAGATGCCGGCGGTATCGGAACCCAGATCGCGGCCTTCAAAGGTGGTGTAGCTGACGGGCGGGCGCTGGCCCCGCCGTTCGATCATGGTGAACAGGAGATCGGCATAGGTGTCGCCCTGCGGCGCATGCAAGACGTAATGCAGACCCTTCATCGCGGTTGCGACGCGCATGGCGCCGACATGCGGCGGGCCTTCATATGTCCAGACGGTCAGCTTCATGGCAACACCCGGGGCGCTGCCCCGGACCCCGGCGTATTTGGCGAAAGATGAAGGGCGCGGGTCACTCGGCGGCCTCCAGCTTGAGAAGCGCGCGGCGGCGCAGCGGGCGGCTGAACAACCCCGCCAGATCGCCCGCCTGATCGTAGAAATGGACGGGCGTAAAGACCAGTTCGATGGCCCATTTGGTCGTCAGCCCCTCGGCCTCGAGCGGGTTGGCAAGGCCAAGGCCGCAAACCGTCAAATCGGGGCGCGCGGCGCGCACACGATCAAGCTGGCGGTCCACATCCTGCCCCTCGGAAATCGTGGGACCGGCCGGGATCAGATCCAGATCAGGGCCGACAAGCCCCTTGTGGATGAAGGGTTGGCCGATCTCGATCGCCTCCATTCCGCATTCGCGGGTCAAAAAGCGGGCCAGCGGAATTTCAAGCTGGCTGTCGGGCATGAAAAACACCGTTTTGCCCCGCAGATGTTCAGAGGCATTGGCAATCGCCGTGCGGGCACGGGCACGGGGCGCGGCGGTCACAGCTTCAAAGGTCGCGTCATCCACGCCGAACTCATTGGCGATGGCGCGCAGCCAAAGGGTTGTGCCTTCTTCCCCGAAGGGAAAGGGCGCCTCGATCATGCGCGCGCCACGGCGTTCCAGCGCGGCGGCGGTATCGCCCAGGAACGGCTGAAGGCAGGCAAAGACGGTGTTCGGCCCGACGCCGGGTGCCTGCGCCGACCGTGGCGCTGGCAACACGCGGATGGGCCCGATACCCATCTTGCCCAAAAGGCTGACCGCCTGATCTTCGACAACATCCGGCAGCGCACCCACGAGCAAAAGCTCGCGGTCCTCGGTCCCGGGGAGGACGGGAACCATCGAGGCGAGACAGGCATCTTCACCCTGGGTAAAGGTCGTCTCAATGCCACTGCCGGAATAGTTGAGCACCCGCACATGGGGCGCATGCAATTTGGTCAGCCGCTGTGCCGCGCGCGCCAGATCAAGCTTGATGACCTCGGACGGGCAGGAACCGACCAGAAACAGTTGTTTGATATCCGGACGGCGCGACAACAGGCGACCGACCTCGCGGTCAAGCTCTTCATTGGCGTCGGCCAAACCCGCCAGATCGGTTTCTTCCAGAATGGCGGTGCCAAAGCGCGGTTCGGCAAAGATCATCACGCCTGCCGCCGATTGCAGCAGATGCGCACAGGTGCGCGAACCGACGACAAGGAAAAACGCATCCTGCATCTTGCGATGCAGCCAGATGATGCCGGTCAGGCCGCAAAACACCTCGCGCTGGCCGCGCTCCTTCAGGATTGGCGTGTCGCGGCAGCTTGTGGCGGCAAGGACATTGGCGGGTTGGTTCATGACCGCCCCTCCGCATCCAGCCGCGCCATGCGCAGTTTCCAGATGAACTGGGCAGCGTTGAGCACATAGGCGGTGTAGGCGGCCAAGGCGATCCACATCTGATCGGCATGCGACCACCCCGCAATCAGCGCCCAGACATAGGCCAGATGCAACGCGATCACGAGAAAGCTGACGACGTCTTCCCAGAAAAACGCGTGCGCGAACAGGTATTGGCCAAACACCACCTTTTCCCAGATCGCGCCTGTTACCATGATCGTCAACAGGACCACGGTCTTGAGGATGATCGAAGCTGTTGCTGCGTCATATCCCGTGCCGGTCATCAAGAACCGCAGCACAAGACCCAAGGAAACAAGGAACACCACGAATTGCAGCGGCGCCAGCACGCCCTGCACGGTCGTCCAGATCGTGCTGTCCCGCCGCGCCCGTTCTTCGGAGGTGTAAAGCTGGCGTGACGGTACCGATGTCAGTGTTCCGGTCGGCATTCGCGTGTCGATTCCTTTGGACAGTGCTTAAAAGTTAGCCTTGCCAGCGGCAGAGTGTCAATTAAAACTTACACCTTGAGCGTCCAATTTGCTTGCAGCCGGGTGTTGAGGAAACACGGCGAAGCCTCCTGAAAATATTGCTTTTTCAGGGAAAACTTGCCTGAGGGCCCAGCGCTGGGGCGGTTGTTTTTGATGTCGTGTCAATTTACTTTGACACGATAAGCCGAATGCGCGACAATCTGGTCAATTCATCTGCTGCCCGACCGACGCGAGACGACATAACGACGTAGGCGGCGGCGCAAGCGGTGAGATCACATGACCAACGAACAGCACAGCACACCGGCAAGCCGGCAAGCCATTGAGGCCGCGGAAATCGCCCGGCTGGCGCGGCGCGCGATTGCCGTTCTGGCCGCGGACCGTCCGGGCCGGGCCGATGGCATCACACAACGCCTTGGGCAGTTGTGCGATGCCTTCTTGTCGCTTGATGAAGATGAGCGCCACGACATGGTGATGCGCTTGCGCCAGGATGGCGTTACGACACACGAGATCATCGACCATATCGTGCCCGCGGCAGCGGCCATGATGGGGGATCGCTGGTTTGCCGACGAGATCAGCTTTGCCCATGTGACCATCGGGGCGGCACGCCTGCAAGAAGCCGTGCGCGTTCTGGGGTGGCACGACCCCAGCCGGCATCATCGGCATGTCGCGGCGCCGGCCCTCTTGTTGATTATCCCGCGGGGGGAAGATCACACGCTGGGCGCCTTTGTGCTGGCCGATCAGCTGCGCCGCCGCGGTTATCAGGTGGACATGGCGATTGATCGATCTCCGCGCGAGGTTGCCGAGATGGTGCACAAGCGGCGCTACAGCATGGTCGGCATCACGGTATCAGGGCGCAGAACAATTGCGTCAGCAAGAGAATTGGTGGACATGATACGCCTCACCGTGACACGCGTGACACCGGTGGTTATCGGCGGTGCCATCCTCGACAAAGAGTATGACACGCTTACCTTGACAGGAGCGGATCATACCGCCCGGGATGCAGGATCGGCCCTGCGGCGGTGCGGTCTGGATCCGGTGGTGGCTACGGCATCGCCACAAGAACTGGTAGACGCCGCCGGCGCACGCATGGATCGGCTTTAGGGATATGGATCGTATGAACTCGCGCGGATCGGATTTCTGGGATCAGCCGTCGGCCCCGACCATCGGGCCGGAGCAGTTCAACGAGATCGTTACCACAGCCGCCGATCTTGCGCTTGTTCTCGATACCGGGGGCACGGTCAAATCCGTCATCGTCAACCCGCTGAACCCCACGATTGGGCGTCTGGACCATTGGAAAGACCGCGACATCCGCGACTTCATGGCCGAAGACAGCCTGTCCAAGCTGGAAGCACAGCTTGACGCGCATCGCCATGGCAAGAAAACCGCCGTCGACGCGATCGAGGTGAACCATTTCGACAATGCGAATTGGGAATTCCCGATCCGCTACACCGTGCACAAGACCAGCAACCCCGACATCATCTTGATGCTGGGTCGTGATCTGCGCCCCATCGCCGAATTGCAGCACCGTCTGGTCAAGGCACAGCTTGCGCTGGAAAAGGACTACGAGACCCACCGCGATTATGAAACGCGCTACCGCGTGATCATGGAAGCGGTGCGCGATGCGATGGTTCTGGTGGATGTATCATCGGGGCGGATCGTCGATCTGAATTCCGCCGCTGCCCGGATGTTGGGCACGGAAACCGAGGCGCTGACCGGAAGCGCCTTTACCCAGGAATTCGAAGGCCGCCGCCGCGGCGAATTCATCGAAAGTCTGGTTCATGCCGCCAGCGACGAGGCGGGCAGCTCGGTCATGGCCAAGACGCGGCGCGGCAAGCTGGATGTCGTGCTGCATCCCATCGTGTTCCGCGCGGCTGGCGATAAATCGCTGCTGTGTCGGGTCGAATCCGCAAAGACCGTGGAAACGGTGGCGGTCGAATTGTCGAAGACGCTGGCGCAGCTTTACCGCGAAGGCCCCGATGCCATCGTCATCACCGATGCCCATGGCACGATCCGTTCGGCCAATGACGCCTTTCTGAACCTGACGGATTCGGGGTCACTGACCGATGTGAAGGGCAAATCGCTTGGCGAGTTCTTGTCGCGCGGAAGCGTCGACCTCAAGGTGCTGACCGATAACGCCGCCCGATCCGGCAAGATGCGCATGTATGCCACGCGGCTGGAGGGGGCTTATGGCTCCCAATTGTCGGTAGAGCTTTCAGCGACCCATTTGAGCACGGCGGGCCAAAGCGGCTTTGCCTTCGTGATCCGCGACACCTCGCGGATGGAGGTGGTGCGCGAACCATCCGCGGCCTTGCCCGGACCCGGCCCGGTGTCGGACGATGCCATGCGCAATGTGATGGATCTGGTCGGTTCGGCCCCGCTCAAGGATATCGTGGCAGCAACCACCGATGTGGTCGAAAAGATGTGCATCGAAACCGCGGTCGAGCTGACCGACAACAACCGTGTTGCCGCGGCCGAGATGCTGGGCCTGTCGCGGCAATCGCTCTATGTGAAGCTGCGCAAATACGGGCTTTTGAGCAAAAGCGACCGCAGCGCGGCGGATTGATCCTTTCCACGACCGAGTGATCGTGCCCCTTTCGGGGGCGTTTCCGCATGTCGTAAGCTAGCCTTTACACTTGCCGACTCGTAAACTGTCAGGCTATGTTTACACTTATGAGTGTAACGACCGACCTCACCCCTGTCTCTGCTGCGCGATCATTGCCCGAACCTCGGGCGGTGTTGACGTTGCTCAAGCCGATCACATGGTTTCCGCCGATGTGGGCCTATCTGTGCGGGGCGGTTTCGGCCGGTGTGGCGCCAACGGGTCATTGGCTGATGCTGGTGTTGGGCGTTGTCCTTGCAGGGCCGATCGTCTGTGGCATGAGCCAGGCCGCGAATGACTGGTGCGACCGGCATGTGGATGCGATCAACGAACCCCACCGCCCGATCCCGTCGGGGCGGATTCCGGGACGTTGGGGCTTGTGGATCGCCATCGCCATGTCGGTGGCCGCCGCGCTGATCGGTCTGGCACTGGGGCCGTGGGGCTTTGGTGCGACGCTGGTCGCCATCGCAGCCGCCTGGGCCTATTCCGCGGAACCTGTCCGGCTCAAGCGCTCGGGCTGGTGGGGGCCGGGGCTGGTGGGGCTGTCTTACGAAAGCTTGCCATGGTTCACCGGGGCCGCCGTCTTGTCGATGGGCGCGCCAAGCTGGCCGGTGATCATTGTTGCGCTGCTTTACGGCATCGGCGCGCATGGGATCATGACGCTCAACGACTTCAAGGCGCTGGAAGGCGATCGGCAGATGGGGGTGAATTCGCTGCCCGTGACGCTGGGCCCCGAACGTGCGGCCAGGCTGGCCTGCATCGTGATGGCCGTGCCGCAAGCGATCGTGTTCTTGCTGCTATTCTTCGTTTGGGACCGCCCCCTTCACGGGCTGGCCATCGCGGCATCGTTGATTGCGCAAGCCTACGCGATGCAGGTCTTGCTGCGCGATCCCAAGGGCCGCGCGCCGTGGTATAACGGCGTGGGTGTCACGCTCTACGTGTCGGGCATGATGGTCACCGCCTTTGCCATCCGCAGTATGGAGGCATGGCCGTGACCCTGTCTTGGCTCCAGATCATGCGCCTTGGGCTTGTGCAGATGGCGCTCGGCGCCATCGTCGTGCTGACCACATCGACCCTGAACCGCCTGATGGTGGTCGAGCTTGCGCTTCCTGCGGTCTTGCCCGGGGCGCTGGTGGCGCTGCATTACGGCATCCAGATCACCCGACCCCAATGGGGCTATAGATCCGATACCGGCGGAAAGCGCACGCGCTGGATCATCGGCGGCATGGCCATTCTGGCGCTGGGCGGATTGTCGGCGGCTTGGGGCGTTGTGGTGATGGCCGATCAGCCCATGCTGGGCCTGATCATTTCGGTGTTGGCCTATGCCGCGATCGGGATGGGCGTCGGCGCATCGGGCACGTCGCTTCTGGCGCTGCTGGCAACCGCGACCGCGCCCCGGCGCAGACCCGCGGCGGCAACGATCACATGGCTGATGATGATTTTCGGCATCGCCATGACGGCTGGCGTGTCGGGACAATTCATCGATCCCTACACGCCTGCGCGCCTGATGGCTGTCGTGGCCGTGGTGACGTCTGGCGCCCTTGCGCTAACCTGTCTTGCGGTCTGGAAGCTCGAGGCGCGCGTGGTCGCGCAGCCCGAGGGCCCAAGCGCCCCGTTTCTGCAAGGCCTGCGCGAGATCTGGGCCGAACCAAAGGCGCGCATGTTCACGCTGTTCGTGTTCCTCAGCATGACCGCGTATTTCATGCAGGAGTTGATCCTTGAACCCTATGCCGGGCTTGTCTTTGGCTTTACCCCCGGCCAATCCACCACACTTTCCGGCGCCCAGAATGGTGGCGTGTTTCTGGGCATGGTGGTCGTCGGCGTGGCGGGGACCGCCTTGGGCCTTTTGACGTTGCGGGCCTGGGTGATCATCGGCTGCATCGGATCGGCGGGGGCGCTGATCGGCATTTCGGCGCTGGGCCACATCGGGCCGGGCGCGCCGCTGTTGCCCGCTGTGGTCGGGCTTGGCTTTTTCAACGGCATGTTCGCGGTCGCGGCCATCGGGTCGATGATGGCACTGGCCGGTGAGGGGCGCCACGCCCGCGAAGGCACACGGATGGGCCTTTGGGGGGCTGCACAGGCGATTGCCGCGGGTTTCGGCGGGCTGGCAGGGGCGGGTTTGGCTGATCTGGCCCGGCTTGTGACCAATGACGCATCGGCCTTTGGGGCCGTGTTCACATTCGAAGCGCTTCTTTATCTGGCCGCAGCCCTTATGGCGCTGCGCGTGATGGAGGGCGGGGTTTCCATGTCGCGGCAGACCGGCGCGACCGTTCCGGGGGAATGATCATGATCTACGATGTCGTTGTTGTGGGCGGTGGCCCCTCGGGTGCGACCGCCGCCGAAGATCTGGCGCGATCGGGGCACCGGGTGGCGTTGCTGGATCGCGCGGGGCGGATCAAGCCCTGTGGCGGTGCCATCCCACCCCGCCTGATCCGGGATTTCCAGATCCCCGAAGATCAGCTTGTGGCCAAGATCACGACGGCCCGCATGATCTCGCCCACCGGGCGGCGTGTCGACATCCCGATCGAGAACGGTTTTGTCGGCATGGTCGATCGCGAGGATTTCGATGAATTCCTGCGCGCGCGCGCCGCCTATGCCGGGGCCGAACGGCTGACCGGGACCTATACGAAAATCACCCGCGACCGTGACGGCACCCATGTGCATTACCGCGACAAGGCCAGCGGCGAGGATCGGGCGCTGACCACACGGATGGTCATCGGCGCCGATGGCGCGCGATCCAATGTGGCGCGAACCGAAATCAAGGATGGCGACAAGATCCCCTATGTGATCGCCTATCACGAGATCGTCGAAGCCCCCGGCCCGCGCGGTGATTACCACCCCGACCGCTGCGATGTGATCTATGACGGGCGCATCAGCCCCGATTTCTACGGCTGGGTGTTTCCGCATGGCAAATCGGCCTCGATCGGGATGGGCAGCTTTCTGCGCGAGGTCGATCTGAAGAAAGCCACCGCCGATCTGCGCGCGGCCAGTGGGCTGGCCGATTGCAAGACGATCCGCAAAGAGGGCGCCCCTATCCCGCTGAAGCCACTGGATGAATGGGACAATGGCCGCGACGTGGTTCTGGCAGGCGACGCGGCGGGCGTTGTGGCACCCTCCAGCGGCGAAGGCATCTATTACGCCATGGTCGGCGGGCGCGTGGCCGCGATTGCGGCGGCGACGAAACTTCAGACCGGCATGATCAAGGATCTGAAACTTGCGCGCAAACTGTTCATGCGCGACCATAAATCCGTCTTCAAGGTATTGGGCGCGATGCAGGATGCCTATTACAAATCCGATGAACGTCGCGAGCGCTTTGTATCGCTGTGCCATGACATCGATGTGCAGCGCCTGACCTTCGAGGCCTATATGAACAAGGAACTGGTCAAGGCGCGCCCCCTTGCCCATATCAAGATCGGCATCAAGAACCTTGCCCATCTGACCGGGCTGGTGGCGCCGACGCACATATGACCGACATGATCCCGGCCTGGGTGAACGGTACATTGACACCCGTTGAAAAACTGGAGGCCCATGTAAAGGGTCTTCGGCACAAGGCGATTTCCGTCTTTTTGATGCGGGGCGACAAGGTGCTGCTGCAACGGCGTGCCATGGGAAAATACCACACCCCTGGGCTTTGGGCGAACACCTGCTGCACCCATCCGCATTGGGGCGAAACGGCCCTTGATTGCGCCACGCGGCGGCTTGGGCAGGAGCTGGGCCTTGATGGCATCGCATTGCGGTTTCGCGACACGGTGGAATACCGCGCCGATGTGGGCGGCGGGCTGATCGAACATGAGGTGGTGGATATCTTTGTCGGCGAGTTGGCCGATGGCCATGAGCCGCAGCCCAACCCGGACGAGGTCATGGATACGATCTGGACGCCCCTTCCTGATCTTATGGAAGAAGTAGCCGTAAGGCCCTTGGGCTATACCCCTTGGCTGCAAATCTATCTGCGCGACCATGCAGGCGTGATTTTTCAGACCGCCTGAGCGGCGAAAAATCTGTTGCCCGCACCCTCAGGCGCGGGCTTTTCCATGCAAGCTTGCCACACCGATCGCATCAAGCGCCGCGTTCGCGATATCGGTCGCGGTCAGGCCGGCGTCGGCATACATATCCGCCGGGCTGGCTTGGTCGATGAACCGATCCGGCAGGCATAGTGTACGGATCGCCACACCGCGGTCCAGCTGGCCCGTGGCCGCCAGATGGTGCAGCACGATGGCACCAAAGCCCAGCATCGCGCCCTGTTCCACAGTGATCAGGGCCGAATGCTGCGCCACCAGGCGATCTATCAACGCACAATCAAGCGGCTTGGCAAAACGCGCATCGGCAATGGTTACGCTCAGACCCCGTGCCTCAAGCGCGCGGGCGGCATCTGTCGCCTCGGCCAGATGGGCGCCGAAACTCAGGATCGCGATATCGCGACCTTGTTGGATCACACGCCCCTTGCCGATCTCCAGCACCTCGCCCCGTTCGGGCATCGGCACGCCCGTGCCTTCGCCGCGCGGATAACGAAGCGCGATCGGGCCGCTGTCATGTGCGGCGGCCGTGGCCATCATATGCACCATCTCTGCCTCATCGGCACAGGCCATGACCGTCATGTTTGGAAGGGCCGCCAGAAAACCGATGTCGAACGCGCCCGCGTGGGTCGGCCCGTCGGCGCCAACCAGTCCGGCCCGGTCAATCATGAATCGCACGGGCAGATTTTGCAGCGCCACATCATGAACGATCTGATCATAGCCGCGCTGCAGAAAGCTGGAATAGATCGCGCAAAACGGCTTCATCCCGCCTGCTGCCATCCCGGCGGCAAAGGTCACGGCGTGCTGTTCGGCAATACCCACGTCAAAGACACGCCCCGGCATCGCCTTTTGCAAGATGTTGAGCCCCGTGCCGCCGGGCATGGCGGCGGTGATCCCGACGATGGCGCCATCGGATTGCGCGTGGCGTGTCAGGCATTCCCCAAACACATTCGTATAGGCAGGCGCGTTGGGAGTGGTTTTCTTTTGCACCCCGGTCGCCACATCGAACTTGTTTACACCGTGATAACAATCGGCTGATCGTTCGGCGGGCGCATAGCCCTTGCCCTTGACGGTCACCGCATGGATCAGAACCGGCCCGGTCGCCCGCGCCTTGGCCGACCGCAAAACATTCAACAACTGACCCATATCATGACCATCGACAGGGCCAATGTAGGTAAAGCCCAGATGCTCGAACAGCGTGGCGGATTTCTGCTGGCCCGTGACCAGTTCGCGCGCCCGCTCGGCCCCTTGACGCAACGGTTCGGGCAAATGCTGGGCCATGCCATCGGCAATATCCCTCAGCGCGGCAAGCGGCGAATTCTTGGCAAGCCCGGCCAGATAGCTTGACATCGCACCCGTCGGCGGCGCGATCGACATGTCGTTGTCATTGAGGATGACGAACAGACGCCGCCCGATATGGCCGGCATTGTTCAGCGCCTCATAGGCCATGCCCGCGCTGATTGACCCATCGCCGATGACCGCGATGGCATCACCCGTGGCTTGCCCCATCTCGCGCGCCATGGCAAATCCCAGCGCTGCGGAAATACTTGTAGAAGAATGGGCCGCGCCAAAAGGATCGTAATCGCTTTCCGAGCGTTTGGTGAACCCCGACAGACCATCCTTCTGGCGCAGCGTGCGGATGCGGTCGCGCCTGCCGGTGACGATCTTGTGGGGGTAGCATTGATGGCCCACATCCCAGACCAGCTTGTCATAGGGCGTGTTGAACACCGCATGAATGGCAACGGTCAGCTCCACCACGCCAAGCGATGAACCCAGATGACCGCCCGTTTCGGACACCGCCGAAATCGTTTCGGCGCGAAGCTCATCGGCACATTGCTTGAGCTGTGCATCGGTCAGGCGACGCAGGTCGGCGGGCCAGGTCACGCGGTCAAGAACGGGGGTGTGGGGTCTGTCGGTCATTTTGCTGGTCCTCCCGAACCGGCGGGTCAAGGACGAAAAAACCGCAGGCAGGGTCTGACCCGCCCGCCGTTTGAGTCACCTCACGAAGGGACGTAAGGGTCGGGATAAACCGGGGGCGGGGCCGCCCGCCCCCGGTCACATGGATTATGGGCCGCGGCCCGCATGGCCTACTCGAAGGCCGAGTAGTCCGGCGCACCGTCAAGAACGGCAAGCTCGGGCCAGTTGCGGATCACGTTCAAGCCATTGAGCGGCTGCTGCTCGCCCTGATGGCAGGTCCGGCAAGCCAGCTTGGGCACATCGGCATAGACAGGGCCAAGCCGCTCGGCTGGCAACACATCCTGAAGCGGCAAGATGTACTGGGCCAATGTTTCTTGAACCATGACGATGCCAAGGCTGGCTGTGGCCCATTGCGGGGTCACTTGGCCCGGATCATAGAAGGCGCGACTGTTGTGGCAGAAGACGCAGTTCACGCCCAATGAATTCGCGATGTAATTCATGAAGCCATAGGTGCGTTCGGCCTGCTGGATCAGCGGATCGCCCGGTTGTTGCTGAACGCGGCTTTCAAGGTCATGCACGCCGATATTGGCGTAGTTGCCGGCTTCGTCCGCCAGCAGATAGGTCTCCAGATAATCCGAGGGCAGCGAGGTGAAATTCGACACCATCGTCACCCGGTTCTGGTTGGCCGACCAGCCCGCCACGTTGGAATTGACCGGGCTGACCTTGAACCAGACATTGTTCGGCACGGCCTGACCGCGGTGACAGGTGTAGCAAGTCACCCCCACCTCGGCATTGGCCTGAACATGGCCGATCCAGTTCTGGTTGATGTTCTGGGTCATCTCGATCATCGAATAGGCGACTTGCGTCTGATAGCTGTCGTTACCGGGCGCAAGCAGATCAGGAATGCCCGTCCACTCACGCATGGCGGTGACCAGACGATCGTAGTTTTCCGGCGTCAGGTTGGCCAGCGAGGGGGGAACCCCCGCTGCATCGCCCATGACCGCCGCACCTTGGGCCGGAACGATCGGCTCAGAGGTGTAGAAACCCGCCACATCGGGATAAACCGCCAGATCGCTCACGAACTCCTGCACATGCATGCCGGTGCCGCGCGGGCCGGTCTGTTGGCTTTCGGTTTTGAAGGGCTGGCCGAAGGCCACGATCATGGCCGCCACGAACACCGCCGATCCCGCGACACCCACCGCAATGGCGGGGCCGAAGATATTGGTCGGGTTGTCCTTGTTCCAGTTGTCAAACCACTTGGGAAACATGGCTCAGTTACCTCCCGCCGGGACGCCGCCGAAATCCTGATAGGTGCCGTAAGCCTCGTAGCCATAGGCGCCCAGATATTCGGGTGCGAAGTTGTGTTCGATGGCCCAGATGAACCAGTTGTCCACGACAGTGCCGGTCAACAGGATACCGATGCCGCCGGTGATGGGCGTCAGAACCGCGAACCACCACGCCCAGCGATGGATACCTTCCATCGTGGCGTTGAAGCCCATGGTCCAGCGCCAGAACAGGCCAGCACGTTCGGATGCCGTACCGCGGTCATAGATCTGTTCCAGTTCCCGATCACCGCCATAGCGCGACACGGCCAGAATGGTCGCGCCATGCATCGCAAAGAGCAGGACAGAGCCATACAGGAACACGATCGAAAGCGCGTGGAACGGGTTGTAATAGAGGTTCCCGTAGCGGATCGAAAAGGCCGTGGTCCAATCAAGGTGCGGGAAGATGCCGTAGGGCACCGCCTCGCTCCACGATCCCATCAGGATGGGGCGGAACAGACCCAGCACAAGGAACAGCCAGATCGCCGCAAGAAAAGCCCAGGCGATATGCTTGCCCATCTTGTGCTGCGCAGCCAACAGATAGGTCCGCAGCCACCATGCCATCACCGAGATCAACAGAAAGAAGCTCGAGATGATGTACCAGCCACCATCATTGAGCGGCGGCATCGATAGCCCATGCTCTGGCCCCGGAGGTTCCAGCGCCAGCCAGAACAGCTGACGGACGAATTGGGTCAGCGACCAATCCACCTGGCTCAGCATGTTCAAGCCAACGATGTTGAACCACAAGGTGCCGGTGGCCAAGCTGATCAGACCCGCCCACCCCAGATAGATCGGGCCGATCTGCGCATTGCCGAGCCAACCGATCAGCGTCGAAAACGTCGCCTTTCTGGTCCGCTCGCCGCCGAGGATATTCTCGCCGGTCTGGGCCATGCCCATTTCGGGTTCGCCCTGCACCTGCACCTGAGTGAAGATGTTTTGATATTCGAAGTAGGCCATCAGTTGGTCCCTCCGGCGACGACGGGGGCGTTGGTCCCGTAGGTCTCAAGGAAAGTGGACGTGTGCACCGGGCCCGCATCGGGCCAGATCGGAAGGGTGAGCCACCAGTTCCACCACTCGGGCCAGCCAGAGGTCCAGACCGGGCCAGAGATGATGATGCAAACCGCACTCCAGAACCCGGCATTCAGCGCAAGGAGCAAGCCCACACGATGGATCCCCAAGGTGCCGATGGAATAGCCGATGAAGTCCCGGAAAAAGGTGTCTTCGTGATCCGGCGTCTTGGCTTCCTCGCCCTTTTCAGGGTTGGCCGCCGACAAGATCAGGCCCCCATGCAGCGCCAGCGCAAAGGTCGTCGCAAAGAAGAACGAGACCGCGATCATATGCGCCGGATTGTAGTGGAAGTGCAGATAGGAGTAGCCCACATTCGACACCCAATCGAGGTGGCTGAAGATGCCATAGGGGAACGCGTGCCCCCAGGCCCCCATCAAGAGCGGGCGGAATACGACCAGTGTCACATAGGCAAAAATCGCAAAGCCAAAGGCAAAGGGAACGTGGTACCCCATGCCCAGCTTGCGGCTGATCTCGACCTCGCGCAGCGCCCAGGACACAAAGGCCCCGATCGCGCAGAAGGTGATGATCTGCCAAAGACCGCCCTCCATGAGCGGTGCGAACCCAAGCCCATAGCTCAGGTCAGGGGGCGCGATGTTGATGGTCCAGGGGTTGAAGTTGCCATCCATGGCAGCGCCCCAGAAAATCAGGATCGTCCCCAACAAGGCGAAAAAGGCTGTCGTGACCCCGAAAAAGCCCACGTAAAACGGGCCAACCCAGAAGTCGAACAGATCGCCGCCAATCAGCGTCCCTCCGCGGACGCGATACTTTTTTTCGAAGCTAAGCAAAGCCATGCGTCTGTCTCCGCGTTCGGCGGCGTCAACGGGCAGTGCCGGTCAGCCGTCAATGAATTCGGTCGGATCGCTGCGGGCGAGACACGCTCATGCACCGCCCGCAGCAAAGGTCGCCGCGCCAGCATCTGGCGCGGGGCTTCGGATCAGCCGCCAAACCCTGCGGTTGCAGCAGCGGATTCGAACCAGTTCAGACCGGACGACAAAACCACGAGGTGGATCATCGCCGCGAGAAGGAACAGAAAGACACCCTGTGCCACGAACACGCGGCGGGGGTCGAAAATGAGCCAGATCTTGTAGAACTTAGCCATGATGTTGCTCCTTCCTCAGAACCAGGGCGCCCAGATGTACGTGGCGAGATGAGCTACCAGGGCGACGGCCGCAAACAGCCAGAGCCCGCTCATGTACACCGCGTGCAGCTCTTGCGCCTGCTCGTCGGTAAGACCCGTGAAGGACAGGTCGGAATTATCAGCCATTAACTTTCCTCCGGAACGTTAGACCGATGCCGCGAACCCCGCGGCCGGGCCCCGACAAGGCCTCATTGCCCTGTCGGCCATTCACCCCATCCCGATCGCTCGAAATGCGGTAAATTCTCTATCGGCTCCGGTCGTCACGCCGAGTGTTCTGTGGTGGCTCCCCCCGCCCGCCTGTGGTCTGACGACAGGCTGTGTTGGGCGGGTTCAAGCCGGATCAGGCGGAAAAGATCATCGGTGTGATGATCCGGGCCTGGCTCCAGGCCCGTTTGACCGGGCCCTTATCCGTCAGACTTCCCGTGCGAATCGCAGCCAACGCCCATGTCAGGGTCGCCAGCGGCAATGTCGCCAGGAAGATGATTGCGAAATAGACCATGAATTCGGCCTTGGGCGTCTTGTGCCGCGCGACCGGATGGTCGGAGGTGAAGTCCGTCATCTTTCCTCTCCCTCGTTGAACTCGAACCCGGCCGGCGCCAAGGCACGGACGGTATGCTTCATCACCCGCTCTGCCCCGCTGGCGAGCGCCGTCTTTTCGGCGGCATCCCTCAGCGTCTTGGCGGCGGAAATACGGGTCAAAATCGGATGCTCGGCCACGATGCGATCCAATAGCGCCTGCGCGTCGGCATCCCACGGGAAATCCCGGCGCAGCGTGGTGGGTGTGGCCTCAAGGCTGTCCATCTGGCTGCCCAAGGGCAGGATGTGGAACAGCGCATCGAACAGGCCGTTGCAGACCTCTTGCAACATGTAGGTCGCGCCCGCATAGCCCATGAAGGGCGTGCCGGTCGCGCGCCGGATCGCGGCACCCGGAAAGCTCGCGGGAATAAAGGCCGGCTTGGGCCCATGCCCCGCCGCCATCTCGGCCAGATACATCTTTTCGTTGATTGACCCCATCAAGATCAGCGGCCGCTTCTGGGTCACCAGCGCGCGCACCTGATCATTGTCGGTCTTGCGCCCCGCCACCCGCGCCACCGCAAAGGCGCAGGGCAGGCCCAGATCGGTTTCCAGAAACTGCCGCACGCCACGGGCATAGGTTTCATTGGCCACGATGCCAAAGCTGGCGGTGGCAAAGAAATCCTGCGTGACCGACCGCCACAGATCCCAGACCGGCTTGATTGTGGAATGCTTCTCACGCGCGATGAAAGGCTCAGGATCAAGCGCCAGCAATTCACCCAGCTTGCGCAGGAATTTGGTGGTGCTTTCCACCCCGATGGGCGCTTGCAGATAGGGCTTGCCCAGAACTTCGCACAGGCCCCGGCCAAATTCGCGGTACATGCAGATATTCACATCCGCATTCACAAGGTTGCGCATCTCGGCCAGATGGCTGCCCAGGGGCATGACCATGTTGACCTCGGCCCCGATGCCTTCAACCAGACGCCGGATCTCGTGCAGATCGGAGGGCATGTTGAACGTGCCATACATCGGCCCAAGGATGTTGACGCGCGGCGCGGCACCCGGATCACGCGGCTTTTCGGGCGGCATGCGCCCCTTGGTCATGCCGAATTCGGTAAAGATCCACGTCATCGCGCGGTCAGCGGTCTGCCACTGATCCTCGTCGATGGTGCGCGGCAAGAACCGCTGGATGTTGGTGCCCATCGGCGTCACGCCGCCGCCGATCATCTCGGCGATGGAGCCGGTGACAACGACCGAAGGCAAAGCCGGGTCCAGCACACCCCAGGCGCGCTTCATCGCGCCCTCGGTGCCGTCGCGGCCCAGTTCTTCTTCGCCCAGACCCGTGGTCACGATGGGCAATTCATGCGGCGGCAATCCGTCGGTGTAATGCAGCACCGATGTCACGGGCAGGTTTTCACACCCCACCGGGCCATCGATGACAACCTGAAGCCCCTTGACGGCGGTAAAGGCATAAACTGCCCCCCAGTAGCCTCCGGCGCGATCGTGATCCTGGATCAGCATGACGGCGCCCCCGTCTTTGCTTTGCAAATACTCCGGGGGGCTGGCCCCCCGGCTGGGTCGGCCCGCAGGGCCGAAACCCTATGAAAAACTGCGCTCATATCATCTGCTCCGCGGCGGCCGCACGCGCGGCCTTGTCGAGCTTTTTCTGATACGCGGCGCGGAAATCGGGCCGAAGATTCGGCGCGCCTTCCCAGATGCCGGCGGTATCGCCTTCGCCCACGCCTTCGAAAAAGTCGCGCATATGATCCATGCGGCCCTTGTTGGCCATGGCGGCGTTGACAACCTGGCCAAGCGATCCGGCACCGGCCGGGCCCATCAGCGGGCGGGCCGAAATCAGGTTGGTGAAATAGAGCGACGGGATGCCCATTTCCTTGCCCTTTTGCACCACAGGGGTGGTACCGATAGCGAGGTCAGGCTTGATGGCCTCCATCGCGGCGCAATCATCCTCAAGGCTGGCGCGGAACTTGATCTTGACGCCGCGCGCCTCGAGCCAGTCGATATCAGGGGCGGACCATTTCGTCCGGGGGCAGGCGCTGCCGACATAGGGCACATCGGCGCCGCTTTCGATCAAGAGCCGCGCAACCAGCAATTCGGATCCTTCATAGCCCGACAGGGTGATCGTGCCCTTGATCGGATTTGCCTCCAGCCCGGCCTTGATCGCAGGCAAGAACGCGTTCTGAGCGGCGGCAATTTTTGCACGATCAACGCCATAGGCCGCCCCGATCGCAGCCAGCCAGGCGGCGGTGCCATCATGGCCCACCGGGGCCGAACCCACGATGGTGCGGCCTGCCGCCTCGAACTCGCGGATGGCGGCGGTGTAGAACGGGTGGATCGCCGCAACAACCTGGCTATCCAAAGCAGAATAGAGCTCGCGCCACTCTCGGCAGGGAACGACCGGACCTGCCGCCAGACCGAGTGGCGCGAGCATCCCTCCAATACCCAATGGGTCTGCAGGGAACATTTCGCCCAACAATGTCACTGTCGGACGATCGGATTTGCCCGAGACGGGGGCTTGCACGGGGCCAGCCTCCACTTCCTTGCGGGCATAATTGAGCATGGCACCTGCCAAGACATCCTTGGCTTCGGCATGGGTGGGGATGCCGAAACCGGGCACATCGATGCCCACGATCCGGACCCCGTTGATCTCATTTGGAAGCAACCGAAGCGGCACGCCCGATGCTGTGGGAACGCACAGGTTCGTCACCACGATGGCGTCATAGCGTTCCGGATCGGCCATGTCGTGGACCGCTTCGCGGATATCCTCGAACAGCTTGCCGGTGACCAGCGTCTCCGAATTGAACGGCACATAACCGACCGACCGGCGCGCGCCGTAGAAATGCGACACAAAGGTCAGCCCATAGACGCAACAGGCCGAACCGCTCAGCACGGTGGCGGTGCGGCGCATCCGCAGACCCACCCGCAGGCTGCCGAACGCCGGGCACATGGATTGCGGCTTGTCATGGGGACCTTGGGGATAATCCTTGGCGTATTGGTCAAGGATCTCGGATTTGCCCGCCATCCGGGCGGCCTTTTCCATTTCCCCGGCCCCGGCATGGCATCCCATGCCATCCCCGCCCTGCGGTGCGGATCCCGTCGGGATGGCGTCAACGACGGCCTCGCCCCGGATCACCGGGGCCTCGGCCGTGTCGTCGTAGCGCACTTCTCTGAGATCATCGGCCATCGGTTCACGCCTCGTCGTAGATGACTTCGAGGGATGGCTTGGCCACGGCATTCTTGCCGCGCATGTCGATGTCGCTTGCGGGCTCCAGCGTGATGCCAGCGCCGGTTTCCGATCCATCGAACAGCTGCAACAGCTGATCTTGCGACAGCGCCACGGGCTTCATCGGCGGGGCCACCGCCACATTGTCGCCCAACATGGCAAACAGGCTGCCCCATTCGCTTTCAGCGGTGCCGACGATCTGATAATTCGCCGACTTCTTGCGCAGGTCGTCATTTTGCGGGATTGCGGCCAGGATCGGGATGCCAACAGCCTGCGCAAAGGCCTGCGCCTCGCCCGAGCCGTCATCCTTGTTGATGACCAGACCGGCCACACCGACATTGCCGCCAAGCTTGCGGAAATATTCGACCGCCGAGCAGACGTTGTTGGCCACATAAAGGGATTGCAGGTCGTTGGATGCGACCAGGATCACCTTTTGCGCCATGTCGCGCGCGATGGGCAATCCAAAGCCGCCGCACACCACGTCGCCCAGAAAGTCGAGCAAGACATAGTCGAAATCCCAGTCATGGAAGCCCAGCTTTTCGAGCAGCTCGAAGCCATGGATGATCCCGCGACCGCCACAGCCGCGGCCGACCTCGGGCCCGCCCAGTTCCATCGCGAAAACACCGCCGCGCTTGAAGCAGACATCGCCGATCTTCACTTCCTCGCCTGCCAGTTTCTTCTGGGTCGAGGTTTCGATGATCGTGGGGCAGGCCTTGCCGCCGAACAAAAGGCTGGTGGTATCGGATTTCGGGTCGCAGCCGATCAGCAGCACACGCTTGCCCTGTTCAGCCATCATGTGGCTGAGGTTGGCCAGCGTAAAGGATTTGCCGATGCCGCCCTTGCCATAGATGGCAATGATCTGGGTTTTCTTGGTCGGCTCGCCCTGCGGCACCTCCAGCGTGGGCTCGGCGGCTTCTTCGCGCAATTTGGCGTCGTAATCGCGCAGGTTCGGAACATCGAGGCTCATGCGGCGTTCTCCCAGTTCAGGATCATTTTCAGACAAGCCGGATCTTCGAACGCGGTCTGATACGCACCCTTGGCCTGATCTGCTGTTGCGGTGTGTGTGATCAGCCCCGACAGGCTGAGCGCACCGTGGTCGATCAGGTCGCGGGTCGCGACCAGATCTTGACGCGTCCATTCCGCCGCGATGCGGAAGCGGGCTTCGCGCAGAAATGCCGGCGGAAAGGAAAACTGAAGCGGCTCGGGATAAAACCCGGCCAGAACGATTTCGCCACCCTTGGCCAGACGGCCAACCATCGTATCCAAGAGCGACGACACGCCCGATGCGTCGTAGATGCAGCGATAATCACGCCGCGGGTCGGCATCAGGGTGGATCACGCTATAGCCGGTGGCACCCGATTGGCGGTCCTGGTTGATTTCCCAAACGGTGGGGGCCGCGCCGCCTGCTGCGATCGTCAAGCGCGCCAACAAGCGGCCAAAGACGCCATGCCCGATGATCAATTCGGGAAGCTGTGTGTTCATGCCCGCAAGCGCGTGACGTGCGGTTGCCGCCAAAGCCAAAAGCGCGCCTTCGGCCCCCAGGGCGGGGTCGATCCGCACCACGCGATCGGCGCTGGTCACCAGACGGCCCGCGGCACCACCAAACAGGCCCCGAACATCGCCAAAGCAATTGGCGCCGGGCACAAAGACCCTATCGCCGGGCTTGAAGCCCGTGCCGGGGGCGGCCTCGACCACCTCGCCTGCGGCCTCGTAGCCGGGCACCAGCGGATAACCCATACCGGGAAACGGTGGCATCTGGCCCGACCAGAACAGTTTCTCGGTGCCGGTGGAAATGCCCGAGTGGCGCACATCAACCACAAGCTCGCCCAGAGCCGGATCGGTCAAGGCGACTTCGCCCAGTCCGAGGGCCTTGGGGCCTTGCAGTATGACGGCGGTCGTTCTCACGAGGGTCTTTTCCGATCTTTTTGCAGGCAGGTCAGGGAATCTGACACCCACCGCAACTCGACTGTCAGTTTATCCTGACACTTTTTTATGTCAATCCAAATAGACATAAGTGTCAGGTTTTATTTACGCCTTGCGGGCTTCAACCACCGAAGTGATGAAGGGGCGCGCGGTCTTGCGATGCGCGATTTGCGTAAATCCTGCCGCGTCCAGATGCGCGGCAATTTCGGCGGCGCTGCGCGCGCGGCCCGTTCCCATGGCCAGACAATACAGGCCGAAATAGGCGTCACCTGCCCGATTGGGGCGCTCGCCGCCAGACATGGGTTCGCTGATGATAATGCGCCCACCATTGCAAAGCGCTGCGTGCGACTTGGCCAGAAGCATGCGCACCGTGTCATCGGAATGATCGTAGAGCACCCGGATCAGGCTGATTGCATCAGCCCCCATGGGAAGCGCGTCGGTGCGAAAGCTGCCGCCAGTGACAGTCGTGCGCCCATCAAGCCCCGCCTCGGCAAAACGCCGGTTTGCAGGCGCAATCACGGGCGGCAGGTCGAACAGATGCAGCGCCAGATCCGCGTAGGCTTGGCCCACAGCCGTAAGGAATGCGCCTGTGCCACCACCGACATCCAACAGCCGCGATATGCCCCTGAGATCGAGGACGCTCAGCGCCTCAGCCGCGACAAGCGTCTGGCTATCGGCCATCAATTGCGAATAGACAGCGGCCGTTTCGGGGTCGATGGTGCCGCCCGCGCCAAAAACATAGGGCCAGAACGCCGCCAATTCAGTGGCAGGTGCATCGCGGAAAAACGCCACCGGGTCGCCCATGTCACGATAAAGCACATCATGGTGGCGGATCATCTGCGCCAGACCCGGAATACCGGGAAGCGCTGCACCCAACCGACCCAGCGCATAGCGGCCATCGGCCTTGCGCTGCATCAGACCCAGCGCCGTCGCGGCCTGACACAAGACGCGCATGCGATCCGGCGCAACGCCCGTCCGCAGCGCCAGACTGTCGACGCTTCGGGGTTGGGCCGACAAGTGATCGGCCAGGTCCAGCGCGACAAAGGCCATCAAAACCTGACTGTGCAGGAATCCCGCGACCAGATCGAACAACGCCTCGCCATCCTTGCGCGCGATGCGGGCGGCAACCGGCGTGCGCGCGGCCCAGTTTTGAAACCGCGTCGACCGCAGCAAGCCGGTGCGCCACGCATAGATCCTGTCGCGCAGGCGGGGCCGGTCATCATGGGTGGGATCGGCCAAGGCCACGGATCATACCATCTGATTGGCGGGCAGAACCGGGGTCAGCCGTTCGGCGGTCTTGCGCACCAGCGCGGCCAGTCCTGCCTCACCGGGGCAAGACGGGATCGACGCGATGGCGCCCGACAAGATATCTTCGAGCCGCCGGATCGCGCCGCGCACGCCCAGTTCGGACACCGCGTTGGGACGACCATGGATTTCATCCTGATGGGCAGGCTTGCCCAAGGTCACCTCGTCATAGAGCGCATCGCGCAGATCATCGGCCACCTGAAACGCCTCGCCGATGCGTGCGCCCAATTCGGTCCAGGCTTCGGGATCCTGACCGGCGGCGGCCGCGCCCATCCGGGTCGCCGCGACAAACAGCGCGCCCGTCTTGGCGCGGTGGTAGGCGGACAGATTGATCTCGGTCTCGCTTTCCCAGCCCTGACCGGCGCAGATGCCGCCGGGCATGCCGCTGGTTTCACCGAGGATGCGCATCAATTGCAGACCGCGACGCGGATCGGCCTCGGCCGCGCGGGCCAAAACCTCGAACGCCATGATGATAAGCGAATCGCCAGCCAAAAGCGCCAGAGGCTCCCCATAGGCGCGATGCACAGACGGCTTGCCGCGCCGCGTATCGGCATTGTCGAAACAGGGCATGTCATCATGCACAAGGCTGGCGCAATGGATCAATTCGATGGCGCTGGCGGCGGCATCGGCCATCGCCGGTTGCCTGTCGCCACAGGCCATCGCCACCGACAGGCAGATCGTTGGCCGGATGCGCGCGCCGCCCGGGTTGACCGCATAATCCAGCGCCGAGGCAAGTTTCGGCGGCGGAAAGCCCGCCTGACCCTGCCGGATGGCGCCGGCAATCGCCGCTTCGATCCGAGGCTTAAGTGACATGCGCGGTCTCTCCCATCTTTGGGAATCTGTGCAGAGTGACAGCTCCTATGTAAATCAGGGTGGACAAATGCCCGCAAACTGTCAACATGAATTGACACTCAACCAGGAGACGAAGGTGACACAAGCGCCGCTCCGCGCGGTCGTGATCGGGGCCGGGATCGGCGGCCTTTCGGCGACACTCAGGCTGGCCCATGCGGGGTTGGCCGTAACCGTCATCGACATGGCACCCACCCCGGGCGGCAAGATGCGCACCCGGGCGTCGGTTGCGGGGCCGGTGGATATCGGGCCGACCGTGATGACGCTAAAGCCTGTGTTCGAAGCGCTGTTTGCCGATGTCGGCGCGCGACTGTCCGACCATGTCGCGCTGATCCCCGAGACGGTTCTGGCGCGCCATTTCTGGCGCGATGGCGCAACGCTCGATCTGGGCAATGATGCCGATCGGAACGCCGCCGCGATCCGTGCCTTTGGCGGTGACGCGGCCGAACGGCAATTTCGCCGCTTTTGCGCCCGCGCCGCACGGCTTTATGCGGCTTTTGAGGGGCCAATGCTGCATGCGCCGGAGCCGCGCCTGACCGGGCTGACCGCGCATGTCCTGAAAAACCCCGACCTTATCCCCGCCATGGCGCCCGGTCGAAGCCTGGCATCCAGCTTGGCCAGCCAATTCAGCGATCCACGGTTGCGGCAGTTGTTCGGCCGCTACGCCACCTATGTCGGCGGCTCACCCTACAAAAGCCCTGCGGTGTTGGGCCTGATCTGGCATTCCGAGGCCAGCGGCGTCTGGCGTGTGGCGGGCGGTATGCACAAGCTGGCAACCGCCATGCAAAAGCTGGCCCAAGACAAGGGCGCGCAGTTTCGCTTCGGCACGCGCGCTGTGCGCATCGAACAACAAGACGGCCATGTGACCGCCGTGCACCTTGAGGATGGCAGCCGCCTTGCCACCGATCTGGTGGTGTTCAACGGCGATCCCAAGGCGCTGGTCGAGGGGCATCTGGGAAACGGTCCGCGCAAGGCCGTGCCGGTCGCAGGCGTTGCAGCACGCAGCCTGTCAGCCTTTGTCTGGGGCTTTGCCGCAGAACCCGTGGGGGTCGATCTGGCGCACCACAATGTGTTTTTCTGTGCCGACCCGAAACGCGAATTTGCCGATCTGGCCGCCGGGCGCATGCCAACCGACGGCACGCTTTATGTTTGCGCACAGGACCGAGGGGGGGATGCACCCATCGGCCCCGAGCGCTTCGAGATCATTCTGAACGGCCCGCCCGGGCACCCCTCGACCCCGGAGGATGCATATACATGCAAGACACGCACATTCGAAACATTGGCCAGCATGGGTCTGCGCTTTTCACCCACCCCGGATATCAGCGCGCTGACCATGCCGGCGGATTTCAACAGGGCCTTTCCCGCGTCGGACGGTTCGCTCTACGGGCTGAGCCCACATGGGATGATGGCCAGCTTTCAGCGCCCCACGGCGCGCACAGCGATCAGGGGGCTGTATCTGGCGGGGGGCGGGGCGCATCCGGGGGCGGGAATTCCGATGGCCTGCCTCTCAGGGCGGCACGCGGCCGCGGCGATCTTGAGCGACCTTGCTTTGATCTCGATGTCCCGTCCGACGGCTACGCATGGTGGTATGTCGACGGGATCAGCGATGACGGGGCGCGTGCGATCTCCATCATCGGTTTCATAGGGTCGGTTTTCTCACCCTGGTATCGCTGGTCAGGGCGCAAGAACCCCGCCAATCACTGTTGTCTGAACGTTGTGACCTATGGGCGCGGCGGGCGCTGGACGATGACCGATCGCGGGCAAAGCGCACTGGGTCTGTCGCGGGACCGGCTACAGATCGGACCATCCGCCATGGTCTGGGCGGACGATCATCTCAGGATCGAGATCAACGAGATGTCCACCCCCCACGCCCAGCGCATCACCGGCGAGGTGATCATCCACCCCGCCGCGCTGACCGGGGTGGAAATGGCGCTGACGCCTGATGGCGCGCATATCTGGCGGCCTTTTGCGCCCAAGGCCCGCATCCAGGTGCGGCTGAACCGCCCCGGCTGGACCTGGACCGGGCATGGCTATTTCGATGCCAATTTCGGCACCCGCGCGCTCGAGGCCGATTTCCGCTATTGGACATGGGGGCGGTTCCCGCTCCGCGATGGCGCCGCCTGTTTCTACGACGCCCAGCGCCGCGATGGCAGCGAGCTGGCCGCCGCGATCGGCTTTGCCGAAGATGGCACGCCGCGCGCCATCGCGATGCCACCGAAGGCCAGACTGTCGCGCCCCGGCTGGATGGTGCGCCGCGAAACGCGTGCTGATGCGGGCTATCGCCCGCGACAGGTCAAGGCGATGCTGGATGCGCCGTTTTACAACCGGGCCGCCGTGCGGACCCAGATCAACGGCGAAGAATCCGTGGGCGTGTTCGAGGCGCTGGATCTCGACCGGTTCCGGGGGCCATGGCTGATGCCCATGCTGGCGGTACGCGTGCCGCGCCGCGCCGAATGGCCCGGCTGGCTTTAGCCGCACGAGGTTGCGACCCGTCCCGCCACCCGCCATATATGACCCAAACCCACGGAGGCCCCATGGCAGACAGCGATTTTCCCGGCTGGCACGGCACCACGATCATCGGCGTGCGCAAGGGCGGACAGGTGGTTGTCGCAGGCGACGGCCAAGTCAGTCTTGGCCAGACCGTGATCAAGAGCAGCGCGCGCAAGGTGCGCCGCCTGTCGCCGGGCGGGCGCGATGTGGTGGCGGGCTTTGCCGGATCGACGGCCGATGCGTTCAGCCTTCTTGAGCGGCTGGAAAAAAAGCTTGAGGCTACGCCGGGCCAATTGCAACGCGCATGCGTCGAGTTGGCCAAGGATTGGCGCACGGACAAATACCTTCAGAAACTCGAGGCGATGCTGATCGTCACCGATGGGCGGGAGCTTTACGTCATCACCGGTGCGGGCGATGTGCTGGAACCCGAACATGGGATCGCGGCCATCGGATCAGGGGGGATGTATGCGCTTGCCGCTGCCCGCGCGCTGATCGACACCGATGCCGATGCCGAAAGCATCGCGCGCCGCGCCATGGCGATCGCCGCCGATATCTGTGTCTACACCAATGGCAATCTGACGGTGGAGCGGATCGGCGGATGACCGGCATCACCCGCGACGATATCCGCGCTGCCGTTAACGCGGGGGTGATGACCGAGGCGCAGGCGGGTTTGCTGATCGTCTTGTCGGAGCAGCGTTCGGGCGTGCGCAAACATGTCGACGGGTTGGATGAACCGTTCGAGTTGTTCAAGGGTTTCAACGAGATCTTCATTGTGGTGGGTCTTTCGATCCTGTTTTTCGGCTATGCCGGGGTAACGGGCATGACGGTTCTGGGCACCACGCAGGGCTACATCCTGGGGATGGTATATGCCGTGGTGGGCATGGTGGCGGTGATGGGGCTTGCCCGGTATTTCACCCTGACCCGGCGCATGGTTGCGCCGTCCATAGCGCTGTCGGTGATGTTCGGGCTTTTGGCGGGGCAGTTCGGTTTTGCCTTTGCTGCGATGCTGGACATGACCGCGCCCAGTGCCCTGACCACGGCTTCGGCGCTCGTGGCGCTGCTGCTGTCGGGCTACTACCTTCGGTTTCGGGTGCCCTTTAGCGTTGCGCTGATCGCGGTGGCGGTCTTTGCCACAAGTTTCGGCCTTGCCATGCTGGACGGATCGTTCCCCGACAGCCCGCGCGACATTTTCTTGCTCAGCGCGGATGGCCCTTTCGCGGTGCTGACCATCGCGCTGGGCCTGATCGGGTTGGCCATCGCGCTGGGGTTCGACATGTCGGACCCGCACCGGGTGACGCGGCGCTCCGCCTCGGGATTCTGGCTGCATGTGATCGCCGCGCCCGCCATCGTGAACACGGTGGCGCTGACGCTCCTTGATACGGAAGGGATCGGCGCGCAGTTGATGCTGGCCGGGTTTCTGGCGCTGATGGCGCTTTTTGCCTTGGTGATCGACCGGCGGTCGTTCCTTGTGGCTGGTGTCGGCTATGTGGTCGCGCTGGCCATCACCATGGCCCAGGATCAGGCATCTTTCATCATCTTGATGCTGGGCGCGGGCATTGTTCTGCTTGGCGCACAATGGGAGGCGCTGCGCCGCCGCGTGATGGGCGCCCTGCCCCGGTTTCCCGGCAAGGACCGCTTGCCGCCCTATGACCTCATGACACGGGAGCCCCCGCTGTGACCGACCTGACCCCCCGCGAAATCGTGTCCGAGCTTGACCGCTTCATCATCGGGCAGCGCGATGCCAAGCGCGCTGTGGCCGTGGCGCTGCGCAACCGCTGGCGTCGCAAGCAGTTGGGCGATGATCTGCGCGACGAGGTGTATCCAAAGAACATCCTGATGATCGGGCCCACCGGCGTGGGCAAGACCGAGATCAGCCGCCGCCTGGCGAAATTGGCGCGTGCGCCCTTCATCAAGGTCGAGGCCACGAAATATACCGAGGTGGGTTACGTCGGGCGCGATGTGGAACAGATCATCCGCGATCTGGTGGATGCCGCGCAAATCATGGTGCGCGAGCACATGCGCGACGAGGTCCGCGCCAAGGCCCATGATGCGGCCGAAGAGCGCGTGATCGAAGCGCTGGCCGGTGATGCGGCCCGCGACCAGACGCGCGAGATGTTCCGCCGCAAGCTGCGCGCCGGCGAATTGGACACCACCATCATCGAGCTTGAGGTGACCGATACATCGAACCCGGTGGGCGGCTTTGACATCCCCGGTCAGCCGGGGCTTGGCGGAGGGATGATGAACCTTGGCGATCTGTTCGGCAAAGCCTTTGGCGGCCGCAAGGTGCGCCGCAAGATGACGGTGGCGGCCAGCTATGACGCCTTGATCGAAGAAGAAGCCGACAAGCTTTTGGACAGCGAGATGGTAACAAAAGAAGCCCTGCGCGCGGTAGAGCAGAACGGCATCGTCTTTATCGACGAAATCGACAAGGTCGCTTCGCGCCAGGATGTGCGCGGCGGTGATGTCAGCCGCGAGGGCGTTCAGCGCGATCTCTTGCCGCTGATCGAGGGCACGACCGTGTCCACCAAATTCGGGCCTGTGAAAACCGATCACATCCTGTTTATCGCCAGCGGTGCCTTTCACATCGCCAAACCCTCGGATCTTTTGCCAGAATTGCAGGGGCGTCTGCCGATCCGGGTCAATCTGCGGCCGTTGACCGAGGAGGATTTCGTCCGCATCCTGACGGAAACCGACAATGCCCTGACGCTGCAATACACGGCGTTGATGGCGACCGAGGCGGTCACGGTGACATTCACGCCCGATGGCATCGCCGCTTTGGCGCGCATCGCCGCCGAGGTGAATGACAGCGTCGAAAACATCGGCGCACGGCGGCTTTATACCGTGATGGAGCGGGTGTTCGAGGAGTTGAGCTTTACCGCCCCCGATCGCGGCGGCGAGGCGGTGATCGTTGATGCGGGTTTTGTCGAAAGCAATCTGGGCGAATTGACCCGCAACACCGACCTGTCGCGCTATGTGCTGTGACAGGCCCTAACGTGGCCGCTTGAGATAGACATAGTAGGCGCCGCCACCGCCATGGCGCTGGTGCGCCTCGCGGATATCAAGCACCAGCGCACCCAGCGGCGGGGCATGCAGCCAGCCGGGAACCTGATGGCGCAAGACGCCGCGCCGGATCGGGATGGGGTCGTCGCTGGCGTGGTCCTTGCCCTTGCCGGTGATCACAAGGATCAGCCGGTGGCCGTTTTCATGGGCAGAAAAGACAAAGCGGATCAGGGCGGGATGTGCTTGCGCCACCGTCATGCCGTGCAGGTCGATCCGGGCATCGGGTTTCAGCTTGCCGCGCAACAGCTTGCGATAGGCGCCATGATCCATCCGCACCGGCGCATGGGCCAGACGTGCCGAAAGATCACGCTCGGGCTGGGGTGGATGAGGTTTATGGCTGGCCTTTTCGCCCAGACGAAATGCGGGCAAACGATCGCGCGGGGCCGTCTGGATCGGTGGGAGGGCGGCGGGCGGCGGGTCTGGCGGTGTCGGGCGCGGCCCCGGCATGGGGCGATCCAGCGGGTTGACGGTTTGGGCGACCTTGTCCCACAGCGCGCGATCTTCGGCGCTTAACCCGGATTTGCCGCGGCGCGCCATCGCTCAGGCGTCTCGCTGGCGTCGATGCGCCAGGGCGGTAGGCAGCAAGACGATCATCCGCCCCCGGTCACGGATCGCACCCGCGGCCAGCCCCGCCGCTTGGCCGGTGCCAAAAAAGATATCAGCCCGCTGCGCGCCCTTGATCGCGCCGCCTGTGTCTTGTGCGATCATCAGCCGCCGCATCGGGTTGGCGCCATGCTTTTCGATCCAGACTGGCGCCCCCAAAGGCGTGTGCCCCGGATCGACCGCTATGCTGCGCAATGGCGTCACCGACCGGTTCATCGCCCCCAGTGGCCCCTGTGCGGGATCGGGCAAATCGATCTGACGAAAAAAGATGTAGGACGGGTTGTGAAAGAGCAATTCGTGCCCTTCGGCCGGATTGCAGCGCACCCAATCGCGGATCGCCTGCATCGACATGCGATCGGGTTCGACAACACCGCGATGGATCAGCTCTTGCCCGATGGAGCGATAGGGTTGGCCATTGCGGCCGTCATAGCCCACGCGGATCGTCGCGCCATCCCCAAGCCGGATACGGCCCGACCCCTGAACCTGAAGAAAAAAGACATCCAGCGGGTCTTCCAGCCATGCTATTTCAAGCCCGCGTCCCTGCAGTAACTTGCGCTCTTCGATGTCTCGGCGCGTTTCCCACAAGCCGCCCCGCGCCTCTGGGGGGGTGCGGTAGATGGGACAGCGAAAGCGCGTGTCGGGGTGGCGCGACCCATCGAATTCCGGTTCATAATATCCCGTGAACAGGGCCGAAGCGCCGCCACCGATCAGGACGGGGCAAAAGAAGTGTTCGAAAAAGCCACGCGGGTCCTGATCCGCCTCTGGCAAGGCGCTGATGGGCTTTTGCCAGTCTGACCCCGCCAGATCATCACAAGTGATACGAAAGGCCGAAACGGCCGCGCCGTGATCATCCGCGTCCCAGCCATCGAGATCAGCGAAAGACATAAGCGCGATGGTCTCTTCAGACACAGCTGAGCCGCTCCTGCGCGTGACAGCCGGAAAACGGCTGGAACCGATCACCACCCCATGCGCGGGCCATCAGTCGGTGGCAACCAGTTCCCAATTCGGATCATTGGCGCCCATGGTGCGCGCAAAGGTCCAGACATCGCGCTGGCGCTTGATTTCATTGGGGTCGCCTTCGACCACCTGACGATCCGCGTTACGGACCACCGAGGTCAGTTCACCCACGAAGCGCACCGTGATTTCACCCATGCCGGTTGCCCGATCAAAGCGTGCATGGTCCAGCGCCAGTTCGCGAATGCCGATAAAGCTGGCGTCGATGGTCAGGTTCTGTTCCTGACGCTGACGGATGACCGTTTCAAAGGTGTCCATCACATCGGGCGCAAGGAAGGGGCGCAGCCCATCCACATCCCCGTTCTCAAAGGCCATCAGGATCATTTCATAAGCGCCGCGCGCTCCCTGGAGGAACTCCGACACGGAAAAGCCGGGTTCTGCCAGCTTCATGGCGGCCAGCGCCTTGGCGCTATCCGATCCGTCCTCGACATGATCCGTGATGTCGCGGTCGGGGCCGCCTTCGATCACCTCAAAGTCGCGGCGCCGATCCGGTCGGGCGGTTGGGGTGGAGACGGGGGGGTTTTCGAAACCTTCGCGGGTTCCCAACACGCTGCGCAACCGCAAGATCAGAAAGATCGCGATACCGGCGAGAACCAGAAAGGGCAACAGGGACGAGTTCATGAAAGCTCCTTGCCGGGCGAACAGTCTTCTAATTTGGGCCGTGAAGAACATATGTAGGTCAGGGGTGGTATCAAGTCCATCACCCAAGACCGCGCTTTATCGCGCAGATGCAGACCGGAGCTTTGCCGATGTGGCTGTTTGTTGCTTTTCTGATGGTGCCGCTGATCGAGATCGCCCTGTTCATTCAGGTGGGCGGCTGGATCGGATTGTGGCCCACCCTGGCCATCGTGGTTCTGACAGCGGTTGCGGGAACCGTTTTGGTGCGCTCACAAGGCGCGGCCGTCTTGGCGCGGCTGCGCAGCAGTTTCGAAACGCTGCGCGATCCGACCGAGCCCTTGGCGCATGGGGCGATGATCCTGTTTTCCGGCGCGCTTTTGCTGACGCCGGGGTTTTTTACCGATACGGTGGGGTTCTTGTTGCTGGTGCCGGCGGTGCGCGCTTGGGTTTTGCGCGAAGCCTCAAGGCGCATCCAGATCCGCACGCTGCACATGGGGCCACGGCCACCTGAACCACCGCAGCCAACCGATGATGTCATCGATGCCAGCTATACCGTGGACGACCCGCCCGGCCGCACCGACACACCATCGGGCACCCCATCAGGATGGACGAGGCATTGAGGCCCGCGCCCCGGGCTGCTAGAGGCTTGGGCCGATTGATCCCATAACGTGACGGTTGGAGAAAACAATGTCCGAGAGCAATGGAGCGTCCACCCCCAAGACCCCGGAAGTCGCCGCACAGCCGGTGATGCCGAAGCTGCAGGTCTTGGGCCAGTTTGTGCGCGATATGTCATTTGAGAACATCGCTGCCCAGAAAGCCCTGAATTCGCAAGCCCAGCCCGATATTCAGGTGCAGGTGGCGCTCGATGCGCGCAAACGCGACGCCGAGGATCAGTTTGATGTGATCATGAAGCTCAAGATCGACAGCAAGACCCGGGAAAGCACGCCACAGCCGATCTTTTTGATGGAGCTGGAATATGGCGGCATCTTCAAGATCGAAAACGTGAGCAACGAGCAGCTTCATCCGTTCTTGCTGATCGAATGCCCGCGGATGCTGTTTCCGTTCGTGCGGCGGATCGTATCTGATGTCACACGCGATGGGGGCTACCCGCCGCTGAACCTTGATACGATCGATTTTCTTGCGCTCTATCGCCAGCAATTGGCGCAGCGCAGCGCACCACAAAAAGCCGACGCCTGATCGCTCAGCGCGGCTTCGACCAGATCGCGCCCGCCCCTAGTTCTGCCACCATGGCATCATGGGCGGCGCGCTCTGCGTCGGTCAATCGCTGTGGCAGTGGTTTGGGGCGCGGCGCGGGGCGCCAATCGCAGGTTTCGTGACGCGCCGGATCGGCGATGCGTGCTGCGCCCAGACCGAAATCCGCCTGTCGCCCGCCGGTCAGCTCCAGATAGACCTCGGCCAGAATTTCCGAATCAAGCAAGGCGCCGTGCAAGCTGCGTTTGGTGTTGTCGATCCCAAACCGCCGACACAGCGCATCAAGCGATGCGGGCGAGCCGGGAAAGCGACGCCGCGCCATGAGCAAGGTATCGGTGGCACGCTGATCGGGTAAGGAAGGCATGCCCAGCCATGACAGTTCCGCGTTCAGAAAGCGCATGTCAAAGCTGGCGTTGTGAATGATCAGCTGCGCGTCCGTGATAAAGTCGAGAAACCCGCGCGCGATATCCGCAAATCGAGGCTTGTCCGCCAGAAACGCCGCGCTGATCCCGTGCACGGCAAAGGCTTCGGGTGGCATATCGCGATCGGGGTTGATGTATTGGTGGTAGGTATTTCCGGTGGGAACCTGGTTCCACAATTCCACCGCCCCGATTTCGACAATGCGGTGCGGGGGCGTGTCAAAGGGATCGAGGCCCGTTGTTTCGGTATCCAGCACGATCTCTCGCATCAGTCACCCCCTTGTTCCGTCAAGACGCCAATCAGCCTTGCCACTTCGGCACGGGTCAGGTCCAACGTCTGTGTTTCGATGACATGATCGGCGCGGGCTTGTTTTTCAGCATCTGGCACCTGACGCGACAGAATTTCGGAAAACAGTGCCTCGGTCATGCCGGGGCGGGCCATGACGCGGGCGCGTTGGGTTTCGGGGTCGGTGGTCACGACCAAGACAGCGTCCAGCCATGCATCTGCCCCGGTTTCGAACAACAAGGGGATATCAAGCAAGACAAGCGGCGCAGTGGCATGGTGGCGCAAAAACCGGGCCCGATCCTTGGCAACAAGCGGGTGAACGATGTCTTCCAGCCGGTCAAGCAGTGTGGAGTCGGATGCGATCGCTTGCTTCAGCCTTGCGCGGCTGATGGCGCCATCCACCAGTGCCATCGGAACCGCTGCAGCGATGGGCGCAACGGCCGCCCCGCCCGGAGCGTAAAGCCGGTGCACGGCTTCATCCGCGTCCCAGACCGGCACGTTGAGCGCGCGGAACATCGCCGCGGTGGTGGATTTTCCCATTCCGATCGATCCCGTCAAGCCAAGCTTGAGCGTCATGGTGCCAAAACCGCTTGGCGCAAATCATCATCGACCATGGGGGTGTAGCCAAACCAGCGTTCAAATCCAGGGGCTGCTTGATGCAACAGCATCCCAAGCCCATCGACCGTTTCGCACCCCATGGCTTGGGCCTGGCGCAAGACATCGGTCTGCAAGGGTTTGTAGACGATATCGGTCACCACCGTGGGGCGTGACAGCCGCGACAGATCAAGCGTCAAGGGGGGCTGGCCCACCATCCCAAGGGAAGTTGTGTTGACGACCAGGGCCGCGTCAGACACCAGATCGGGGATGCGTGTCCAATCCTGTGGCTCGACGCGGGCGCCGAACTGATCGCGAAGGGCGTCGGCGCGGGACCTTGTCCTGTTGGCCACGATCACGCGGGGCGCGCCGTCCTGGATCAGCGCCGAAACAATGGCCTTGGCCGCACCACCCGCGCCCAGAACCAGGGCAGGCCCGCTTGCTGCCGTCCAGCCGGGCAGGTTCTGGCGGATGTTTTCCAAGAATCCAACGCCATCGGTGTTGTCGGCTTGAATGCGCCCGTCATTGAGAAAGGTCAGCGTGTTGGCCGCCCCGATCAAGGCGGCGCGATCGCTGACCTGGCTGGCCAGAGACAGCACATATTCCTTGTGCGGGATCGTGATGTTTACACCAACAAATCCCATGTGCGGCAGGATACGCAAGACATCCGCCAGATGGGCATGAGTGACATGCAAAGGCAGATAATGGCCTTTCAGCCCGTAGCGCCGCAGCCAATGACCATGCAATCTGGGGGATGCGGAATGGGCAATGGGATCACCGATCACCCCTGCCAGCGGGATCTCTGGTCGGATCATGAAAACCTCCAGCCTCGGAGCCTGAGATATGAGGAAATCTCGAGCAAGGGAAGGCCCAGCACCGAAAACCAATCCCCGTCGATACGCGAAAACAGCCGTGCGCCAAGCGCTTCGGCCTGATAGGCGCCAACCGAGCCTTGGACCGTCGGCCAAGCCTGATCAAGGTAGCTTTCGATTTCGTCAGATGTCAATTTATGCATGGTCATACGGGCGTGACCCACATGGCGCCAGACGGGAGCGCCATCTTCATGGATCACCGCGGCGGAGTAGAGATGATGGGTCTGTCCTGACAGGCGCGATAGCTGATCTTGCGCGTCCTGCCGATCACTGGGTTTGGCGAAAATATCGGTCTTCAGCGACAAGATCTGATCGCAGCCCAAGGTAAGGCCGCCTTGATCGGCCTTGCGCGCCTTGAATTCAGCCAAGGCATCGGCGATGTCGCGCGGCGTGGCTCCGTCCTGGAGCAGCGCATCGCGGATGGCGGCTTCGTCGATTCGAACCGGCCGTTGGTGATGCGCGATACCCAGCTGATCGAGCAGCTGGCTTCGAATGTGCGAGGCAGAGGCCAGCGTCAGGCGCGGCAAATCAACGAAAATCTTGTCCATGAACCTGTGCATAACGGATGGAGTGGTCCGGCGACAATCCTGTTGGTTGATCCATGGGCTACCAAGGAACGCCATTCGGGCAAGGCGCACATGAACCATCCTTGGGTTTTCCACGGTGATGGTTTGTCCAGCGTCTTGGTGGGAGATATGCGTCACGGAGCAGGTTGGTAGCGATCAATCCAAGGCTTTCTGGTCAAAAACGAGATAGTAAACCTATGAATTTAATATATATTTATGAGTTACTAAATTTTGTGAGTGGAATGTGAACTGTTTCCCCCTTGTGGATCACCACAGGATCAGTGCTGTGAAAAAGGGTTTTGTCACTTGCCAAGCCCCATACAACCATCACAATTTTTTTCTATAAACTTGCTTTTCAAGAAAGAGGGATGTCCTGTCTGCATGCTTGACAGGGGGTCTGCTGGCCCATAGCAGTGACAACGTGCCCAGTCGGGATCACCTTTCCTTATGACATCACTGAGAGACGGCCTGTTGCAGGGTTGTCCAGCTGTAGGATTTTCATGACCGAGATGACGTTGAAATTGGCCGACCTCAAGGCCAAGTCACCCAAAGACCTATTGGCTATGGCCGAAGAGCTTGAGATCGAGAACGCGTCGACCATGCGCAAGGGCGACATGATGTTCGAGATCCTGCGCGAACGCGCTGATGAGGGGTGGGAGATTTCGGGTGACGGTGTTCTGGAGGTGCTCCAGGACGGTTTCGGTTTTCTTCGCTCACCGGCTGCCAACTATCTGCCAGGACCGGACGATATCTATGTTTCGCCTGACATGATCCGCCAGCACAGTCTTAGAACAGGTGACACGGTCGAAGGTGTCATGTCAGCGCCACGGGAAACAGAGCGGTATTTCGCGCTCGTGAAGGTACAAAGGATCAATTTTGAAGACCCGGAGCGCGCGCGCCACAAGGTGGCTTTCGACAATCTGACGCCTCTTTATCCTGACGAACGCTTGAAGATGGAGATCGAGGACCCGACCATAAAGGATCGGTCGGCCCGCATCATCGATCTTGTGGCGCCCATCGGGAAAGGGCAGCGCGCCCTGATTGTTGCGCCGCCGCGCACTGGCAAGACGGTTTTGTTGCAAAACATCGCGCATTCGATCGAGACCAACCATCCGGAATGCTATTTGATCGTGCTGTTGATCGATGAACGCCCCGAAGAAGTTACCGATATGCAGCGCAGCGTGAAGGGCGAAGTGATTTCGTCAACCTTCGACGAGCCCGCCACGCGCCATGTGGCCGTGGCCGAGATGGTGATCGAAAAAGCCAAGCGTCTGGTCGAACATAAGCGCGATGTGGTGATCTTGCTGGATTCGATCACCAGACTGGGGCGCGCCTATAACACTGTGGTGCCATCATCAGGCAAGGTCCTGACCGGGGGCGTCGATGCCAATGCCTTGCAGCGGCCAAAGCGCTTTTTCGGGGCAGCGCGCAACATTGAAGAAGGCGGTTCCCTGACCATCATCGCGACAGCGCTTATCGATACGGGCAGTCGGATGGATGAGGTGATCTTTGAGGAATTCAAGGGAACGGGCAACTCGGAATTGGTGCTTGACCGCAAGGTGGCAGACAAGCGTGTGTTCCCGGCGATGGATATTCTCAAGTCCGGGACCCGGAAGGAAGATCTTTTGGTGGACAAGGTCGATCTGCAAAAGACCTATGTCTTGCGGCGTATCTTGAACCCGATGGGCACGACGGATGCGATCGAATTCCTGATTTCCAAGCTGAAGCAGACAAAATCAAACGCGGAATTCTTCGATTCCATGAACGCCTAAGGAGCAGGGTCCGTGCATACGATTTTTGCCCTGGCTACCGCCCGGGGAAAGTCGGGCGTAGCCGTGATCCGGGTTTCCGGCTCTCAAGCACATGATGTCGCACAATTTTTAGCCGGGGACTTGCCCGACCCGGGCCGATTTGCGTTGCGCAAGCTCAAGGATACTTCTGGGACTGTCTTGGATGAAGCATTGGTGCTTCGATTTGATGCGCCGCACAGCTTTACGGGTGAGGATGTGGTGGAGTTGCAGGTCCACGGCAGCATCGCCATCATCCGAGCGATCGAGGCCAGTATCGCCCAGTCTGGCCTTGCGAGGTATGCGGAGCCTGGTGAATTCACGCGACGTGCCTTGTTGAATGGCAATCTGGATCTGGCGCAGGTTGAGGGGCTTTCTGATCTGATAGCAGCGGAAACGGAAAGCCAGCGTCGTCAAGCCCAGGCGCTTTTCTCGGGTGCTTTGCGGGTTTTTTCGGAAGAGTGCCGGCGGGATCTGATCCGTGCGACGGCCTTGATTGAAGCGACGATAGATTTTGCCGATGAAGAAGTGCCGGTGGATGTGTCGCCGGAGGTTGGATATCTGATCGCTGCTGTTCTTGGACGAATAGACGAGCAGCTTAAGGGCTCTGCGGCAGCAGAGCGGATGAGGCATGGGTTCGAGGTCGCGATCATCGGGCCGCCAAATGCTGGTAAATCAACATTAATCAATAGGATAGCTGGGCGAGATATCGCCATCACATCAGATATTCCCGGCACGACCCGCGATGTTTTGGAAGCCCGTGTTGACGTTCATGGAATACCCGTCACCTTTTTGGATACCGCTGGGCTACGGGAAGCAACCGACCCCATCGAACGTATCGGGGTAGAACGCGCCAAGGAACGGGCGCGCGAGGCTGATCTTAGGGTGCATTTGATCGACGGCGCTGATGCTTTGGTTGATGCTGACGTGGGATGCTCCGTTGATCTTGTGTATCACACCAAGTCCGACCTGACAGGTCGGGGGCTGTCCGCCGTCACGGGCGACGGTATTGATGGTCTTTTGGCGGATATTGCGCGGGTGTTGTCCGATCGTGTGTCTCACGCATCGCTTGCATCGCATGAACGCCATCGAATGGCGCTCTTTCGTGCCAGGGATGGGTTGACCGTGGCTCAGGAGATTTTTAGGCGTGGCCAAGAGGGATCGGAAATACTTGCCTTGCAATTGCGGGAGGCGGTAGCCGCCCTTGACTCGTTGATCGGGCGTGTGGATGTAGAAGCGGTGCTTGGCGAGATTTTTGCGCAGTTTTGCATCGGAAAGTGAAAGGTGTTTCACGTGAAACAACACGATTTTGATGTGATCGTGGTTGGTGGTGGTCATGCCGGCGCTGAAGCGGCACATGCCGCCGCTCGTTCCGGCGCGCGCACCGCACTGGTCACGATGAAGAAGGATAGTATCGGCGTCATGTCCTGCAATCCGGCGATCGGCGGGTTGGGCAAGGGTCATCTTGTGCGGGAAATTGATGCCTTGGGCGGCATCATGGGGTTGGCTGCCGACTATTCGGGCATTCAATTTCGGCTGCTTAATCGTCGCAAAGGTCCAGCTGTACGGGGGCCACGCACGCAATCGGACCGCAAACTATACAAAGCGGCCATCCAATCGTTTTTGAGCAGGCAGCAACGCCTTGAGATTGTTGAAGCAGAGGTCGCCGATCTTGATCTCGTCGGCGGCGTCGTATCAGGCGTTGTGTTGACAAACGGTGTCGTTCTTGGGTCACGAGCCGTCGTCTTGACCACAGGCACGTTCTTGCACGGCGTCATGCACATTGGGGATCGCAGGCAGGGCGGGGGTAGATTTGGTGACGCGTCTTCCATTCGCCTAGCCCAGAGGTTGAGAGAGCTTGATCTTCCCCTTGGGCGATTGAAAACCGGAACGCCACCGCGCCTCCGGTCGTCGTCGATCGCCTGGGACAAGTTGGAACAACAAAAGGCTGACGAAGATCCAATGTTGTTCTCGTTTCTGTCTGACCGCCCGTCGGTCCGTCAGATCACCTGTGGTATTACCCACACCAATACACATACGCATGAGATCATTAGCAAAAACCTTACCCGCTCTGCGATGTATGGTGGCCACATAGAAGGTGTTGGCCCCAGATATTGTCCATCCATAGAAGATAAGGTTGTGCGCTTCGCAGATAAGGAGTCGCATCAGGTTTTTCTGGAGCCTGAGGGATTGGATAGCGATGTCGTTTATCCGAATGGCATCTCGACATCACTGCCAGAGGATGTTCAGAATGCCTATGTCAGGTCGATCTTTGGGCTTGAACAGGCAAAGATCCTGCAACCCGGATATGCAATCGAGTATGATTTTATTGATCCCCAGAATCTTGATTCGACCTTGCAACTGAGGTCTTTGCCCGGTGTCTTTCTGGCAGGTCAGATTAATGGTACGACTGGTTACGAAGAGGCCGCAGCGCAAGGTCTCATGGCCGGAATCAACGCGGCGCATCTGGCGAATGACACCGAGGGCGTCGTTTTGTCCAGAGCTACGGCCTATATCGGCGTGTTGATCGACGATCTTGTCACGCGCGGCGTGACGGAACCGTACCGGATGTTCACGTCGCGTGCAGAGTATCGGTTATCGCTAAGGGCTGATAATGCCGACCAACGTCTAACGCCGCTCGCCATAGAGCTTGGCATAGTTGGCGACGATCGCAAAGCACGGTTCGCCCGAAAGATGGAAGCGTTGCTTGCCGGGCGAGCCCTGCTTGAAGCGCGGAGTTTCACTCCCCGTCAGATCGCCGCAGTTGGGATACAGATCAATCAGGACGGGCAACGCCGCAATGGAATGGAAATTCTGGCGTTCCAGGAAGTACAACCCGAACATCTGGATCTCTTGGTACCAGAGTTTCGAGATTTTGGTGCTGGTACGCGTGAACAGCTTTCGATCGACGCGCTTTACAAGACATATGTTGATCGACAAGCGCGCGATGCTGCCGGTCTGTTACGTGATGAAGCGCAAGTGATCCCGCCCGATCTGGACTATAGCGATATTGGCGGCTTATCAAATGAGCTGAAGGGCAAGCTTCAACGTGTTCGCCCGCGTAGTTTGGGTCAGGCTGGGCGGATCGACGGCATGACACCAGCTGCATTGGCGCTTATTCTGTCGCGCATCCGACAGAACGATCGACGCTCAGCATGACAGAGGAGCAGGCGAAATTTATCGTTGCCGGGCGTGTTTCACGTGAAACACTGGACCGGCTAGAGACATATGTCGGTTTACTAACACGTTGGCAGAAAACGATAAATCTGGTAGCAAAGTCGACCATGGGCCACCTTTGGTCGCGTCATGTGCTGGATTCCGCGCAACTGATGGATCACGTCCCGGTACCCGCGAAAAGCTGGATGGATCTTGGAAGTGGCGGTGGCTTTCCGGGCTTGATTTGTGCAGCCATCGCGAGCCAGACACACCCCAGCCTGTCCTTTACCTTGGTCGAGGCTGATCAGCGGAAAGCAGCGTTTTTGCGGGAAACCGCTCGGCACATGGGTATCAGCGTGGATGTCTTGAGCCGCCGTATCGAAGATTTGGCGCCAAGTCATGCAGATGTGATTTCGGCCCGTGCGCTTGCCCCGCTTACAAACCTCTGCAAATACGCACAGGCGCATCTGTCAGACAACGGCATATGCCTGTTTCAGAAAGGTGCCCGTTACCGCGAAGAACTGGCTACCGCAGAGCAAGATTGGCACATCGCATACCGCGTTTACCCGAGCATCACAGAAGCAGACGCTGTCTTGCTCAAAATCGAACGGTTGCATCATGTCTGACCGACCAAGCGCCCGGATCCTTGCCATCACAAACCAAAAGGGCGGGGTGGGCAAAACCACAACGGCAATAAATCTTGGTGCGGCGCTAGTCGGACTGGGCCAGCGCGTGTTGATCATCGATCTTGATCCGCAAGGCAACGCATCAACAGGACTTGGGATTTTCCCGCGTGATCGCGTGATTACAACCTATGAGTTGTTGCACGATGGCGCGCCACTGGCGTCGGTCATCCGCAAGACAGCAACCGAAGGGCTGGACATTGCGCCGGCGACCACCGACCTTAGCTCGACGGATGTCGAGCTTGGGCATCATGAAAATCGCGTGTTTCTTCTCAAGGAAGCGCTCGCAAACGAAACTTTGGCCTCATATGACCATGTCTTGATCGACAGCCCACCATCGCTCAGCCTGCTCACTGTAAATGCCCTTGTTGCCAGCCACGCCGTGCTTGTGCCTCTTCAAGCGGAATTCTTCGCACTCGAGGGTCTGTCCCAACTCATGCTGACGATCCGCGATGTCCGCGAAACGGCCAACCCTAACCTGCGCATCGAAGGCATCGTGTTGACCATGTTCGATCAGCGCAACAACCTCAGCCTACAGGTCGAGGCAGATGCCCGCGCCACTTTGGGTGATCTTGTGTTTCAAACGCGCATTCCCCGCAATGTTCGGCTTGGCGAAGCACCGTCTTTCGGCGTTTCCGCGTTGTCTTACGACCCGACATCAAAAGGAAGCCAAGCTTATCAAGATCTTGCAACCGAGCTTCTGTCCCGCAGATCACCCCGCAAGGAGACCGCCGATGGTCAACAAACGTGAACGTGCCGGTCTTGGGCGCGGTCTTTCGGCCCTGATGGCTGATATTGATACCGCCTCCAGAATGACGAACGACCAAGATCAAGCGTCCTTGGGGCCACGCACGTTAAAGCGCGTTCCGATTGATCGGATAAACCCCAACCCCGATCAACCACGCCGACGCTTTGCACAAACGGCGCTTGACGAACTTGCTGCGTCGATCCGTGAAAAAGGCGTGATCCAACCCTTGATCGTGCGACCTGATCCCAACCGCCCAGATGCATATCAGATTGTTGCAGGCGAACGGCGCTGGCGTGCGGCACAGCAGGTTCAGCTTCATGAATTGCCGGTCGTGATCCGTGATTTCGATGACATCGAGGTTTTGGAGATCGCCATCATCGAAAACGTCCAGCGTGCCGATCTCAACGCCATGGAAGAAGCGCAAGGTTATCGACAGCTCATTGATCGGTTTGGCCATACTCAGGAAAAATTGGCTCAAGCACTTGGAAAAAGCCGCAGTCATATCGCAAACATGATGCGCCTTCTGGCACTTCCTGACGAAATTCAAGACCTTGTGCGTGGCGGCCAGCTTACCGCCGGGCATGCGCGCGCCTTGTTGACGGTCAACGATCCGATGGCCTTGGCGCGCAAGGCGGTGGCAAATGGCTGGTCTGTACGCGATGTCGAAAAACAAGCCAAGCCGCGTCGCGCCACAACGCCCAGGCACCGATCAAGATCTGGCTCAGTGAAGGATGCCGATACCGCCGCTCTTGAAAGCGATTTGAGCGCTGCCATAGGCATGCCTGTCAGTATCGAATATGATCCCGCTTCGGGCGAGGGGCGAGTATCCATAAAATACAAGGATTTACAGGCACTGGATGATATCGTTCGGCTGCTCGGCGGTGGTTAAGCCTCAATCGGCCAGCAAGTCGCGCAACACCGCATTCAAAAGCCGCCGCCCTTCCACCGTGGCGCGAATGCGTGTGGGCGTCACGGCTATCATGCCCAATTCTTCCAGATGCAAGAGCGTGTCGGCCTTGAAATCCGACCCGTTCATCCGGGAAAATCTTTGGCGATCCAACCCCTCGGTCAGACGTAGCGCCATCATCGCGTATTCTTCTGCCTGTTCGCGCAACGAAAGCACGCTGCGCTGGCTTTCGCCTGTGCCGTCGCGCGTCAACCGGTCCAGCCAGCCTATGGGCGATAGCTCTGTCTCCGTGGCGTGCCTGATCCCGCCAAGCGTCAATCGGCCATGTGCCCCCGGGCCGATGCCGGCGTAATCGCCGCCCCGCCAATAGATCAGATTGTGGCGCGACTGCGCCATGTCGCTGGCATGGTTCGACACCTCATAGGCCGGCAGGCCATTGGCCATACATAGCTCTTGGGTGAGATCATACATCTCGGCGCCCAGATCATCATCGATCAGCCCTGACAGGCGCCCACGCGCGAACCTGTCACCAAAGGCCGTGCCCGGCTCGATGGTCAACTGGTAGAGCGACAGGTGATCAGCCGCCAGCGTCAGCGCCTCTGTCAGCTCTGCGCGCCAATCGGCCAGCGTCTGAAACTGTCGGGCATAGATCAGATCAAAGCTGACCCTCGGGAAAACCTCGCGCGCCAGCAAAAAGGCCGATCGCCCCTCTGCGGCTGAATGCAACCGGCCCAGTCGCTTCAAATCCTCGTCACGCAAGGATTGCAGCCCGACCGAAACGCGGTTCACACCGGCGTCGCGAAATCCGCGAAACCGCCCCGCTTCGGCCGAGGTGGGGTTGGCTTCCAGCGTGATCTCCAGATCATTGGCGCGGGGCCAAGCGGCACGGGCCGCTTCGATCACGCGCCCCACCGTATCGGGTGGCATCAGCGATGGCGTGCCGCCTCCGAAAAAGATACTGGTCAGCACGCGATCTGGTACTTCCGATGAAACCCTCTTTATCTCGGACAGATACGCATCCAGCCACCGCGTCTGGTCGATTGTTGCGGCAACATGGCTGTTGAAATCGCAATAGGGGCATTTCGCTTGGCAAAAGGGCCAATGAACATAAAGCCCGAACCCGTCTGCGTTCAAAGCCTCAGTCACCAAAGACCTGCTTGAGTTTCTCGACAGCTTTGGCGCGATGGCTGATCTTGTTCTTTTCCCACCGATCCATCTCGCCAAAGGTCAAATCATGCCCATCGGGCTGAAAGATCGGGTCATATCCATGACCTTGCGCACCACGCATCGGCCAGATGACCCGCCCCTCCATGACGCCTGGAAACACTTCGTCGTGCCCATCGGGCCAAGCCAGCACAAGCGTGCAGCAAAACCGCGCCTTGCGCGGGTGCTGCGCCTTTGCTTCTTCTAGAAGATCATGGGTCTTCTGCATCGCCATCACGAAATCGCGCCCATGCGGGGTTTCGGCCCAGTCGGCCGTGTAAACGCCGGGTGCACCGCCCAGCGCGTCGATCTCGATGCCGCTGTCATCGGACAAAGCGGGCAAACCCGTTGCCTGCGCGGCAGCATGGGCCTTGATGCGGGCGTTCTCGACAAAACTGGTGCCGGTTTCCTCGGGCTCGGGCAAACCGTGGTCAGCGGCCGAACTGACCGTGATGCCAAAAGGTGCCAAAAGGGCTTCCATCTCTTCCAGCTTGCCGCGATTGTGCGTCGCGATCAGCAGATGATCACCCTTGAACCGCCGCATCAGCCGATCGCCGCCTTCTGCGCCGCAACCAACGCGGCGATGCCCTTCTCGGCCAATCCATACATCTCGTCGAATTGCGCGCGCGAGAATGCGGCGCCTTCCGCGCTGGCTTGCAGCTCCACCAGGGCGCCTTTGCCTGTCATGACAAAATTGCTGTCGGTTCCCGCTTCGCTGTCCTCCAGATAGTCCAGATCCAGCACCGGTTGGCCAGCATAGATGCCACAAGATACCGCTGCGATGTGGTCGGTCATCGGGTTGGTCGTGATGGCGCCAGCCTTCATCAACTTGTTGACCGCCAGACGCAGCGCAACCCAGCCCCCGGTGATCGATGCGCACCGCGTGCCGCCATCGGCCTGGATGACGTCACAATCTATGGTGATCTGTCGCTCGCCCAACGCCGAGCGATCGACACCGGCGCGCAAGGCCCGGCCGATCAGGCGCTGGATTTCCTGTGTGCGCCCCGATTGCTTGCCAGCAGCCGCTTCGCGCTTCATCCGCGAATGCGTGGCGCGCGGCAGCATGCCATATTCCGCCGTTACCCATCCAAGGCCGGAATTCTTCAGAAATGGGGGCACCCGTTCTTCCAGCGTCGCCGTGCACAGCACATGCGTGCCACCACAACGGATAAGGCAAGAGCCTTCGGCATACCGCGCGACACCTGTTTCGATCACGATCTCGCGCATTTCGTCTAGGTTTCGGCCGGAAGGGCGCATATCTATCTCCTGATGATCCGTGACGCGGGGATAGTCCGCGCACCCCCCGTGACGCAAGCCCGAATGCCCGGCCCAACCATGAAGACGACCGACCGTTTGACCCAGCCCGGCACCATACTCGGTGATCTCAACGATCGCTCGCGCGAGGTGTTTCGCCGCGTGGTCGAAGGGTATCTGGAAACCGGTGCGCCCGTCGGATCACGCACGCTGACCCGCAGCCTGTCGGAACAGGTCTCCGCCGCCACTGTGCGCAATGTGATGCAAGATCTGGAATATCTGGGTCTTTTGGGCAGCCCGCATATTTCGGCGGGCCGTATTCCCACCCAGATGGGGCTGCGTATGTTCCTCGACGGCTTTCTTGAGGTTGGCGAATTGACTGCCAGCGACAAACAGAACCTCGATGACATGCTGGGGTCCAACACTGCCGATGTCACAGCCACGCTCGACCGGATCGGTGCAGCACTATCGCAAGCGACGCATGGCGCCAGCATTGTCCTTGCCCCCAAGCGCGAGGCACCGATCAAGCACATCGACTTTGTGGCACTTTCGCCTGACCGGGCCTTGGTGGTGCTCGTGCATTCCGATGGCCAGGTGGAAAATCGCTTGTTCCAGCCCCCTCCCGGCCACACGCCCAGCGCGATGCGCGAGGCCGCGAATTACCTCAACGCCCATCTGGCGGATCGTACGTTGGGAAGCTTGCGCGCCGAAATGCAGCGCGAGGTTGATAGTCGTCGCGCCCAGATCGATGAACTCGCGGGCCATCTGATCGCGGCTGGGCTGGCGGTCTGGGACAGCGAAGATACCGATATCGGCCGCTTGATCGTGCGTGGGCGGTCCAACCTGCTCAGCGACAGCGCACCGGCCGAGGATTTCGAAAGGATCCGCCAGCTTTTCGACGATCTGGAACGCAAGCGCGATATCGCCGATTTCCTTGAATTGGCGGAAACCGGCGAAGGTGTGCGCATTTTCATCGGGTCCGAGAACAAGCTTTTTTCACTTTCGGGTTCCGCTCTGGTCGTCTCTCCCTATATGAACGCGGACCGGAAGATCGTGGGCGCGGTGGGTGTCATCGGGCCAACCCGTCTGAACTATGGGCGCATCGTTCCGATCGTTGATTATACGGCGCAGCTTTTGGGCAAACTGATGGCCGACAGGGGCTGATGGCCGACGGAAAAAGGTAAAGGGGCAAGCATGTCCGACGCGAAACAGGATCACATCATCGAAACCGATCCATCCGAAGGGGAAACTTCGGCGCCAGCGATGGATCAACCCATCGATCCCTATGGAGCCTTGATTGCCGAGCGCGATGAATTGAAGGACCGGCTTTTGCGGACGCTGGCCGAATCGGAAAACGTGCGCAAGCGCGCCGACCGCGACCGTCGCGAAGGTGAGAAATATGGCGGCACCCGTATCGTGCGCGATCTGATCCCGGTTTACGACAATCTGCGTCGCGCGCTCAACAGCGCCGCCGATGCGACAGGCGCCGCCGATGCCGCCCTTGTCGAAGGGGTCGAATTGACGTTGCGCGAATTGCTCAATGTGCTGACAAAGCATGGCGTGACACCGATCATGCCTCAGATCGGCGATCGCTTTGATCCCGAAAATCACGAAGCGCTGTTCGAAGCCCCCGTTCCCGGCACCAAGGCAGGCGATATCCTTCAGGTGATGGCCGAGGGCTTTGTGCTGCATGACCGGCTCGTGCGCCCTGCACAGGTGGGCGTTTCGTCGAACACGGGCGGCTAACCCCGCCCGGCAAGCTCCTTGAGCTCATAAAGAAGCGCCAGCGCCTCGCGGGCCGTCATCTCGTCGGGGTGCAGCGCCGCAAGGCGCTGTTCCACCGCCGAGGGGCCTTTTTGCATGGCCGGTCGCGCCGCCGGGGCGGCCGCAAACAGGGGTAGATCATCGATCACCGCCTTGCGATCACCGCCTTGGCGTTCACCCTTTTCCAACGCCTCCAGAACCTGATGGGCGCGCGCAACGACCCGCTCGGGCAAGCCCGCCAGCTTGGCCACATGCACGCCATAGGATCGATCCGCCCGACCCACCCGCACCTCGTGCAGGAAAATCACGTCGCCCTGCCATTCCTGCACGGCCATCGTGGCATTCTTCAGCCCCGGCAGACGCACGGCCAGCTCGGTCATCTCGTGGTAATGCGTCGCAAACAGTGCCCGGCAGCGATTGACCTCGTGCAGATGTTCCAGCGTTGCCCAGGCGATCGACAGGCCATCATAGGTTGCCGTGCCGCGCCCGATTTCATCCAAGATCACCAGCGCGCGCGCATCCGCCTGGTTCAGGATCGTCGCCGTTTCCACCATTTCAACCATAAAGGTCGATCGCCCGCGCGCCAGATCATCGGCCGCGCCGACCCGGCTGAACACCTGGCTGATCAATCCGATCTCGGCTGCTTCGGCCGGCACAAAGCTGCCCATGTGTGCCAGAATGGCGATCAGCGCGTTCTGACGCAGATAGGTGGATTTCCCCGCCATGTTCGGCCCGGTCAACAAGGTGATCGCGGCGCCATCGTCTTTGGGGGACAGGGTGCAGTCATTGGCAATAAAGGGCACACCGTCGCGCGACAGCGCGGCTTCGACCACCGGATGGCGACCGCCCCTGATGGAAAAGCGGCGATCCTCGCTCATCTGGGGGCGCGTCCAGTCGCCTTCGACCGCGCGCCGCGCGAGGGCTGCGGCCAGATCAAGCTCGGCCAGCGCGCGCGCCGTGGTGCCGATGGTCTGGGCCTGTGCCAGCACCGCCTCACGCAGGGTGGCAAACAGCGCGCGCTCGATGTCTTGCACGCGATTGCCGGCGTTCAGGATGCGCGTCTCAAGCTCGGACAGGTCCAGCGTGGTAAAGCGCACCGCATTGGCGATGGTCTGGCGGTGGATGAACCGCTCCGACAGCGGCGGAGACAGCATCTTCTGCGCATGGGTCGCCGTGGTCTCGATGAAATAGCCCAACACATTGTTGTGCCGGATCTTGAGCGACGCGACCCCCGATTGATCGATGTATTCAGCCTGCATCGCCCCGATCACGCCGCGCCCTTCGTCGCGCAGGCGGCGCGCGGCATCCAGATCGGCGTCGAAACCGGCCGCGATGCTGCTTCCATCGCGCAGCACCAATGGCGGCTCTGCCACCAGCGCATCCTCCAACAAGGCGGGCAGATCGCCATGACCCATCAACGCGCCCCAGGCTTCGGCCAACAGGGGTGGCAACGGCGCATCGAGCAATGCCGCCTTGATCATCGCGGCGGCTTTCAACCCATCGCGCACCGCCGCCAGATCGCGCGGACCACCCCGATCCAGCGCCAGCCGCGACAAGGCCCGGTCCAGATCAGGGCAGCGGCGCAACAGGCTTTCCAGATCGTTGCCAAGCCGCGCGTCAGAAACGAAGAACGCCACGGCATCATGGCGCGCGCTGATCACGGCCAGATCCGTGGCCGGGCCCGACAGCCGCCGTTCCAGCAAGCGCGCACCACCCGACGTGAGCGTGCGGTCCAGCACGGACAACAGCGTATGGGCCCGCCCCCCCGCCAAAGCTTGGGTCAGTTCAAGATTTCGGCGCGTTGCCGCGTCCAGTTGCAGCAAAGCCCCCGCGCTTTGCCGCCGTGGCGGCCGCAACAGCGGCAGCCCGCTCTTTTGCGTCAGCCCCAGATAATCGATCAGCGCCCCCATTGCCGCCAGTTCCGCCCGCTCGAACGGCCCAAAGCCATCCAGCGTGTCCACCTGAAACAACCGCGCGATGCGCATTTCGGCAGCGCGGCTATCGAAGCTTGTGGGCGCCATGGTGGTCACGGCGGCCCCGACATCTTCGATCGCGGCGATACGGTCGGGCGGCATGCTGTCGGACACCAGCACCTCGCGTGGCATCAGACGGGCCAGTTCCGGCCCAAGCCGCACGGGCGGGCAGGTCATCACCTGAAAATCACCCGTTGAAATATCGCCCCATGCCAGCGCGCCCTCGCCCCGGATTTCAGCATAGGCGGCCAGGTAATTGTGGCGCCGTGCCTCAAGCAACGTGTCTTCGGTCAGGGTGCCGGGTGTGACAAGGCGCACGACCTCGCGCCGCACGACGGATTTTGAACCGCGCTTCTTGGCTTCGGCGGGGTCTTCCATCTGCTCGCAGATGGCCACGCGAAACCCGCTGCGGATCAGGGTCAACAGGTAGCTTTCGGCGCTGTGCGCAGGAACGCCGCACATGGCGATATCTTCGCCCAGATGCTGGCCGCGCTTGGTGAGCGCTATGTCAAGTGCCCCGGCCGCGGCCACCGCATCCTCAAAGAACAATTCATAGAAATCGCCCATTCGGTAGAACAACAGCGCGTCGGCATACTGTGCCTTGATTTCCAGATACTGCGCCATCATTGGCGTCACTTGGCTCATCCCATCCCCCGGTCTCGTGCAGGCCAAGCCTACGCAAGCCGCTGTCTGGATAGAAGCGGCAAAAGGCGCATGTTGCCGCCGCGTCGCGCACTGTCTAAACCGAGCAAGGGAGCAAGGGAGAGGGGCACCATAAAATGGCCGACAAGAGCAGGATCACCCGGGAAGAGGCGCTGGCCTATCATCTGGAACCCTCGCCGGGAAAGATCGACATCAACGCGTCGACCCCCATGGCGACCCAGCGCGATCTGAGCCTTGCCTATTCCCCCGGTGTGGCGGTCCCGTGCGAGGTGATCGCCGAACGCCCCGAAACCGCCTATGACTATACCACCAAGGGCAATCTGGTGGCCGTGATTTCCAATGGCACGGCGGTGCTTGGCTTGGGCAATCTGGGCGCGCTTGCCTCCAAGCCGGTGATGGAGGGCAAGGCGGTGCTGTTCAAGCGCTTTGCCGATATCAATTCCATCGACATCGAGCTTGATACCGAAGATCCCGATGAGTTTTGCCGCGCGGTCAGGCTGATGTCGCCCACTTTCGGCGGCATCAACCTTGAAGATATCAAGGCGCCGGAATGTTTCATCATCGAACAGCGCCTCAAGGAAGAATGCGATATCCCCGTCTTTCACGACGATCAACACGGCACCGCCGTGATCTGTGCGGCGGGTCTGATCAATGCGCTGCACATCTCGGGCAAGAAGATCGAGGATTGCAGGATTGTGCTGAATGGCGCGGGCGCGGCGGGGATCGCCTGTATCGAATTGCTCAAGACCATGGGCGTGCGGCACGAGAACTGTATCGTGTGCGACACAAAGGGCGTGCTCTATCAGGGTCGCACCGAGGGCATGAACCAGTGGAAATCGGCCCATGCCGTCAAGACCGATCTGCGCAGCCTTGCCGAGGCGATGAAGGATGCCGATGTGTTTCTGGGCGTTTCGGCCAAAGGCGCCGTCACCCGCGAGATGGTGGCCAGCATGGCCCCCAACCCGGTCATCTTTGCCATGGCAAATCCTGATCCCGAAATCACCCCGGAAGAGGCCCATGAGGTGCGCCCCGATGCCATCGTTGCCACCGGCCGGTCGGATTATCCCAATCAGGTCAACAATGTTCTTGGCTTTCCCTATCTGTTTCGTGGCGCGCTCGACATTCATGCCCGCGCCATCAACGATGAGATGAAGATCGCCTGTGCGCATGCCCTGGCCGCGCTCGCCCGCGAAGATGTGCCGGATGAAGTTGCGCTGGTCTATGGCCGCGATCTGACTTTTGGTCGCGACTACATCATCCCCACGCCGTTTGATCCGCGCCTGATCTATACCATTCCCCCTGCGGTGGCGCGGGCGGGTATGGACACCGGGGTGGCCCGCCGCCCGATCAAGGATCTCGATCGCTACGCCGAAGGGTTGCGCGCGCGGCTCGATCCGACCAGTTCGATCCTTCAGGGTATCTACGCCCGCGCCAAGGCGGCACAGGCGCGGATGATCTTTGCCGAAGGCGATGACGTGCGTGTCTTGCGCGCCGCTGTCGCCTATCAGCGGCAGGGACTTGGTAAAGCGCTGGTCGTCGGGCGCGAAGCCGACGTTTCAGCCAAGCTCGACGCCGCAGGACTTGCCGATGCGGTGCGCGAACTGGAGGTGGTGAATGCCGCCAACACCCAACATCTGGAAAGCTACAAGGCCTTTCTTTACGAACGGCTTCAGCGCAAGGGCCATGACCGGTCCGACATCCACCGCCTGGCAGCACGCGACCGCCATGTCTTTGCCGCGCTCATGCTGGCGCATGGGCATGGCGACGCGCTGGTCACGGGGGCCACGCGAAAATCGGCCCATGTGCTGGATCTGATCGGCAAGGTCTTTGATGCCCGCGCACAAGATGGCGCCGTTGGCATCACCGCTCTGCTGCACAAGGGGCGGATCGTCCTGATCGGCGACACGCTGGTGCATGAATGGCCCGAAGCCGAGGATCTGGCCCTGATCGCCGAACGCGGCGCGCAAGTGGCGCGCGATCTGGGGCTGGAGCCGCGCGTGGCCTTTGTCAGCTTCTCGACCTTTGGCTACCCGGTCAGCGAGCGTTCGGAAAAGATGCACCGCGCGCCACAGGTCTTGGATCGCAAGGGCGTCGATTTCGAATATGACGGGGAAATGGCTGTCGACGTGGCACTGAATGCACAGGTGATGGCACAATATCCCTTTACCCGGCTGTCGGGTCCCGCCAATGTTCTGGTGGTCCCCGCGCGGCATTCGGCCAGCATCTCGGTCAAGCTGATGCAGGAAATGGCGGGGGCCACCGTGATCGGGCCAATCCTGACAGGGTTGAAAAGCCCCATTCAGGTCTGTTCAACTGTATCCACCGCCAATGATATCCTGAACATGGCGGTGATGGCCGCCTGCGAGATCGGTCGCCGCTGATCGGGGGATCGGGTCGAACCTTTCCGCCATAACGCAATCGGCGCCTCTGGCTTGAGCAAATCGGCTTGCCTCGCGCGCGATATCAGGTGCTTGAACGTGATGGCGGCTGTTTGCGACCGAACCCTTGGCCCCGACGTGGGCGGTGTTACGGGCGACAATGAAGTGATC
>ERZ888423.104-NODE-104-length-83564-cov-37.712127_pt1 | contig 83564 bp, 75 predicted proteins | sample MGYA00520523_ERZ888423 | MGnify/ENA primary metagenome ERZ888423 (study PRJEB32303, sample SAMEA104408611) | aquatic metagenome | biome: Brackish water; feature: Pelagic; material: water | place: Baltic Sea | collected 2014-06-08T10:24:00 | depth 30,27 m ...
CGGGGCTGCGCACAGCCGCCGTCGGGGCGACCGTCTGGAATGGTGAGCTCGTCGCGCCTGGCATGTGCCAAAGGCCGCTGCTCGGAGTGGTCTTGGGCGAACCGGGTACGAGCCCCGGCGCAGGATCGCTGACGCCGAGATCACCGGGTGCAAGTCCGCTGCGCTTCACTTGCGCAACGAGCATCTCGGCCAGACCAAGTCCGCGGCCCCGAGACATATCGATCGATAGCTGGTTGTCGAACATGTCGCGGTAGAAGCGGCTCTCCTCCGACTCGAACATCGGATCGCCCCCGCTGGCGTCCCGCATGCTCTGCAACATCATCCGCGTGAACACCGACTCGAACTGCCGCGCGGCTTCACGCAGCGCCGCTGGATCCTGCACCTTGGCATCACGCCGCAGCGCAGCCAGCCCCTGCAGATCGTTGTAGTTGGTCACTCTGGCATCGGCGCTCATGGTCCCGCCCTCTCAGATGACGATGAGCTCAGCGCGCAACGCGCCGGCTTGCTTGAGGGCCTCGAGGATCGCGACCAGATCGCCCGGTGCTGCACCGACCCGATTCACCGCATCGACGATCGCATCGAGGTTCACGCCGGCCTCGAACTTGAACATCCTCGCCTTGGGCTGATCGATCTCGATCTCGCTGCGCGGAACCTCGACCGTCTGACCTGCGGCGAACGCGTTCGGCTGGCTGACATCGGTGCGTTCGGTGATGGTCACCGACAGCGAGCCGTGCGAGACGGCTGCCGGCAGGACGCGTACATTGCTGCCGATGACGACGGTGCCGGTGCGCGAATTGATGATCACCCGAGCCGGAGCCTCGCCGGGTTGGATCTCCAATTGCTCGAGGGTGGACACATAAGCGATCCGCTGCGACGGATCCGACGGCGCAAGCACTTGGACGGACACCGCATCGATCGCCGCTGCGGTCCCGGCGCCGAGCATGCGATTGATCCCCTCGGCGAGCCGCGTTGCGGTCGTGAAATCGGGTGAATTAAGGTTGAGGGTCACCGTCGGCCCCATCGCGAAATTTGAGCGGACCTCGCGCTCGACCGTGGCACCGCCCGGGATCCGACCACCGCTCGGCACATTGACCGCGATACGCGAGCCATCGCGGCCCGATACACCGAAGCCGCTGACGATCAGGCTGCCCTGCGCCATCGCATACACTTCGCCGTCCGCACCGCGCAGCGGTGCGAGCAAGAGCGTGCCGCCTCGCAGACTGCCGGCGTTGCCGATCGACGACACCGAGACATCGATGGTCTGGCCGGGCTTGGCGAACGCCGGCAGTTCAGCGTGGACGGTCACCGCCGCCACGTTCTTCAACTGGGGGTTCGATTGGGGCGGCACCGTGACCCCGAACTGCGCAAGCATGTTCTTGATGCTTTGGACGGTGAACGGCGCCTGGCTCGTCTGGTCACCGGTACCATCGAGACCGACGATCAACCCGTAGCCCACCAACTGGTTCGTACGCACCCCAGAGACCGAGGCGAGATCCTTGACCCGCTCCGCCTGCGTGGGCGTTGCCGTCAACGCCAATGCAGCGGTCAGTGCCGCCATCAGCGCGAGGATCTTGATACGTTGCAGATCCATACGCACCTCAGAACGGCAGCCAGCGAGAGTTGAAAAATCGGGAGAGCAGACCCGGCGCGTTGGCGTCGGCGATAGGGCCACGACCTGCGACCGTGATCCGCGCGTCAGCGATCTTGGTCGAGGGGACGGTGTTGTCTGGCTCGATGTCGACCGCACGCACGATGCCGCTCACGCGGACGTACTCGCGACCTTGGTTGATCGTGATCCATTTCTCGCCACGCACGAACAGATTGCCGTTCGGCCAGCGCTTCGCCACGGTCACCGTGACGTCGCCGAAGATGCTGTTGCTCTGGCGGCTCGTTCCCGAGCCGTCGAAGGATGCGGCGTTGTCGACACCGGCTGCGAGGACCTCGACACCGTTGACCGTCACCGGCCTGCCGCCGATCGTCGGCCCGCTCAGTTCGATCGCCGTGTTCTTGCTGGTCGTGGTGCTCGAGCTCTTCGAGGCATTGATGCTCTCGACGAGACGGATCGTCAGCGTGTCGCCGACCCGTCGCGCCACGGTGTTCTCGAAGAGACGGACATCCTGACCCGCCTGATAGATGGCCCCGTTGCCCGGCGCGTTCACCGGCATATCAGGGGGCAACGACGGTTCCCATCCGGCGGCATAGTCAGGCGGCGCGTGAGCGCAGCCTGCGACGAACGAGAGCAGCACGGCGAGCGTGCTCGTCAACAAGGTGGGTCTCAAGAGCGTCATGAAAGTGTCCTCTGGCGTCCCGATCACAGCCGCGAAGTGAGCGTTTCGAGCATCTTGTCCGCGGTAGAGATGGCCTTGGAGTTCATCTCGTACGCGCGCTGCGTCTCGATCATCGCGACCAATTCCTCGACGACATTCACGTTCGAGGCCTCCAACGCCCCCTGTTGCAGCGCCCCAAGGCCATTGAGCCCCGGCGTGCCCGCCTGCGGCGGACCGCTGGCAGCGGACTCGAGCAACAGGTTCTCGCCACGGGCCTGCAGACCCGCTGGATTGACGAAATCGACGACCTGGAGGGAGCCGACCTGGCTCGGTGCAGGCTGCCCAGCCAACTGCACGGACACCGCGCCGTCCGTACCGATCGAGACCGATTGCGCGCCGTCCGGGATCGAGACCGCCGGTTGGACACGGTAGCCGCCGGAGGTGACCATCTCCCCTTGAGCGTTGATCTTGAAGCTGCCGTCACGCGTGTAGGCATTCGTGCCGTCGGGCAGCGCCACTTGGAAGAAGCCCCGCCCGTTGATGGCGACATCGAGCGCGTTGTTGGTCACCTGCAGGTTGCCTTGGGTATAGGTCTTCTCGGTGGCCACGACGCGTACACCGGTGCCGACCGCGAGCCCCGAGGGCAGCTGCGTGTCTTGCGCTGCATCGGCTCCGACCTGGCGCAGGTTCTGGTAGAGCAGGTCTTCGAAGGCGACCCGACCACGCTTGAACCCCGTGGTGTTGACGTTGGCGAGGTTGTTCGCCGTGACGGCCATGCGCGTCTGTTGCGCTTCCAGTCCGGTCTTCGCTGCCCAAAGTGCGGAATCCATATCGGTATCTCCAGTTGTTCCAAGGCTCAGCTGATTCGCATCAAGCTGGCGGAGTTGCGGGCGTTGTCTTCGACGGTACGGAGCGTCTTCATGTGCATATCGAACTGGCGTGCCAGCTCGATCATCCGCACCAACGCGTCGGCGACATTCACATTGCTGCCTTCGAGCGCGCCCGACACGATGCGCACCGAGGCATCTGCCGGCGCATCGCCACCGCCCTTGAGGCGGAACAGCCCGTCGACGCCGCGCTCGAGTTGAGCCGGGTCAGGCTTGACGAGTTTGATGCGCCCGACGCGGGCGGTGGTCTCAGCGCCTTGTCCGAGCGGCACGATCGACACGGCACCGTCTGAGCCGACCACGAGCGAGGCATATGGGGGGATGGTCAAGGGTCCACCGTCCGAGAGCACGGCATGTCCGGCGCCGTTACGGACGGCACCGGTGGCATCCAGCCGCAGATCACCCGCGCGGGTGTACCCCTCGGTCCCATCGGGCGCTTGGACAGCGATCCATCCGTCACCCTCCACCGCGACATCGAGATCGCGACCGGTCGTCTGCAAGGGACCCGAGGCACGGCTCCAGCCGTTCTCATTGATGGTGGCGAAGGCCCGCGCTTCGCTGCGGACACCCTCGCCCGCCGATTGGGTCGCGACCGACGCAAGTTCGGCCCGGAAACCCACCGTGGAGGCGTTGGCCAAGTTGTGGCTGTTGATCGCCTGTGCGCGCATGGACTCGCGTGCACCGCTCATCGCCACAAAGATATATTTGTCCATGTCAACGCCTCCGTAAGGGTGTCATCAACGGATGTTGATGATCGTCTGCGAGAGGCTGTCGGATGTGGAGATCATCTTCGCGTTGGCCTGGAAGTTCCGCTGCGCCGTGATCATGTTCACGAGCTGCTGCGTCACATCGACATTCGACCCTTCGAGCGCCCCAGCTTGGATCGAGCCGATCCCGCCGGTGCCCGCTGACGACAGCAATGCCGGGCCGGAGGAGAACGTCTCACCCCAACTTGTGTCACCGAGCGTCTGCAGTCCATCGACGCTCGCGAACTGGGCGATGGCGATCTGACCGAGCGGCACCGAGCGACCGTTCGTAAAACGGGCTTGGACCACTCCTTCGGCATTGGTCTCGACGCCGATGAGGCGACCGGTCGTGTAGCCATCCTGATTGATGGCGCTGACACTGAAGGCGTTCCCGTACTGGGTGCTCGCGCCCACATCGTAGGTCAGCGTGAGAGGCGCAGCGCCGGTCGTCGGCGTGTAGGGCGGGAATGTGATCTCCCCGGTCGCCGGGGTGACCAGCGTGCCGACGTTCGAGTACTCCAAGGTCTGGACGGCACCGACCGCATTGCCATCGACATACAGCCGCTGCTCCCAGGTGTTGTCCGTTGCGGTTTTCGAGAGATAGACGGTCGCGTTATGCGCTGCACCCAGGGAGTCGTAGACCGTCATGGCGGTCGAGTGGCTGTAGGTATCAGCGTCCGACGGATCGAACGGGGTCTTCGACGGTACCGCCGCATTGCCCGGCAGGTTGAAGGACAGCTCGATGCGACCGGTCGCGGACGGCGCGCTCTCGCCGCTCGTCAAGCGCAGATCCGTGGTCGTGCTGGTGTTGAAGCCGCCCTCACCGAGCGGCGGGAACACCTGCAGGCGCTTGTCGGCACCGTTGACCACGAAACCGTTGCGGTCGACCTTGAACGCCCCGGCACGGGTATAGGCGCGGGATTCAGAATCACCGACCATGAAGAAACCCTTGCCGCTGATCGCGAGATCGAGTCCGTTATCGGTGAAATTGATGGCGCCCTGACCGAACTGTTGGTTGACGCCGGCGACCTTGACGCCGCTGCCGACCGAGGCCTGGCCGCCGCCGGAACCGGAATATAGTTCCGCGAAATGTACCCGCGAGCTCTTGAAACCGGAGGTCGAACTGTTGGCGATGTTGTTGGCGGTGGCCGCCAATTCGGACTGGGCGGCATTGAGGCCGGAGATCGCTACTCTGAAAGTCATCGTATATACCTCTGTGGGGTGGCGGTCACATCACCCGGCGCACAGCGCCGAGCGGCAGGGATCCGTTAGGGGTGTTGAGGACGATGCCGCGACCTGCGGCATCGAGGGTGACGCTGTCGACTCGGCTACGCAGCAAGACTTGGGCTGATTCGCCTCGCGCGCCGAAGCGCGACAGGGCCTCGATCCGGTACGCGCCGGCCGGCATCACGGTGCCGTTGTCTGCGCGCCCATCCCAAGCCATCTCGGTGACGCCGGAGACCGACGGCTGGACCTGCGCTCGACGGACCACTGCGCCAGAGGCGTCGCGGACCACGAACTCGACGCGTTCGGCGCCGCTCGGCGCTTCGACTGCCGCGCGTACAGGCGTCGTACCGTCGAACACTGCGGTGTCGCCCGGCGCGAGCACATCCCGTCCCACGAGGTTCGCCCCCGACAAGGCCTGCGACGAACGCATCGAGCCCACGAGATCGGAGACCGAGCTCCCCATTTCTTGGATGCCGGTGACGGTGCTGAACTGGGCGAGCTGCCCGAGGAACTCCGCCGGCTCCAGCGGCTTGAGCGGGTCCTGATTCTTGATCTGCGCCAGCATCAAGGTGATGAACTGGTCTGCGCCGAACTGCGGCATCTCCTTGCGTGTGCTGGCGGCGGGCTCAGCCGTTGAGCCTGGCAATGCCGGAGCGGTACCTGAAGCGAGCATCTTCTATCTCTCCTGCGTCCGACCGATCACTGGCCGAGCCGCAACGTGGCGAGCAACATCTCTTTCGATGTGTTCATCACCTCGATGTTGTTCTGGAAGGAACGCGACGCCGAGATCATGTCGACCATCTGCTCGACCGGATTGATATCGGGCGCATAGACGAAGCCATCCGCGTCGGCGACCGGATTGCCGGGCTCGTAGCGCGCGAGCGGCGCCTTCTCGGACTCGATCACCTCAGTGACGCGGACTGACGCTGTCGAACCCGCATCCCGCCCGATACCGGCGATGACGGTCTCGAACACCGGATACCGCGCTTTGTAGACGCTCTCTTTATCGCCGCTGACCGTGTTCGCGTTGGCGAGGTTGCTGGCGACCGTGTTCAACCGGACCGACTGCGCGGAGAGCGCAGAACCGGCGATGTCGAAGATCTTGAAAGAGGACATGGATACTCGCTCCTTTGATCTGGCTTATTGCCCGGTGAGCGCGGTCATCAGGCCACGCAGCTTTGAGTTCACGAAATGAAGGGTGGTCTGGTATCGCACGGCGTTCTCCGAGAACGCGGCCTGCTCAAGCTGCACATCCACCGTGTTGCCGTCGACCGACGGTGCGACAGGCACCCGGTACATCGAGGCGGACTCCGCCAGTTGAGCGTTGTCCATCGAAGCGTTGCCGCCGCGCAGATGCTGCGACTGAGTCGCGGTGAGCGAGACGGCACCGCCCTCGCGCCGGGCGCCGGACAGCGCTTGGCGGAAATCGATGTCGCGCGCCTCGAAACCAGGCGTATCCGCATTCGCCAGATTGCGGGCGATCATCTCGGAACGCTTGGAGCGCAGCCTGAGTGCGTCTGCATGCAATCCGATGTGTGCGTCTAGGTCGAACATCCCGATCACTCCGCCAAAAAGTTGACTTCCAGCCCGGTGTTGCAAGTGCCATGCCACCGCGATCTTCCCTATGGCACGACACTTGCTATTTCCGTGCCATGACCACTCGTATCGCTTTATTGACGCTTCTCTTCCCGCTTCTGGCCACCGCAGGGGTCCAGGACTTGAGCGAGATCCGCGCCGCAGCTGAAAGTGCCATCGGCGCCAAGGGCGCAGGCATCTATGTCACGGCAGAGCCCCCGGATCGCCGGCTGCGTCTCGCGCCCTGTGATCGCCCCCTGACCGCGACGCTCGCCACACCTATAAGGAATGGTCGGGCCTCCGCACGCGTCGCTTGTCAGGGGCAGAATCCGTGGAGCATCCTGGTCACGGTGCGGGTCGAGACCGAGGCCGAGGTGGTCGTGGCACGCCGAGCCCTTCCGATCGGGACGGTGCTCGGTAACGATGAGATGACGATCATCCGTCGTCGGTTGCCGGGAACGATCGATTGCTGCGCGACCGATACCGCTGCGGTGGCCGGACAACGCGTCCGACGCCCCATCGCCGCCGATGCGGTCATCACCCTGGATAGCATCGAAGCACCCCACCTCGTGCGCAGAGGAGAGATCGTGACCGTCATCGCGGACGCCGCAGGTTTTGAAGTACGCTCGACCGGCACTGCACTCGCCGACGCCCGAGAAGGTGACGCGGTTCGCATCCGGCACTCGACCTCCCTCAGGATCATCCAAGCACGCGCCGATAGCAGGGGTGTGGTCCGAGTGGATCGATGATCTTCAAGAAAACATTAAAGTATCCGTGCAGTCTGCCGTTAACCAATCAGTGACCCTCAATAGGTGGCCGTAATGTCTAATAAAATCAATGGGATGGATATCCGCCCCGCGGCGCCGTCTGCCACAGCACCCATCGCCCGAAGCAAGGATTCCTTCTCTCGCGACGGTGCGCCGACAGGCGGTAGCAACGGAGGGGTCCAGATCACGGACACCGCCCGCCATCTTGCGAGCCTCGAGAAGATGATCTCGCGCTCCCCGGAGGTCGACGAGGCCAAGGTGACGGAGATCAGCGCTGCGATCGAGCGCGGGCAGTTCGAGATCAAGCCTGAGCGGATCGCCGACAATCTGCTGCGGCTCGAGCAGACGCTTGCACGAGCCTCCGGGCGGATGAAATGAGTCTGCTGCTGGATTCAGCCGCTTCCCGTTCGGACTGCCGAGACACGCTCGGTCGCCTCCTTGACGAGGAGCTCGCGGCCCTCTCGGGGCTCGAGCGTTTGCTGATCGCGGAGCGCGACGTGCTCGCCAAGAACGAGTCGCCGGAGGCGCTCGAGTCGGTCTGCTCCCATCGCCAGGTCCGCATGAGCGAATTGTTGAGGATCCAGGACGAGCGCCGGGGCCTGTTGCGGGCGACCGGTCACACCGTCGACACCGCCGGCATAGAATCGTTGCTGAGGATCTGCGATCCGCAGCGGACGTTGCCAGAGCGTTGGGCGCGATGCGCCGACCTGGCCGCCCGGTGCCGTGGACTCAATGATTTCAACGGCGCGTTGGTGGCCTCGCGGATGCGCCGCGTCGAGGGGATGCTCGAGATCCTCACGGGACGCAAGCGGGAGACGCCCATCTACGGTCGTCAAGGGCAGCAGGCTTGGGTCGCTGCCGGTCGATTGCTCGCCGCCGAGGCCTGAACGACGCAGGTCGCGCAGCCGTATTCCGTTGCGCCCGTGACGACATGGGTCGATACTCTGTCCATAAAAGAGGTTTCACCACGACCTCGGACGGAGTACGACATGAAAACACCGAAGCGCATATTGGTCGCCATCAAAGATCCCGCGGCGCGCACGATGCCTGCGGTCCGCAAAGCAGCCCAACTTGCCCGCGCATCCGGGGCGACTTTGGAACTCTTCCATTCACTGTCTGAGACGGTGATGGTCGACGCACTCGAGGCGCGCCGTCAGAGCTTGCGCGAGTATGAGCAGGAGCGTCACGCCGCCATCATCAAGCGTCTTGAATTGGTGGCCCGCCGGATCCGCAAGCACGGCATCGAAGTCACCACGGCCGCCGAATGGGATTATCCCGTCGCCGAGGCGATCATCCGGCGCGGACTGCGCATCCAAGCCGACATGATCGTCGCTGAAAGGCATGCCACGCGACATGTCGCCAGCTGGCTGCTGGCCTACACCGACTGGGAGCTGCTGCGACACGCACCGTGCCCGGTGCTCCTGGTCAAGCAAGCCCGCGCTTGGCGTCGTCCAGTGATCATGACGGCGCTCGATCCGTTCCACAGCAATGCCAAGCCTTCCCGTCTGGACCTCGCCTTGCTGCAAGCGAGCGCACAACTGACCACCGATCTGCGCGGCAGCCTGCGAGTGGTGCATTGCGTCCCGACCGCTGCCGCCCTCACCACGGCTTTCATGGATTCCCCGAGCCTGACCGAGGCCGCCGACGCCACCCTCCGCAAGGCACGCAAAGCGCTCGCCGTCGAGGTCGCGCGGGTCCCCTGCCCCTCGCACCGATTGCATGTGGTCGAGGGATCGGCGAGGGATGCCCTCCCCGCGGCCGCTCGCTCTTTGAAGGCGGACATCGTCGTCATGGGGGCCATCTCGCGCTCCGGGCTGAAGCGTATCTTCATCGGCAACACGGCCGAGGCGGTGCTCGACGCGTTGCCCTGCGATGTGTTGGTGGTCAAGCCCGGCAGCTTCAAGACCAAGGTTCCCCGCCGTAGCCGAGGCGCCCAACTGATCGCCCTACCGACCGCCATGACCGGTTGATCTTGGCGGGACCGCCGCCGCAGGTCAGAGGCCCGCCTTCAGGCGAGCAGGACCAGAGCGGCGGCGGCCAGCATCGCAAGGTGCGGCCAGAGCAGTCGCTGCAGGTACGCATATCCAGCGGTGGCATATGCGACCACAAGCTTGGTCAGGGTGTTCGCGCAAAGCGCCCACAAGATCGCCTGTAGGGCTTGCGCGTCGGTCAATGCGCCCTGTCCCGCGAGCACTGCCGCCGACGCGGTGGCGGAGTGGGCGTCGACGAAACCCCCGACGCCGATCCCCAGTTGCGCGCCGCTGTCCCCAAAACGCAGCGCCAGCCACGCGGCGAGCACGGTCATGGCCGTCACCGTGACGCTGAACGCCAAGGCATGGAATGGCTGTATCGCTCGGCTTTCCATGGGTTCGACACCCTTGCCGTCCCGCGCCGCCGCGCTGCGTCGCCAGAGCCACCATGCGGCCGCAGCGGGGATCGCGGCCATCAGCGCCGCCGGCAACAACCAACCTTTGACCAAGGAGGGATTCGCGACCGACACCACCAGCACGACCTGTGCAGCCGTCGCGACCGAGGAACAAAGCGCTGCCGCAGCGGCGATGTCCAGCAAGCCGGGCGCAGCGCGTGCCTTGGCGCCCATCGCGCCGATGGTCGCGACGCTCGAGATGAAGCCGCCGAAGAAGCCCGCTAAGGGTAGTCCTCTGTCCGGCCCGAGCGCACGCAACGCCACATGGCCGAGCGCATTGATGCCGAGCATCAGCACCGTCAGTTGACCCACTTTCCGGGGATTGACGACTCCCGCTGCATCGATCGCGCGATCCGGCAACAGCGGCAGGATGACGAGCACAGCTGCCGCGAGCAGCATGACATCGAGGACCTCGCGCTGCGTCAGCGTACGACTCACGAAACGATGCAAAGCCTCGCGCAACACCAGTGTCAGCGCGACGATCACGCCGATCGCCGCGGCCAAGGCAGGTTGCACCGTCGCATAGGCGCCGAGTAGATAGGTCGTGAACAGTGTGACTTCGCTGGTCAGCCCGATGTCGGGACGGCGGTCGCGCCAATAGGCGACGACCACCAGTGCGCCGATGAAAGCCGCACCGATCGCGACCAGCAGCAGCCCGATGAACTGCATCGCCAATGCACCGCTGAGCGCCACCACCGCATGGGTCCGCACCCCCCCGGCAGCGCCGAAGGACGGGTCCGATTTTCGACGCTCACGCTCGAGGCCGATCAACAAGCCGATTCCGAGCGCGACCAGCAATCCTGCGACGGTCTCGGTCAAGACGACTCCACCGCCGTCAAAACGCGTTCAACCCCGTGAGCTCGCGGCCCAGCGAAAGCTGGTGGATGGTCTCCGTGCCCTCGTAGGTGATCACGCTCTCGAGGTTGAGCGCGTGACGGATGGGGACATGATCGGCGGTGATGCCCGAGCCCCCCAACAGATCCCGCGCCTCACGGGCGACATCGATCGCGGCACGGCAGTTGTTCCATTTGGCCAAAGACACCTGGACAGGCGAGAGGATGCCGCGGTCCTTGCGACGCCCCAGATGGAGCGCCAGCACCTGCCCCATCGTGATCTTGCGAGCCATCTCGGCGAGCCGGATCTGTACAGATTGGGTGGCCGCCAAGGGCCGACCGAAGAGCACCCGATCGCGGGTGTAATGCAGGGCATCCATGAGACAGGCCTGCGCCGCACCGAGCACGCCCCAGGCGATGCCGAAGCGCGCTTGGGTGAGGCAGGAGAGCGGTGCTTTCAGACCGACCGTCGTGCCCGGGAGCAGACTCGAAGCCGGCAGCAGGACCTCATCAAAGAAAAGCGCACCGGTCGCCGAAGCCCGCAACGAGAACTTGCGCTCGATCTCGCGGGACTCGAAACCTTTCATGCCGCGCTCGACGAGGAACCCGCGGACGCCCTCGTCGGTCAAGGCCCACACCACGGCGACATCGGCGATCGGCGCATTGGTGATCCACATCTTCGAGCCGTTGAGCACCCAGTCCTCGCCGCGTCGGCGGGCCGTGGTGTTCATGTTGAGCGGATCGGACCCGCCATGCGACTCGGTCAGACCGAAACACCCGATGGCCTCGCCGCGCGCCATCGCCGGCAGCCAACGCTCGCGCTGCAGATCGCTGCCGTAGGTGAAGATCGGGTACATGCACAGCGAGGACTGCACCGACACGAAGCTGCGCAGCGCCGAATCACCGCGCTCGAGTTCCTGGCAGATGAGGCCATAGGAGACCGCGTTGAGCCCTGCGCAACCGTAGCCCTCGAGGGAGCTGCCGAGCAGGCCCAAGCGGGCCATCGGCGCGATGAGCTCCCGCGGGAAGTGATGGTCCTCGAAGTGCCGGCCGATCTGCGGCAGGACCTCGGCATCGACGAAGCGGGCGACCGAGTCGCGGACCATGCGCTCGTCGTCCTGAAGATCGTCTTCGATGCCTGCGATGTCGTACGGGGAAAGTGCCAAGTGCTGCTCCTGTTGCGGGATACCCTTAACCGGCGACCTGCCGGGCTTTGAGTTCTGCGACCGCCGCCGCATCGAAACCCAAGTCGGACAATATTTCATCACAATGTTCGCCAGGCCGCGCGAGCATCCCGCCTTGGCTAGGCCGGCGACCATCCATCTCGATCGGCAGGATGGGCAAACGGGTCTCGCGGCCGTCCGGGAGGGTCGTCGCCCCGAGACTGCCATTGGCGGCCAAGTGCGGGTCGTCGAACATCTCCTCGGGCTTGCCGATCGGTGCAAAGGGCAGACCGGTGCGCTCGAGGATGGCCACCAGATCCGCCCGCTTGTAGCCCTTGAAGAGCGCGCGCACCCGCGGCAGAAGCGCCTCACGCTGCGCCACACGCTGCGGGTTGGTCTTGTAAGCCGGATCGGTCGCCTCGGCCGTCCAACCGAAGGCCTCGCAGAACTTCAGCCACAAGCCGTCGGAGACGATGCCGACGAACACCTGTTCATCATCCGCCGTCTCGAAGACGTCGTAGATCGCCCACGCCGAGATGCGCACAGGCATGGGCTTGGCCGGTTGACCCGTCACCGCCATCTGCGCCATATGCTGCCCGACCAGATAGACCGTGGTCTCAAAGAGTGCGCTGCTGACCTTCTGTCCCCGGCCGCTCCCATGACGCTGCTCGATCGCCGCCAAGATGGCGATGACGCCGAACAGGCCGCCCGTGACATCGATCACCGAGGTCCCGGCGCGCAGCGGCCTGCCGGGTGGCCCGGTCATGTAGGCAAGGCCGCCCATCATCTGGGTGACCTCGTCGAGCGCGGTACGGTCCTCATAAGGACCGCTGAGGAAGCCCTTTTCGGAGCAGTAGATCAAGCGCGGATTATCCAGCGCGAGCGTGTCGTAGCCGAGCCCCAGACGATCCATCGCACCGCTGCGGAAGTTCTCGACCACGACATCTGCCCCAGCGCACAGCCGCTGCGCGATGTGCAGACCCTCTGGCGTCTTGAGATCGAGACAAAGACTTTTCTTGTTGCGGTTGTACATGGGGAAGTAGCCCGCACCCGAACCCGGCAGATGCCGCGTCGAGTCCCCTCCGATGGGCTCGACCCGGATCACCTCAGCGCCGAGTTCAGCAAGGACAGCCCCGACTGCGGGACCCATGACCATGTGGGTGAACTCTATGACGCGCAGGCCTGCGAGCGGCAGCGGACCTGCGCCTGCAGGCGCGGATGAAATATCGACGGCACTCATGCGCGGGGCTCCTGCGTAAACCCGAGCGGCAGACCCGCATCGGGTGTGAATCCGTACAGCGGCTCACCGGGCAAGGCCTCGCGCAGGATCCCGCGCACGCGCAGCAGTTTCGGCAGGTCGATCCCGGTGCGCAGACCTATTGCTTCCAGCATGAACACGAGGTCCTCGGTGACGATGTTCCCGGACGCCCCGGGGGCGAAGGGACATCCGCCGAGCCCGCTCAAGGAACTGTCGAAGGTGGTGATGCCGACCTCGAGTCCCGCGATGACGTTGGCGAGACCGAGGCCGCGGGTGTTGTGCAGGTGCAGTCCAGAGAGCGCATGCGCACCCACCGCCGCGTGCACTTGTCGCACGAGGTCACGCACCTGCGCCGGGTTCGCGTAGCCGCTGGTGTCGGCGAGGCCGACCTCGTCGCAACCGGCCTGCATCAAGGCTTCGGCCAAGGCGATCACCCGCGCGGGCGGTACATGGCCCTCGAGGGTGCAGCCGAACGCGGTGGAGAGACCGCCCTCGAACCGCGGCCGTCGCTCCGCCGGCAGCCCAGCGATCATCGCAGCGATGGCACGTGCCTCCTCCAGCATCTGTGCATGCGTACGACGCACGTTCTTGAGGCTGTGGGTCTCGGACACCGACAAGGGCAGCGTGATCTTGTGCGCGCCCGCCTCCACCGCCGCCTCGGCGCCGCGCAGGTTGGGCACCAACACCGCCACGGTGAGGCCGGGGATCGTGCGCGCATGGCGCACCACTTCGGCGGTGTCCGCCAACTGCGGCAGCAGCTTCGCCGGGACGAAGCTGCCCACCTCGATCTCGGTCACACCCGCTGCGGCCTCGGCGTCGATCCAGGCTTTCTTGGCTTCGATCGGCATGACGGTCGCGATGCTCTGCAATCCGTCGCGCGGCCCGACTTCGCTGATCAGAATGGTCATGAGGCGTGGTCCATCGCAGCAAGGTCGGGATAGATCCAGGGGCGCGCCGCACGATCGGCGGCGAAGAAGGCGTCGATGTCGGCGAGATGCTTGAGCGTGAGATCGATGGCGTCGAGGCCCTCGAGCAGCATGGCGCGCGACTCTCCATCGAGCTCGAAAGGATGCGGCTCGGATGCGTCTGAGTAGACCACACCCTGCTCCACATCCACGGTGAGTCGATGCGCCTGCGGATCGAGCACGACCTGGGACGAGAGCGCGGCGACGGTCTCGACCGACAATCGCACGGGCGCGAGACCATTACGCACGCAGTTACCTTCGAAGATCGGCGCGAACGAGGGTGCGATGATGACGCGGAATCCGTACTCGCGCAGCGCCCACACCGCATGTTCGCGGCTCGAGCCGCAACCGAAGTTCTCGCCACCGAGCAAGATGCGAGCACCCGCGTAGGGTGCCTGGTTGAGCACGAACCGTGGATCCGCATCGCGTCCACCGATCGTCCGGTACCGCCAGCCCGCGAAAAGTCCGTCGGCGAGGCCCGTCTTCGAGACCGACCTCATCTCGCGCGACGGGATGATGGCGTCGGTGTCGATGTTGTCGCGCAGCAGTGGCGCAGCGACGGCGGTGATGCGGCGCAGCGGTTCCATCGGTCAGACCTCCCCGGCCGCGAAGTCGCGCGGATCCGTGATGCAGCCGGTGAGCGCGCTCGCAGCGACGGTCTCTGGACTTGCGATGTGGGTGCGGGTCTCGGGACCCTGACGGCTCTCGAAGTTGCGGTTGGTGGAGGACACCACCCGCTCGCGGGGTCCGAAACTTTCACCGCCTGCGAAGAAGCAGAGCGAACAACCCGATTCGCGCCACTCGAAGCCGGCCTCGATGAATACTTTATCCAGCCCCTCGGCCTCCGCCGCGCGCTTGACCGCCATCGAACCGGGTACGCACAGCGCGCGCACACCGTGGGCCACCTTGCGCCCGCGGAGGATCGCCGCAGCGCGACGCAGGTCTGAGAGCCGGCTGTTGGTGCAGGAGCCGATGAACGCGCCCGTGATCGGTAGCCCGATGAGGGATTGCCCGAGCTCCAGACCCATGTACTGCAGGGCTCGCGCATGCGCTTCCGGCGTGGTGCCGCTCGCCTCGACCGGCGGCACGCAGGCATCGATCGCCACGGCATGCTGCGGACTCGTGCCCCAGGTGACCATCGGGGAGACTTCACCGGCGTCGAAGACGATCTCGTGGTCGAAACGGGCCCCGGGGTCGCTTGCGAGCGCGCGCCACACCCCCATCGCCCGCTCGAACAGCGCGCCCTGCGGCGCATAACGCCGCCCGCGCAGATAGCTGAAGGTCGTCTCATCCGGGGCGATGAGCGCGGTCATCGCCGAGAACTCCGTGGCCATGTTGCAGAGGGTCATCCGCGCTTCCATGTCGAGCGCGCGTACCGCGCCTCCTGCGTACTCCACGGCACACCCCCGTCCGCCCGCCGCGCCATAGCGAGCCAAGATATGGAGCGCGAGATCTTTGGCGGTCACCCCGGGGGCGAGCCGCCCCTCGACCGAGATGCGCATCGTGCGGGGCCGCTTGATGCGCAGTGTGCCTGTGGCGAGCGCGTGCTCGGCTTCAGTCGAACCGATACCCCAAGCGAAGGCGCCCATCGCACCTTGGGTGCAGGTGTGGCTATCCGGACAGACCACGGTCGCGCCAGGCAGGACAAGACCGAGTTCCGGCGAGATCACATGGACGATGCCTTGCAACGGGTCGCGCACATCGAAGACACGGATGCCTGCGGCCTCGGCTGCCGAGCGGGTCTCGAGGATGAACGCCGAACCGCCCGGCACCCGCGTCGCATCGCCGCGACCGGGCGTGGTGTCGACGATGTGGTCCATGGTACAGAAGACCCGCGACGGGTCGAGAACGGGGCGACCCGACTCCGCCAGACTCTTGAGGGCGACCGAACCGGTGCGCTCGTGCAGGAATATGCGGTCTATCGCGATCAGCGACGACCCGTCGCCGAGCTCGCGGACGGCATGTGGGTCCCAGATCTTCTCGAACAGGCTACGCGGCCCCATGGTGGCCATTCTACGCCCCCCGGCGGGCCGCTGTCCGGACGGGTCGCAGCCTCAGCGGAGCAGCCTCAACGGAGCAGATTGAGGAAAGTGTTGATGATGAGCGCGTTGGTGAAATCGATGAAGAACGCGCCCACCACCGGGGCCACGAGGAAAGCTCGCGGCGCCACGCCGTGCCGGGCGACCAGCGTGCGCATCACTGCCAGCGCGGTCGCCGTGGTGCCGAGCATGAACCCGGTGAAACCCCCGGACATCACCGCCGCGTCGTAATCCCGTCCCATCACCCGATAGACGAGCCGCAACGCCAAAGCGATCAAGGCGACCTGCAAGGCAAGATTCACCAACAGCGGCAATGCGACACCGTGTAGCCGGGTCAGATCGAGCGTCATCAACCACATGGCCAGAAACAACGACAAGGCGATCGCGCCCAGCGCCTCGATGACCGCCGGATCCGGTCGCAGGCGTCCGAGCAACGGACCCGCATTGGTCACCACGGCGGCGAGCAACATCGCCCCGATGTAACCAGGCAGCGTGATGCCGGTCCGCTCGATCAACGAACTCACCCACTGACCGACGACGACGATGCCGAGCAGCAGCGCGACCGCCGTGAATACAGAACCCTCGGTCGCTCGGACGGTGCCTGTTTCACCGATCGCGGGCAGGTCGGTCGGCAGGTCGCTCGCCGCCGACTGCGGCGCCGTGGGCGGCGGTCCACGCAGCCCTTCGGTGCGCATCAATCGGACCACCAAGGGGCCGCCGAGCAGACCACCGAGCACGATGCCCGCGGTGGCGCTCGCCACCGCGATCGCACCAGCGCCGACGACACCCGCCGCCTCGAAGAGCGGCGCGAAGGCTGCACCGGTCGCCGGGCCGCCGGTGAGCGTGACCGCGCCGACCAGCACCCCGAACAACGGCGGCAGACCGAACATCGCCGCCACAGCGATGCCGAGCAGACTCTGCAACACCGCGAATCCGCTACAGAGCGCGAGGAACACGAGCACTTGCGGTCCGCCGCGCCGCAGCAGCTCGAGCCGCGCGGCGAAACCGAGGGTTGCGAAGAACGCGACCAACAGCGGCTTCTGCAGCAAGGTATCGAAGGTCACGACCGGCCCACCGAGCGACTTGCTGCCGAGCAACAGCAGTGCAACCAGAAGACCGCCCACCACCGGCGGCGGGATGCTGAACCGCTCGAGGACACCCACCTTCGAACAGATCCATTGACCCGCCAACACCACCGCGCCCGCAAGCGCCAAGGTCTGCAAAAAATCGAGTGTCATGCGTCACCTCCCGAGGCCGCCTCGGATATCGCCGACCGATCATCGCGCAATCCCCGCAGAGGTGCCGACTTGGCCTGCGCCTCGGCCCACTCGTCTGCGGGGGTCGAATCGTGGACGATACCGCCGCCGATGTCCCATCGTGCTTCATCGCCCGAGATCTGCAGCGTGCGGATGACCACGCTGAACGAAGCGTCGCCGGAGGGATCGAGCCAGCCGATCACGCCGCCGTAGAGACCTCGGGGTCCGGGCTCGAGCTCGTGGATCATGCGACAGGCCTCGATCTTCGGCGCACCGGTCATCGAACCGGGCGGGAACGCCGCTGCGAACACGTCGAAGACATCGAGGCCGCTGCGCAGCTCGCCCGTGATCGTCGAGGTCATCTGCGCGACGCTGGCGTAGCGCTCGACCTCCCACAAAGAGTCCGCCCGAACGCTGCCGGCGACGCAGACCCGGCCGAGGTCGTTGCGCACGAGATCCGCGATCATCACGTTCTCCGCGCGATCCTTCGCGGAGGACGCGAGCTCTCGCATCAGCGCCTCTGCGGTCTCCGGCGTGATGCGGCGCGTGCCCTTCATGGGCCGGGCTGTGACCTGCCGACCCCGCAGCGCGAAGAACCGCTCCGGACTCGCCGACAACAATTCGAGTCCCGGCCGATCGCCGCATCCCGGTAGGTGCAGCCACGCACCATGATCCACCGGGTGCCGCGACATCAGCCAAGCGAAGAGCGCCGCCGGGTCCTCCGGTGGCGCGAAACGCAACGGGAAAGTCAGGCAGAGTTGATACAGACGACCTGCAGCGATGGCCTCGCGGACTTTCGCGACAGCGCTGGCGTGCCAACGCTGCTCGTCCCTCTCATCCGACGCTGCCCCCGCCTGCCCCTGCGACGAGACGGTCGGGCGCAGCTGCGGCATCGCCGTCGGCGCTCCCCAGCCGCCGGGCGTCTCATCCGATGGGGCAAGCTGCTGCAAAGATTTCGCAGACCATAACTGCAGGCGCGGCAGAGCGCGCCAGTCCGGGTGCACCGGCACCGGTTCGAATTCCGCGACGGCCTCATGGGTGGCGAGCAGCAAGAGCCCGCTGGCCCCCTGCGCGAAGGCCAGTCGTGCGGCCTCGCGCAAGCGCTCGATGACCGGCTTCTGCGCAGGACCTGCGTCTGAACTCCATTCGAGCGCCAGACCGTCCGCCAACAAAGAACGCCGACCGAGTTCGGGATGACCGAGCGCGGAGACCAAGCAAGCGAAGGGCTCACCCCGCTCGCGCAACCCTTCGGCAGCGGACCGCAGATCGCGCAGCGTGGGAGGCGATCCGGATGTCACGGCGATCCCGAACGATGATGTGCCAAGAGCTTGGCGCGCCAGTCGGCGGCGACCCGCAACGATCGCTCCGTCGGCAAGACCGTGCCATCGGCGCTGCATACCGCGACCGCGAGTCTCAGCGCGCTCACCAGCACGAGCCCCTCGATCGGCGCCGCAGCACCCGGCGTCAGGTCATCGCTGCGCAGTTCACCTGCATCGATCGCAACGCCCGTCTCGCGCAGCGTGGCGAGCGTCACACTCGGCAACACGGCGGGCGAATCGCTGCTCGACCAACGACCCCCACGGCACCAGACCAATGCGCTGGTCGCACCCTCAAGCAAACAGCCATCGCGCACCAACAGCGCTTCCCCGGCGCCCTGCGCCAAGGCCTCGCGACGCGCCACGATCGACCAGTGATAGCTCGTAGATTTTCCCAATGGTCCGAGGCCGGGATGGGGGAGCGAGGCGGTGACTGCGGTCACGCCTGTCTCCAGCGAGGACGGCGATGGGATATGAGGCCCCCATTCGCCGAGCGCCTGCCACCGATCGCCCGCCGCATCGAGCGCCAAGAGCAACCGTAGCCGACCACACGGGAATTCATCGAAGACCGGCATCATCGTCTCGACACAACGCTGCGCGGCGATGGACGCGGACAACGCCGACTCCGGACCCAGCCCAGCGGCGACCGACCGCGTGAGGCGATCGAGGTGCGCTTTGAGCGTCATCGGCCGACCGTCCTGCACCCGCAGGGTCTCGAACCACCCTTCCCCGGCGGTCACCAGCGAGCTGGTGGGGGCGAAAACGGCCTCGCCTGGCGCAAGCCAGCGGTCGTCTAGGCAGTAACGATTAGGGGGTAGGGTCACTGGCGAAGGATGCGCCGAGAAAAGTGGTCGGGACGCCGAGATTTGAACTCGGGACCCCTTGCACCCCATGCAAGTGCGCTACCAGACTGCGCCACGTCCCGTCCGACCGAGTGGGTGAAGTATAACGCGCCCGAGTGGCGGCCGTCGCCCCGCGACGCCGTGGCCACGGCTCAACGCCGCAGCAGCCGCAGGATCTCCTCGAGTTCGAGCCGCACCTGGCGGATGATCTGCTGGCTCTGGGTGCTGTCGCTGCGGGCCTCTTCGCCCGTGAGCTTGTTGCGCGCACCGCCGATCGTGAAGCCCTGTTCGTAGAGCAGCCCCCGGATCTGGCGGATGACGATGACATCCTGGCGTTGGTAGTAACGACGGTTGCCGCGGCGCTTCACGGGCTTGAGCTGCGGGAACTCCTGCTCCCAATAACGCAGCACATGCGGCTTGACGCCGCAGAGCTCGGCGACCTCGCCGATCGTGAAGTAACGCTTGCCGGGGATCGCCGGCAGCTCGTCGTTATTCTTGGCTTCCAGCATACGCTTCGACGCGCGCCTTCAGTTTTTGCCCGGGACGGAACGTGACCACCCGCCGCGCGCTGATGGGGATCTCTTCACCGGTCTTGGGGTTGCGACCCGGGCGCTGGTTCTTGTCGCGCAGGTCGAAATTGCCGAAGCCTGACAGCTTGACCTGAGAACCGGTCGACAGCGCTTCGCGGACCTCCTCGAAGAAAAGGTCCACCAGTTCACGCGCCTCGCGCTTGTTGAGGCCGAGCTGGTTGAACAGCGCCTCTGCCATCTCGGCCTTGGTCAATGCCATCGTTTCGTGTTCTTGTGTCTGTGATGCCGATACTGTCCCGCCGCGATCTGTTCGCGGAAAGACGTCATTCGCGGAAAGACGCTCCCAGCCGGAGGGTCAAAGCCGCGCGGATGGCAGCCATCTCCCCTTCGATGACTTCTTCGGTCAGCGTGCTGTTTTTATCTTGGAAAATCAAGCCTAAAGCGACACTTTTTCGTCCCGTTTCGATACCCATTCCGCGGTAGACATCGAATACGAACACGTGCCGCAAAAGACCGGATGACGATAAGGTTACACCCTCGAGCACGCTACTAAAAGTGGCCTCCTCGGCCAACACCACCGCAAGGTCACGCCGCAGCTGAGGGAACCGGGACACCTCGGCGAAAACCGGGTACTCGACCGTCAAAGCGGCCACATCGAGCTCGAACAACAGCGGGGCCGACGGAAACCCGAGTTCCCGGACCCACCTCGGGTGCAGTTCGCCCGCCCAGCCGACCGGTCGGCCATTGCGGAGGATGCGCGCCGACCGCCCGGGGTGCAGGCAGCCGAGGCTCGCCCGCTCGAACTCGAAGCCGCCGGCCTGCCCCACCAGCCCACCCAGCGCTTCGAGGTCCGCGCGCAGGTCGTAAAAGTCGCTCGGGGCCTCATCCTCACCCCATTGTTCCGGCCGCCGACCGCCGACCGCGACCCCGCCGAGCCGATCGATCTCGGGGGCGCCGACCGGGAAGACCACCCCGTGCTCGAAGAGCCGGATCCGACCCTGCTGACGGCGAAGGTTCTCCTGCGCCGCACGCAGCAGCCCTGGCCAGAGCGACAGACGCATCACCGCGAGATCGCTCGCGATAGGGTTGCTGAGGCGGTGCGACGGGACACCCGGGAACAGTTGCTCTTGGAGCACCGGGTCGACGAACGAGAAATGCACGCCTTCCTGCCAACCTCGGGAGGCGAACAGGTCGAGCAACCGTTGTTCCTCGAGTTGCGAGGTCGGCAACGCGCGGATCGGCTGCACCGCGCGGGCATCGATCACTGGGATCGCCTCGAACCCCACGAGCCGGGCGACCTCCTCGATGAGATCACGCTCGATGGTGATGTCGAAACGGTGCGAGGGAGACTGGAAGGTGAGCGTTTCGCCGACCGCAGCGGCCGGGTGCGCCGTGCCGTCGACCTGCTGGATATCGAGCCGCGACAGCAGCTCGACGACCCGATCGGGCGGCATCTCCAGCCCCAGCACGCGGCCGACCTCGGCAGGTCGCAGCGTGACGCGTGGCGCGCGACGCACCGCCGCAGCGCCGTCTTCGGCGACCACCTCTGTGACCTCGACGGCGCCGACGATTCCGCCCGCCACCTCGAGCATGAGCCGGGTGGCGCGCTCGATCGCCCGGCGACCGAGTTCCGGATCCACGCCGCGCTCGAAGCGCTGGCTGGCATCGGTCGTCAGACCGTAACGACGGCCGCGCCCCGCGATCGCAGCGGGTGCGAACCAAGCGACTTCGAGCATGACGCGCGTCGTCTCGGGCGTGACGCTGGTGCGCACGCCACCCATCACGCCGGCCATCGCGACCGGCCCTGCGGCGTCGGCGATGACGAGCACATCGGGCGCGAGTTCGACCGTACGACCATCGAGCAGGTCGCAGGACTCTCCGCCGCGTGCGAAGCGCACATCGAGCGCCCTGCCCTCGATCTTGTCGAGGTCGTAGGCATGCATCGGCTGGCCGAGTTCGAGGACGATATAGTTGGTGATGTCGACGATCGGGCTGATGCTGCGCTGCCCGGCACGCCGCAGACGCTCGCGCAGCCAGAGCGGCGATGGCCTGGCGTTATCGATATCGACGAGGACACGGTGGTGGAACCGCGGACAGGCCGTCCCGGCGGAGAGCGAGACCGACGCAGACTTCTGCGCAGGAGAGCCCGCAGAGGCGCCCTCGACGGCCGCAGGGATCGGCTCGCAGTCCGGGCCGCCGAGGGCAGCACCGGTGAGCGCGGCGACCTCGCGCGCGAGGCCTTGGACGGACATCGCATCGCCGCGGTTCGGCGTGATCGCGAACTCGAGCAGCGGATCATCGAGGTCGAGGACCGCACGCAGATCAGCCCCCAAAGCGAGATCCGCCGGAAGCTCGAGGATGCCGTCTGAGACCTCGGCAAGGCCGAGCTCTTTGGCCGAGCAAAGCATGCCGGCGGACTCGACACCGCGCAGTTTCGCGGCCTTGATCTTGAGGTCACCGGGCAACACTGCCCCGACCTGCGCAAGCGCCGTGCGCAGCCCGGCGCGGGCGTTGGCGGCGCCGCAGACGATCTGCAGCTCCGTGCCACCGATCGACACGCGGCAGACCTGCAGCTTGTCGGCCTGCGGATGCCGTTCAGCCGAGAGGATCTCGGCGACCACGACGCCGCTGAAGGCAGGCGCCGCGGACGCGATCGACTCGAGCTCGAAACCTGCGAGGGTCATGCGATCGCCCAGCTCGCGCGGCGCGAGACCAGGGTCGACCCATCCTTTCAGCCAAGACAGCGGCAGCTTCATGCGGCACCGAACTGACGGAGGAATCGCAGGTCGCTTTCATAGAAAAGCCGCAGATCGCTCACGCCGTAGCGCAGCATGGCGAGGCGCTCGATGCCCATGCCGAAGGCGTAGCCCGTCCAGCGCTGCGCATCGACGCCCGCAGCGGCGAATACATTGGGATGGACCATGCCGCACCCGGCGATCTCGAGCCAGCCGGTGTGCTTGCAGACGCGGCAACCCGCACCGTCACAGAACACGCAGGACATGTCGACTTCGGCGGAGGGTTCAGTGAACGGGAAGTACGAGGGCCGCAGCCGCATGCGCAGATCCTTCTCGAAGAATGCGCGCAGGAACCCTTGCAGCACGGCCTTGAGGTTCGCGAAGTTCACACCCTCATCGACGACAAGACCCTCGACCTGGTGGAACATCGGCGAGTGGGTCATGTCGTAGTCCACGCGGTAGACGCGGCCCGGCATGATCATCGCGAGCGGCAGTCGCCCCTTGCGCAGTTCGCGGATCTGCACCGGCGAGGTATGGGTCCGCAGCAACCGCCCGTCCGGGAAATAGAAGGTGTCGTGCATCGCCCTCGCCGGATGGTCGGCGGGGATGTTGAGCGCTTCGAAGTTGTGGAAGTCGTCCTCGATCTCGGGACCGGTCGCGACCTCGAACCCTGAGTCGCGGAAGATGCGCTCGATGCGTAGCCGCGCCCGGGTGACTGGATGGATCCCACCGCGGGCCTCGCCGCGACCGGGCAGCGACACATCGATGCGTCCCGCCGCGAGCTCGGCCTCGACCGCGGCGCCCGCGAGCGCCTCGCGCGTGGACTCCACCGCGGCCTCGAACTGCTGCTTCGCCTCGTTGATGCGCGCACCGACCGCCGGCCGATCGGCGGCCGGCAACGCACCGAGCGCCTTCAGCTGCTCGGTGAACGCGCCTTTTTTACCGAGCCAGCGTACGCGGACCTCGTCGAGGGCGGCGAGCGTGGTGCTCGCCGTGACCTCGTCGAGGGCTTGGCGCAGGAGGGTCGCGAGATCGCCCACGACCCGATCCTCAGACGATGCCGAGCGCTGCCTTGGCCTTGGTGACGAGCGCGCCGAAAGCCTCCGCATCGTGCACAGCGATGTCGGCCAGCATCTTCCGGTCGACCTCGACATTCGCGAGCTTCAGACCGTTCATCAGGCGGCTGTAGGACAGCCCGAAACCCCGCGCTGCGGCGTTGATGCGTTGGATCCAAAGCGCACGGAAATCGCGCTTCTTGAGCCGGCGACCCGTGTAGGCGTATTGGCCGGCCTTGATGACGGCCTGCTTGGCCGCACGGAAGACCTTGCTACGAGCGTTGTAATAGCCCTTGGCCTTACCGAGAACTTTCTTGTGACGGCGACTTGCGGTGACGCCGCGTTTGACTCTTGCCATGTTCGTTTACCTCGGTGAGATCACTTGGCGTGCGGGAGCAGCTGGTCGAGACGACCGACATCGCTCTCATGCACGAGGCTCGAACCGCCCGAGCGCAGTTGGCGCTTGGTCTTACGCGGCTTGTGGCCGAGGTTGTGGCGGCGGCCGGCGGAATAGGACTTGTAGCCCTTCGCCGTCTTGCGAAAACGTTTCGCTGCCGCCCGGTTGGTCTTCAACTTGGGCATCTCACTCTCTCCTTTTTAGCCCCGTTCGCAGGACCCTTGCGGATCCGCTTGCGGGCGGGCGCCAGGTCGGCTCTCGCCGTCCCGACACCACTTGACGCACGTCCGTTATGGACGCGCTATTTCTTTTTCGGTGCGAACACCGTCACCATCTGCCGCCCTTCCATGAGCGGATACTGCTCGACCGTCGCGACCAGGTTCAGGTCTGCCGACACCCGATCGAGCAACCGGCGTCCGATCTCTTGGTGCGCCATCTCCCGACCGCGGAACCGCAAGGTCACTTTGGCCTTGTCCCCTTCGGCGAGGAAACGCATCAGATTACGCATCTTAACCTGATAATCGGCCTCTTCCGTTCCCGGACGGAACTTCACTTCCTTGATCTGTTGCTGCTTCTGCTTCTTCTGCGCGGAGTGGGTCTTCTTCTTCTGTTCGAAGATGTACTTCCCGAAATCCATGATGCGCACGACCGGTGGCTCTGCCATCGGCGACACTTCGACGAGGTCCAGTTCGCTGCTCTGGGCGAGCGAGAGGGCCTCGAAACGCGTCATGATCCCGGCTTGGGAGCCGTCTGCCGCGATCACCCGCACTTGCGGAGCCGTGATGTCGTCATTGCGCCGGATGCGCTTCGATGCAGTCGAGATGCTCTAATCCTCCAAAGTTCGGCGCCCGCGGCTCTCGAGTTCGATGCCCAACCGCTCGGCGAATGCCTGCGGGGACATCTGACCCAGATCCTTGCCGTTGCGGGTTCGCACGGAAAACATGCCCGCTGCCACTTCCTTGTCGCCTGCCACCAATAGGTAGGGCACGCGTTGCAGCGTATGTTCACGGATTTTAAAGCCGATCTTTTCGTTCCGCAAGTCTGTTTCGACCCGAAGCCCCTGATTTCTAAAGAAATCGGCGGATTCAAGGAGATAGGCGTCAGCACGGTCGGTGATGCTGAGCAGGACGAGCTGGGTCGGGGCGAGCCAGCAAGGCAGGCGACCCGCATGGTGTTCGAGGAGGATGCCGAGGAAACGCTCCAAGGACCCGAAGATCGCCCGGTGCAGCATGACCGGGGTCTGCTTTTGGCTGTGTTCGTCGATGTAGTGGGCGCCGAGGCGCCCTGGCAGGTTGAGATCGACCTGCAGTGTCCCGCACTGCCAATCACGGCCGATGGCGTCGCGCAACACGAACTCGAGCTTCGGTCCGTAGAAGGCGCCCTCGCCCGGATTCAGCGAATAGGCGATCCCGGCGGCGTCGGCGGCGGCCTTGAGCGCGGCTTCCGCCTGGTCCCAGATCTCGTCCGATCCGACGCGCTTGGCGGGCCGGTCCGAGAACTTGATGCGCAGGTCGTCGAAACCGAAGTCGCGGTAGATGTCGAGGATGAGCTGCGTCACCGCCACCGACTCCGCAGTGATCATCGCCGGGGTCACGAAGATGTGCGCATCGTCCTGGGTGAACGCGCGCACGCGCATGAGACCGTGCAGCGCGCCCGAAGGCTCGTAGCGATGCACCTTGCCGAACTCGGCATAACGGATGGGCAGATCACGGTAGCTGCGCAGGCCTTGGCGGAAGATCTGCACATGGCCGGGGCAGTTCATCGGCTTGATGGCGTAGACACGGTCGTCGGGTGTCTGCGTCGTGAACATGTTCTCGCCGAACTTCTCCCAATGCCCGGAGGCCTCCCAGAGACTGCGGTCCATGAGTTCGGGCCCGCTGACCTCTTGGAAGCCGACGGCCTGCTGCTTCTCGCGCATGTAGCTGATCAGCGACTGGAAGACGCTCCAGCCCTTGGGATGCCAGAACACCGCGCCCGGGGCTTCTTCCTGCATGTGGAAGAGATCGAGTTCACGGCCGATGCGCCGATGGTCACGCTTCTCGGCTTCCTCGAGGCGCATGAGGTGATCTTTGAGATCTTTCTCGTGGGTCCACGCGGTGCCGTAGATGCGCTGCAGCATCTCGTTGCGCGAATCGCCGCGCCAATAGGCACCGGCGACCTTCATGAGCTTGAAGACCTTGAGTTTGCCCGTCGAGGGGACATGCGGGCCGCGACAGAGATCCACCCAGCCGGCCTGGCCGTAGAGGCTGATGGCCTCGTTCGAGGGGATGCTGGCGATGATCTCGGCCTTGTAGTGCTCGCCCAGCCCCTTGAAGAACGCCACGGCCTCATCGCGCGGCATCTCGCGGCGCTCGACCCGCAGATCAGCCTTGGCGAGTTCGCTCATCTTCGCCTCGATGGCGGCGAGGTCCTCGGGCGTGAACGGGCGCTTGTAGGCGAAGTCGTAATAGAAGCCGTCTTCGATGACCGGACCGATGGTGACCTGCGCCTCGGGGAAGAGCGCCTGCGTCGCCTGCGCGAGCAGATGCGCGGTCGAGTGGCGGATGACCTCGAGCGCATCAGGGTGTTTGTCGGTGACGATCTCGAGCGCCGCGTCGGACGCGATCGCGAACGAGGTGTCGACGAGATGGCCGCCGACCTTGCCGGCGAGCGCGGCTTTGGCAAGCCCGGGCCCGATGTCGGCTGCGACTTCCGCCACGGTGACGGGACGCTCGAAACTGCGCTGGCTGCCATCGGGCAGCGTGATCACCGGCATGGGGGCCGCACTCCGGGAGAGATGGTAGGCGCGAGTGGGATCGAACCACCGACCACCACCATGTCAAGGTGGTGCTCTACCACTGAGCTACGCGCCTGCCGAAAGGCTGCGCACGATACCGCAATGACCCTTCAGCGGCAACCCGCCGCCCCGCCTGCGGGCGTCCACCTCAACCCACCCGGACCCCGGGAAGCCCCAGGGCAGAGCGCTTCAGGCGCTCGATCTCGTCGCGGACCCGCGCGGCCTCTTCGAACTCGAGGTTGCGGGCGTGCTTGAACATCTGCGTCTCCAACTGTTTGAGCCGCCGCATCGCTTGCTCGGGCGCAAGCGCCGCCACCTGCGCCCCCTCGACCGTACCCGGGGCACCGCCCCTGCCCGCCCGGCCGGTCTGCCCAGCGCCGCCCTGCGCCTGTCCAGCGCGCCCCGCCGAGCGCCCCCCAGCCCCGGTGCCCCGCCCTGACAGCGCCGCTGCGAAGCCCTCGGCGCGTGCACCCTCCATCACATCCATCACCTGTTTGACGATGCCCCGCGGGGTGATCCCGTGCAGCGCATTGAACTCGAGTTGCAGCTTGCGGCGTCGGGCGGTCTCATCCATCGCGCGTTGCATCGACCCGGTGACGCGGTCCGCGTAGAGGATCGCCCGACCGTTGAGGTTGCGGGCGGCGCGACCGATGGTCTGGATCAGAGAATTCGCCGAGCGCAGGAACCCCTCTTTATCGGCATCGAGGATGGCGACCAAGGCCACTTCCGGCATATCGAGCCCCTCGCGCAGCAGGTTGATCCCCACCAGCACATCGAACACGCCGAGCCTGAGATCGCGGATGATCTCGCTGCGCTCGACGGTCTCGATGTCCGAGTGCAGGTACCGGACCTTCACGCCATGCTCGCCGAGGTATCCGGTGAGATCCTCGGACATCCGCTTGGTCAGCGTGGTGACGAGCACGCGCTCCCCAAGCTCCACACAACGCGTGATCTCGGAGAGCAGATCATCGACCTGGGTGCGCACCGGTCGGATCTCGACCTCCGGATCGACCAGCCCCGTGGGCCGCACGACCTGCTCGACCACCTGCGAGGCATGCAGCCCTTCATAGTTCCCGGGCGTCGCCGACACAAAGATCATCTGCGGCGCCATGCGCTCCCATTCCTCGAAGCGCAGCGGTCGGTTGTCGAGCGCCGAGGGCAGCCGGAACCCGTACTCGACCAGCGTCTCTTTGCGCGAGCGGTCGCCTTTGTACATGGCGCCGAGCTGCGGCAGCGTCTGATGGCTCTCGTCGACCACCAATAGCGCGCCCTCGGGCAGGTAGTCATAGAGGCACGGCGGCGGCTCGCCGGGTTCGCGCCCTGAGAGGTAACGCGAGTAGTTCTCGATGCCCGCGCAGTAGCCGACCTCTTTCATCATCTCCATGTCGAACATCGTGCGCTGCTCGAGGCGTTGCGCCTCGACGAGCTTGTCCGCGGCGCGCAGTTCGGCGAGCCGGCCACGCAGCTCCTCGCGGATCAGGTCGATGGCGCCGATCAGTCGATCCTTCGGCGTGACGAAGTGCGTACCTGGATAGACCGTGCAGCGCGGGACCTTGCGCGAGACCGTGCCCGTGAGCGGATCGAACATCGACAGGGATTCGATCGTCTCGTCGAAGAGCTCCACGCGCAGCGCCTCACGATCCGATTCAGCCGGGAAGATGTCGATGACATCGCCGCGCACCCGGAAGGTGCCTTGCGAGAAATCCACCTCGTTGCGCGTGTATTGCATGTCGGCGAGACGCCGCAGGAGCTGCCGCTGATCGAGGATCTCGCCGCGCACGAGGTGCAGCACCATGGCGAGATAGGCCTGCGGGTCACCGAGGCCATAGATCGACGACACCGTCGCGACGATGATCGTGTCTTTACGCTCGAGCAGCGCCTTCGTGGCCGACAAACGCATCTGCTCGATGTGTTCGTTGATCGAGGCGTCCTTTTCGATGTAGGTGTCGCTCGAGGGGACGTAGGCCTCAGGCTGGTAATAGTCGTAGTACGAGACGAAGTACTCGACCGCGTTGTGCGGGAAGAACTCGCGGAGTTCCCCGTAGAGCTGGGCGGCCAGCGTCTTGTTGTGGGCGAGGACCAGTGTCGGACGCTGTACCGCCGAGATCACATTGGCGATGGTGAAGGTCTTGCCGCTACCCGTGACCCCGAGCAGCGTCTGGTGGGCAAGCCCTGTCCGCAGACCCTCTTCCAAGGCTTTGATGGCGGCCGGTTGGTCGCCGGCGGGCGCGTAGTCGGAGACGAGGCGGAAAGCGTCCATGTCAGCCGGGGACTATAGCCCCGAAAGCCCCCCTGCTGCTTGACGCGCCATCTCGGTTTCCCGACAATGCGCGGCCTTTCGGCAAGGTCTTCCGAACAGGCTTTCCTGTTCCCCGGTAGCTCAGTCGGTAGAGCGTCGGACTGTTAATCCGCAGGTCGTTGGTTCGAGTCCAACCCGGGGAGCCACCTTCACCCTTCGTAGGGCGACTTCCGTCGGTCGAGGTCGAAGAGCAGCTTGCTCACGAGATGGGTGTCGAAGTACGGCCGGATCGACACCAGCTTGCCGTCGATCGCCGTGAATCGCACCAGATAGTTGTTGGCGTAGATCTCGCCGCTGCGGGTCTTGCCTTGGGCGCGGTACTCGATCGCCGCCTCGTCGCCCTCGCCGATGAGGTTGTCCACATCGACGGTGTACCCCGAGTCGGGATCGAATCCGCCGATCAGCGCTGACATGAGGAATTCTACGGCCTCGCGCACCGGCACGACGCGCGGCTCGTGCAGCGTTTTCTGGAAGGTCCAGCGCGCGTCCGGAGCGCAGAGCGGGTAGCCCTCCTCCTCCAGTTTGCCGTTCCAGAACGACTGCAGGAACCGCAGACCCAGTGACTTGGCGTCGGCGCCCTCGACGGCGGACACGCTCAGGTCTCCTCGAGCACGTGCACCGTGAACTTACCGGCGCCGATGCGCAGCGGGATGGCGGTGCCCTGATAGCGCTCGGCGAACCAGAAGTCCTCGGCTGACGCCCGCGTCGGCCAGCGGGAGATCGCGAAGATCTGCTCCTTCCACTCGCCCGAGAGCGGCACGACCTCTCCGGCAGCGAGCGCGAAGGCCTCATAGTAGCTGCCCCGCTCTTTCATCATCGGCAGGATGATGTCGCGGTACTTGTCCATCTGCGCGGGGTTGGTACCCGTTCCCTGGATCACCATCAGCGCGTTGCGCAGGCCCTTCGGCGGACGCGGCACGCTGGCGATGGTGGGGATATCCATCATGGTCGGCAGGCCTTCTACGGGTAAGCCGTTGACCTGCAGTACCGTCGGGATGCTGTGGGCGGGCATGTTCGCCTTCAGGTGCGGCAACAGCGTCTGACGGACGAGCGGCGCGATCTTGGAAGGGTCCGACATGCTGGCGATCAGCATGCTGGCGCCCACGGTGCCCGGCTCGAAACAGGCCACCCGACCGGCGGGCGCCCAGGCATGCACCCGGGCGCCGCCTTCGCTGAGCAGCTTCGCCGCCGCCTCGAGCACACCGACCTGTCCCGGGTGCTCACCCGCAAGCTCCACCACGATGAACCCGGGGTTCTGCGGATCGGCCATGGCTTAGATGCTCCCTTCCAGATCGAGCAGCAGGCTCGATCGTTAAGACTCAGAAGCCGACGCGGACCGACACGCCATAGGTGCGCGGCGCGCCCATCACCGCCTGCGGCACGAGGCCCGGCGACGGCGCGATGCCCGACTCCAGCACCGTGCTGTAGTAGTCCTCGTCCGTCACGTTGTCGACGTACGCGCTCAAGCCCCACTTGTCGTCTGCCGAACGCCAGCCGGCGCGCAGGCCGAGCAGGCTGTAGGCCGGCTGTGAGACGGCCTCGCGGTTGAACTGCGTGAAGTACTGCTTGTCTTTGTAGGAGTAGTCGCCGCGCAACGAGATCTCGCCGCCCGCCATCGATCCCGTCCACTGCAGGCCGATGTTGCCCGACAGCGGCGGCGAACGGCGCAGGTCGCAACCCGCCAAAGAAACGCCCTGCGGCCCGAGCGACGGCGCGCGTTTCTCGCAGGCACCGGCGTAGGGGCCGAGCGCCGCCGGTGCCGCGCCGACCGCCGGATCCTCGGTGAGGAACTCGTCGAACTTCGCGTCGAGGTAGGCGATACCGGCGTTCAGCTCCACGCCGGCCCCGAGCACGGCACGCAATTCGGCCTCGAGCCCGCGGATGGTCGCCTTGCCGGCGTTGGTCAGGTTGTCGGAGGCGTTGACGATCTTGCCGACCTGCATGTCCTTGTAGTCGTACTGGAACACGCCGAAGTTGGCGGTGGCGCGACCGTCGGCGAAGCGGGTCTTGAGTCCCGCTTCGTAGGCCCACAGGTACTCTGGGTTGTATGGCGCCTGGCGACCGATCAGGTTGAAGCCGCCGCTCTTGAAGCCGCGGGTCGCCGACACATAACCCATCACGTCGTCGCTGAAATCGTGATCGATGCCGAACTTGGGCGTGGTGGCGCTCCAGCTGTCGTTGAGCACATCCGCCCAGGTCTGTCCCGCCGGGTAGCCGAGGAACTGCGGCGTGAACTCGAGGTTCGACAGCAGATAGAACATGTCGCCCTTCTTGTCGTCCTTGGTGTAGCGCACACCGGCGGTGAGGCGGGTGGCGTCCGACAACGAATAGGTACCCTGCGCGAACGCCGAGTAGGACTTGGTGTTCGACTTGCCGTCGATGAGGATGCCCTCGATGCTGCCGGCTGGGAAACCGACTGCGGCGGCGAGGCCGTTGAAGGCGAGACCGCTGAAGGTCTTACCCTTCTCATCGAGGTAGAAACCGCCGACGATCCAATTGAGCGGGCCGTCGCCGTTGCTCGAGAGCTGCAGTTCCTGCGTCAACTGCTTGGAGTCGTCGTCCTGGAAGTAGGTCACGAAGAAGACATCCGTGCCGTCACCGTCGTTGAGCCATGAGAAAACGGTCTTTCGGTACGCCGTCTGCGACATGAGCGACACGCTGCCGAGATCCCAGTTGAGCTTGAGATTGGCGGCGTCGGTATGGGCGCGGCCGATGCTCGGCACGGTGCGATCGGAGCCGATGATGTTCTGCTCGTAGCCCTGCGACACTTCGCGCAGGTCGGGCAGCCGCTTGTCTGTAGGAGCCGTCCAGTAGATGTTCGGGTCGCCCGCAGCATGCGTGAAGTACTTGAACGCCGTCGGGTTGCTGTCGTCGCGGGACACGTCTACCTGGAACAGGCCGCTGAAGGTGTCCGAGGGGCTGAACGCGATCTGGCCACGCACCCCCCATAGGTCCTGGTTGTCGAGCTCATCGTTATCGCGGGCTTTGGCGGTCGCGAACTTGTTCTCGGTGTAGCCGTCCCGCTGCGCCCAGAGCACCGACAGGCGACCTGCCACGCTATCGCTGAACGGCGCGTTCAGCGCACCCTCGACGCGCATCTTGCCGTAATTGCCGACGTCGAGCTTGGCGTAGCCGCCGAACTCGTCCTCGGGTTTACGCGAGATGAGGTTGATCACGCCGCCGGTCGCGTTACGGCCGTAGAGGGTACCCTGCGGCCCGCGTAGCACCTCGACTCGCTCGGTGTCGAAGAAGTCGAACACCGCAACCGAAGACCGGGCGAGATAGACACCGTCCTGGTGGATGGCGACGCCGGGGTCGCTGCCGACCGAGAAGTTCTCGGTGCCGACGCCGCGGATCACCACCTTGCCGATGACCTCCTTCTGGATCACGAGACCCGGCGTGAGGTTGGACAACCCGTCCGTGGACGCGATACCCGCGGCCTCCAGTTCATCACCGGAGAAGGCGGCGATCGAGAGCGGCGTGTCCTGCACGGTGCTGGAGCGCTTCTCGGCAGTGACGACCACCTCCTCGAGGACCTCCGTCTCAGCGGCCAGCGCTGGCCCGGAGGCGATGATCGAAGCGACGGTTGCGGCGACGAGCCGGGAAATCTTGCGGTGTTCCATGATCAGATCCCTCCAGATGCGGCGTTGGCCGCGTGCTACATCCCTCACGAGGAGTCTCTTGCTACCCCTCGCACCAAGTCAAGCAGTCCGCTGAACCTTTGGTTCATGGTTGTGGACAGCGAAAAAAAGATGGTGGCCGTCGCGCAACTCCCGCTTCAGCACCTTGCCGCCGATGTTGCGCGGAACGACGTCGATGAACGCTATCTCGCGCGGCGCTTTGTAGCGGGCGAGACGCTCGCGGCTGAAGGACGCGATGTCCTCCGCGAGCACCTGGCCGGCCTCGGCTGCCTCACGGAGCACCACAAAACCACGCACGCGCTCGCCCCAGTGCTCGTCGGGGACGCCGACCACACAGGCCTCACGCACCGCGGGGTGCTGCTCGAGCACGATCTCCACCTCGCGCGGATAGACGTTGAACCCGCCGGTGACGACCATGTCCTTCCTGCGGTCGACGATGTACAGGAAACCCTCGGCGTCGCGGCGCGCGAGGTCGCCGGCGCTGACCCAACCGCCGTCTCGGCTGCACTCGGCGGTCCATTCCGGTCGGTTCCAGTAGCCGTCGAAGAGATACGGCGAACGCGAGAAAAGTTCGCCCACCTCACCGTCCGGCACCTCGCTTCCGTCTGGCGCGAGCAGCCGGATCTCGTTGAGTGCGAAGGCGCGGCCGACCGACTGGCGCGTACGCAGCTGGTCCCGCGGCCTGATGTTGGTGACGATGCCGGCCTCGGTGGATCCATAGGTCTCATGGAGCAGGCCGTCACCGAAGTACTCGACGATACGTTCCTTCACCGCCTGCGGCAGTGCAGCGGCGTTGGAGATGATGGTACGCAACGAGCGTGCCGTACCCTTACGCTGGGCAAGCGTCTCGGACGGCAGCGCGAAGATAGCCTGAAAATGCGTCGGGACCATGAAGACACCGGTGAACGCGCCATCTGCGAGGCGCTCCAGGACCTGCGCGGGGTCGAAGCGCACAGCAATCTCGACGAAGCCGCCGAAATAGAGCGTGCACATGGCGAACGCAAAGCCGGCCCCGTGGGACATCGGCGCGAGCGCAAGGAAGCGGTCGTCTGGGCCGTAGCAGCCATACTCCATGGCCATTCCGTGGAAGGTCAACGCCCGGGACCGGTGCGAGATGACGATGCCCTTCGGCTGGCCGGTGGTGCCCGAGCTGTAAACGAGAGTGAACGGATGCGTCTCGTCGAAACGGGGCAGTTCGGCTTCCGCGGCCGGCGCGTGCCCTTCGATCCAGCGTTCGTAGGCGGGACCGAGCACGATCAGCCTGCCCATGCGATCGCCGAGACCGAGCGCGATCGCCTCACGCGCCACCGTTTCCAAAGAAGGGTGCACCACCATGACCGAGGGCGTGCAATCTCGGCATGCCGCCGCGATCTCTGTCGCGGGGCTGCGCGGATTCAGCGTGACGACGATGCCGCCCGCGTCGCTGAAACCGCAGAGCACCTCGGGGTACTCCGCACAGTTGGGCGCGAGCATCGCCACACGATCCCCGAGCTTGATGCCGATCTCACGCAACGCCGCTCCGGCAAGGCGCTGCACGCGCTGGTGCAATTCGCCGTAGGTGAACTCCCTGCCCTCGCAGCGCAGCGCAGGCCGTCCAGGCTCCCGCAGACCCACCGCATGCAAGCCATCAGAGATCCGCATCGGACGGAACAGGCCGCTCACTTGACCTTGCTCCGCACGATCATCGCGCGCGCTTCCTTCGCGAGCAGCGCTTTGTAGCCGGGCAGCTTGAAGACCCGAAGGGCGTTGTCGCGCAGCAATGAGCTCTCGGATTCAGGTCGTAGGCCGAGCTCCTTCACCTCGCGCATGGCGCGCTCGGGGTCGATGACGGGCCAGTCGGTACCGAACAGCACCTTCTGTCGACCGTAGGTGTTCATGTATTGCACATAGGACGCCGGCCAGTGCTTCGGTGCGTAGGCATCGCCCGCCGTGAATACATTCTCGTGCTTCCAGCACATCGAGATCATCTCGTCGGTCCAAGGTACGCCGATGTGGATGCCGATGAGCGTGAGCTCTGGGAAATCGATAGCGACCTGGTCGAGTGTGATCGGACGGCCGACGCTCGGCAGCCGGCGCTCGCGCGAGTACACGAGGTTGTGGCCGACCTGCATCATGATGGGCACGCCGAGTTCCGCGCACTTGGCGTAGTACGGGTAGTACTTGGCATGATCGGGCGCGAGGCCGAACCAGTGCGGATACAGATGCGCCCCGACGAAGCCGAGGTCGCGGACCGCGTGCGTGAGGTCGGCGAGCCCCTTCATGCCGCGGAAAGGATCGACACCGGCGAGACCGGAGAAGCGGTCAGGCCAACGATTGCAGACCTTGGCGATGCGGTCCATCGGCAGTTCGAAGGAGCCACGCACATTCATGTCGCCCGCGCGGACCGCGATCAACAGCGACCGCTCGATGCCCGCGCGGTCCATCTTGCGAAGGTAATGGCTGACGGGCATGCCGCCCCAGTACCGCCGGTCGAGGCGCACCTGCGCTTTGAAGGTGTCGTCGAGCCCGGTCTGCCCCAGGCGCACTGCGGTGCGATCGAAAAGATTGCAGACGATATCAATGGCGCCGCTCATAGTATTTGACCCTACTCCATCGTTCACAGGTTTGCATTTACAGTTCACGTTTGTGAACCTATATTAACTCTTGACCCCACCGTAATGAGGAGATCGCCATGGCCTCGATGCCCCAGCAAGAGGACGACCGCAGCGCGATCGCTGGCGGCGCCGTCAAGTCGGCGGGCCGCGTGCTAGAGGTGCTCGAGCTGCTCGGCAATGTGCGCAAGCCGCTTTCGGCCTCCGAGATCGGCCGTCTTCTCGACTACCCGAAATCGAGCACCAACGTGCTGCTCAAGTACCTGACCAACCTCGGCTACCTGTCCTTCGACCCGGACACCATGCATTATTTCCCGTCGCTACGCGTCACCTCACTCGGCGCGTGGATCCCGGCGGCGCTGTACGGTATGGGCGATGCCGCCTCGATGCTGCAAGAGGTGCACGACGTCACCGGCGAGACGGTCACGCTCTCGATGCGCGCCGGACAGGCGATGCGATTCATCCGCGTACTGCCAGGCAGTTTTTTCATCGCGCTCAAGATGGATGAGGGTACCGTCGCGCCGCTATTCGGAACCAGCGTCGGCGCGGCCTTCCTCGCGACACGCCCACCGGCCGAAGTCGAACGTTTGGCGGAATCCGCGCGCGGCATGGCGCGCACGCGGGTCGTCCGCCAAGCGATCGACCGCACGCTCGAGAGCCTATCGCAGGTGCGCAGTACCGGCTATTCCGTGACCTTCGCGAGCCTCTTCCCCGACACGGGCGCCATCTCGATGGCCCTGCCCCCGGCCAGCGATGGCAATGTCCTCGTCCTCGGAGTGGGCGGGTTGAGCGACCGGATCCGCCGCAACGAGCGCACCATCGCCCGCGCGATCCGCTCGGCCATCACCACTCACCTGGTCGCACCGGCACGCGGATGAAGCACCTCAGCCGGGCCACCACGCATACCACCGTCCACATACGTGAAACGCCGATTTTTGTCCTTGCACAGACTTTAAACTCAAATCACTGACCGGCTGCGGCCGGCGCTGAATAAACGATCCGGAGTAAGCACCATGACCACGGCCACCGCCCTCACCAACGCAGCCATGCTCGCTCTCTACCGCACCATGGTGCGCATCAACGAGAGTGACAAGGCGGTCACCCGCGGACTCAGCGCGGGCGAGATCATGTTCCAGTACTACCCGGTCGGCGGCCAGGAGGCGATCTCCGCCGGCATCAGTGCTGCGCTGCGTCCCGACGATTTCGTGGCCACCACCTACCGCGGCATCCACGACATCGTAGCGAAGGGCACGCCGCTCGACGCCATCTTCGCTGAGCTCTACGGCAAGATGTCGGGCACCTGCAAAGGCAAGGGCGGGCCGATGCATCTGTCGGACCCTACCTCGGGCCTCATGCTCACCACGGGCATCGTGGGAGCGGGGCTGCCCATCGCCAACGGTCTCGCACTCGCTGAACAGTTGCGCGGCACCGACCGCGTCTGCATCTGCAACTTCGGAGACGGCGCGACCAGCATCGGCGCGTTCCACGAGGCGCTGAACCTCGCGGCCGTGTGGAAGCTACCGGTCATCTTCGTCTGCCAGAACAATCAGTACGCTGAGTACACCGCACTCGACGAATACACCCTCACCAAGGATTTCTCGAAGCGCGCCGCAGCCTATGAGATGGCCGGCGTGCGCGTCGACGGCACCGACCCGGTCGCCGTGCATGAGGTCGCCAAGTCCGCCGTCGCCCGCGCGCGTTCGGGCCAGGGTCCGACGCTCATCGAAGCCGTCTGCCATCGACTGCAGGGCCACTCGTTCGGCAGCGATGAGGGACACATGGATGCCGCCGCGCTCGCCACCGCCAAGGCGGTCGCCCCGGTAGCCCGCTTCCGCCAGCGACTGATCGATGACGGCATCGCGACCGATTCGTCGCTCAAGGAGATCGAAACCGCGACCCGTCATGAGGTCGATGCGGCGAGCGAGTACGCGCGTAAGGCACCGGCACCCGCCGACAGCGAGCTCTACACCGACGTGTTCGCCGACCAGACGCTGATCCCCGACCATGTGATCGCGACCGCACAGCCCAAAGCGGCGGTCCAGTACCAGCCCAAGTCGGACCGCATGATGACCTTCGGTCAGGCGGTCAACGAGGCGCTGGCCATCGCGCTCGAGTCCGACAAGGATGTGTTCCTGCTCGGCGAAGACATCGCAGATCCGGCGGGCGGCGTGGTGAAGACCACCTACGGGCTCTCCACGACGTTCGGCCGCGACCGTGTGCGTCCGACGCCGATCGCCGAGCAGGCGATCGTGGGCGCGGCCATCGGTGCGGCGATGGCCGGCATGAAGCCGGTCGCAGAGATCATGATCAACGACTTCCTGATGGTCTGCATGGACCAGGTGGGCAACCACGCCGCCAAGCTGCGCTACATGTCGGGCGGCAAGACCAGCGTACCGCTCGTCATCCGCACGCTCACAGCAGGCTTCGTCGGCAGCTTCGGCGCGCAGCACTCGCAATCGCTCGAGGCCTGGCTTGCGCACATGCCGGGCATCAAGGTCGTCTATCCCAGCACGCCGGCGGAGGCGAAGGGTCTGCTGCTGTCGGCGATCCATGACCCGGATCCGGTGGTGTTCTTCGAGTCGATGCGCGCCTACTTCGCGCCGGGCCCCGTGCCCGAGGGCGACTACCGGATCCCGCTCGGCCAAGCCGACATCAAACGCCATGGCAAGGACGTGACCATCATCACCTACGGCTGGACGGTGGGCGAGGCGCTGGCTGCCGCCGAGACGCTGTCCAAGGAAGGCGTCGACGCGGAGGTGCTCGACCTGCGCACCGTGGTCCCGCTCGACGTGTCGGCCATCCTCGAGAGCGTCGGCCGTACCAAGCGAGCCATCGTCCTGCATGCGGCCACCGAGTTCGGCGGTTTCGGCGGCGAGATCGCCAGCATCATCCACACGCGCCTGCACGGGCAGCTTGCGGCGCCGGTGGCGCGCGTGGGCGCGCGTTATACGCCGGTGCCATTCACTGCGGGGCTCGAGAACCTGCACTTCCCGCAGGCGGGCCGTGTGGTCGACGCCGCGCGCGCGATGCTGAAGCGCTGAGCCCGAGACGCAGATGCCGACCACCCTGCGTATCCCGAAGGCAGCTGTGTCCATGCGCGAGGGCACCCTCGTAGCATGGCTGGTCGCGGACGGCGCCACCGTCGCCGAAGGTGAACCGCTCTACACGCTCGAACTCGAGAAGTCGACCATGGACGTCGAATCGCCTGCAGCGGGCGTGCTCCGGCAGACGGGTGTGGCCAGCACCACCTACAAGGTCGGCGAGGTCATCGGCGAGATCGGCGAAGCGGTCGCAGCGGCGACCGTCACCGAAATGCGCGCCAGTCTGCAGCGCCTGGTGCAGGTCGTCCCGTCGCTCGGGTCGGCGATGCACTCCTGGGCGCGTGCGACCGGCGCAGGGCCCTTCTTCACCTTTCCCGCCCTCGCCTTCAAGGATTACCAGCATCGCGGCAGCGACGCAGCACCGTCGATATCGGTCGCGACGGGCTACGCGGGCGAGGTGCTGCTGGAACTCGTCGAACTGCACGACGACACGGCGAGCCCCTGGCGCGAAGCGGGCGTCGGGACGCTGCTGCCATCTTTGATGGTGGAGAACCTGGATGCGGCTCTGGCCGCAGAGGCCGCCGCGGGCCACGAGTACGTGACGCGCGGCACCTACTCCTTCGGCGCACGCTTCGCGTTCGTGGATGCCCGGGCCTCGATCGGCACGCTGCTGCACATCGTGGAGAAGCAGTTCGTGCTCACGCAGCTCACGGGCGTGATGCGAGATGCCTCCGCGAACTGGGACCGGAGCTCGCTGACGGCGACGCTCAAGTAGGACCGCGGCGCTCCGCGGGCATGACGCTCAGTCGTGCCAGTGGAACGCTTCGGTGAAGAACGCCGGCGGCTTGTCGGCCGCGATGTCGAGCATCGTACCGAGGTCCGACTGCATGGCAGCGATGGCCTCAGGCTCGCCGAAGCTCGGCAGGATCCGCGACGGATCCTTGATCTCGTAGAACGAGATGACGTTCGAACCGCTCACCAGCACTTCCTTGACGCTGATGTCGAAGCGACCCCAAAGATCGTTGAACTGTGCCTTGGCGCGGTTGCGCACCCAATCGAGATAGTTGGCTTCCTGACCCGGCTTAAGGTTGAGCGCGATCGCTGCATGCTGCAGGGGACCTGCTACCGGCTTGGTCCAGCGCAGTTCCTCCGTGTAGAAGATCGGCGCGAACGAGGGATCGAGCAGCGCACCCAATCGCCCGGTCAGCATCGCGACCGCTTCCGGTGTCTGGAAGGCTTCCCCCACTGCCGCCGGCGAATCGGCGCCGTAATGGGCGATGATGTACGACCCGTTCATCAGCACAGTCTTGGAATGGATGCCGACGCGACCGAAGACCTTGGCAAGCACCGGCGCGTCATCGGCCAACCAGTCGAGGTAGGCCTGCTCGTTGCCGTCCTGGACCTTCATCTGCACGCCGATATGGTGTGTACTCATTGGTCTTCCCCCAGATGAACCTTGCGGGACGAATCCGCGACAGACTTATCTTGGGCAGACAATGGTGCCGCAATCAATGCGGACGGTTCAGCCGGCTGGACGGCCGGTGCCGCCCGCCGACCCCGACCTCAGAAGTTCGGCTTGTCTGGCGAGGCGTTGAAGCGGGACACCGCCTCCTCGATGATGGTGCGCGCCGCCGCCGCATCGCCCCAGCCGCTGATCTTGACCCATTTGCCGGGCTCGAGATCTTTGTAGTGCTGGAAGAAGTGGCCGATGCGCTCCAGCCAGTGCTTGGACACCTGACCGATGTCGTGGACATGGCTGTAGCCGTTGAAGACCTTGTCGACGGGCACGGCGAGCAGTTTCTCGTCGGAGCCGGCCTCGTCCTGCATCATCATCACGCCCACCGGACGGCAGCGGATGACCGACCCGGGCACGAGCGGCAGCGGCAGGATGACGAGCACATCGGCCGGATCGCCGTCGCCGCACAGCGTGTGCGGGATGTAGCCGTAGTTGCAGGGGTAGCGCATCGGCGTCGAGAGGATGCGGTCGACGAAGATCGCGCCGGTCGCCTTGTCCACCTCGTACTTGACGGGTTCGGCGTCCTTCGGGATCTCGATGATGACGTTGACGTCGTTCGGGACGTCCTTGCCGGTGGGCACGAGGTCGAGGGCCATGCGCAACTCCTTCTGCGGACGATAGGCGGGGCCACCCCCGCCGGCGGGATTATGGCAGCGGTGGCCGCGCTTCGCCGGGGAACAGCACCACCACCTTGTGGGCGGGATCGCGCTTCCAGTCGGTTTCCTTCAACAACCAGATGGTGATGAACTCGGCGATCGTCTTCCGCGCGGCCTCCTCGGCGAGCCCGCGGTAAGCGTCTCCGGAGGCGCGCGCCGCCAGTGTCGGGGTCATCGATCGCTGCAGCGCCTCGAGGTTCTCTTCCTTGTTGAAGCGCGCCCAGCCTGCCCGGGTGTATTTCTCCATGAGCGTGGTGTCGAAGGCCACGGGCAGCGAGGGCTTGATGGCGGGGGCTCGGGCGATGGCGGTGAGGCCACGGACCTCGATCGGCCACTCGCGGGCCATCTCGATATGGAACCGGTAGGTCACGGGGACCTGGATCTGCGACACCGTGGTGCCAAGATCGATGCCCCAGAAGTCGCGCGAGTCCTCGCGGGTGAAGCGTTCAAGCGCACGCACGGTCGCGACCTCGAGCAGACCGCCCCGGGTGCGCATGACGATAGGTTTCTCGGGCGCGACGATGCTGCTGCGGACCTCGCGCTTGTCGCCATCGAGGCGCTGCGCAAGCCAGCCGAGGCCGAGCGCGATCGCCGCCGCCGCGATCACGATTCCGATCATCCCGCCACGCAACCCGCCTGCCATCAGACCGACCGCGAGATCAGTTCTTTCATGATCTCGTTGGTGCCGCCGTAGATACGCTGTACGCGCGAGTCGGCGAACATGCGGCAGACGAGGTACTCGTTCATGTAGCCGTAGCCGCCGTGCAACTGCACGCATTCGTCGATGACCTGCTGCTGCATGTCGGTGACCCAATACTTCGCCATCGAAGCCGTCTCGTTGTCGAGCTTGCCCTGCATCAGCTTCACGATGCAATCATCGACGAACACCCGCGCGACGCGCGTGATGGTCGCGCACTCGGCGAGCTTGAAACGGATGTGCTGCATCTGGCCGATGACCTGACCGAAGGCCTTCCGCTCCTTCACATACTTCGAGGTTTCGGCGACCGCACCTTCCATCGCGCCGACGCCGCAGAGTGCGATGACGAGGCGCTCGTAGGGCAGATCGCCCATCAACTGATACATCCCGAGGCCTTCCTCAGCCCCGAGGCGGCAGTCCGCGGGCACGCGCACATCCTCGAAGAAGAGTTCGGCGGTGTCCTGCGCCGGCATGCCCATCTTGTCGAGCACACGGCCGACGCGGTAACCGGGCAGGTTCTCCGTCTCGACCATGATCAGCGACAGGCCGCGCTTGCGGTCTTCGGTGTTGGTGCGCGTGACCAGCATCAGCAGCGAGGCCTGCCCGCCGTTGGTGATGAATATCTTTGAACCATTGATGCGGTAGTGATCGCCCTCGAGCACGGCGCGGGTGCGGATGCCTTGCAGGTCGGACCCGGCGCCCGGCTCGGTCATGGCGATCGCGCCGATCAGTTCGCCGCGCGCCATGCGCGGCAGCCAACGCTGCTTCTGCGCCTCGGTGCCGTAGTTGGCGACATAGTGGGCGCACATGCTGTGGACGCCCTGCCCGAAGCCCGAGAGGCCCCGGCGGGACAGCTCTTCATAGAACACGACCTCGTGGCGGAAATCGCCGCCGCCGCAGCCGTACTCCGCCGGAAGATCGAGACAGAGAAGCCCGGTCTCGCCTGCCTTGTGCCAGATCTCCTTGCCGACCCCGTGCTGCGCCCGCCACTTCGGGTCGTTCGGCACCATCTCGGCCTCGACGAAACGGGAGACGGTCTCGCGGAAGACCGAAAGATCATCATCCATCCAAGGGGACACATACGGCAGCATCGGTCAGACTCCTGCACACATTGGATCGTAGAAAACGTCGATAAACGATACCATTGTGGCCTTATGTCCGCATCCGTAGTATTCCTGCAACATTCCAGAGCGCTGCTCGTCCCCGTGGCCCTCCTCATCGGCCTCCTCAGCGCAGCGCTGGGTGGGTCGACCCGAGCCCAGGCGACGGAAGCCGGGCGCCCCAAGACCTGCCTTGTTCTGAGCGGCGGCGGCGCCCGCGGCGCGGCACATGTCGGCGTGCTGAAAGTCCTCGAGGAACTGCGCGTCCCGATCGACTGCGTGGTCGGCACCAGCATGGGATCGATCGTCGGTGCATCGTATGTCTCCGGGACGACGACAGCCGAGATGGAAGACGCCCTGCGCACCGCCAACTGGGACATCGTCCTCGGCGACGAACCGGCGCGCGCACGGCGATCCTGGCGCAGCAAAGAGCTCGAGCGTGAGCGCGCCATCGGCGCAGAGATCGGAGTCGGCACGCGCGGCGCGCTGCTGCCGGGCGGGGCTGTCATCGGTCAGCAGCTCGAGGGCTTTCTGCAGCTGCTGCTCGGGCCGCCGGTGACCCGCGCCAGCTTCGATGAACTCCCCATCCCGTTCCGCGCCATCGCGACGGACATCACCACGGGCAAGATGGTCGTGCTCGACAAGGGCAGTCTCAATGCCGCCGTGCGCGCCAGCATGTCGGTCCCGGGCGCCTTCGCGCCGCAGGAGATCGAGGGTCGCTTGCTGGTCGATGGCGGGCTGGTCCGCAACCTCGGCATCGACATCGCAAGGAACATGGGCGCCCGCAGGATCATCGCCGTGAACCTCGGCACCACGCTGATGCCGCGCGAGCAGGTGGAGTCGTTGGTGGGCGTGACCTCGCAGATGATCAACATCCTCACCGACCAGAATGTGAACACCTCGCTCGCCGAGCTCCGACCCGAAGATGTGCTGGTGACACCCGAACTCGGCGACTACAGCGCCGCCAATTTCAAGGAAGCATGGACCACCGTCGAGATCGGCGAGCGCGCGGCGCGCCAAGTCGCAGACCGTCTGGCACGGTTCGCAGCGCCCGAGGCCGAATGGCAGGCCTGGCGTGCCGCCCATCTGCCGACCCGCAGCGTGGTCGCACCGGAGTCGGTGGCCGTACGGCTCGATACCTCCGGCTTGAAACATGTCGACCCTGCAAGCGTCGAGGCGGTGTTCGCCGCGGTCCGCGATACGGCACCCCCGGCCGAGCTCATCGACCGCGCGGTCGAAGCGCTGTATGCCACCGACGATTTCCAGCAGGTGACCCTGCGCACCGAGTCGCGGGCGGGAAAAGACAGCGTGATCATCGAACCCAAGGAGAAATCCTGGGGCCCGAATTACCTGCGTTTCGGCACGACGCTCAGCACCGATCTCGAGGGCGAGAGCGGCTTCAACCTCTACGGCGACCTGCGCGTCACCTGGCTCAACCGCAAAGGCCTTGAGTGGCGTTCGTCGGTCGCAGTCGGCGATGTGATGGGCGTACGCAGCGAGCTGCTGCAGCCGGTCGACCTGCAGCGTCAGTGGCTCGGCAGCGTCTATGTCGATGCCCGTCGCCGGGTAGATACCCTGTACCTCGATGACGAAGCGGTCGCCACCTACCGCAACTCGGTGCTGCGGACCGGCGTCGGCGTGCGCAGCCGATTCTTCACGGACTCCGAGGTGCTCTTCGCGGTGCAGCGGTCGTGGTACGACCTGCGCCGCCAAAGCGGCATCGACTACGGTACCAACACGCAGACCGGTACCGCGGCGCTGCTGCGCTACACCGTCGATCGCCTCGATGACTGGGACTTCCCGCGCTCCGGGCGCTTCCTGAGCGCGTCCTACGAGCAATCCTTCGATGTCTTCGGCGACGATGTCCCCTATCGCAAGGGCAGCGTGGAATTGCAGCAAGCCTTCGGACGAGACCGGCACAGCCTCGCCCTCTCGGCGCGGCATGGCAACGCCTTCGGCAGCACCCTACCGCTCGTCGAGGCCTTCACTCTCGGGGGCTTCCAGAATCTCTCCGGTTTCGGCGATCGCCAGTTCCAGTCCAATCGCGCGAGCTTCGGCCGTGCCGTCTACGCGTACCAGATCGGCGCAAGCGGCGCGGTGGTCAAAGGCTTTTATGCCGGCGGTTCGCTGGAGGTCGGTGAGGTGTCCGAACGGCTCAATGTCGCCTCGCCGACGGTCAATGTCCTTGAGATCGGCCGGAAACGCGAATGGGTGATGGCGGGGTCCGCCTTCCTCTCGACCGACACTGCGCTCGGCCCGCTTTACCTCGCTGTGGGGATCGGCGAAGGCGGAGAGCGCGCCTACTACCTATTCCTTGGTCGACCCTGATCTGGTCGACCCTGATCTGGTCGACCCACGCCGGCCAGCGGCGGCGCGACCCGAGACGACGCTGCGCAAGTGGGCGCGGAACGGCGTCCCGAGTTCCGGATGCGCGAGCGCATAGGCGACCGTCGCCTGCAGATAGCCTAACTTGCTGCCGCAGTCATAGCGCCGACCCTCGAACCGATGGGCGTACACCGCCTCATCGCCCAACAAGCGCGAGATGCCGTCGGTGAGTTGGATCTCGCCACCGGCGCCGCGGCCGATGCGCGCCAGATGGTCGAACACCCGCGGCATCAAGAGATAACGCCCGACGACCGCCAGCGTCGAGGGCGCCTGCGCGGGTTTCGGCTTCTCGACGATCGCGGTGATGCGCTGCGTCACGCCCCGGCCCTGGGTCGCCACGATGCCGTATCGGTCGGTCTCCGCGCGCGGCACCGTCTGGCAACCGATCACGCTGCCGCCACGCGCGGCGTGCACCGCCGCCATCTGCGCGAGCACCGGCGTCTGTGCATCGATGAGATCGTCGGCGAGATGAACGAAGAACGGCTGATCGCCCACCGCCGGTCGTGCGCAAAGCACGGCATGACCGAGCCCGAGCGGCGCCGGCTGGCGGATGTAGATGCAGGTCGCGTAGCTCGGCAGCACGCTGCGCAGCTGACGCAGCAGCTCGGACTTGCCCTGACGGCGCAGCAGCCCCTCCAGTTCCTGGTCGGAGTCGAAGTGGTCCTCGATCGCCCGCTTGGAGGCACCGGTGATGAACACCAATCGCCGGGCACCGGCGGCCAACGCCTCCTCCACCGCGTACTGGATCAGTGGCTTGTCGACCACCGGCAGCATCTCCTTCGGGCTCGCCTTGGTGGCGGGCAAGAATCGCGTACCGCGGCCCGCCACCGGGAACACGGCCGTCTCGATCAGCGCACGGTTTCTCATCCGCCCATTGTATCGCGCCTTCTACCGCAAGTTCGGCCGGCGCTCAGGGACCGATGAGGATCTCCGGTGGCAGGTCATCCGGGGCCGAGACGGGTCGTGGCAGCGGGCGTGCGACGGGACCTGCGCGGGTGACCGCTCGTCCCGCAGGCGGGGCTTTACCGCTGTGGACGCCCCCCGCCGAACGCTCGGTCACACCGGCCGGTACCACGACGCGCAACCGTGCACGGTTGCGTTCGATGGTTTTAGGACCGATACCGCGGATCAGCGCGAGTTCGTCCACAGATCGGAACGGACCGTGGCGCTGACGATGCTCGATGATGGCTCGGGCGCGAGCCTCGCCGATGCCGGAGAGTTCCCGCGACAACGTCGCCACATCAGCGGTGTTCAGGTCGACGCCTTGGGCTGGGCTCGGCGGCGCGGAGAACACCAAGCCGAACGCGAGCAGGAGCGTGACAAGCAAGGCCCGAGATGCGGCGGGAACGGGAAGCAGCATGGGTCGATCCTCCGTGGGAGAGATCGACAGGCTAAGGGATGAGACACCTGATACCCGAGCGCCCAATCGGGTGCGAACCACCAGAAATGGGTGATTTCGTTACGGCGTACCGCCGGGATCAGTCGCGGATCGGCCGGTCTATGCCTTCATTGACGCGCTCGCGCAGGTCTTTGCCCGCTTTGAAGTGCGGCACATGCTTGCCCGACAAAGCGACCGTCTCGCCGGTCTTGGGGTTTCGCCCCTGCCGCGGCGGCCGAAAATGCAAAGAAAAACTGCCGAAACCCCGGATCTCGATGCGCTCGCCGGCGGCCAAGGCATCGCTCATGATCTCAAGCATCTGCTTGAGCGCGAGTTCGACATCCTTCGCCGGCAAGTGCTTCTGCTTGGCGGTGATCAGTTCGATGAGTTCGGATTTCGTCATGCCATGCCCCGCGCGCTAAGGCCTGAACCGCCCACAGAACGCCGCACCCCCTCCAACGGAAGGGGTGCGGCCCCGGTCAACCCTTGTCTGCGTCCGTGCGGATCTGCGCCTTCAGCAACTCGCCGAGGCTGGTGCCTGAGACGGCAGGACCCTGATCCGAGCGGTAGCTCTGCATGGCCTCGGCTTCCTCGTGGGCTTCCTTGGCCTTGATCGAGAGCGAGATGGAGCGCGTCTTGCGGTCGACGCCCATGAACTTCGCCTCGACCTCATCACCCACGCCCAAGAACTGGCGGGCATCCTCGACGCGGTCACGACCGATGTCCGAGGAGCGCAGCTGCCCCTCGATGCCGTTGCCGAGGTCGATGATCGCGCCACGCGCGTCGACTTCCTTGACCACCCCGCGCACGATGCTGCCCTTCGGGTTGTCGGAGATGTAGCCGGCGAACGGGTCCTTCGCGAGCTGCTTGATGCCGAGGCTGATGCGCTCGCGCTCCGGGTCGATGGCGAGGACCATGGCCTCGATGGTCTGGCCCTTCTGGAAGCTGCGCACGGCCTCCTCGCCCGGGATGTCCCAGGAGATGTCGGAGAGGTGCACGAGACCGTCGATGTTGCCCGGCAGCCCGATGAAGATGCCGAAGTCGGTGATGGACTTGATCTGGCCGGAGACGTTGTCGCCGCGGTTGTTGTTCTCGGAGAAATCACGCCACGGATTGGAGGCGCATTGCTTGAGACCCAGGCTGATACGACGCCGCTCTTCGTCGCAGTCGAGCACCATGACCTCGACCTCCTGCCCGGTCTGCACGACCTTGGCAGGGTTGACGTTCTTGTTGGTCCAATCCATCTCGGAGACGTGCACCAGACCCTCGACGCCGTCCTCGATCTCGACGAACGCGCCGTAGTCGGCGATGTTGGTGACCTTGCCGAACACGCGGGTGTTGGGCGGGTAACGACGGCCGATGCTCTCCCAGGGATCGGCGCCCAACTGCTTCAGCCCGAGGCTGACGCGCGAACGCTCGCGATCGAACTTGAGGATGCGCACCTCGACCTCATCGCCCACCTTGACCACTTCCGAGGGATGCTTGACGCGTTTCCAAGCCATGTCGGTGATGTGCAGCAGGCCGTCGATGCCGCCGAGGTCCACGAACGCACCGTAGTCGGTGAGGTTCTTGACGTTGCCGCGGACCACCGCGCCTTCCTGCAGGTTGTCCATGAGCGCGCTGCGCTCGGCGGAGAACTCTTGTTCGACGACCGCACGACGCGAGACCACGACGTTGTTGCGCTTCTGGTCGAGCTTGATGACCTTGAACTCGAGCGGCTTGTTCTCGAGGTAGGCGGTGTCACGGACCGGACGCACATCGACGAGCGAACCGGGCAGGAACGCGCGGACATGCTCGATCTCGACGGTGAACCCGCCCTTGACGCGACCGGTGATGATGCCGGTGACGATCTCGGAATTGTTGAAGGCTTCTTCGAGGCGCGTCCAGGTGCGCGCACGCTTGGCTTTTTCACGCGACAAGCGGGTCTCGCCGGTGCCGTCCTCGACGGATTCGAGCGCGACCTCCACGGTGTCGCCAGCCTTGACTTCGATCTCACCACGCTCGTTCTTGAACTGCTCCACCGGGATCACGGCCTCGGACTTCAGTCCGACGTTGATGATCACCATGTCGGCGCCGACCTCCACCACGAAGCCGGCGAGGATCTGCCCCGGACGGATGCGTTGATTGGCGAGGCTCTGTTCGAACAGTTCAGCAAAGGTTTCGGTCATTTCGTCTCTCGTGCGACGCCCGAAAGCGCCGCGGGGTAATGCCCACTCGCCACCTGCCGTGGACCGCGGGAAGGGTTGATCAAAAGACCCCGCATCCTTGCGGGACCACCATCAAAATCCGATCGACTTCGCAGAGGGTCAGCGCCACAGGGCGCGCGCACGTCCGAGTTCGATCACCCGTTCGACGATCGCCTCCACGGCAACACCGGTGGAATCGATCACGAACGCGTCGGACGCAGGCCTGAGCGGTGCAACGCTGCGGGTCGAATCCCGCAGATCCCGCTCGGCGATCTCCCGCGAAAGGGCGGCAAGACTAACAGCGGAATCCTTGTCTTTCAACTGGTTATAGCGACGAAGGGCCCGTTCGTCCGGGGTCGCCGTCAGGAAGATCTTCAGCGGGGCTTCGGGGAAGACCACCGTGCCCATGTCGCGGCCATCGGCGACCAGCCCGGGCGGCTCGGCAAAGCTCCGCTGGCGCGCCAGCAAGGCGGCCCGTACCTCAGACCAGGCGGCGACCCGGGAAGCCCCCTGCCCGGTCTGCTCCGCCCGGACGAGGCTCGTGACCTCCTGTCCATCCAGCATGATCCGTTCGTCGCCCTGCGCGGTCACCGCGAACACCACCGCCATCCGGGCCGCCACCGCAGCATGGCCCGGCCGATCATCCGGGCCGAGACCCGCCCGAGAGCCGGCGACCGCCGTCAGCCGGTAGAGCGCTCCACTGTCCAAAAGGTGCCAGCCGAGGCGCGTCGAGAGCCTCCGGCAGACGGTGCCCTTGCCGGACCCTGAGGGCCCGTCCACCGCCAATACCGCAACCGGACCCTCCACCATTCCGCTGTCCTCAACCCGCCCGCAAGCCGAGTCCGGCTGAACGGGCGAGATCGGCGAACCCGGGGAAGGAGGTGGCGACATTGGCGACATCGTCGATGAGAATCTCGCCGGCCGCCTGCAGCGAGGCGACCGCGAAGGCCATCGCGATGCGGTGATCGCCGTGGCTGTCGATCCGACCGCCGCGGAACACTTCGCCGGTCGTCGGGCGCCCCGCGAGGCGCATGCCATCGTCCCGTAACTCGTGCTCGACGCCGAGCGCGGCGAGCCCAGCGGCCATCACCGCAAGGCGATCGCTCTCTTTGACCCGCAACTCCTCGGCGCCGCGCAGCGACGAGGCGCCTTCGGCGCAGGCCGCCGCGATGAAGAACACCGGGAACTCATCGATCGCGAGCGGGACGAGTTCCAAGGGCACTTCGATGCCGCGCAACCGTGCCGGACGCACGGTCAGCGTTGCGATCGGCTCCGGCCCCTCGCCCCCCTGTTCTTCCACGGTGATGTCGGCTCCCATCGCGCGCAAGATATCGAGCAGACCGGTACGGGTGGGATTGAGCCCCACGTTCTCGAGCACGAGGCTCCCCTCGCGGGCGATGCTGCCGGCCACCATGAAGAACGCCGCCGAAGAGAAATCGCCGGGCACCGCGATACGAGCGCCCTGCAAAGCCTGACCACCCCGCAGCGTCGCGGTCGCGCCGGCACGCCGTAGCTCGACGCCGAAACCGCTCAACATGCGCTCGGTGTGGTCGCGGGTCACCGCAGGCTCCGTCACCCGCGTCTCGCCCTGTGCATAGAGCCCGGCGAGCAGCACCGCCGATTTCACCTGTGCGCTCGCCACCGGCAACGGGTAGTCGATGCCGTGCAAGCCGACACCCCCGCGCAGGCGTACCGGAGGACGCCCGTCCAGCGTGTCGAGGTGGGCGCCCATCAATCGCAGCGGCGCCGCGGCACGCTCCATCGGTCGACGCATCAACGATCGATCCCCGATCAGCGTCGAATCGAAGGCTTGCCCCGCGAGCAGACCCATGAACAGCCGCATCGCCGTCCCGGCGTTGCCCATGTCGAGCGGTTGCGAGGCCGCGCGCAGGCCATGCAAGCCCACGCCCTGCACCACCACTTCGCGCGGCGCGGGGCGCGCGATCTGCACGCCCAGCGCACGCAGTGCGCCGAGCGTCGCAAGGCAGTCCTCGCTGTCGAGGAATCCGCTGATGCAGGTCTCCCCTTGCGCGATGCCGCCGAGCATCAAGGCGCGGTGCGACACGGACTTGTCGCCGGGGACCCGCAGCCGACCGTGCACCGTCGTCGTCGGCGACACACGCCATGATGGAGGGTCGGCGACTGCGTTCATGGGTTCGATGGCGACTGGGCGACGGAGGTGTGTATGGATCGGTGCAGCGTTCAAAGAACCGCGCGCGGGTAGGACCCGAGCACGCGGTAGAGCGAGGCGCGATCTTTGAGGAGGAGGAGCGCCTTGGCGACATGGGGGTCTTCGGCATGCCCCTCGAGGTCGATGAAGAACACATAGTCCCACTTGCGTCGCTGCGAGGGGCGCGACTCGATGCGGCTGAGGCTCACGCGGTGACGGGCGAGCGGCTCGAGCAGGCGGTGCAAGGCGCCAGGGGCCTCGGTATGGCCCGTGGACAAGAGCAGCGTGGTGCGGTCTTGGCCACTCGGACCGAAGCTGCGCCGACCGACCACGAGGAAACGCGTGGTGTTGTCCGGGCGATCCTCGATGTCCGAGGCGAGCACTTCGAGGCCATAGACCTCGGCCGCCGTGGTGCCGGCGATCGCCGCCGTACCGCGCTCATCGCGGGCGCGCCGCGCCGCCTCGGCGTTGCTCGACTCCGGGATGCGCTCCGCTTCGGGCAGGTGCTCGTTGAGCCACTCACGGCACTGCGCGAGCGATTGCGGATGACTGCAGACGCGTTTGACCTCGCGCAACGATTTCATCCGGCCCATGAGATTCTGGCGGATGCGTAGTTCCACTTCCCCGCATATGAGCAGCGGCGAACTCAGGAAACGATCGAGCGTGTGGTTGACGCTGCCCTCGGTCGAGTTCTCGATCGGCACCACGCCGAAATCGGCATGCCCCGCTTCGACCTCGCGGAACACCTCGTCGATGGACCCCAACGCGAGCGCACGGGCCGAGTGCCCGAAATGCTTGTAGACCGCGGCCTGGGAGAACGTCCCCTCCGGCCCGAGGAACCCGACCTTGAGGGGTTCTTCTTGGGCGAGGCAGGCCGACATGATCTCGCGGAACAAGCGCACGACCTCCTCGTCACGCAGCGTGCCCTCTGCGCGCGCCGCCGCATTGCGCTCCAACGCCATCCGCAACACCTGCGACTCACGCTCCGGGCGGTAGAAGTCGACGAGCCGTCCTTGTTTGCCTTTGGAGACCCCGACCTCGCGCGCCAAGCGCGCACGCTCGTTGAGCAGCGCGTGAAGTTCACGGTCGACCGCATCGATACGCCCCCGCAGGCTTTCGATCCCCGCGCGCGGCACCGGCGCATCAGCGCCGACGGGCTTCGCGCCGGGCTTGAGCGCCCGCTTGACCGCCCGCTTGGGGGTCGCCTTGGCGGCGGGCCGGGACGCAGATCTACGGGTTCGGATGGCCATGATCGCTCGGACGGAGTGGCTGAAGACGCGTGCCGAAGAGTACCGCGGCGAGGAGGTGATTGCGAACCGGGGCGCCCATGGAGCGCAGCCTCAACCGTACCGACGCTGGAACTCGCGCATGAACGCGACCAACGCCTCCACCCCGGCCATCGGCATGGCGTTGTAGATCGAGGCCCGCATGCCACCCTGCAGTCGATGGCCCTCGAGGTTGACGAGACCCTCTGCCGCTGCCAAGGCGCAGAACGATCGCTCGAGGGCGGCATCAGCGACCCTGAACGGCACATTCATCCACGAGCGGCAGTCGGGCGCGACAGGGCTGCGGTAGAAGCCTGAGTGATCGATGAAATCGTACAACCGCTGTGCCTTGGCACGGTTGCGCTCGCCAATCGCTTCGAGTCCACCCTCGCCCTTCAGCCACTGGAACACGAGGCCGGCGATGTACAGACCGAAGGTGGGCGGCGTGTTGAGCATCGAGCCTTCTTTCGCCATCAACGCGTAATCCCAGATCGGCGGTGTACCGGAGCGGGCGTGACCGATGAGATCGTCGCGCACGATCACGATCACGAGACCCGCAGGCCCGATGTTCTTCTGCGCGCCTGCATAGAGGAGCCCGAATCGCGACACATCGAGCGGCCGCGACAATATGGTCGATGACAGATCGGCCACCAGCGGGATGGCACCCGTGTCCGGGATATAGGGGAACTCGACCCCGCCGATGGTCTCGTTGGGCGTGTAGTGGGCATAGGCCGCACCGGGGGTGAACCGCAGGCTATCCGCGCTCGGCACGGTGGTGTAGCCGGAGGCGGACTCCTCCGCGACGGTGTTGACGGTGCAGAACCGCCGCGCCTCGGCGATCGCTTTGCCCGACCAGATGCCCGTGTCGAGGTAATCGACGACCGCCCCTTCGGAGGCGAGGTTCATGGGCACCGCGGTGAACTGCCCGGTCGCGCCACCCTGCAGGAACAGCACGCGGTAGCCGCTCGGGATGCCCATCAGGCTGCGCAGATCCGTCTCGGCTTGCGCGACCATCGAGACGAAGGCCTTACCGCGATGGCTGACCTCCATCACCGACATGCCGCTGCCTTGCCACTCGAGCATCTCGTCCCGTGCCTGCTCGAGCACGGGCAAAGGCAACACCGCCGGACCGGCAGAGAAGTTGAAGACGCGCAAGACCGAGCGGCCTATCCGCGATCAGTGGGCAGCCGGCGATGCGCCGTCATCGCCCGCGACCAGCGACGGAAGTTCGCCCTCCGGCAACTCGACCTCGCCGCCGAGCGAACCGATGGATTCGACACCGGCGAGCCGCTCACCGTCATCGAGTCGTATGAGGCGAACGCCCTGGGTGTTGCGCCCGACGATCGAGACTTGGTCGACCGGCGTGCGCACCAGAGTGCCGCTCGAACTGATCAGCATGATCTCCTCGTCCGTGCGCACCTGCAGCGCCGCGACCATGGCACCGTTGCGCTCGGTGGTCTGCAGCGCGATGACACCCTGACCACCCCGACCGTGCGAGGGGAAATCTTCGAGCGGTGTGAGTTTGCCGTAGCCGTTCTCGGAAGCCGTGAGGATCAGGCCGTCGCCGACCACGACCAGCGAGATGAGCCGTTGGCCGTCGCCGAGACGGATGCCGCGGACGCCGGTCGCATCGCGACCCATCGGCCGGACCTCGGATTCATTGAAGCGGATGGCCTTGCCGTCGCTCGAACAGAGCAGCAGATCGCGTTGTCCGTCGGTGAGACCGACGCCGACCAGACGGTCGCCGTCGCGCAGGTCGACGGCGATGATGCCCGAAGGCCGCGGCCGGGAATATGCGGACAACGGCGTCTTCTTGACGGTGCCGTGACTGGTCGCCATGAACACGAAATGCTCGTCGTCGAACTGCTTCACGGCGAGCACGGCGTTGATCCGTTCGCCGTCTTCGAGCGGCATCAGGTTCACGAGCGGTTTGCCGCGCGCATTGCGGCCCGCCTGCGGCAACTCGAACACCCGCAGCCAATAGACGCGGCCGCGGTTGGAGAAGCAGAGCAGCGTGTCGTGGGTATGGGCCACGAACATCTTCTCGATGAAATCTTCGTCCTTGACGGTGGTGGCGGCCTTGCCGCGTCCGCCACGGCGCTGCACCTGGTATTCGGTGAGCGGCTGGCTCTTGGCGTATCCGGCGTGCGAGATCGTGACCACCACATCCTGCGGCTCGATGAGATCCTCGGTGGCGAGGTCGATGTGGTCGCGGTTGATCTCGGTGCGACGGGCATCGCCGTACTCGTCTCGGATCGCGATGAGTTCGTCGCGCACGACTTCGCGCAGACGCTCGGCCCGCGCGAGGATGTCGGAGAGATCGGCGATGCGCGCGAGCAGTTCAGCGTATTCGCTGGTGATCTTGCCCTGCTCGAGGCCGGTGAGGCGGTTGAGGCGCATGTCGAGGATGGCCTGCGCCTGCGCGTCGCTGAAACGGTAGCCCCCTTCGGGCAAGAGACCGAAGCCGATCGCCAGATCGCGCGGACGGGTGGAGACACCCTCGGCGCGCGCGAGCAGCGCGGGCACACCGCCCGCATCCCAACTGCGCCCGAGCAGCGCCGCCTTCGCCTCGGCGGGCGACGGCGAGGCTTTGATGGCAGCGATGACCTCGTCGATGTTGGCGAGCGCGACCGTGAGCCCCTCGAGCAGGTGGGCACGCTCGCGCGCCTTGGCGAGATCGAACACCGTGCGCCGCGTGACGACCTCGCGGCGGTGACGGATGAAGGCCTCGAGCATCTCCTTGAGACCGAGCAGCCGCGGCTGCCCATCGACCAAGGCGACCATGTTGATGCCGAAGACGGTCTCGAGCGGCGTCTGGGCGTAGAGGTTGTTGAGCACCACCTCGGCGTTCTCGCCGCGGCGCAGCTCGATGACGATACGCATGCCGTCTTTGTCGGACTCGTCGCGCAAGCCGTCGCTCGCGATGCCTTCGATCAGTTTGTCGCGGACCAGGTCCGCGATGCGTTCGATGAGCCGCGCCTTGTTCACCTGATAGGGAAGCTCGGTGACCACGATGGCCTGCCGGTCGCCCTTGCTGCCGACCTCTTCGAAGTGCGTCCGGCCACGGATCGAGAGTCGACCGCGGCCGCTCTTGTAGGCGGTGGCGATCTCTTGCGCACCGTTGATGATGCCCGCGGTCGGGAAGTCGGGGCCCGGCACATGCTGCATGAGCGCCGCGAGCGACACCGCCGGATCGTCGATCACGGCGACGCAGGCGTTGATGATCTCGGTGAGGTTGTGGGGCGGGATGTTGGTGGCCATGCCCACGGCGATGCCCGCCGACCCGTTGACCAGCAGGTTCGGGTAACGCGCCGGCATGACGCGAGGCTCGGTGAGCGATTCGTCGTAGTTCGGGACGAAATCGACGGTCTCGCGGTCGAGGTCCGCAAGCAGTTCCCCGGCGATGCGCGACATGCGCACCTCGGTGTATCGCATCGCCGCGGGCATGTCGCCATCGACCGAGCCGAAATTGCCTTGGCCGTCGACCAGTAGGTAGCGCATGGAGAACGGCTGCGCCATGCGTACGATGGCGTCGTACACGGCGTTGTCACCGTGCGGGTGGTACTTACCGATGACATCGCCGACGACGCGGGCGGATTTCTTGTAGGGTTTGTTGTAGTCGTTGCCGAGTTCGCGCATGGCGTAGAGTACCCGGCGGTGCACGGGCTTCAGGCCGTCCCGCACATCAGGCAACGCCCGCCCGACGATGACGCTCATCGCGTAATCGAGGTAGGACTGCCGCATCTCGTCTTCGAGGTTGACGGGAACGACTTCGCGTGCGAGCTCACTCATTCGTTTGAGGCCGTTTTGCAGCCGAAAACCCGGCAAAAGATAGTACCATAAACACCTGTTCCACGCCCGCTCTCCAGAGGCCATAAATGCCACCTGAACCCGTCGTCGCCGGAGTCGCTGTCGACCCTGCCGAAGTCGCCAAGTTCGACGCCGTCGCCCACCGCTTCTGGGACCCTGACGGTGAGTTCAAACCCCTGCATGCGCTGAACCCGATGCGCGCCGGGTTCGTCGCCGAACGCTGCCGACTCGAGGGTGCGAAGGTCGTCGATGTCGGTTGTGGCGGCGGCCTGCTCGCCGAGGCGCTTGTCCGGCGCGGCGCGCGGATGTCGGGGATCGATCTCTCCGGCGCCATGATCGAGGTCGCACGCCTGCACGCCGAAGGCGCAGGCCTCACCATCGACTACCGCCAGCGATCCGCCGAATCGCTCGTGGCGGAGGCCGCCGGCAGCTTCGATGTCGTGACCTGCATGGAGATGCTCGAGCATGTGCCGGATCCCGCATCGATGGTGGGCACGCTCGGCGCATTGCTGCGCCCGGGTGGCGATCTCTTCCTCTCGACGCTCAACCGCACGCCCAAGGCATTCGCCGTCGCGATCGTCGGCGCCGAGTACCTCGCCCGTCTGCTGCCGCGCGGCACCCACGAGTACGCGAAGTTCATCCGCCCCTCGGAGATCGCCGCGGCGGCCCGCCACCACGGCCTCGAATGCCTCGAGATCGCCGGGCTCGACTACAACCCGATCACCGGCTTCTGCACCCTCACCCGCGACCCCTCGGTGAACTACCTCGTACACCTGCGCCGAGCAGGCCCCGTCTCCGGATGACCCTCGAACCGCGGGCGGCGCCGGTGCGAGAGTTCGTGCTGCGTTTCGCTCCCGCTGCCCAACGCGCAAGCCTCGATGCCCTGTTCGAGATCGAGCGCGAAGTCGCCGCAGCCGCGACCGACGGACTGGAACACTCGGTCGCCCATGCCAAGCTCGGCTGGTGGGACGAGGAACTCGCAAGACTGTTGCAGGCCCAGCCGCGACATCCGGCCACCCGCCGGGCTGCTGCTGCAGCGCTCGCGAGCGGTCGCACCCCACCCGATCTGCGCCGTCTGGTCGAGGTCGCGCGGGTCGACCTTGCGCGGGTCGCGTTCCTCGATCGCAGCGAACTCGATCGCTACCTCGACGATTGGGCGGTGGCGCTGTTCCGTCCTCTCGCCCTCAGCGCCCTCGGCGCCAGCGATGCACGCACCGCCGCGACCGAACGGTACGCCGCCGTCACGGGGCCTGCCGTGCGCGAGATCGAGTTGCTGTCGGCCGTCATCGCACACGCCCGCGCGGGCCGGGTGTTCGTCCCGCTCGGCGATCCACCGCGTGCGCACGAACGCTGGTACAGCGAACCGCTCGCAGAAGCGGAGACGGCGGAGCTCCGGGTCCGCTTGACCGAGCTGCGCGCTGTGATCTGCCGGGCCGCACAGGCACTGCCTCTGGAAACGCGCGAGCCGCTCGCCGCCGCGCTCGTGTGGGCGAGCCTCGCGCTGCGCACCGCCAGACTCACGGAGAAGGCCTTGCCGCGACGCTTGGTCGCGAACCGCACCGAGCCGCTGCGGCGTACCATCGCGGCCTGGCAAGCTGCGGTGTCGGCTTGCCGTGGACACCTCCCCCGTCCGATCCGCACCTTGGAGCGCGCATGAGCCTCGAGCCGCCTTTCGATCTGTCGCAGATCACGCTACACCCCGATGAGCTGGCCGGACGCGTGATCGGCATCACCGGCCCCACCGCAGGGATCGGCCGTGCGCTCGCCCTCGAATGCGCGCAACGCGGCGCCGAGGTCATCCTGCTCGGACGCAACCTGCGCAAGCTCGAAGCCGTCCATGCCGAGATCGAAGCGCTGCGGCGCTACGATGGCGGACCGATCGCGCCGCCGCTGATCGCACCGCTCGATCTCGAGCGGGCGGTCGCCGGGGATCTCGACACCCTCGCAACGGCCATCGAAGATCGTTGGGGGCGCCTTGACGGCCTGGTGCACAACGCAGCCTTGCTCGGACAGCTCGCCGCCATCGAACACTACGATGTGCCGACCTGGGTCAAGGTGATGCATGTGAACGTCACCGCCCCCTTCGCGCTCACCCAAGTACTGTTGCCGGCGCTGCGCGCCTCACAGGACGCCAGTGTGGTCTGCGCCTCCAGCAGCGTCGGGCGTCGCGGCCGGGCGTACTGGGGCGCTTATGCGGTCTCCAAACACGCGATGGAAGGTATGGTGCAGGTGCTCGCAGACGAACTCGGACAGACCCGCGTGCGGGTGAACTCCCTGAATCCCGGGCGCACACGCACCGCGATGCGCCGTCAGGCCTTTCCGTCGGAGGACATCGCCACGCTGCCGACCCCCGAGTCGCGCACCGCGGCGTTCATCGCGCTGCTGGGACCTCGATCGCGCGGTGTCAGCGGTCGCGCGTTCGACGCGCCCTAGGCCCCCGGGTCCGGCCGCCCGATGAGCGCGCCGGTGCCGCAGGCACCCGCGCCGCGCTCACCCGCTTGGGGGCGGGCGCCGCGGTGACGAGCGCGGTCGCTTCCTCTTCGCTCAACACACGGAACTGACCGCGGTTGAGATCCCGCGTCAAGGCGAGCGGCCCGAGTGCGGTGCGTTGCACGCGGCTCACCAGCGCGCCTTGGCGCTCGAACAACTGGCGGATGTCCTTCCCGCTCGCACCCCGGGCGACGATGCGGTACCAACGGTTCGCGCCGTCGGTCTCTTCTTCGGATCCTTCGATCTCGACCACGCTCAGCGTGCGACCATCGTCGAGTTCACCACGCTGGATCGCCTCGAGCGAATGGGGTTCGAGCAGGCCGCGGATGCGCACCCGGCACTCGACCGCCCACTCCCGGACACGACGCTGCAGGCGCTCGGCCAGCGCACCATCGGAGGTCAGCAGTTCGAGTCCACCATCCGGCAGCGGCATCGGCGAGACGGTGAGGAACCGCAGGCCGGTGCGCCGCGGCAAGCGCGGGATCAGTTCCTCGCGCAGCGACTCGCCGGGCGATCGGTGGCAGAGGAACACCGTCGCCGTGGCTGCGAGCTTCGAGGCATCACGGCTGCGGCGCACGACGCGCCCATCGACCCGCAGTTCGTCGCGCCCGGTGACCCGTTCACCGAGCGTGGCTGGACGACCATTGATGGTGACCCGCCCTGCTGCGATCCACACTTCCGCCTCGCGTCGCGAGGCAAGACCCGCTTGGGCGAGGACTTTCTGGAGGCGGTCGCCGGACTCCGTCATGCCGGCGCATCGGGCGCGGGGACCGGCAGCATCGGCTCTTCACCTTCGGAGTCAGCCAACGCCACCGGCAGCACGAGCTGCGGGTTGAGATCGGCCATCGCCTTGAGTTCCGCAAGCGGCGGCAGATCGTCGAGATCGGCGAGCCCGAAGTAATCGAGGAAATCGCGGGTGGTGCCGAGGAGCTCCGGACGCCCCGGGACATCGCGATGACCGACCACGCGCACCCAGTTGCGCTCCATGAGCGTCTTGACGATGTTCGGGTTGACCGCCACGCCGCGCACCGATTCGATCTCCGCGCGCGTGATCGGCTGCCGATAGGCGATCAGCGCCAGCGTCTCGAGCAAGGCGCGTGAATAGCGTTGTGGGCGCTCAGGCCAGAGACGCGAGACCTCGCGTCCGAACTCCGCACGGACCTGCAGGCGCCAACCGCTCGCCACCTGCCGAAGCTCGAGCGCACGAGACGCATGGTCGGCGCCGATGCGCGCCAGCGACTCCTGCAGCGCCTCCGGCGCGGGCCGGACATCCTCGTCGAAGAGTTGTGCGATCTCCACGATCGACAGTGGACGACCCGCTGCGAGCAGCGCGGCCTCGACGACATTGCGGACATGATCTTCGTTCATGCGACCCCTGGGTCTTCGTTGGCTTCGTTGTTCGGCGTACCGTCGTCGACGAGGTCTGGGACCGCCTGCACGGCGGGACGGTCGGCGCGGCGGACATGCAGCGGACCGTAGGCCTCGGTCTGCACCAGATCGAGCAGACCTTCACGGACCAGTTCGAGGATCGCCATGAAGGTGACGGTCACACCCATCCGCCCCTCCTCGGGGCGGAAGAGGCGGGTGAACTCCGCGAACGACTGGCCTTCGAGCGCGACGAGGATGTCGGTCATGCGTGCACGCACCGACAGCCGCTCGCGCTGCACATGATGGTGCGCGAACATCTGCGAACGCGCCACGACCTCGCGGAACGCGACGATCATCTCTTGTAGTGCGACCTTCGGCAGGCTCGCGACCGGCCGGTGCAGTTCGCTCGGCGCATTGGCGACCCAGGTGTCGCGCTCGAGCCGCGGCAATTGGTCGATGCCGAGCGCGGCCTGTTTGTAGCGTTCGTATTCCTGCAGGCGGCGCACCAACTCTGCGCGCGGGTCGGCCTCCTCGGGCACGGCTTCCGATGATCGCGGCAGCAGCATGCGGGATTTGAGTTCCGCCAGGGTCGCTGCCATGACCAGGTATTCGCCGGCCAGTTCCAGCTGCATCTCCTGCATCATCCCGATGTAGTTCATGTATTGCCGCGTGATGTCGGCCAGCGGGATATCGAGGATGTCGAGGTTCTGACGACGGATGAGATAGAGCAGCAGATCGAGCGGGCCTTCGAAAGCTTCGAGGAACACCTCGAGCGCCTGCGGCGGGATGTAGAGGTCGCGCGGCAGCTGCGTGAGCGGCTCCCCCTGCACCATCGCGAACGGCATCTCGCCCTGCAAAGGCAATCCACCTTCGATCGGCAGGGGCGTGCCTTCGGGCACCGCAGCGTCCTCGCCGCTTTTCGGCACGATGCTCAGATGCGGTCGGGTCATCGCTTCAGTCTCCCCGCAGGTGCATCGCGCGCCGCACTTCATCGAGCGTCTCGCGGGCGGCCTCGCGGGCCCGCTCGGCGCCTTCGCTGAGGATGTTGCGCACGAGTTCCGGGTGCTCTTCGAACTCCTGCGCGCGCTTGCGCATGGCCGTGGTGTCCTCGACCACCCGATCGATGAGCGGTTTCTTGCACTCGAGGCAACCGATGCTCGCGCTGCGGCAGCCTGCCTCGACCCACCGGTGGGTCGGCTCGTCGGAGTAGATCTTGTGCAGGGACCACACCGGGCAGCGTTCCGGCTCACCCGGGTCGGTGCGCCGTGCGCGCGCCGGATCGGTCTGCATGGTCTTGAGTTTCTGAGTCACCGCGTCGGGGTCTTCGCGCAGACCGATGGTGTTGCCGTAGGACTTCGACATCTTGCGGCCGTCGAGCCCGGGCAACTTGGGCGTCGGCGTCAGCATCACCTGCGGCTCCGGCAGGATGGCGACGCTCGTGCCCTCGAGATAGCCGAGCAGACGCTCGCGATCGGCGACGGTGAGGCGGGTGTTGGCTTGGACGATGCCACGCGCCTTCTCGAGCGCGTCGGTGTCCCCGCCCTCTTGGAACTTGCGGCGCAGTTCTCGATAAAGGCTGCTTTGCCGGCCACCGAGTCCGGCGACGGCCTTCTCCGCCTTGGCCTCGAAACCGGTCTCCTGCCCGAAGATATGGTTGAACCGGCGCGCGATCTCGCGCGTGATCTCGACATGGGCGACCTGATCCTCACCGACCGGCACCCAAGCGGGGCGATAGAGGAGGATGTCAGCCGACTGCAGCAGTGGGTAGCCGAGGAATCCGTAGGTCGCGAGGTCCTTCTCGGAGAGCTCGGCCTGTTGGTCCTTGTAGGTGGGCACGCGCTCGAGCCAAGAAAGAGGCGTGATCATCGACAGCAACAGGTGCAGTTCGGCGTGCTCGGGGACATGCGACTGTACGAACAGGGTCGCAACGCCGGGGTTGAGTCCGGCTGCAAGCCAGTCGACCACCATCTCGTGGGTGAAGTCGGGCAACTGCTCGGTGTCGGCGTAGCCGGTCGTCAGCGCATGGAAGTCCGCCACGAAGAAGAAACAAGGGTATTGGTATTGCAGGTCTACCCAGTTGCGCAGCGCGCCGTGGTAGTTGCCGAGGTGGAGCTGGCCGGTGGGGCGCATGCCGGAGAGGACGCGGCCGGCGGGGGCGGGAGTGTTCACCAGCGTGATTATAGCGAACCCAAGGGCTGGGCGGCGGCGGCTCAGAGCCCGAACGGCGCAAGACTGCCCCGGCCTTGGCGCAACACCACCGGCGGCCAGGTCGCAAGGTCGACCACGGTGGTGGGCTCCAACCCACAGGAACCCCCGTCGAGCAGCGCATCCACCCGGTTCGCGAGGCGGGCCTCGATCTCTGCCCCATCGTTCAGGGGCTGATCGTCGCCCGGCAACATCAGGGTGGAGCTCATGATCGGCTCACCGAGCTCCGCCAGCATCAGCCGCGGCACCTCGTGGTCGGGCACCCGGATACCGATGGTGCGGCGCTTCTCGTGCTGCAGGCGCCGAGGTGTCTCGCGCGTCGCCTCCATGATGAAGGTGTACGGGCCGGGCGTGCAGGCCTTCAGCATCCGGAATTGGCGGGTGTCGACCTTGGCATAGCGCGCGATCTCCGTGAGGTCACGGCAGACCAATGTGAAGTGGTGGTGCCGGTCCGCCTCGCGGATGCGGCGGATGCGCTCCAAAGCCTCTTTGTCCCCGATATGGCAACCGAGCGCGTAGCAGGAATCGGTCGGGTAGGCGATCACCCCGCCCGTCCGCAGGAGCTCGACCGCTTGCCGGATGAGGCGCAGTTGCGGATTGAGCGGATGCAGTTCGAGGCGCAGCACGGGGCCGTATGATAGTCGTATGGACACACCAAACGAGGATCTCGCCCCGCGGGTTGCCCCGCTCGGCTCGCAGCGGCTCCGGGAGCGGCTGAACGCGGTGCTAGAGCCCTTGGAGATCGAGGTCGAGGACGACAGCGCACTGCACGCGGGGCACGCCGGGGCGCGGGAGGGTGGGCATTACCGTGTCCGCATCGTCTCGGCGCACTTCGTGGGGCTCGCACCCCTCGCCCGTCACAGGCTGGTCTATGCGGCGCTCGGCGACCTCGGGAGCCTCGGCGTCCACGCCCTGTCCATCGACGCCCGTCTGCCCCCATAATACGCGTCCTTTTCTCCGATCGAGAGACCGCTATGACCCTCGCCCGCCTCCTCACCGCCGGGGCCCTCGCCCTCACCTTCGCCGCCTGCGCGCCCGCCGACAAGGCCGCCGCCACCGCCGACCCCGGTGCCAAGACGATCGTCATCGTCAACGGCAAAAAGATCACCGAGACCATGCTCGACACCTTCGTGAAGGCGGCCGCAGGCCGTCCCGCGAGCGAGCTCGACCCCGAGAGCCGCAAAGAAGCGATCGACGCGATGATCGACATGCAGGTCCTTGCCGCCGAAGGTCAGAAGCAAGGCCTCGACAAGCAGGGCGAAGCCGCCGCCAGCATCGAGCTCGCGCGCATCAACGTGCTGCAGCGCGCGGTCGCTGACGCCTACCTGAAGGACAAAAACCCGACCGATCAGGAACTGCGCGCCGAATACGACGCGTTGGTCGCCAAGATGCCGCGCTCGGAATACAGCGTCCGGCACATCCTGTTGCAGAACGAGACGTTCGCCAACGAGATCCTCGCTCGCCTCAAGGCCGGCGAACGGTTCGAGACGCTCGCCCGTCAATCGCTCGACCCGTCCTCGAAGGACGGCGGCGATCTCGGCTGGTCGCCCGCCAACCGCTATGTCGCGCCGTTCGCGGATGCACTCCTGAAGCTCAAGAAGGGCGAGACCACGGCCGCTCCCGTTCGTTCGCAGTTCGGTTGGCACATCATCCGGCTGGATGACGTGCGCGACACGTCCCCGCCGCCGCCGTTCGAGCAGGTCAAGCAGCAGATCGAGCCGGCGGTGCGCGCCAAGAAACTCGAGGCGTACACCGAGGAGCTCGTCAAGGCTGCCAAGATCGAGCGCGTCGAAGAGACGGCCGCCGCCGCTGCCGCGGCCACCGGCGCCGCCAAGGAAGCGGTCAAGGATGTCGCGAAGGACGCCGCAGCCACCAAGTGAGACCCACGCGTTCGAGCGCTGACGCGCGCTCGACGCGGACGGACCTACGGACGGCCGCCGGACTCAATCCGGCGGCCGTTTCGTTTCCAGCGTCCTGAGCAACGCCGATTCGTCGAGCACCCGCACCCCGAGTTCCTCGGCCTTGCGCAGTTTCGATCCCGCGTCGCTGCCCGCGACGACGAAATCCGTCTTCTTCGAGACACTGCCCGAGATGCGCGCCCCGAGCGCTCGCAGCGCGTCTTCCGCGGCGCCGCGATCCATCGACGCAAGAGAGCCGGTCAGCACCCAGGTGAGGCCGACGAGCGGCAGGCCGTCGGCGGGCGGCACAGGCGCCAACACCGGCCAATGCACCCCCGCCTCGCGCAGCCGCAGGATCATGTCGCGGTGAGCAGGATCCGCGAAGTACTCCACCACCCTCGCCGCCACCACCGGCCCCACATCTGGGACCTGCTGCACCGACCCGAGATCGGCCTCCATCAATGCGTCGAGGTCGCCGAAGTGCGCTGCGAGCGCGGCCGCGGTCGCCTCACCGACTTCGCGTATACCGAGCGCGAACAACAACCGCGGCAGCGTGGTGTCACGCGCCTTGACGAGCGCAGCCAACAGGTTGTCCGCCGACTTCTCCCCCATGCGTTCGAGTCCCGCGAGCGTCGTTCGGTCGAGCCGGAACAGATCAGCCGGCGTCTGCACGAGATCGGCATCCACCAACTGCTCCACCAATCGCTCGCCGAGACCCTCGACATCGAGGGCGCGACGCGCGGCGAAGTGACGCAACCGCTCTTTGCGTTGCGCGCTGCAACGATAGCCGCCGGTGCAACGGGCGACTGCCGCGTCGGGATCGCGCTCCACCGGCGAGCCGCAGACCGGGCAGGCACTCGGCAACCGGACCTCTCGCGCATCGTCGGGTCGACGATCGAGCAACACCCGCGCCACCTCGGGGATCACATCCCCCGCACGCCGTACCACCACGGTGTCACCGATGCGCACACCCTTGCGCTCGATCTCGTCGATGTTGTGCAGGGTCGCATTGCTGACCGTCACGCCACCGACGAACACCGGCTCGAGACGGGCTACCGGCGTGAGCGCACCGGTGCGTCCGACCTGGAAGCCGACCTCGCGCACCACGGTGAGCGCCTCGTCGGCGGGGAATTTGTGGGCGACCGCCCAACGCGGCGCACGCGAGACGAAGCCGAGCGTGCGTTGCGCCGCGATATCGTCGACCTTGTAGACGACGCCGTCGATCTGATGGGGTAACACCGCCCTGCGCGCGCCGAGCGCCGCGTAGTACGCGAGACAACCGGCGACGCCCTGCACCCGTCGGGTCTCGGGCGAGACCCGCAGGCCGAGCCCCCGCAGCATCTCGAGGACCTCTGAATGCCGCTCGGGCAGCGGCGCGCCCTCAAGCGTCCCCAGCGCGTAGAAATACACTTCCAAGGGCCGCGAGGCGGTGACCTTGGGGTCGAGCTGCCGCAGGCTACCCGCCGCCGCATTGCGCGGATTGACGAACACCTTGTCGCCACGCGCGGCCGCCTCACGGTTCAGGCGCTCGAAACCGGCGACCGGCATGAACACCTCGCCGCGCGCCTCGAGCAGCGCCGGCGCTGCGCCACGCAGCCGCAGCGGCACCGAGGCGATGGTGCGCACATTGGCGGTCACATCCTCGCCGGTGACCCCGTCGCCGCGTGTGGCCGCGCGCGTGAAGACACCGTGCTCCCAGATCACCGAGATCGCAAGACCGTCCATCTTCGGTTCAGCCGAGTACTCCACCGCCTCGTCGGACCCGAGCCGCTCGCGCACTCGCCGATCGAAGGCCGTCACATCCTCTTCGCTGAAGGCGTTGTCGAGCGAGAGCATCGGCTGCCGGTGGCGTGCCTCGGCGAACTCATCGGCCGCTACGCCACCGACGCGCTGGGTCGGCGAATCGGCCGTGACCAATGACGGATGCGCGTTCTCGAGATCGCGCAATTCACGCAGCAAGCGGTCGTACTCCGCATCCGGTACCTGCGGATCGTCGAGGACGAAGTAGCGGTAGTTGTGGTGTTCGAGCTCCGCCCGCAACTCCGCGGCGCGGCGCGCGGGCAGATCATCATCGGTGCGCGAGGGCACCACTCGTTCAGCCCGGATCGGCCGCCGCCGCCTCGCGTCGCATCTCGGCGAGCCGCGACTCGGTGAGGGGCTCGCCTCGCGAGTCGAGCAGATCGCCACGCAGGCGTTGCGCAAGGGTGTGGCCGGACAGCAGCAGCTTGTCGACGGTGTCCCGGGCGGGCAGCGGCCCGGGCAGCACCGCGAACAGGTTCAGGCCGCGGTACAACGCCGCATCCATGGTCGCGAGATCGAAACTTCCCGGCCTCATGAGACTTGCGGCGCTCAGCAGCGCGCGGCCATCGCCCGCCGTACGGTGGAAGATCTGCATGTCGCCGTGCACGAAACCCTCACCCTGCAAGGCTTGGCGTACGCTGGTCCCGGTGAAACGCTCGCCGTTGCGCGCCACCACGCGCAGCGCGACGATGCGCCGCTCCGACTCGACCTGCGGGGCGGTTTGTGGCGCGGGTGATGGTGGCGCGGGTGACGCCGACTCGGGTGACGGCGTGGGCGCTGCATCCACCGTTGCCGCGGCGACAGGTTCTACCCACGCTGGGGCCGCCTCGGGGGTCTCAGGGGGCGCAGGCGCGAACGGCGACTGGGCGCGCGAGAGATCGTCGCTGAGGGTCACGGAATCGACCACCAACAACCCTGCGCCGTCTGCCGGAGTACCGATCGCCGACTCGAGATCGACCACGCGCGGCTCGGCCAGACGGTCGCGCGCGGCGACCTGCGGCAGGCTGAAGGTCGGCTCACGACGACCGCCCGAGCCCGCTGGTGCCGACGCCTCTTGGCTGCCGAGGGGGATCTCACGGACCGGCCCGACGCCATCGACGAACCCGTCGTCGGACCACGACGCGACCGCGTCTTCGCCGGTACCGGCGGCGTCGCCCGCAGATCGCCCTTCGAGCAGAGGATCGCGCAACGGGCCGGACCCGTGACGGGATTGACCGTAGGCGCCGGCGATATGGGTCTCCTCGGCGCGGCGCGCACGGCGCCTCTGCACGAACTCCCAGACCAGCAGCACCGCCAGGAACAGCGCACCGACCGCCAACAGCGCCAGCCGCAGATCACCCGTGATGGTCTCCCAAACCTGCTCCATGATCTCAGCTCGCCGCCAACCGCACGGCTTCGTCGACATCCACCGCCACGAGTCGCGATACACCCGGCTCGGTCATGGTCACGCCGAGCAACTGCGAGGCGAGCTCCATGGTGGCTTTGTTGTGGGTGACGAAGATGAACTGGACTTGCTGCGCCATCTCACGGACGACATCACAGAAACGACCGACGTTGTTCTCATCGAGCGGCGCATCGACCTCATCGAGCAGGCAGAACGGTGCCGGATTGAGATCGAAGATCGCAAAGACCAGTGCGACAGCGGTCAATGCCTTCTCGCCGCCCGAGAGCTGCGAGATGGTGGAGTTACGTTTGCCGGGCGGCCGCGCCATGACGGCGACCCCTGCCGACAGCGGATCGTCACCGGAGAGCTCGAGATAGGCATGGCCACCGCCGAACAGCCTCGGGAAACGCTCCTGCAGCCCCGCGTTGACGCGGTCGAAGGTGTCCTGGAAACGTGAACGGGTCTCTTTCTCGATCTTGCCCATCGCCTCCTCGAGCGTATCGAGCGCGGAGGTGAGGTCGGTGTACTGCCGGTCGAGATATTCCTTCCGCTCGGTCGACTGGGCGAGCTCGTCGATGGCGGCGAGGTTGACCTGACCGAGCTTCTCGATATCCGTCCGCGTCTCGGTGAGACGCGTCTCCCAGGAGAGGGAATCCGCCTCTGCGTCCAGCGACTGCAACACCTCGGGCAGATCGAACTGGGTCGCCGCGAACTGCTCGGCGAGCGTCTCGCGGCGCACCCGGGTCTCCTGCGCGGCGAACCTGGCCTGCTCCATCGCCTCGCGCGTCTCACCGACGCGCCCTTCAGCGGTCAAGCGCCGTTCATCGAGACCTCGTAGGTCGGCGTCGGCCTGCTCGAGCATGCGTCTTGCCTGCGTGAGATCCGCCTCCACTTCGAGGCGGCGCGACAGGAATCCGCTGAGCAACCCCTCGAGTTCAAGGATGGGGGCGTCTCCACCTGCGAGTTCACCTTCGAGCGCAGCGACCCGCGCATCGAGCGTCTCGCGCTGTTCGGCAGCGCGGCGCAACCCGACCGCCACCGCGGATTCGGCGGTGCGGCGGCCCTCGCCGCGCACCAAGAGGTCGCGCGCTGCCAGCTGGGCGAGCTGCGACTCTTGGCGGGTACGCGTGACGCCATCGCGGACCCGTTCGCGATGCGCCTCGAGGTCCGGACGGCGGGCATCGAGCTCCGCCAAACGCAACAAGCCCCGATCAAGCTCAGCCCGGGCGCGGGCAAGCGTGTCCTCGGCGACGCCGACTTCGCGGGCGATGTCACTGGACTCCTCTTCGAGACGCCCACGACGCAATGTGGATTCTTGGGCGCGGGCACGACCGGCCTCGAGTTGCCCGAGCAGATCGGCGTGGGCGCGATGCGCCTGCTGGATGCGACCTTGCGCGGTATCACGACCGGCTTCGGCGACGCCGAGCGCGGTGCGGGCGGCCGCCAGCGAGGCTTCGTGGCCGCGCACGCGGTCCTCAGCGGACGAGAGCGTTGCGCGCAGCCCCTTGAGGCGAGACTCACGCTCGAGGACACCGGCGTGCGCGTCGCCGCTGCGTGCGACGCGCAACCAGCCGCGGCCCAACCATTCGCCGCTGCGGGTGACGATGGACTCGCCGGGCGCGAGGTTGCGCCGCGCCGCCAGCGCCTCGGAGAGGCTGTCGGCGATATGCACGGTATCGAGCACTTCGATGGCTGCAGCCGGGCCGCGTACACGCGCCGACAAGCGCGCCGCGACGGACCCCGTACCGCTGCCGCGCGAAGCACCGGCGCCACCCTCGAGCAAGGCGATCCGCGTTCCCGCGAGCCCGCCCAAAGAATCGATCAGGGCGTCGAGCCCCTCGACACAGACCGCCTCGAGGTACTCGCCGAGCACCGTCTCGACGGCTCGCTCCCATCCGGCATCGACCGTCATCGTCTCGGCCAGTCGGGGACGCTCGGCCAACCCCGTGCCGCGAAGCCAAGCCGTGGCACCCGCATCGGCACGACCGAGCGCCGCACGCTGCAGGGCTTCGACCGACATCGCTTCGGCGCGGGCGCGCTCACGCTCGGCGCGCGCGGACTCGATCTGCGCTTCGAACCCGAACTGCTCGGTGCGCAACCGCTGCACATCACCGAGCGCCGAGGTCAGGGCTTGTGCGAGCGTGTCGGCCGCCGTGCGTGCGGCGGACTCGCGCTCACCGAGTTCGAACAACTGCCCTTGCGACTCCTGCGCGAGCAGCGCATCGCGTTCCACCGCCAAGCGGTCACGCTGTGCCCGTAAGCGATGCAGCTGGTTCTCGAGCTGCTCGATGCGTGCGCGTTCGACATTCACCGTCTGTTGGGCGGTACCGAGATCGGTGTTGAAGCCTTCCCACTGCTGCTGCCACTCGGCTTGGCTGCCCTCGGCGGCGGTGAGTGAGGTCGCAGCGCTGCGCTCGGTGTTCTGTGCCGCCTCGATCTCAGGGGCCAGACGCGCGAGCTCGTCGCGGATCGTCTGCAGCTCCTGTTCGTCGCGGGCGACCTGGTTGGCGAGCGCCTCCAGCGACACCCTCGACTGGCCGAGATCGCTGCGCTTGCGCTCGCGCGTGTCGCGCGCGAACTGGATCTGCTGTTCGGTGCGCGAGATATCGGCACCGACCGCGTAGAAACGCCCTTGGACCTGACCCACCGCATCGGACTGCTCGGCATGGAAGGTACGCTGCGTCTCGATCGACGCCTCGGCGCTGCGCAGATCGGCGAGCGCCGACTGCATCGCAAGCTCGCACTCGCGCATGGCTGAATCCTGCACCTGCGCGCCGCTGTCGAGATCACGCAGACGCAGCGCGAGCAGCTCCGCCGTGAGGCGGCGCTCCTGCTCCTTCAGCACTTGGTAGCGACGGGCGCTCGCGGCCTGACGCTGCAGGTGACGGATCTGCTTGTCGATCTCGTCACGCAGGTCCTGCAGCCGCTCGAGGTTCTCCCGGGTGTCGGCGATGCGGCTTTCGGTCTCCTTGCGTCGCTCCTTGTACCGCGAGATGCCCGCCGCCTCTTCGATGAAGGCGCGCATGTCATCGGCCTTGGCCTCGATGAGGCGGGAGATCATGCCCTGCTCGATGATCGCGTAGCTGCGCGAGCCGAGACCGGTCCCGAGGAACAGTTGGGTGATGTCCTTGCGGCGGCAGCGGGCGCCGTTGATGTAGTAGGCGCTCGTGCCGTCGCGCGAGACCTCGCGACGCAGCGCCACTTCGGCATAGGCCGCATAGGCGCCCCCGATCTTGCCGTCGGCGTTGTCGAACACCAGCTCGACCGACGCCTTGCCGACCGGCTTGCGCGCGCTCGAGCCGTTGAAGACGACATCGGCCATGGAGTCGCCACGCAAGTGCTTGGCGGACAGTTCGCCCATCACCCAGCGCACGGCATCGATGACATTGGACTTACCGCAGCCGTTCGGACCGACGACGCCGGTGAGGTTGCTGGGGAAGGTGACGGTGGTCGGGTCGACGAAGGACTTGAACCCGGCGAGCTTGATCTTGGTCAGACGCATCCTGTGTAGTGTAAATTAATCGTCATGACCTCACAGCCCACCCGCAGCCTTGACACCTTCCCCAACCCCCGGCCAGAAGCGGACTACACCATCCGCATGACGATGCCGGAGTTCACCTGCCTCTGCCCGAAGACCGGGCAGCCGGACTTCGCGACGCTCGAACTCGAGTACGTGCCCGATCTCGCCTGCGTCGAACTGAAGTCCCTGAAGAACTACATCTGGTCCTTCCGGGACCACGGGGCATTCCACGAGGCGGTCACCAACGAGATCGCAGACGCGTTGGCGGCAGCCACCCGTCCCCGCTACCTGCGGCTGACCGCAACATTCAACGTGCGTGGCGGCATCTACACGACGATCGTGGCCACCCGGAGACAGCCGGATTGGTCGCCGGAACCGACCGTCAATCTGCCCTGACAGCAGCGCTGCGGCGCATTTTCGGGGCGGGTGCGACAGCGGGGATTTTCCGGCTATACTCCCGCCCCCTTCGAGGGCGCCAGTCATCCTGTGCAGGAGCGAGCTTCCATGCCGGCCAAAAAAACCCCTGCCAAGAAAGCCACGGTGAAAACCACGGTGAAAACCGCGGTGAAACCCGCGGCGAAGACAACCGCCAAACCGGCCGCTAAACCGGCTGCGAAGCCGACGGTCAAAGTCGCGGCGAAGCCCGCTGCGACCAAACCCGCTGCGACCAAACCCGTTGCGGCCAAACCTGCCGCGGTGAAAGCCACGCCGGTGAAAGCCACGCCGGCGAAGGCACCCGCGGCGGTCAAGCCCACGCCCGCCAAGCCCACGGCTACCAAGCCGGGTACTCCGAGCCCTCCTCCCGTCAAGGCACCCCCCACCGTGGCAGCCCCGAAAACCGCACCCAAACCTGCGAGCAAGCCCGATGGCATCACCGCCCAAGGTATCCGCGTGAACCCTCGGCCGATCGCTCCGCCGCCGCCGACCGACGGCGAGGACAGCGAGGACGGCAGCCTGCTGGCAGGGCCGCGCAACGTTCAGCCCTACCTCATCAGGCGCGGCGAGGAGTACATGAACCGCGAGCAGCTGGAACACTTCCAGCTGATCCTCAACGCCTGGAAGCGGGATCTGATGGAAGAGGTCGATCGGACCGTCAGCCACATGAAGGACGAGGCGGCCAATTTCCCGGACCCGAACGATCGCGCCACCCAGGAAGAAGAGTTCAGCCTTGAACTGCGCACCCGGGACCGCGAGCGCAAGCTCATCCGCAAGATCGACGAAGCCCTGAAGCGCATCGAGGATGGCAATTACGGCTATTGCCTCGAGACCGGCGAAGAGATCGGCGTCAAGCGGCTCGAGGCCCGTCCGGTCGCCACGCTCAGCCTGGAGGCGCAGGAACGCCGTGAGCGGCGCGAGAAGCAATACGGCGACCGCGACGACCGCTACCGCTGAGACCCGCGTGTCGGGCGCTGCGCGAGTCGAGGCGCGAGCCGAGGCGCGTGTCGTCGGTCGCTTCGCCCCCACCCCCTCGGGGCCCCTGCACATCGGTTCGCTGCTCGCCGCGGTCGGCAGTTGGCTCGACGCCCACGCCGCTGGCGGCGAATGGTTGCTGCGCATCGATGACCTCGACGGTCCACGCTGCCGTCCCGAGCACGAACACGCCATCCTCCATGCACTCGATCTGCACGGTCTCAGGCACGACCGCTCGCTCCTGCGGCCATCGAGCGACCCTGCACGCTACGAGCGCGCGCTGCAGACGCTCGCTGCGCGGGGCGTGCTGTTCGAGTGCCGCTGCACCCGGCGCGAGCTTGCGGGCGAAGAGCGGGACTGTTGCCTGCGCGACTGCCGCCACCGGGGTCAGCGCACACTGCTACCGTCGATCGACGGCCTTGAGACCTCGCTACGCGTCGATCTGACCGCCCTCGCCCCGATGCGCTGCGCCGATCGCAGCTTGGGCGTGATCGAATTCGATCCTGCGCGCCATCGTGACCTCGTCGTGCGACGGCGCGACGGCATCGTCGCCTACGCGCTCGCCGTCGTGGTGGATGACGCCGCGGCAGGGGTCACTGATGTGGTGCGCGGCGGGGACCTCCTCGCCGGCACCCCGTGGCAGCTCGCGCTGCAGCAGATGCTGGGATTGCCGACCCCGCGTTACCTGCATCTGCCCGTGGTGATCGAGCGCGACGGTCAGAAACTCGCCAAATCCCGCCACAGCGTGGCCTTGGATCCCGCCACGGCGACCGCCAACCTGCGATCGGTGCTCGGGTGGCTGCGACAACCGTGCACCGGACCCAAAAAAAACGCCGCGGAGCTGTTGGCTGCCGCGGCGTCGGTGTGGGACCCGGCGTGCTTCGCCGGCTCCGCTGAGGTGAGGCTCAGCGAGGATCGAGGTCCTTCATCGACAGGCGCACACGGCCCTGACGATCGACCTCGAGCACCTTGACCTTCACCAGATCGCCTTCGTTGAGCATGTCGGCGACACGCTCGACCCGGTCGTTGGAGATCTGCGAGATGTGCACGAGACCGTCGCGACCCGGCAGGATCGTGACGAACGCGCCGAAATCCATCAGGCGCGCCACGCGACCCTCGTAGATACGACCGACCTCGACATCGGCGGTGATGAGTTCGATGCGCGCCTGCGCTTCGCGACCCGCCGAACCGTTGACCGAGGCGATCTTGACGGTGCCGTCGTTCTCGATGTCGATGGTGGTGCCGGTCTCTTCGGTGATCTGCCGGATGACCGCGCCGCCCTTGCCGATGACATCACGGATCTTCTCGGGATCGATCTTCATGGTGATGATCGAGGGTGCCCACTCCGACATCTTCTCGCGCGGCGTGGAGAGCACTTTCTCCATCTCGCCGAGGATGTGCAGACGACCCGCCTTCGCTTGCTCAAGGGCGATCTTCATGATCTCGGGCGTGATGCCCTCGACCTTGATGTCCATCTGCAGCGTCGTGACGCCGTCCTTGGTACCGGCGACCTTGAAGTCCATGTCGCCGAGGTGGTCTTCGTCACCGAGGATGTCGGTGATGACCTTGAAACGCTTGCCCTCGAGGACGAGACCCATCGCGACGCCGGCGACCGGGGCCTTCAAGGGCACGCCGGCATCCATCATGGCGAGCGAGGCGCCGCAGACCGAGGCCATGGAGGACGAGCCGTTCGACTCGAGGATCTCGGAGACCACGCGGACGACATACGGGAATTTCTCCATGTCCGGCATCACCGCCGCGACACCACGCCTCGCGAGGTTGCCGTGACCGATCTCACGGCGCTTCGGGCCGGACATCATGCCGGTCTCGCCGACCGAGAACGGAGGGAAGTTGTAGTGCAGCATGAACGGCTCGCGGCGTTCGCCGTCGAGCGCGTCGATGAGCTGTGCGTCGCGCCCGGTGCCGAGCGTGGTGACCACCAGCGCCTGGGTCTCACCGCGCGTGAACAGCGCCGAGCCGTGCGTACGCGGCAGCACGCCGACCTTGATGGTGATCGGCCGGACGGTGGTCGAGTCGCGGCCATCGATGCGCGGCTCACCGGAGAGGATGCGCTCGCGGACGATGTTGCTCTCGAGCTTGTAGAGCTGGTCATCGACCTGGTCGGCCGTGAACTTCGGCGCGTCACCGGCGCTCAGCTGCTCGATGGCGGCCTTCTTGATCTCGCCGACGCGGGTGTAGCGCGCCTGCTTCTCGATGATGCGATAGGCGTCGGAGAGAGAACCGTGCGCTGCAGCCGACACGGCCGCCTCGAGCTCCGCGGTGGCGGCGCCCTGCTTCCAGTCCCAACGGGTCTTGCCGCATTCCTTGACGAGTTCGTTGATGGCGTTGACCACCACCTGCATCTGCTCGTGGCCGAAGACCACGGAACCGAGCATCACATCCTCGGAGAGACAGTCGGCCTGGGATTCCACCATCATCACACCGTCACGGGTGCCGGCGACGACGAGATGCAGGTCCGATTCCTTGAGCTGCTTGGCGGTCGGGTTCAGGATGTACTGACCATCGGCGTAGCCGACGCGGGCGGCGCCGATGGGGCCGTTGAAGGGCGCGCCCGACAGGGCGAGCGCCGCCGAGGCACCGATCATCGCCGGGATATCGGCATCGATCTCGGGATCGAGCGAGACGACCGTCGTGACGACCTGCACCTCGTGGTAGAAGCCGTCCGGGAACAGCGGGCGGATCGGGCGGTCGATGAGGCGCGAGGTCAGCGTCTCTTTCTCCGTCGGCCGGCCTTCGCGCTTGAAGAATCCGCCCGGGATGCGGCCCGCAGCGTAGGTCTTCTCTTGGTAGTTGACGGTGAGCGGGAAGAAATCGCGACCGGGGGTGGCTTTCTTTGCGGCGACCGCGGTGCAGAGCACGACGGTGTCACCGAACTTGACCACCACTGCGGCGCTGGCCTGACGGGCCATCTCGCCGGTCTCGATGCTGAGGGTGTGGGGGCCGTACTGGAATGACTTTTTGAACACGGACACGCGGGTTACCTCGCGGATGAAAGGGGGATACGAAAAGACCGCGCCGGGGTACGGTCGCGGTCTTTGCGGGGGGGGGTCTGCTTAGCGGCGCAACCCGAGACGCTCGACGACTTCCTGATACTTCTGAGGCTTGCTCGCCTTCAGGTAGTCGAGAAGTTTACGACGCTGGTTGACGAGCTTCACCAGACCGCGACGCGAGGAGTGGTCCCCGGCGTGGGCGTTGAAGTGCGCGCCGAGTCCGGTGATGCGCTCGGAGAGGAGCGCGATCTGGACTTCGGGGGAGCCGGTATCCTTGGGGTCACGGCTGAATTGGGACAGGATCCCTGTCTTTTTCTCGGTGCTGAGAGGCATTCTGAAAAATCCTTCGAAATCTTAGGTGTTAGGTCGCTTGGAAGGGGGCGGATTCTACCCGCTAGGGGGCCGGGCGACAAGTCGCTTCGGCACCACACGGCCGACGGCGACCACTTCGCCGAGACCGAGGAACGCCCCGCCCGCCTCCCGCAGGCGTACCCGCTGCCCGGGCTGCGACACCCCGGGGACGGTCACCGCTTGGCCGTGCAGCAGCCGCCGCGTGTCCTCGGCATCGAGTTCCACGGCCAGCAACTGGGGTAAAGCCTCGAACGCCCCCAAGAGGGGCAGCGGAGGCCGCAGCGCGGTCGCCTCGGCGGACAGCCCGGCGGCCCGTCCGGCCTCGGCGGAGGCTTCGACCTCTGCCATCGTCACGAGCCGCTCCACGCCGAAGGGTTCGACCTGCTCCCGGCGCAGCGCCGACACATGGCCGACCGTGCCGAGCGCACGCGCCAGATCCTCCGCCAACACCCGGACATAAGTGCCCTTGCCACAGACCACCCGGCAATCGAGCGCGCTCGGCAGGCCTGCGGCGGTCTCCAGACCGATCAACTCCAGGCGGTCGATGTGGATGCGCCTCGGCTCACGCACGACTTCCTTGCCGGCGCGGGCAAGCTTGTAGAGCGGTTGTCCACCTTGCTTGATGGCCGAGAACATAGGGGGGACCTGCAGCGACTCGCCCAGGAAACGGCCCATCTCCGCCTCGACCTGCGCGGTCGTGAGCGCCGATACCGCCGCCCGCTCGACCACATCGCCTTCGGTGTCACCGGTCGCAGTACGGGCGCCCAAGGCGACCGTGAACCGATAGACCTTGCGCCCTTCGAGGATCTCGCCGGCCACTTTGGTGGCCTCGCCGAGGCAGATCGGCAGCATGCCGGAGGCGAGCGGATCGAGACTGCCGACATGGCCGGCTTTGGCCGCGCCGAGCAACCGCCGGACCCGCAGACCAGCGGCGGTCGAGGACAGCCCGAGCGGCTTATCGAGCAGCAGTATCCCGTCGATCAACGCGGGTCGCCGTCGTCCCGCGGCTCGCCGGGGGATGTCTCGCTGCGTACCGCATCGTCGATGAGGCGGGTCAGACGGTCAGCGCGCTCGATGCTTTCATCGAACACGAACTCGAGTCGTGGCGCGTGGCGCAGGCTCAGACGGCGACCGACCTCGCCGCGCAGATAGCCCGATGCACGGGCGAGGCCCTCTTGCACCTCGGCGGTGTCCTGCTGCCCGCCGAACGGCACGAACAGCACGCGTGCGACGCTGAGATCGGGAGCGACCTGCACCGCCGTGAGCGTGACCATGCCGACCCGCGGATCCCGCACTTCGCGCGAGATCAACTCGGCGAGCACCCGCTGCATCTCTGCGCCGATGCGCTGCTGCCGAGCCTTGCCGGCCATCAGGTGATCGCTCGGGCCACCTCGACGCGCGAGTAGCACTCGATCTGGTCGCCGACCCGCACATCTTGGTAGTTCTTCACACCGATGCCGCACTCGGTGCCTGCACGGACCTCGCCGACATCGTCCTTGAAGCGACGCAGCGATTCGAGCGCGCCTTCGAAGATGACGACGTTATCGCGCAGCACGCGGATCGGGTTGTTGCGCTTGACCGCACCTTCGAGGATGAGGCAACCGGCGACGACGCCGAACTTGCTCGAACGGAACACATCACGCACCTGCGCGGTGCCGACGATCTGCTCCTTGACCTCAGGCGCCAGCAGCCCGCTCATGCGCTGTTTGATGTCGTCGATGGCTTCGTAGATGATCGAGAAATAGCGGAGATCGATGCCGGTATCTTTGACCATCTCACGCGCGCCGGAGTCTGCGCGGGTGTTGAACCCGAGCACCATGGCGTTCGAAGCGGCCGCCAGCTGCACATCCGAGGCGGTGATGCCACCGACGCCGCTCGCCACCACCTTGACCTGCACCTCGTCGGTCGAGAGCTTGTTGAGCGCATCGCGCAAGGCCTCGGCACTGCCCTGCACATCTGCCTTGATGAGCACACCGATGACGCCGGCCTTGGCCTCGGTCATCTGCAAGAACACATCGCCGACCGCGGCGGCCTGCTTGGCGAGCTTCACATCGCGGAACTTGCCTTGACGGTACAACGCGACCTCGCGGGCCTTGCGCTCGCTCTCGGCGGCGAGCAATTCATCGCCTGCGTTGGGCGCGCCGGAGAGCCCGAGCACCAGCACCGGCATGGAGGGTTTAGCCTCCTCGACCGACTTACCGCTTTCATCGAACATCGCTCGCACACGGCCGAATTCCTGACCGGCGACGATCGGGTCGCCGAGTCGCAGCGTGCCCTTCTTGACGATCACCGTGGCGACCGCACCGCGACCCTTCTCCATGCTCGCTTCGATGATGTTGCCGGAGGCAAGACCGTCGAGCGGCGCGGCGAGTTCGAGCACTTCGGCCTGCAGCAGGATCGCATCGAGCAGCTTGTCGACGCCCTCGCCGGTGAACGCCGAGACATTGACGAACATGTTCTGTCCGCCCCACTCCTCCGGGATCACCTCTTGCTTGGAGAGTTCCTGGCGCACCCGGTCCGGATCCGCCGTCGGCTTGTCCATCTTGTTGACCGCCACCACGATCGGCACGCCTGCCGCGCGCGCGTGCTGTACGGCCTCGAGGGTCTGCGGCATGACGCCATCGTCCGCCGCGACCACCAACACCACCACATCGGTGGCGCGGGCGCCGCGCGCGCGCATCGCCGTGAAGGCCGCGTGGCCCGGCGTGTCGAGGAAGGTCACACCGCCCCTTGGCGTACGCACATGGTACGCACCGATGTGCTGGGTGATGCCGCCCGCCTCGCCTGAGGCGACCTTGGCCTTGCGGATGTAATCGAGCAGCGAGGTCTTACCGTGATCGACATGGCCCATGACCGTGACCACGGGCGGCCGTGGCAGTTTTTCGATGACCGAGCCATCGACGCCCTGGATATCGGTCTCGACCTCGTTGTCGCGGAGGAGCTTGGCGGTATGGCCCATCTCCTCGACCACCAGCACCGCCGTCTCTTGGTCGATCGGCTGGTTGATGGTGACCATCAAGCCGAGGTTCATCATGACCTTGATGACTTCGGTGGCCTTGACCGCCATCTTTTGAGCGAGTTCCTGGGCGGTGATCGTCTCGCCGACGCCGACCTCGCGGATGACCTTCGCGGTCGGCAGCTCGAAGCCGTGCCGCTGCTCGACGCCCATGGGCGCCTTGCGCTCGCGGACGCGTTGCTTTTTCTTGCGGCGCGACGCATCGCCACCGATGTGCAGCTCCGCGCGCCCGTACTTCGTGCGACGGTCGCGGTCGGCTTCGGCGGCCGTCTTGACGGGCTTGGCCTCGACCACAGCGCGCTCAGGTGCAGCGGGCGCTTCGGTCCGACCACGGGCTCGGCCCGAACGATCGGCGTCGGTCTGCTCACGATCACGCTGCTCGGCCAAGCGCCGGGTTTCCTCGGCGGTCTTGCGGGCGGTCGCCTCTTCTTCGATGCGTCGGCGGTTCTCCGCCTCGAGGCGCTCAGATTCACGGCGCTCGTGCTCTTGACGGTCGCGCTCGAGCTTTGCGGCTTCTTCGACCTCGCGCGCCTTGATCTCGGTCTCCGGCGCGGCGGCGCGTGCTTGCTCTTCGAGCACATCACGCTTGATGTAGGTGCGTTTGACACGCACCTCGACGTTGACCGTGCGCGCACGCCCGGTGGCGCCGGCGAGCTTGATCTCGCTCTGTTGCTTGCGCTGCAGGGTGATCTTGCGCGGCGCGGCGGTCTGGTTGACCTCCTCGCTGCCCTGCCCGTGGCTGCGACGCAGGTGCGACAGCAGCTCAAGCTTGGCGTCGTCGCTGATCCGATCGTCCGGACCTTGGACCTTGATGCCCGCCTGATCGAGCTGCACCAGCAGCTTCTCGACCGGTACTTTGAGCACCTCGGCGAATTGGGAAACCGTTACATCGGCCATGGATACCTCAACCGTGGCCCGCCGCGAACCAGTGCTCACGGGCCTTCATGATGAGCTGACCGGCCTCTTCGGCGGTCAGCCCTTGGATGTCGAGCAGGTCATCGACGGCCTGTTCCGCAAGGTCTTCACGGGTGCGCACACCGCGCCGCGCGAGCGCGAGCGCAAGATCCGGCTGCATGCCCTCGAGCAGCAGCAGATCGTCGGCGGGCAGCTGCGAGTCGAGGTTCTCCTCGGTGGCGATCGCCTGCGTCAGCAACACATCGCGCGCGCGGCTGCGCAGTTCCTTGACCATGTCCTCGTTGAACTCCTCGATGGAGCTGAGCTCGGACTGCGGGACATAGGCGATCTCTTCGACGGTGGAGAAGCCTTCCTGCACGAGGATCGTGGCGACGTCCTCGTCGACATCGAGCTGCTTCATGAAGTTCTCGACCAGCGTGCGCGCCTCGGACTCGCTCTTCGCCTCGGCTTCGGTCTCGTTCATGACGTTGAGGTCCCAGCCGGTGAGCTGGCTCGCGAGGCGGATGTTCTGCCCGCCGCGGCCGATGGCCTGCGAGAGCTTCTCCTCGGAGACCGCGATGTCCATGCTGTGGGAGTCTTCATCGACGACGATGGACATCACCTCGGCAGGCGACATCGCATTGATGACGAACTGCGCCGGGTTGTCGTCCCACGGGATGATGTCGACGCGCTCGCCCGCGATCTCGTTGGAGACCGCCTGCACGCGCGAGCCGCGCATGCCGACGCAGGCGCCGACCGGATCGATGCGCGGGTCGTTGCTGCGCACCGCGATCTTGGCGCGGATACCGGGGTCGCGCGCGGCACCCAGGATCTGGATGAGGCCCTGACCCACTTCCGGCACCTCGAGCTTGAAGAGCTCGATCAGGAACTCCGGCGCCGAACGCGTGAGGAAGAGCTGCGGGCCGCGCGGCTCGGAGCGCACTTCTTTGAGGAAGGCCTTGATGCGATCCTGCGGCTTGACGAGCTCGCGCGCGATCATGTCGATGCGCGAGACGAACCCTTCGGCGTTGCCCCCGAGGTCGACGAAGATACCGTTGCGGTCGACACGCTTGACGACGCCGCTGACGAGCTGCCCGATGCGCTCCTGATAGGCCTCGACCACCTGCGCACGCTCGGCCTCGCGCACTTTCTGCACGATCACCTGCTTCGCCTGCTGCGCGGCGATACGGCCGAACCCGACCGACTCCATCGGCTCCTCGACGAAACCGCCGATCTCGGCCTTCGGATCCACATCGATCGCATCGTCGAACCGCAGTTCGCGGTCCGGCGTCTCGAGATCCCGCGAGTCATCCGCCAGCACCTTCCAACGGCGGAAGGTCTCGTACTCGCCGCTCTTGCGGTTGATGGTGACGCGCACGTCCCACTCCTCGCCGTGCTTCTTGCGGGTGGCCGACGAGAGCGCCGCCTCCAACGCTTCGAAGATCACTTCCTTGTCGACGCCCTTCTCGTTCGAGACGGCATCGACCACCAGCATGATTTCCTTGCTCATCAGTCAGTCCTCAGTTGCTCCCTCGTTGCCCTCAGGCCACGAGGCGCGCCTTGCCTATCTCGGTGAACGCCACCTGGACCGGCGCTCCATCGACTTCCAGTTCCACACCGATGTCGGTCACCCGCACCAGCGTCCCCGTAAAACGCCGCCGTCCGTCCCGCGGCAGTTGCAGCTCGAGCCACACCCGCGCGCCGACGAAGCGGCTGAAGTGCGGCGGCTTGCGCAGCACCCGATCGAACCCCGGCGAGGACACCTCGAGGGTGTACGCACCAGGCACCGGATCTTCGACATCGAGCAGCGCCGACACTTCGCGGCTGACCTTCTCGCAGTCCTCGATCCCGATATGTCCCTCGCGGCCGGCAGGCAGATCGAGATAGATCCGCACCACGCCTGAGCGCGGCGCCGAGGCCCACTCGATGTCGACCAACTCGTAGCCGAGTTGCTCGACCAAGGGCTCGAGCACACCCAGCAACTTGTCGCGTATCGCGCCTGTTGTCGCCATGCGTCTTGCCCTCGACCTCAGCCCCCGAAAGGGTTCCCAAAACGAAAAAAGCCCCTCGGGGGGCTTCTCCAAAAAGCGCGTGCCCTAAAGGCACTTGCAGGTCCGGATCGACACCCGACCCTGCAATGTGGGGCCCGAGACCCCACAAGAATGCGAATCATAAAGGAAAGCGGCGGGGCATACAAACCCCGCCGCCCGACCGCCGGGCGTCCCGGCGCTACTTCGCGGGGGCCTGCGGCCCGAGCCACCGGGCGAGCCAGTCGTGGATCTCCTGATAGAAGAGCTTGCTGTTCTCGCCCTTCAGGACCCAGTGGTTCTCGTCCGGGAAGACCACGAGCCGACTCGGCACCTGCTGGCGCTGCAGCGCCGACCAGTACTCGAGCGAATTGTTGAGCGGCACCCGGAAGTCCTGCTCGCCGATGGTCACCAGCGTCGGGGTCTTGAACTGCGCCATGTACCGGATCGGGTTCTGCTCACGCCAGACCGGGCCCTGCTCCCAGACCGGTCCGCCGTTGTTGATCTCGCGGCCGTAGATGGTGTCGCTCGTGCCCCACTGCGACTCGAGGTTGACGAGACCCGCGTGGCTCACGAGGCACCGGTAGCGCGTCGTCGTCGCCTGCAGCCAGTTGGCGAGGTGCCCGCCGTAGCTCGCGCCACCCGCGCACTGCCGCGAGGCGTCGATGAAGGCGTTGTCCCGCAGCGCGATGTCCGCGGCCTCGTTGGTCTCATCGCCCGCCGTGCGCAGCGGGTCGCCCTGGATGCTCTGCGCGAAGGCCTCGCCGAAGCCCGTCGAACCGCTGTAGTTGGTGAGCAGCACCACATAGCCCGGCGCCGCCAGCAAGTGGTAGTTCCAACGCAGCACCCATTGGTCGCGGAACATGGTGTGCGGCCCGCCGTGGATCACGACGAACAGCGGGTATTTCTTCGAAGCATCGAAGCCGGGTGGCAGCACCATCATGTTGTGGATGCGGCGGCCCTGACGGCTCGTGAACCAGAAGTGCTTCACCGGCTCGAGGTCGAGGGGCTTCACACGCTCGCTGTTGAACGCCGTCAGCGCCTCGTGGCCGCGCTTCGCGGGGTCGATGCGCACCACCTCCGGCGGCTCGGTCGCGCTTTCATAAAGGGCGACGATGACCGGCGCAGCACCGCGCGCTCCACCGCTGCCTTGCGCGATGGCGAGGTTGCTATAGACGCCGCGCGTCATGTCGAAGGCGAGTGAGACCGCGGCCTTACCGTCGCCCCGGCCGTCGATCGGCGCCGAGAAGACTTTCTCGTGACCGGCCTCCTCGGCGAGGAGATACACACGGCGCGAGTCGGCGGTCGGCGCGAACGAGGTCACCGCACGGTCCCAACCCGCCGTGAGGAGGCGCGGTGCACCGAGCGGCGCGCCCGCCGCGGCGCCGTTCCAAGGGAACGCGGCGAGTTCGGTGAGGGTATAGACCTTGTCGGAGGCGCGGTCGCGGGTCGCGAGCAGCGTACGGCCGTCCGGCGTGAAGGTCGGCGAGCCCCAAGAATGCTGATCGACGGTCAGCCGGCGTGGCTCGGTGCCATCGAGACCCACATGCCAGAGCTGCGAGGTGGTGAACGAATACGCGGCTTTGTTGCGGTCGGTGCTGGCGACGAACACCAGACCCTGACCGTCGGGCGTCCACACGGCCGTGAGGCCACCGCCCTCCCCGCCCTGACCGGCGAAGCCCGGCGCTTTCACGAGTTCGGAGTTCGCGAGCAGGTTACGCGGCTCGCCTGCGGCGAGATCGAGCACCCACAAACGCGGCTTCCGATCCTCGAGCCAGCGGTCCCAATTACGGATCGGGAAGCCGTCGTAGATGCGCGCATTCCACTTGCGCGCCTTGCGCTCGGCAGCGATGCGCTTGTTGTCCGACTCGAGCAGCGCACCCGGATAGTCGGTGCTGCTGAAGGCGATCTTGCGGCCGTCCGGCGAGAACTTGGGCGAGCGAGCGCCGTTGGTCAGCGTCGTCAGCCGCTGCGCCTCGCCGCCGCGCAGGTCGAGCAGGTAGAGCTGGTCGGTGTCGTCGCCGTCGCGCTTGGCCGAGAAGGCGAGCCGCGTACCGTCCGGGCTCCAGGCAGCACCGCCCTCGCCGCCTGCGGTGCCCGTGAGACGACGCGCCTTGCGGCCGTCGGTGCTGCGCGTCGGGATCAGCCAAAGATCAGAGACCTGCGCCTTCGGGTCATAGGCGGGCTCCGTGATCGAGGCGACCACCCATTGGCCGTCCGGGCTCGGCTGCGGCGCGCCGACCCGGCGCATGAGCCAGAGGTCCTCGTGCGTGATCGTGCGGGGGGCGGTGGTGGTGGTGGCCGAAGATCCGGCCACGGTCGACGCAGCTGCCGCAGCAGGCGCCGCGCTTGCGACGGATGCTGCCAGTGCGAACCCTGCGATACCTGCCCACAAC
>ERZ888423.105-NODE-105-length-83387-cov-37.824917_pt1 | contig 83387 bp, 71 predicted proteins | sample MGYA00520523_ERZ888423 | MGnify/ENA primary metagenome ERZ888423 (study PRJEB32303, sample SAMEA104408611) | aquatic metagenome | biome: Brackish water; feature: Pelagic; material: water | place: Baltic Sea | collected 2014-06-08T10:24:00 | depth 30,27 m ...
AGACAGCTCATGCAAATGGTATTAGAATCGTGATGGATGTTGTCTTAAACCATACTGGACCCGTGACTGAAAAGGATGAGGTTTGGCCAGAGGATTGGGTAAGAACTTCCCCAGCTTGTACTTATGATTCCTATGAAAATACTACCGCTTGTACCCTTGTGAAAAACCTGCCTGATATTTTAACAGAATCTAACAAAGAAGTTTCATTGCCTAACTTTCTACTGGAAAAATGGAAGAATGAAGGTAGACTAAAAGAAGAATTAGCCTCCTTAGATGACTATTTTTCTAGAACCGGATATCCTAGAACACCTCAGGCGTATATTGTTAAATGGCTCACAGATTATGTAAAAGACTTTGGCATTGATGGATTTAGAGTAGACACCGTAAAACACGCTTCAGAAACAGCCTGGGACATGTTGTACACAGAAGCATCCTTTGCTTTTGATACATGGAAAAAAAATAATCCTGAAAAAGTTTTAGATCAGAATTCATTTTATATGATGGGCGAGGTTTATAATTATGGCATTTCTGGAGGAAGATCCTATGATTTTGGCAATAAAAAAGTAGATTATTACGCACATGGTTTTCATTCTTTGATCAATTTTGAACTTAAGTACGACGCAGACAAATCCTACGCTGAGATATTTAAAAAATACGACAGCCTCTTAAATGGTCCCTTTAGGGAAAAAAGTGTTTTAAATTACCTCACTTCCCACGACGACGGACAACCTTATGACAAGCTAAGAGAGAAAGGATTCAGAGCGGCAAATGTATTATTACTTACCCCTGGGGGGTCTCAAATTTATTATGGAGATGAGACCAATAGAAACTTAATTGTACAAGGGACTGAGGGTGACGCCACCTTGAGAAGCTTCATGAATTGGGAGGAAATAGACACTCAAAAAGAGTTGTTGCGTCATTGGCAAATGCTTGGACAGTTTAAAGGGAATCACATAGCTGTAGGCGCTGGAAAACATAAAGACATAAGTACAACTCCCTATGTTTTTTCAAGGGAGTATCTGAGAAACAAACTCGAAGACAAAGTAATTATTGGTTTGGATTTACCCGAAGGAAAAAAGGACATTTCGGTTGGGTCAATATTTAAAAACGGACAAGCGCTAAAAGACACTTATTCTGGAAATACCACTGAAGTTATTAATGGAAAAGTGTCGTTAGACACTCCATATACTCTAGTGCTATTGGAAGCTAATTAATTCATTAGGGTCTGGTTAAATAACTTGAAGCGCCTACCAAAATTAACGGGCCAATTGGCCATTTTTGTATTTGAGCGCATATTGATAAATTACTCTGTTGCGCTCTGCCCAAGCCACCAAGCCTTTAAGCTCCTCTTCCGTAAGGCCTCCGTGGGTCCAGGTGTATGATTTCAATGGCATTTCTCCCTCTTGAACCTCTGCTACAAGTTCTTCTATTTTATGGTCCTTTTTCTTAGTGCTATAAGTCTCCCATTCAGAAAAATTTAAATGCTTTTTACCCTCTGAAATATGGTCCTCTATCCAATAAGATACTGGTGCAATAGTATTGTACCAGGGATAGTTTGTATTGTTAGAATGGCAATCGTAACATTTGTTTTGAAGTGTAGCTAAAATAGGGGCTAGCGGCTCAGTTTCATCTTCAAAATAAGTAGTACTATACGTTTCAGAGATATTTTTTTCTGGCCTGTAAAACTGCATTCCGAGGAATACAATTGTCACTAAAATTAACACTTTCTTTAAAAATTTATTCATGACTAGTTATTTTACTTTAACTCAAAAATACATATTTTTAAAATTAGATATGAAGGGAGATGCACCATCAAATGAAAGAATTATTCGAAGAAAAATTAGCCAAATGCTCGGGAAGGCTTTCAGATAGAAAGGCTATTGCTGATTTAATTCTTAAAAATAAAGCGTTATATCACTACACTTTAGAAAAAATCACCACTCCTCATAGCCCTAATATTCAACGCTTGTGTTGGTCCTTAGATATTGCTTTCTTGGAGTCTCCACTGTATTTCAGGGAAGCATTTCCGTATATTGTCAAAGGACTTTGTGTACAAAAAAAAGACAGTTGCTTGAGATCCCTGATGAAAATTTGTGCTGCTATGTCACAAGACCCTTATTATTTTACTCAGATAAAAAAAGTTCCCCAAAAAAGTAATTTATTAGTTGAGAGGGCCTTAGAATTATTGACAGAGCCCCACGAAGTAGCTGTTCAAGTACATGCAATGGAAACGCTCTTTAGATGGCGCCATGAATTTAAGTGGATTGGAGAACACTTAGCAGATCTGATCGAATCTCAAATGGAATGGAAGACTGCCGCTTATAAAGCTAGAAGCAAAAGACTTTTAAAAACACTTAAAAAGGAGTCCCATTCTCTATAAAGTAATTTTTTAAAACGTGTACTACAAAAGAGCCACTGTGAACGCTTAAATAAACAATTTCTTTACAAAGGTTTTCCTATCTTTGCCCCTTAATTAAATTATCATGGCATTAGACGCATTACACGCCATTTCTCCTATAGATGGGCGTTATTCAAATAAAGTATCCAATTTATCTCCTTTTTTCTCTGAAGCAGCCCTTATCAAGTATAGAGTGCTAGTAGAAATTGAGTATTTCATAGGACTTTGTGAATGTCCATTACCTCAATTAAGCGCCTTTGAAAAGAACTTATATCCAAAATTAAGAGAGATTTACACTCAATTTAGCGATGCAGACGCAATGGCTATTAAGAAGATTGAATTAGTAACAAACCACGACGTGAAAGCGGTGGAATACTTTATCAAAGAAAAGTTTGACGCTTTAAATTTACAATCGTTCAAAGAGTTTATTCACTTTGGACTTACCTCTCAAGATATTAACAACACAGCCATTCCACTTTCTTTAAAAGAAGCCACCCAAACCGCTTATATTCCGACACTAGAGGCCCTTATTGAGCAACTTAAAAGCTTGAGTGATGAATGGGCAGACGTTCCATTACTGGCTAGAACCCATGGACAGCCGGCATCTCCTACAAGGCTAGGGAAAGAAATCATGGTGTTTGTCGTGCGACTTGAAAATCAATTAAAAGACTTGAAAACCATTCCTTATGGTGCTAAATTTGGTGGCGCAACTGGAAATTATAACGCACATTTTGTAGCTTATCCTTCTATAGATTGGAGGCATTTTGGTACTCAATTTGTGGAGACTACTTTAGGGCTTTCTCACTCTTTTCCTACCACCCAAATAGAACATTATGATTCTATGGCCGCTCTTTTTGACGCCATGAAAAGAATCAACACTATACTTATAGACTTAGATAGGGATTTTTGGACCTATGTGTCTATGGATTATTTTAAACAAAAAATTAAAGCCGGAGAAGTGGGTTCTTCTGCTATGCCGCACAAAGTAAACCCTATAGATTTTGAAAACTCAGAAGGAAATTTAGGTATTGCCAATGCATTATTTGAACATTTATCTGCCAAACTACCTATTTCAAGATTACAGAGGGATCTTACAGACAGTACCGTACTAAGAAACATAGGTGTTCCTTTAGCCCATACCATGATCGCTTTTGGTGCAACACAAAAAGGCCTCTCAAAATTACTCATCAACAAAGAAAAAATTGCCCAAGATCTAGAAAATAATTGGGCTGTAGTAGCAGAAGCTATTCAAACCATTCTGAGAAGAGAAGGATATCCAAATCCTTATGAGGCGCTCAAAGGTTTAACTAGGACAAATAGTAAAATTGATCAAAATAGTATTGCTGCTTTCATTGAAACTTTAGCAGTAAACAACGCTATTAAAAATGAATTAAAAGCGATTAGCCCTAGTAATTACACCGGTATATAGTGCTTATAAACCTAAATCTGGCAATAAGCCTTTAAAGTCATCTATGGAGGCATTTGAAGATTGAAGAGCCTCTAAAAATGGCTTCAGATATTTAGGATTCATACCGTCTCCCATTACCCTAATTAGCACAAAACCTTCTTTACCACCCTTGGCATAGACAATGAGCTCTTTTAAAGCATCTTCAGAACCCAAATAGGAAACAGACCCTTGGTAGGCTTCTGCCTTGAGCTTCATAAGCTCCGTGTAGCTGCTCGTTGAAAGAATTTTTACAACAGTTTTAGATTCCGTATCAAATACTGATAGATCTTTTTGGTTATTTCTAAATACGAGTACATTGAGTTTTTTTAATGTTGCCAAAGCTTCTTTTTGATCCGCCTCCAAGGAATCTACCGCTATATTTAATATGGAGGCTGGAAGGGTAAGACTTATAAAGTTAGGGTCTTCAGATTTTTCTACAAAATAGGATTGTAAAGTGGGCTCTGAACTACAGGATACTAAACCAATAGCGAACACAAATACCAACAAAACAATTGGAGATTTTTGAAATATTTTATTGTTTTTCATTAGATTTTTTGCTTTTGGTTCACCTTATTTAATTCTTGCGGCAAGTTCATCTTAGTAATTAGCGCATTAATCTTATTTAAGTCTATATCTCCACTAAGTGACAACAGAACCGTTTCTATAGTTTTACCGTTAATGTCTATGTCTTCAAACTTTGAAACACCTGACACAAACATCAGTAATTCTTTTACATGTGAGTCATCTCTTCCCTCGAGAACATAAAACTTAATTTGTGCCTCTTGGTCAGAAAAACGCATTAATTCTGAGAGTTTAGAGGACTTCAAATAATTGGTCACGTCATTACCCATCGCGGCAGCTACTTCTTTATCAGTAGTAGTAAAAACTTTTAAACTTGTGATACTTTTTGCAATATCAATAAAGTCTTTGGTTTCTTTGTCATCTGCGACAACTTCAAATTTAGCCAATAAGGAAAACATACTTTTGTTAATGACCATGGCGCTAACCGACTTCTCGTTTTCATATTTATCAAAAACGGATTGGCTAAAACCAAGACTCACAGCGCTCAATAATACAGCAGTTAATAAAATTTTTTTCATAGTTTCTATTTGTTATTAGGGTTATAAATTTTTGTTTTTGCTTGTTCGAATTCATTTAAATAAACGGCAGAAGCGGTAGCCTTCTGATAGTTCTGTGCAAGTAGAGAAAAAGCGGATAGTGTTTGATTGTAGGCAATTTCTGCTTGTTTTTTCTGGTAATATTGTCTCCCAGAGAAGAAAGAACCTGAGAAAAGGATTAGTACAACCGCAACATTAGTCCACTTTGAATGCCACCACTTCTTTTCTAAATCTCGCAGACTGCTTTTGGGCGTTTCCCATGGCGCCCATTGTTTCAATGGTGCTATAGCCGTTTCTCGCTCCTTAGAAAAAAATGCAAACAAGTCTTTGTATGGCATTAAATGGGTAGGCACTTCTTCCATTTGAAAGAAATTACCTAGCAGCGCTTCTTCTTTGAGCGTTGTTTTACCTTCGAGGTATTTCTCTATGAGTATTTCAATTTTTTGTAAGTCCATACGCATGGTGTTTTACTAAATTTTCTTTTAATGTTTTTCTAGCTCTTGACAAAGCCACTCTCAAAGCAGTGGGCTTCATATCTAAAATAGCCTCAATCTCTTCATAAGACAATCCTTCTATATCTCTGAGCTGAACCACTAGTTTTTGCTTTTCTGGCAATAGCTCCATAGCTTTTTCAACAATAGAGAAGCTGTTTCTGTGCTCTATAGATTCTGAAAGGCTGTCTGTAGGCTTTTCGTAGTTTACATGAACCAATCTCAAATGATTGCCTTGTTTGGATTTTAAACGATCTAAACAAAAGTTTTTGGTCATGGTCATGGCGTAAGCGTCAAGATTCTGAACTGAAGTAAGACTGTCTCGCTTGTCCCATAATTTTAACGTTACCTCACCTACTGCGTCTTGGGCTTCTTGAGAAGACACCAATAATCTTTTAGCCACCCTAAACAAGCGCTCTTGTAAAGGAGTAATAAAAGATATGAATGCAGATTCTTCCATGTTATTCTAAATGCTTATTAATATAACGAACCAGAGATTGATTTGTTACCAAAAAGTTTTTTTTTTGTTTTCTTGTATGTAAATTGTACTGTTAAAGGGTCATTTTTTAAAATGACTGAAAAATACCACACCCTATGAAATTATTATCACAGACCATTTCTTACAAATCTCTTTTATTATTGACTTTAGTCACATTGCTCACTGTAGCTTGTTCTAAAGAAGACAGTCCGGCTCCCCAAGTTCCTGACACACCAGATCCTGAACCAACTTCTAAAGATGTTACCGCCCATGACTTTATGTGGAAAGCTATGAATTTGTGGTATTTCTGGCAAGCAGATGTGGCTGACTTATCTGACTCAAGATTTTCTACCAACAAGTCTTACAATGATTATTTACAAGCCCAAGGAGAACCAGATGCATTTTACAACGATAAATTATTGTTCTCTGAAGACCGATTTAGCTATTTAGCAGAAGACTATGTGGACTTAGTGCAATCATTTCAGGGAATTTCCAGAAGTAACGGATTAGAATTTGGCCTAAGTCTTTTTGCCAACAGCGAAAATGTATATGGTTATGTCAGATACATTGTTCCAGGATCTAATGCGGCTACAGCAGATATTTCTAGGGGGGAAATATTTACAGGAGTAGACGGTCAGACTTTGAACTTAGACAACTATCAAAGCCTTTTGTTTGGAGACAATACAACCTATACCCTAAATATGGCCAGCATAGAAAATAATACCATAGCAAGCAATGGTAAATCCGTTTCCTTGACTAAGGAAGAAGGCTTGTCTGAAAACCCTGTTTTTCTGACTAAAGTAATTGAAACCAATGGAATTAAAGTAGGCTATATTGTTTATAATGGCTTCACAAGTAATTATAACGAAGAACTCAATGAAGCCTTTGGCACCCTAAAAGCTGCGGGTGTCACAGAACTGGTATTAGATTTACGTTATAATCCCGGAGGATCTGTAAACTCCTCCAGGCTTTTGGCCAGTATGATTTACGGAACAGACACCAGTAAATTGTACATCCAACAACGCTGGAATTCAAAAATACAACCACAGCTAAGCGAAAGTCAATTAAAAGATTATTTCGCTAATTCTACAGGAGAAAGTCCTATTAACACCCTTAATCTTCCAAGGGTATATATTATTGCTACAGGAAGCTCAGCCTCTGCTTCTGAATTATTGATCAATGGTCTGGATCCATATATGGAGGTAATACACGTTGGAAGTACTACTAGAGGTAAAAATGAATTTTCTATCACACTAGTAGACCTGCCTAGTAATAGCTTTATTTACAATGCTGATAAAGCTTCAAGTATAAATGCAAAAAATTCTTGGGGTCTTCAGCCATTGGTGGGTAGAAACGAAAATGCAGATGGCTTTTTTGACTATACTTCAGGATTTACTCCTGATCATGAAATTAGAGAAGTCCTTGGAAACTATGGGGAATTTGGATCACTTACTGAACCTCTTTTAGCAAAGGCTTTGTCTCTAATTACAGGGGTAAGCACCAGCAGTAGTGCTAGAACATCTTCTCTTGAAACTATGCCTCTAAATGAAATTGATCATTCAAAAAACCACACAATACTAAAGGAAAGAATGTATTTAGATAAAGATATTAGCTTAGAAATTAAATAATATTTCTAGATTCATACCAAAAAAATTAGGGCTCTTTAGAGCCCTAATTCTATTCCTAAACGTATGTTTCTCCCTAAGGTTTGAAAACCAATAGTCTCCTCAAATGAAACATTGGCCAAATTATTCACTGAAATAAATCCCCTAGAATTCAAGAGACCCAATGGAAAACCGTATTGAAAGTCTATCAAAGAAAAGGCTTTAAGCGTTTTCTGTTCAAAGGTAGAAAAATCAGTGTCTACCCTCTTTCCTGTATAAGCCATAGATAAACTCCACTGAGTAAACTCACTTGGACTGAATTGCAGGTTAAAATTGGCCTTGTGTTTGGGTATTCTAATGGCGGTATCTGAAACCTGTGTCCAACTGTAATTTGCTTGAATATTAAACTGTGCTCCTAATGAAGTCGATAGTTGAAACTCTAATCCCTTTGCCCAAGTGTCGTTTATTTGATTTTCATAAAGAAAAGCAGGACCGTTAAAATAAATGGCTTGTTGCTCTTTTCTGTCAAAATATGTGAGCCCTAATTGAGTCCCTTTATTAGCGTTAAAAGAGAGACCAAACTCGGTATTTTGATTGGTCTCAGGCAATAGGTTTACATTGGCCCCATAAGCACCAAAAAACATCCCAAGTGTGGGAGTAATATAGGCAGATGAAAGGGATAAATGGGCCTTAAATTGCGCTGATTGATCTAAAAAAAGACTTGGATTAATATGATACACCCACTGACTTCCATATTGACTATGGTGGTTAAAACGCCCTCCAAACTGCATGTCAAAACGCCCCTGTTTATATCCAATAGAAGCAAAAGGATCCATAATAGTATAATCAGTCGCTGGGGTGTTTTGGTCCGGATTATCTTCAATTTGATCATTGATGTACTGAACACCAGTGACTATATTCCATTGTTCATTTACAAAATACCTATAGAGTAATTCTGCATTTATGTTATTGGCAAAAACGCTACTTCCATAAGCACTAATATCCTTTGAATCGTAACTTGCTAGTGAAATAGATGCCTTAAGCACCCCTTTAGACTGTTTCCAAGTCCATTGAGAAGCCAAATGATTACGGGTAGTTTGAAAGGTGTTTTCTGCGTCTATTCCCATAAAAGCGTCGTCGTAATCAGCGCTTATTTTTTGGGTATCCACAATGAGTTTCGTAGAAAGCTGATCAGAAAAATTCTTACCCAAGCTAAGGTTTAATCCAGATTGAGAAAATAAATCTTCTATTTGCCCTGGAGTATTAAAAGAAGACACTCCAGAAGCATTTAATTGGCTGTATCTCAAAGCGTAATTCCAAGAAGCTATTCCACCACTTAAACCAGTAAAAACACTGGTATAATTTAATGAGTTGTTTTGATTTTCAGCGGTCTGATGCGTTCCAATATGTGTGTTCAACACAAAACCAATAGGTTTTTTATCAGCCTTTTTTGTGCTAATATCTATAACCACCACACCTGCATTTGTCCCGTAAAGACTGCTGTTAGCGCCTTTAATAACCTTAATACTTTCTATTTGAGAAATATCTAAAAGTCTCAGATCATAACTCAAAGAAGCAGACGCAGGATCTGCTACCCTAATACCATCTATAATAACAAGGGCCTGTTTGGACCTGCCACCTCTTGCATAAATACTTAGAATACTTCCTTGAGGACCTCTAGATCCATTTACTTCAATGCCAGCCAATTGGTTTAAAGCAGCCGCTACCCCCCTAGTTCTAAATGGCAACAGATCGCTTGACCCTAAAATGACCTGAGTAGCTCCCCTAAAGTTTGCTTCCAAGGGTGCTTTAAGGTCATTGAGAATAACCTCGCTTAGATAAGTTGTGTCTTTTTGTGATTGATTTTGAAATAAATCCTTGGGCTCTTTTCGCTGGGATTGTACTTCTTTTTGTGATTGATTTTTAGCGACGGTTTGAGAGAAACCGAGCAATTGCACAGCCATAAAAAAGGCCGTAAACTTACATTTAAATTTCATTTTTGTACAAAATTGTACGGGTAGTCAGAATGCTATAGCACGCCAAAACTTTTATCCCGAAAGTTTAACATTTATGTTTGAAAACGGCAGGTATCCTGGCTTGCGTCTAAATTGTCACCTTCCCATAGATTTACTACAGTGGTATAAAAAACAATCAGCGTCTGTAAAGACTAAGCACACAGTTGCGGGAACAGCACTAGAATCTAACTAGTTTCCCTTTTAAGTATCCCAATAATGAGGTACACCAATATTCGGTGTTAAAAGTAGTGTTTAATTATATATAAGGTAGAAGTAGACATTAAAATAATCCTTACATCCTTAAAAACATAATTTACAAGTTCGTATAGTGTATTATCAGTAGGAGATATGTACTTTTGAGTGTTTAATTCTTTTTTAAAAAATATAAACAAATCATATTGAAATCTTTTTTGTCCCTTATCTACATATTCACCCTCTTTGCTTCAACCCCCCTTTTTTCACAAGAAGCTAAAGCCATTTTTTCACATCCTGAATTTGTAGAGGGATTTAACATCTTGGCAAAAAAGGGATACAAAATACTGGAGATTCATCAGATCAATACCATAGATAATAAGTCCCCTTTTGAAACATATGCCTTAGTACACAAAGACAGTATTAGACTGATAAAGGCACTTAAAAAAAAGTACAAAAATATTATCCGTATTCCTGTAGAGAAGATGATTGTCACTTCTACCACACACCTTCCAGGGATTGAAATGCTCCAAGGCAGTGAAACTGTCGTTGGATTCCCCGGGACTGACTATATTTCGTCTGCTTCTTTTAGAAGCCTTATAAAAAAAGGAAGTTTAAAAGAAATGGGGCACCAAGAGCAGCTCAATATTGAATTGGTTTTAGCAGCAGCACCAGAATTGATCATTGGATACGCTGTAGGTGAAAAACCAAAAATATACGAAACAATTGCTAACAGTGGTATTCCAGTTATTTTAAATCATGATTGGCTGGCACAACATCCCTTAGGCAAAGCCTCATGGATATACTTATATGGTGCATTATTAAATAAACTTGATCGCGCAGACCAATTGTTTTCAAATATTCATGACCAGTATTTAGCAGCAAAAAAATTAGCGACTCATGCAGCAGAAACGCCAACTGTTTTTAGCGGAGCCATGTATAAAGATGTCTGGTATGCACCAGGGGGTAAAAGCTGGGCAGCCCAATTTATTCAGGATGCTAATGCAAATTATCTTTTCAATAACAACCATACAGGGAGTGATGCATTTGGGATTGAATATGTGCTGAATAAAGCGGCTCAGTCTGATTTTTGGATAGGAGCTGCACAATTTACAAGCCATGAAGAAATGCTGAAAAAAAGTGCCCATTACAGTCAATTTGACGCTTTCAAAAATAAAAATATTTACAGCTTTTCGTCAATCAAAGGTGTTACAGGAGGTGTTCTCTACTACGAACTTGCACCACAGCGGCCTGACTTGGTACTCAAAGACCTCATCGCTATTTTACACCCCGAATTAAGCCCAAATCATTCGTTTACTTTTTTCAGAAGACTAGATGACTAGACCTATAAACACAAAAAGAAAAATTCGTTATCTCCTATTGGGAGTGCTTTTCTTGATGGCTTTTTTAATTAATATTTCTTTTGGCTCTGTAGAAATTTCCATAAAAACAATACTTGAAAGTGTTTTTGGACCTACCACTCATAACAATCCATTAGATTATATCATACATCACTACAGAATCCCAAAAGCCATTACGGCTGTTGTTGTGGGCGCTGGACTTTCTATCAGTGGTTTACTCATGCAGACCTTATTTAAAAACCCATTGGCTGGACCATATGTACTGGGTATTAGTTCAGGGGCAAGCTTGGGAGCCGCACTGTACATTATGGGTGCTGCTGCGCTGGGTGCTTTTTTACCGCAATGGCTCATAGGCAACTGGTCTACGACCATAGCTGCTAGTATAGGAAGTTTTTCTGTTTTATTTATAGTGGCTACGGTAGCTACAAGAATAAAAAACACCATGGCCCTGCTCATTATTGGGCTTATGTTTGGCAGTTTAAGTAGTGCATTAGTAAGTATTTTAGCTTTTTTTAGTTCTAAAGAATCCCTTCAGAAGTTTGTCTTTTGGACCTATGGAAATCTAGGAAACTTAAGCTTTACAGATATTGGTATACTTGGATTATTTGTCAGTATTGGAAGCTTAGTTAGTATACTAAATACAAATGTTTTAAATGCCATGCTATTAGGAAATGACTATGCCATAAGTCTAGGAATTTCACTTAAAAAAACCAGTTTAACCATCCTTATTGCTACAGGTCTTATTGCAGGAAGTATTACCGCATTTGTTGGTCCAATAGCTTTTCTGGGTTTGGCTGTTCCCCACATTTGTAGGTTGGTGTGGAACACCAGTAACCATAAAATTTTAATTCCTACTAGTTTGCTCATGGGAGCTATATTTATGCTTATTTCGGACAGCATTGCCCAACTACCAGGGAGCGCAAACGTATTGCCTATCAATGCCATTACTGCCTTATTTGGATCTCCCATCGTGATATGGCTTTTAGTTAGAAAAAAACAAATTCAATTGTAATGGCTTTAGAATTTAAAGATTTAATAATTGGCTATAAAAACAGCCGTAAATCGCAACAGATTGCCGGGCCCTTTGATTTAAAAATTCCGGAGAAAAAACTCACCGCTGTCATTGGAAAAAATGGGGCAGGTAAAACTACCTTAATAAAAACTATTGGGCAGCAGTTGAAATCCCTAAATGGAGCTGTTTTACTTGACAGCCAATCAATTGAAAAAATACCCAATGACCAAAGGGCTCGTTTACTCAGTTTCGTTTTTACTACAACGCTTTCAAGTGAAAATATGTCGGTATATGAATTGGTGGCCCTTGGCCGATACCCTTTTTTAAACTGGTACTCAAAACCCAGTAAAAAAGATGCTGAGTGTATTCAAGAAGCCATTGTTTTTACCGCACTAGAGGGGCTAGAGAATACTAAAATTCACGCCCTATCCGACGGACAAAAGCAAAGGGCTTTTATTGCCAGAGCACTGGCGCAAGAAACCCCTTATATGATCTTAGATGAACCTATGTCTCATTTAGACCACCACCACAAAGCACAGTTGTTATCACTGATGAAAAAACTAGTGAATGAAAAAGACAAAACCATTGTCTACACCACCCATGACATAGAAAAAGCCATTACCAATGCAGATTTTATCCTAGCACTAACAGAAGACAAATCTTTTTTTAATACCCCTGATAACCTAATTAAAGAAGGTGTTTTTGATATTTTATTTCCACAAGAACAAGTGTATTTTAACCCCGCTACAAGCCAGTTTTTATACCGCGATCCAAAGTCAAAATAGTACCTTTATAGAAAACTAAGTCACTATGGATTTACTCCCTACCCTTTTATCTATGCTATTTTTAGCCATCGGTTTTTTCCTTGGTGGCTATGTGAAGAACTTAAAGTCAAAGGCTTTACATGGAGACAGCAATGAGAAAATTGCAGGATTAGCCGCCAGATTAGCGCAAAGTGAAACACTGCTAAAAAAAACAGAAGAAGCCAAACAAATCCTACAATCTGAAAAAGAAATATTGGGTAATGATCAGGCTAGAATGCAGGCTAACCTTAGGCATTTAGAAGAAAAAAATAACGAACAAAAAGAGGAGGTCTCTAAGCTTCAAGAAAAATTCACCAAAGAGTTTGAAAATCTTGCCAATAAAATATTAGACGAAAAGAGTCAAAAATTTACCCATCAAAACAAAGAAAACATTACTAATATACTCCTACCCCTTCAAGAGAAAATTCAACTATTTGAGAAAAAAATAACAGATTCACAGAAAGAAAATATTCACATTCACGCTGCACTAAAAGAGCAGCTCATTACCCTTCAATCACAAAACTTAAAGATTACCCAGGAAGCAGAGAACTTAACAAAAGCATTAAAAGGAGATTCAAAAATGCAAGGAAACTGGGGTGAATTGGTTTTAGAAAGGGTTTTGGAGAAATCTGGCTTAGAGAAAGACAGGGAATATTTTGTCCAGCAAAGTTTTGAAACAGAACAGGGCAATAGGCTTATGCCAGATGTAGTGATTGCGCTGCCAGATGGCAATAAGATGATTGTAGATTCTAAGGTTTCACTGACCCACTATGAAAGGTACGTGAATGCAGAAAATGACCAAGATGCTGCCATCCAATTAAAAGAACACCTCAATTCACTAAAAAGACATATTGACCAATTATCTGCCAAAAAGTATGAAGACCTATACCAAATAGAAAGTCCAGATTTTGTGCTGCTTTTTGTTCCCATTGAACCTGCTTTTGCAGTAGCTATTAATGAGGATCCAAGCATTTATACCAAGGCTTTTGAACAGAATATTGTGATTGTAACCCCAAGTACTTTATTGGCAACACTGAGGACTATAGTAACCATGTGGACCAATGAAAAGCAGCAGAAAAACGCACTAGAGATTGCGAGACAAGCCGGTGCGCTTTATGACAAATTTGAAGGTTTTTCTCAAGACCTCATTCAATTAGGTAAAAAAATGGATGAGTCCAAAGGGGCTTATTCAGCAGCGATGAATAAATTGGTTGAGGGCAAAGGAAACCTGATTACTAGTGTAGAGAAACTCAAAAAAATGGGTGCTAAGGCAAAGAAATCACTTCCTGAAGCACTGCTAAAAAGGAGTGACTCTGAAAATTTACTAGAAGAATAAGTTCATAAAAAAGGCGGCCAATGGCCGCCTTTTTTATGAAATACTGCAAGTATATTATTTACTTAAATACATCTTTCTTCGGTGGTACAAGTCATAGAAAGCGTCGTCTTTAAGACTGTCAATAAACAAAATACTCTCACCTGTACTCTTCATTTCAGGACCTAAGTTTTTATTGACATTTGGAAACTTATCAAAGGAGAATACAGGTTGCTTAATAGCGTATCCTTTTAATTGAGGATTGAAGTTGAAATCTTTTACTTTATTATGTCCTAACATTACTTTAGTGGCGTAATTCACATATGGCTCTTTATATGCTTTAGCTATAAAAGGGACTGTTCTAGAGGCCCTAGGATTTGCTTCAATAATATAAACAATGTCATCTTTTACAGCGAACTGAATATTGATTAGACCAACTGTATTAAGCGCTAAAGCAATCTTCTTTGTGTGGTCTTTGATCTGTTGCATCACAAACTCTCCAAGGTTAAAAGGAGGTAGCGTCGCATTTGAATCTCCAGAGTGAATTCCACAGGGTTCAATGTGCTCCATAATTCCAATGATGTAAACGTCTTCTCCGTCACAAATGGCATCGGCTTCAGCTTCAATAGCGCCATCTAAGTAATGGTCTAACAACAACTTATTATTAGGGATCTTACGCAATAAATCCACAACATGCTCTTCTAGTTCGTTTTTATTAATCACGATCTTCATTCCTTGACCGCCCAATACATAAGAAGGTCTTACTAGTAATGGGAAATTGAGGTGGTCAGATAATGCCAAAGCCTCATCTGCAGTTTCGGCAACGCCAAATTCTGGAAAAGGAATGTTATTTTCTTTGAGAAGATTAGAGAAACTTCCCCTATCTTCTGCTAAATCTAGTGACTTAAAACTGGTACCTAAAATTTTAATTCCGTGCTTCTCTAATTTTTCTGCTAGTTTAAGTGCTGTTTGCCCACCCAACTGAACAATTACACCTTCAGGGTTTTCATGCCTAATAATGTCGTAGATATGTTCCCAAAATACTGGCTCAAAATACAATTTATCTGCCGTGTCAAAATCAGTGGACACTGTTTCAGGGTTACAGTTAATCATAATGGTCTCATAGCCACATTCTGCCGCGGCTAATACCCCGTGAACACAACAGTAATCGAATTCTATTCCTTGGCCTATTCTGTTTGGACCAGATCCTAAAACAACCACTTTCTTACGATCTGTTACTATGGAATCATTGGCTACAAAACGCTTTCCTTCTGGTGTTTCCTGCTCTGCTTCAAAAGTGGAGTAATAATATGGGGTCATGGCTTTAAACTCGGCAGCACATGTGTCTACCAATTTATACACCCTGTTAATGTTCATTTCTGACCTCTTCTGGTAAATCTGACTCTCCAAACAAGAAACCATGTGGGCTATTTGCCTGTCTGCAAAACCTTTTTGCTTGGCTTCTAACAACAAATCCTTTGGTAAGGTATCTAAAGTAAAGGTACTTATCTCTTTTTCAAGCATATACAACTCCTCGTATTGCTTTAAGAACCACATGTCTATTCTAGTAATTTCGTGAATCCTAGAAAGGGGAATGCCCATTTGAATGGCGTCGTAGATAACAAATACCCTATCCCAACTCGCTATGGTTAATTTGCTTATAATCTGCTCGTAGTTGGTGTATCCTTTTCCGTCTGCGCCTAGACCATTTCGCTTGATTTCTAAAGATTGTGTGGCTTTGTGAAGGGCTTCTTGAAAAGACCTACCAATACCCATAACCTCTCCTACAGATTTCATCTGAAGTCCCAAAGTCCTGTCTGAACCTTCAAATTTGTCAAAATTCCATCTTGGAATTTTCACAATAACATAATCTAAAGTAGGCTCAAATAAGGCAGAAGTGGATTGGGTGATTTGGTTACTCAACTCATCTAAGTTATAACCAATAGCGAGTTTAGAGGCAATCTTTGCAATAGGATAACCGGTTGCTTTAGAGGCTAACGCAGAAGACCTGGACACCCTTGGGTTAATTTCAATGGCAATAATGTCCTCCTTTTCGTCTGGAGAAACAGCAAACTGTACGTTACAGCCTCCTGCAAAATCTCCAATACTGCGCATCATTTTAATAGCCATATCCCTCATGCGCTGGAAAGTCTTGTCTGACAATGTCATTGCAGGAGCTACAGTGATGGAGTCTCCTGTATGAATTCCCATTGGATCCATATTTTCAATGGTACATATAATGACCACGTTGTCATTCTTATCCCTAAGCAATTCCAACTCGTATTCTTTCCAGCCCATTACGGCTTTGTCTATCATCACCTCATGAATGGGAGAAATTTCCAAGCCCCTACTTAATAATTCATCAAAATCTTTTGGGTCGTGAACAATAGCAGCTCCTGCACCTCCCAAGGTGTAGGATGCTCTAATCACTAAAGGAAAGCCAAACTCTTGCGCGATTTCTTTACCTTTTAAAAATGAGGTAGCGGTAGCTTGAGGGGCCATGCCTATACCTATTTTACCCATCAGGTTTCTAAATTGCTCCCTGTCTTCCGTAATATTAATCGCAGCTATGTCTACTCCTATTAATTCTACTTTGTGGTCTTCCCAAATGCCCTTTTCGTCACACTCAATACAGAGGTTTAAGGCAGTTTGCCCTCCCATGGTAGGCAACACAGCATCTATATTGGGGTGTGCTTCTAATATCTCTACTATAGATTTTGACGTCAATGGTTTTAAATACACGTGGTCTGCCATAGATGGGTCTGTCATGATCGTAGCTGGATTGCTGTTAATCAGAACGGTTTCTATACCGTCTTCTCTAAGAGACCTGAGGGATTGAGAACCTGCATAATCGAATTCACAAGCTTGTCCGATCACAATAGGTCCTGATCCAATAATTAAAATACATTTCAGTTCATCTCTTTTTGGCATAGTGTGTTTTTTTTGGTATTCGTGTATTTCTTAAAAAAAAATCAAAAAAAAAGGTGTTACTTAATAAAAAGTAACACCTGTATATTTTGAAAAATCAATCATTATTTCTTGTGTCTCAATTCTGAAGATACAGATAGTTTTTTTCTTCCTTTTGCTCTTCTTCTAGCAAGGACTTTTCTACCGTTAGCAGAAGCCATACGTTCTCTAAAACCGTGTTTGTTCTTTCTTTTCCTTTTTGATGGCTGATATGTTCTTTTCATCGAGCGTGTTTTAAACGGATTACTTATATTAAAAGCTTTGTTAAACTGTTCCCAAAAGCTGGGCGCAAATATACAAAGACTTTTTGCTTTAGCAAGCCTATTTTAAAAAATATTTTGGATGTTTTTTTGTAGGTTTGCAACAGAAAACTATCCAGCCATTTAAAGAGGTATAAATACCCTGGTGTCGTTTATAAAACTATCAAATAATTATATAAAATACAACATGTTTCATAAAATTTTCAAACTGATTATTGCCGCAGCTATTAATGCATACGCTATTTACCAATTTGTAGAGGGTAATATTGGCAATGGTATTAGCTTGGTATTACTTTCTTCCGTATTCATATTCCTTTACTACAGAAACGAAATGATTCTTTTGGCTTTCTTAAAAATGAGAAAGCAAGATTTGGACGGAACAGCCAATTGGTTGGCTAAGATCAAAAACCCTGAAGCTGCACTAACAAAAAAGCAACAGGGATACTATAACTATTTGCACGGAATTATTCACTCTCAAACCAATCTATCTCAAGCAGAGAAGTTCTTCAAAAAAGCGTTAAAATTGGGACTAACTATGGATTACGACGTGGCCATGGCTAAATTGAGTTTGGCTGGCATTGCCATGCAGAAAAGAAGAAAAAGAGAAGCCACTACTTTATTGCAAGAAGCCAAAAAGTTAGACAAACAAAACATGCTGGCGGAACAAATTAAAATGATGTCCCAGCAGCTAAAGAAAATATAAGGCTTTACGGTTAGTCATACAGCACAGCAGTATTTGGGCTAATAATCACAAATGTTACTATTAAATAAAAGAGGCGTTAACCTAATAAACGCCTTGGAACAAGAAAAACTTCAAACAGCTTGTTTGGTCTGTTTATAATGGAATTTCTATTTGGTACTTTTTTCTTGACCTATTGTTCAGGTGTCCCTGCCTTAGCCATGAATTGTGGCGCTTTAATATTTTATAACTTATACCGTGGGAACGAGCAAAATCACTTAAATTTTTAAGTGGCTTGTCAATCTCTATTTGCTTTGTTGGTGTCAGTTTATAATAATCAATGTCATTTAGCACAAACCCATAAGAGATGGGATCGTTTATAATTGTTTTTAAAGCAAGGATTCTAAAAACATATCGGCCAGTTTCCTGGCCCAGTAATAAATCGTAATAATTGGTTGCTTGTTGCTTTTCCAATTGCCTAGAAATACCTCTGTTTCCAGCATTATAGGCCGCTGCTGCTAATGTCCAAGATCCAAATTTCTCTTTGGCTTTTAAGATGTATTTGCAAGCCACCTCAGTGGCTTTCTCCACATGGTACCTTTCATCTACATTGTTATTGACTTCTAATGAATAATCCTTTGCTGTTCCTTTCATAAGCTGCCAAAAACCAGCAGCTCCAGCTGGAGAACGTAAGGGCTCTAGACCGCTTTCTGCTACAGCCAAGTATAAAAAATCTTCTGGAATGCCATAGAAATCTAATATAGGCCTCATGACAGGAAAATATTTTTGAGAGCGTTTCATCAGTAACAAAGCATTAGATTGCCAATAGGTATTTACGAGAAACTCTCTGTCTACCCTTTCTAACACTTCTTGTTCATCTAATGGGACTGGTTCTCCGGCAAAATTCAAGTCATTCGGAATAGGGAGTGAGGTAACCACTGCTTTTAAGCCAGTGGCGGCATTTTCAATTGAAGGTGGGGTGCTTGGGGCGCTTTTACTATCATTATTTGATTTAATAGCAAAAACCAAAGTAAAAACAATCGCAATTGCGCCTACAATCTGAAGTGCTTTTTTAAATAGATCCATAGAGAAAATTTATATTACAATCTAACGAATTGTATCAGTCTTTCAAAATATCAGGGAGGTTTTCGTTAAACCACTTATACTTGTAAATAATCATAGAATGGGTGCCTTTGGGGATAGGAATAAAATCTTTAATATAATCTACTGGAAAAACAGTGTCTAATGTTCCTTGAATATGAATGGTATTAGGTATGGCCTTTGCTTGTTCCCAATTGACAATTTGATCAATAGACCAGTCAATGTAGTAAGGATCTCTTACACTGAGGTATTTCTCATATAAATGAATGCGCTTTTGCATGAAATCTCCCAAGGCAAACTTTGCCACCAATTCCATATTGGTAACCAACTGCGTGGGAATAAGTTTATGAATCTTGGTGTGCTTGGCAAAAATCATTTTCTTAGGTAACTCCTGTGTAGATTTAACGCTAGAAACAATAATGATTTTTCTTACAACAATGATCTTGGCAATTTCTTGCACCAAAATACCTCCAAAAGAGACGCCCAACAAAATTGGGTTTTTATGGGTAATTCTTTGGGCTATTCGACTGGCATATGATTGAAGTGATTCATTTTTATTAGGAAGGTCCCAAGAAAGGTAATGAAGTTCAAATACAGTGGGATCTAATTGTATGTTTTCAAAAATCTTTGGATTTGCTGCCATACCAGGCATAAAATAAACAGGGATTTTATCAGAACTCATAAATGGATCATTTGCTATAAAATTCACATCCAACACAAGCTAGATAGCCTCAAATTTAGGTAATTAGCTTTTTTTTGTTTACTTTTGTAAAGTTAATTTTATGCTAAAACAGACATTATTTTAGCACAGGATTTTAAAATTGAAAAACACCCACCCAAACATGAGCGAAATAACTATCACCAACAATAGTTTTCTTAGACAATATGAAACTACTGTAGCATCCTCTTTGGCAAAAATTGAATATGCAGCCCAGGAACGTAAAATATTTTTAACCAAGCTCATTATACCCTCTGAAATAACCCAGCCAGGTTTTAAAGAAGATTTCATTATTGCAGTACTGGAAGATATTAAAGAACAAGAATTAAGGGTGGTACCAACAAGTCCTGAAATTGTAGGTTTTCTTAAAAAGAATAGAAAATATAAAGACATGCTTCCTGTAGGCATTAGAATCTAATTCACTAGAAACTACTGTGCGCTTTAGTATCCCTTTGTGGGTAAAACTTATGTGGGATAATTTTATGAATTCTCCATATAATCAAAGCGAACCAATCCATCATCATCAATATCCTTAAGCCTTACCTCTGCTACCGTATTGACTAAAGCTGGGTCCCAGGGTGTTTTGACTTTGACATAGTTTTCAGTGAAACCATGTATGTAGCCTTTTTTATTCTCTCCTTCAAACAAAACAGTTCTTTTAGTTTCTATTTGAGATTCATAAAAAGCCCTTCGTAATTTTACAGATAAACCCCTAAGCATTTTTGATCGTTTGTTACGAACGGCCATTGGCACCACTTCACTCATACTAGCAGCCTCTGTACGGTCTCGTTCTGAATAAGTAAAAACGTGTAAATACGACACGCCCAACTGATTCAAAAAAGCATAAGTTTCTAAAAAATCTTCCTCTGTTTCACCAGGGAAACCAACAATAACGTCTACCCCAATACACGCATGCGGCATTTGTCTTTGAATGGTTGTTATCCTATCGCGATACAAACCTGTCAGATACCTGCGTTTCATCTTTTTCAAAACGGTATCAGAGCCACTCTGAAGGGGAATGTGAAAGTGAGGTACAAATACCCGACTTTTTGACACCATGTCGATGGTTTCATTTTTGAGCAAATTTGGTTCTATAGATGAAATTCTCAAACGAGAAATACCTGGAATCTTTTCGAGGGCTTGAACCAAATCGAAAAAAGTATGGAGGTGCTTTTTATTTCCAAATTCTCCTTTACCGTAATCTCCTATGTTAACTCCGGTTAACACAATTTCTTTAATACCTTTTGAAGCAATTTCTTGGGCATTTTTGAGGACGTTTTCTAAAGTGTCACTTCTAGAAATCCCTCTGGCCAATGGAATGGTACAATAAGTGCACTTGTAATCACAACCATCCTGTACTTTTAGAAAGGCTCTCGTGCGTTCGCCTACGGCATAACCACCTACATAAAAATCTGCCTCCTCAATTTCACAGGCGTGTACCGTTCCAACTTCTTGTTTTGTAAGATCGTTTAAATACGCAGTAAGATTGAACTTTTCTGTAGCCCCAAGTACCAAATCTACGCCGTCTACATCTGCCAGGGCTTCAGGTTTTAACTGTGCATAACAACCTACAGCAGCCACAAAGGCCTTTTCATTAATTTTTTGCGTCTTCTTGACAATTTCTTTAAAACGCTTGTCGGCATTTTCAGTGACAGAACAGGTGTTAATCACATAAACATCTGCTTTAGAATCAAAGGGTACTTTTTCGAAATCTGCTGCTTCCATTTGAGAAGCTATAGTAGCCGTTTCAGAAAAGTTTAGTTTACAACCTAAGGTGTGAAATGCGACTTTTTTCTTCATGCTATTCTTTTCTCCATTTCTGGGACTGCTTATAAACTTCCTCCAAAATCATTTGATCACTTTCAGAAAGGATTTCTCCTTTGCGTTCCATCATAATTTTCGCAGTTGCTACTGCTTTTTCGAAACTATGAATGCTGCTATTCTGAATACCTCCCCAAGAAAAACTCGGAATGAAATTTTTAGCAAAACCAGCACCAAAAATATTTGAAGCCACTCCTACAACAGTTCCCGTATTGAACATCGTATTAATAGCACTTTTACTATGATCACCCATCATTAATCCACAAAACTGCAAGCCAGTTTTAGCAAAACGTTCTTCTGCATAATCCCAAAGGCGTACGTTCTCATAACTATTTTTTAGGTTGGAATTATTGGTGTCTGCCCCTAAATTACACCAGGACCCTATCACAGCATTACCTAAAAATCCTTCATGGCCTTTATTAGAAAAAGGAAACATCACTACATTATTTAACTCACCTCCTACTTTACTTTTAGCACCAATAGAGGTAGCTCCGTAGATCTTAGCGCCCATTTTAACCATAGCATGTGATCCCAAAGCAAAAGGCCCTCTAATCAAACTACCCTCCATGACCTCTGAATGAGCCCCTAAAAATATTGGACCGTTTGTTGCATTTAAAATACAGTATTGCAACTGTGCTCCTGCTTCTATAAAAACCTGACCTTGCCCAATCACCTGAACACTTTCAGGTATGGGTTCACTGTCTCGGTCTTCAGTGAGTATATCAAAGTCTAAGGCAATGGCTAAATCATTTTTAGAAAATATATCCCATGTGTTTGAAATAGATAAAAAATCACCTACTGTATCAATAGCCTTTAGACGCTCAAAATTTATGTCTTCTTCAGAGTCATCTGCAAAAAAAGCCACGACTGCTTCGCCATCAAAAATCCCCTCTCCTTCATTGAGTCCTTTTACTTTATTCACTAGGTCAGGCGTAGGCAAATACGCTGCATTAATAAACACATTTGATTCAAAAAAAACAGTGGGCCATACCTCACTTAAATAAGGTTCTGTAATCGTAGAGGTGGTGTAACCCAATACACGCTCCCAGCTGTCTCTAATGGAACCTATGCCCCATGCAATATCTGCTACTGGCCTCGTATAGGTGAAGGGCAATAGCGCAGTTCTGTTTGGACCATCAAATAATATGTAATTCATATAATTGATTCAAAATGGGTTAAAAAAAAAGTCACGTTCTGAAAGGTACAGAACGTGACTCAATGTCTTTCAGCTTAAGTGGTTTATTTCTTAAACTTATCGTATTTATTCTTGAACTTGTCAATACGTCCAGCAGTATCTACTAATTTAGCTTTACCTGTGTATAACGGATGAGAAGTTCTTGAAATTTCCATTTTTATTACTGGATATTCAACACCATCTACTTCTAAAGTTTCTTTTGTTTCAGCAGCAGATTTAGCTAAAAAAACATCTTCATTAGACATGTCTTTAAAAGCAATTAGTCTGTAATTATCCGGGTGAATTCCTTTTCTCATGATATATAACTTAATTCTGTATTGTAATTTTAGAAGTGCAAATTTAATACTTTTTCATAAACTTACAACGAATCTGCCACAAAAATACAAAATAAAATATCTTATATGAACTGTAACAAAAAACAGTTTACATTTACTAACTAAACAATAACCAATTTAAACAAAATAAACATGGAAACAAACAGTCCAAACATTGGAAAATTCTCACTAACTTATGGGTCTATCGCAGGTATAGTTGGCATTATCTTTAGTTTTATGCTTATCTCTTTAGATATGTTGTATGACCAAGGCAGTGAAAAGACAGTAGTAAGTATTGCTATTTTAGTGGGTGCTGTCATTTTAGGAATCTTTAATTTTAGAAAAGAAAACGGAAGCTTAACCTTAAAACAAGCTTTAAAAATAGGCACAGGTAGTTCTGTGATAGCCGCTATATATTCTATCGTTTTCACTATTGTGTTGGTGAACTTTATTGAACCAGATTTTATTGCTAAAACTGGAGAACTTACTAGAGCTACTATGATAGAAAGCAACCCTACCATTTCTAACGAACAATTAGACATGATCACAGACCAGCAAGCAAATTTTTTCTGGTTAGCCTACCCATTCATGCTTATATTTAATGCATTTGGTGGTTTAATCATTGGCCTATTAGGCGGATTGATCTTAAAGAAAGACGCTCAAGCATAAATATAAATTGTACTTTTGAGAAAATTAATTCTTTAGTACACTAATGGATATTTCTATTGTAATTCCTCTTTTAAATGAGGAAGACTCTATATTAGAACTACATGATTGGATTGCATCAGTGATGCAATCCAATCATTTTTTATATGAAGTTCTATTTATAGATGACGGCAGTACAGACCAATCATGGCGTATTATAACATCTCTAAGTGAAAAATACCCACAAGTAAAAGGGATTCGTTTTACAGGCAATTACGGCAAATCTCAAGCACTCCATGCTGGGTTCAAAGCAGTAAAAGGTCAGGTAGTCATCACCATGGATGCGGACCTCCAAGATTCTCCAGAAGAAATTCCTGCACTGCACAAAGCCATTACCACGAAGGGACTAGACTTGGTCTCTGGTTGGAAAAAGAAGCGATACGACCACCTCTTCACCAAAAACATTCCATCAAAATTATTTAATTGGGCAGCTAGAAAAACATCTGGGCTATCCCTAAATGATTTTAATTGTGGTTTAAAAGCCTACAAACTGGAGGTAGTTAAAAACATTGAAGTATCTGGTGAAATGCACAGATACATTCCTGTGTTGGCAAAAAATGCAGGCTTTCACAAAATAGGAGAACAAATTGTACAACACAAAGCCAGAAAATATGGCAAAACAAAATTTGGTATGAGTAGATTCATCAACGGATTTTTAGATTTAATCACTATTTGGTTTTTATCTACGTTTGGTAAAAGACCCATGCATTTATTTGGCGCCTGGGGTGTAGTGATGTTTTTTATTGGGTTTGGATTTGCCTTTTATTTAGGGATAGATAAATTATTCATTCATCCTAGTGGAAGATTAATTGCCAACAGACCTGAATTTTACATAGCCCTCACTGCAATGATACTAGGGACCCAGCTGTTTTTAGCCGGCTTCCTTGGAGAGATTATGATCCGGCAACAGAAAGACCAAGTACATTATAATATTAAAGAGACTACTGCTTTTAAAAAGTAGTAATTTTATTTTATGAGCACAGCCCAAATAGAGAAAGAAATAGCCGCTTGGCAAAAAATACCTTTTGACGCACAGACTCAAAGGGAAGTAGCGCAATTAGCTACTAAAAATCCTTTAGAACTCGAAGACGCTTTTTATAAAAACCTAGCCTTTGGAACAGGTGGAATGAGAGGCCTAATGGGAGTTGGGCCCAATAGAATTAATGCCTACACATTAGGCAAAAACACTCAGGGTATTTCTAATTACCTCAAAAAACAATATCCAAACGAGCGGCTTTCAGTAGCCATTGCATATGATTGTAGGCACCAAAGCGACACCTTGGCTCAAATTGTAGCAAATGTATTTTCTGCCAATAATATTACGGCACATTTATTTCCTGAACTCAGAACTACGCCCGCTTTATCCTTTACTTTAAAGCATTTAAATTGCCAGGCAGGAATTGTATTAACGGCTTCTCACAACCCACCAGAATACAATGGATACAAAGTATACTGGACAGATGGGGGGCAAATAGTGCCACCGGAAGATCAAGAAATTATAAAAGAAATTGAATCTGTACCTTTTGACGCCATTAATTTTACACCCAAAAAAGCTTTTATAAAAACAATAGACGCAAGGGTGGACCAAGCATTTATTGATCAAAGTTGTGCCCAAGCAAATTTTAATGCGCCTAATAAAAAAGCATTAAACATTGTATTCACCTCACTCCACGGCACCTCCATTACAGCCATTCCAGCTGTGCTAGAGAAGGCAGGATATACCGTGAATATTGTTAAAGCGCAAGCTGAACCAGATGGTAATTTCCCCACAGTAAGCTCTCCAAACCCTGAAGAGCCAGAAGCCTTGGCTATGGCCTTAGCTTTAGGAGAACAAACCAATGCAGACATTGTCATTGGAACAGATCCAGACAGTGACCGATTAGGGGTAGCTGTCAGGGGTTTAGATGGACAACTACAGCTACTCAACGGAAACCAATGCATGGTTTTAATGACTGCTTTTTTATTGGAAAAAAGAAAAGAGCAAGGCCTGCTAGCCTCTGACTATATAGCCTCTACAATCGTTTCCACACCCATGATGGACGTTATGGCAGCTGCATATCACATTGAATGCAAGACTACATTGACGGGTTTTAAATGGATTGCAGATGTGATTAAAAAACACCCAGACCAGTACTTCATAGGCGGTGGAGAAGAGAGTTTTGGATTTATGGTGGGAGACTTTGTAAGAGACAAAGATGCCGTTACTGCCAGTCTTTTAGCCTGTGAAATGGCCAGTTTTGCTAAAGCAAAAGGTAACACGCTCATGGAGGAACTCATAGCCCTTTACCTAGAACACGGTTGCTACCAAGAGCATTTAGTTTCGATCACCAAAAAAGGAAAAGAAGGAAATATCGCTATTGAGAACAACATGAAACGCCTCAGGGAACAACCCCTTGAAACCATTGACGATGAAAAAGTGCTATGGGTACATGATTACTTGAAAGCTACGGCTAAAAACTTACTAACTGGAGAAATTCAAAAAATAGCACTACCAGAATCCAACGTATTAATTTACACCACTGAGAATGGCACAAAACTTGCGGCAAGACCCTCAGGAACTGAACCAAAAATAAAATTCTATATTAGTGTAAATTCGCCCTTAGACCGAGCGGAGCACTACCCTGCTGTTAAAACAGCGCTAGCGTTAAAAATCAACAACATACTCAAGGAAATAGCCTTGTAAAATTTCGCATGAAAAGCGACCCATATTGAATAAAACACATGGAGTATTTTAAAAAAATATTGCTTTATGCAAGACCATACAAAAAGTATGCAGTTTTAAACATTGTCGCCAATGTTTTTTATGCCTTGTTTGGTACCCTTGCCATGATATCCCTATTCCCCATGCTGTCTGTTCTATTCAAGCAAACAGAAGCTTTATACACACCCCCTACTTGGCAAGGCATTTCCAACACAAAAGTATATGTAGAACAAGCCTTAAATTACTTTGTCACTCAAAAAGCCGCTGAAGGAGAAGGAACTGCCCTTTTATTCATGGTAGGACTCGTTATAGGGATGTTTTTTCTAAAAAACCTATTTGGCTATTTGGCCATGTACTTTATTACATTTCTTAGAAACGGAGTGCTCAAAGACCTAAGAAACGCTTTGTATGACAAGAGCATTTCACTGCCTTTAGGCTTCTATTCTGAAAAGCGAAAAGGAGACACCATGGCTAGAATTTCTTCAGATGTTTTAGAGATTCAACACTCCTTTTTATCAGTGTTAGAATTGGTGGTCAGAGAACCACTCACTATACTTTTCACCATTACAGCCATGCTTATTATGAGTGCCAAGCTCACCTTGTTTGTATTTGTGTTTTTACCTATTTCCGGCTATCTCATCTCCTTATTGGGAAAATCATTAAAGAAAAAATCTGATAAGGTACAAGAGGAACAAGGCCATTTTTTATCTATTGTAGAAGAAACTTTAGGGGGGCTTAAAATCATTAAAGCCTTTACTGCAGAACCGTTGTTTTCAGACAAATTCAAAGCTTCCACCCAACGCTTTTACAAATTCTCAAACAGCCTACTAAACCGCCAAAACTTAGCCTCACCCTCCTCTGAATTTTTGGGCATTACCGTAATTGGGATCTTATTGTGGTATGGAGGTAGAATGGTCTTGGTAGAAGGCAGTTTAAAGCCAGAATTATTTATTACCTATATGTCTTTGGCCTACCAAATACTCACTCCAGCAAAAGCCATGAGTAAAGCGAGTTATGGTGTTAAAAAAGGAAATGCCGCCGCCGCAAGGGTATTGGAAATATTAGAAGCAAAAAACCCACTAGATATTTCTAGTCAAAAAGAAATAGAAACCATTCATGAAGCAATAGAATTCAATGACCTATCCTTCTCTTATGACAAAGAATTGGTTTTAGACCATTTTAACCTAACAGTCACCAAAGGCCAAACAGTGGCTTTGGTAGGACAATCAGGAAGTGGTAAGAGTACTATAGCCAACCTGCTCATGCGCTTCTACGACCCACAAAAAGGAAGTATTGCCATAGACGGCACCCCCATCAATGAAGTGCCGCTCTCTCGACTCAGAAAACTAATGGGGCTTGTTTCTCAAGACGCATTACTATTCAATGACAGCATTTTAAACAATATTGCGCTCGGAAAACCAGACGCATCTGAAGAAGACATTATAGCAGCAGCCAAACTGGCCAATTGTCACGAGTTTATTAGTCAGTTCAAGGAAGGCTACCACACCAATATTGGAGATTCTGGAAACAAACTCAGTGGTGGACAAAAACAAAGAATATCTATCGCCAGAGCCATTTTAAAAAATCCTCCTTTAATGATCTTAGATGAAGCTACCTCTGCCTTGGATACAGAAAGTGAAAAGCTGGTACAAGACGCCCTTGAAACCCTCATGAAAAACAGGACTTCCATTGTCATTGCCCACAGACTTTCCACCATCCAACATGCCCAACTCATTGTGGTAATGCAGCAAGGAAAAATTATTGAGCAGGGCACCCACCAAGCACTTTTAGACCAAAAGGGCCATTACCACAAGTTGGTGACCCTACAAACACTAGCATAGAAACGCAAACAGGCAAGAGACTGTAGGGCCGTGAAATGCCAAAAATTAACACAATTTAAAAAGGGACATTAAACCTTTTAACTATTGTGGTATCTTAGTATAATACACCCATTGATTGGAAGAATTAGCTCTCATAGAAGCCCTCAAGAACCCCATTCGCTCTGAAAAAGCCTTTGCTATTTTGGTAGAGACCTATAAAGAGCGTCTCTATTGGCATATCCGTAGGATTGTACTCCAACACGATTTCGCAGACGACGTCCTTCAGAATACCTTCATTAAGGTATTTAGAAACTTAGATGGTTTCAAAGGCGAGAGTAAGTTATTCTCCTGGATGTACCGAATTGCGACCAATGAAGCCCTTACTTATTTAAAAACAGAGGCTAAAAAAGGAGGCGTTCCCTTGGGAGAATATCAAGAAAAACAATTAGAAGGCCTCCCGGCCGATGTCTATTTTGAGGGAGACCACATTGCACTCTCTTTACAAAAAGCCATTGCCAGCCTTCCCGAAAAGCAAAAATTAGTATTTAATATGCGTTACTATCAAGAAATGCCCTACGCACAAATGTCTGAAATATTAGACACCTCTGAAGGGGCACTTAAAACGTCCTATCACCTAGCAATTCAAAAACTAAAAAAATACCTGACCTCAAATTAAACCAAAGTTAAAAAACAACGTCTTACTATTATGAAACCTGAAAACAAAGCATCTTCCCCTTTTAAAACGCCCGAAAACTATTTCGAGGCATTTAAGGTATCTGTTCCCAAAGACCTAAGGGTTATGGGAAATAGTGCTTCTTCTGAGTTTCAGGATCCATTTAAAACACCAGCGCAGTATCTGAAAAATTTCACCCTTTCCCTGCCAAAAGAAGCGCTGTTAGAAAAGTTTGGTCAAAATATTCCTCCAGAGCAGCCTTTTGAACACAATCCTAAAGTCATTTCAATGTCTTGGGTACAACCAGCCTTGGCAGCAGCAGCAATGTTGGTGTTTTTACTAAGCACTCCTTTTATTTTTAAGTCTCCTAATGATGGTTTAAACACTATAGATGTTGCTGTTATAGACCAGTATTGGGACTACGCCACAGACGCCATTACCGCTTATGATATGGCTGAATCTATAGATGACAATTCCACACAATGGGCAGAGAACAGTCCGCTAAGCGAAGGGCTTGAAGAGTACTTAAATACGCAGTTACACCTTATAGAAGCAATAGAATTTAATCCAAATGACTATGAATAAGATATTGATTATGTGCCTATTGGCCTTTGGATCCAGCCAGATAAATACAGCCCAATCCAAGGAAGACTTAGAAAAAATTAAAACCCTGAAAGTGGCATACTTTACAGAGCACTTAGCCTTGAGCCCTGAAGAAGCAGAAAAATTCTGGCCCATCTACAACCAGCACGAAACGGTTCAGATAGAAATGTACTCGTATATGCGAAAGAATATGAACCACCGTATTCTTAAAGCAGGTGAATTAAATGAATCAGAAGCTGGAGACAAACTATCTGAATACCTCAGTAAAAAAAGCAGCGAAGAAGCTTCACTTCAAAAAATGTTCCAGGCGCTCAAAGGCGTTCTACCCGCCAAAAAAGCATTGGCACTCGTTCATGTAGAAGAAGGCTTTAGAAGACACCTCATGAGCCTTTACCGCAAAAACCGTAACGAACAGCGTCAAAAGAAAGAGGAAGAAATGCCTAAGTTGTAGGGTTTCTGATTAAATACAAGTACATATTTACAAATAAGGCTACTTCAAATACAGTTTAACCTGAATTTTAAGCTTTTAAACAGATTAGAGTATCTTCAAATACTTAATACAATACTTTTATTTTGATAGTAACATTAAGGCGCATTTTCACCTTAAATTAATCAAGGTGAAAAATATTTTTCCTTAAAATTAATTGGACATCGCTTTTTGTCTCCATATCAACAGCTTTTGTTCCACAAGTTGCTATAGGCATGGCGGCTTTGTGTGCTTATGATAATTATCCTACAGATGGTCAATGTTATGAATCTTTTTAAATAAAAAAAATGACTTCAAAAAAATACTACACAGCTATATTTTTACCACTAATTTTAATTGTCAGTACTACCCTTTATTTTAATGAAAGTAGTATTATTTTACTGATCTTCTGCTACTATATATACAGATGCATTCTAGATTATTATGTTTTAAAAAGTAGAGGCATAGTTAACAATAAAGATATCTGGAAGTTCATAGTGCCTATTTGGTCAATTATCTACTTTAAAGAATTGTATTTTAAACAATAATTATGAACAGATAATTGGATGGATTGTTTTAGCCCATAATATCATTTAATCATTTCAGAAAATGCTATTCAATAAGAGCCTTAGTAGAAGTAGTTTTTTTGAGATGAACTTAGATGTAAACACATATCAATGACTTTTAAAAAAAAGAGACGTACATAGAGACCATCCATGCGCTAGCAAAAGCACAAATTACTAAATTAAAAGTAGCTCCTTAATAAAATACCAACTTTGCCATAGCCCCTTTCCCTGCAGCATAAGCTGTGGTGGAGTTGGCAAATCTCAGGGTGTAAAAAGAGGCATCTGAGAGGGTTTCCCAATGGAGTCCACCATCATTGGAGTAGGAGATACCTGTAAAACCAATGGCCACAACACCTTGACCCTTAGTTCCGGGAACATATTGCACACAACTTTTATAGCCTGGGTTCTCATTCACCGCTTGTAACTTCCAAGTCTTGCCGCCATCTTTAGTGACGGCTAGGTTCGCAGAGGCATCTTTGGGACTTAGAAAACTCCCTCCGTAGGCAATGCCTTCTTCTTCATTCCAAAAGTCAATACTGTAAATACCGTAAGCCTCAATGGTATCATTTTTTACGGGTGTAGTATAAACATTCCACTGCTGACCATAATCTTGGGAATAATAAATATTCCCCACAGTGGTGGCCATCCAAGCTTTAGATCCCATAGTTTTAATATTGGTGTTGGAGGCCGCAAATGCACCCTCCCCTTCTTCGCTGGCAGGCAATTGATCACAAGGGGTTTTATGCCAAGTCTTTCCACCGTCCGTAGTACGAATAACTGAAAGGCAACCACCAACAGCGTCGCCTACCGCAATGCCTTTTTGCGCGTCAAAAAAAGTCATTGCGTCATAGAAAACCCCTGGAGCATTTTCCGTATACACCAACTCCATTTGTCCCTGATCTCCTGTTTTGTACAACATAGCAGGGTTTTCTACAGAGAGCATAAAAAAATCTTCTGGCGTATGGGCTACAGATCTAAATTCTAGATCACTTTTTTTGCCTTCCTTAATACTGTTTTTTTTAAGCTCGAGTTCAGGTAAAGAAAGCATACCAAAAGTTCCTTTATTTGCCGCAAAAACTACATTTCCTTGCATGAGCTCAATGGCTCTAATAGAGAGAGAGTCCATTGGAATCTTTTGAATTTTAACCCCTGTAAAAGAGACAGGGACTGAAACTTCATTTGAGCATGAAAAAAATAACAAGAGGAAAAAAAGGGGGCTATAAAACTTCATGACAGATATTTTAATCAAATATATTAATTATAAAGTGCCAAATAAGGTAAACTAGCTTTAAAGCAATACCTTTGCATCCAAATTAATTTAAGCCATTTATATTCTTTTAAGCAAGCCAGTTATTGTTTTAACAGAGCGTATTACAAGAATTAGAAGGGCATTTTTCAAAATTAGATCACCCATGAAACTACATAGAAATTTGGTTTTTGCCGTTGTAGATGCTTTAGGCTTTATTTTCAATGAAGGAGAATACGCAGACAAAGTGGTTCAAAAAGTACTCAAATACGACAAAAGATGGGGCGCTAGAGATCGGGGTTTTATAGCTGAAACTACTTACGACATGGTTAGGTGGAAACGTTTGTACAGTGAAATTGGCGAGATAAAAGCACCCTATACAAGACCTAAACTTTTTAGAATGTTTGCTGTATGGGCCGTTTTGAAAGGAATAAAATTACCGGATTGGAAACAGATTGAACCGACCCCTGAGAGAAGAATTAAAGGAAAATTTGACGAACTTTCTAAAATAAGAAAATACCGTGAGTCAGTACCCGATTGGCTAGACTTATTAGGAGAAAAAGCCTTAGGAGATGCTTTATGGACCAAAGAACTTGCCGCATTAAATGAGCAAGCCAGTGTAATTTTAAGAACCAACACCCTTAAAACAACCAAAGACAAACTCAGAGACAACCTCACGGAGCTAGGAATTTATACTGATTCTATTAAAGGGCATCCGCAAGCTTTAAAACTAGAACAAAGGGCCAATGTTTTTACTACAGAGGCTTTTGACAGTGGTTGGTTTGAAGTTCAAGATGCTTCCTCTCAATTGGTAGCGGAAGCTTTGGACGTTAAGCCTGGTCAAAGAGTGGTAGATTGTTGTGCTGGAGCAGGTGGGAAAACCCTTCACCTTGCTGCACTTATGGAAAATAAGGGGCAACTTATTGCTATGGATATCTATGCCAACAAGCTAAAAGAACTTCAAAGAAGGGCCAAAAGAGCTGGGGCGTTTAATATTGAACCCAGACACATTAGCAGCACGAAAGTCATTAAAAAACTTCATGAAAAAGCAGACAGGGTCTTAATAGACGCGCCTTGTAGTGGTTTGGGTGTTTTAAGAAGAAATCCAGATGCCAAATGGAAACTTCAAGAATCCTTTTTAGAAAAAATTACCCAAACACAAAGAGATATTCTACAAGATTACAGTAAAATGGTAAAAGATGGAGGTAAAATGGTGTATGCCACTTGTTCCATTTTACCACAAGAAAATAGCCAACAAGTAGCCCACTTCCTGAAATCTGAGGCTGGAGCAAACTTCACCCTTACAAGAGAGCAAAAAGTATATGCTTCCAAAAGTGGTTTTGATGGTTTTTATATTGCGCTACTAGAGAAAAAAGTCACAACAACTCAAGAAAACACACCAAAGGCCAAAGCTGTTCAACTAGAAGCCAAAACAACTGAAACAGGGACTGAAGTAGCTACAGTTGCGGTTAAGAAGAAAACAACCAAGCCAAAAGCAGCGAAAGCGAAAGCAACAAAAGCTACCCCAGAAAAAGCGGCGTCAAAAACACCAAAAGCTAAAACGACTACTAAGGCAGCGTCTAAAACGGCTGAGGATAAAACACCAAAAGCTAAAACGACTACTAAAGCAGCGTCTAAAACTCCAAAAGCCAAAACGACTGCTAAGGCATCGCCTAAAACTGCGGTTAAAACGACTACTAAGGCAGCGCCTAAAACAGCTGCCAAAACAACAAAGTCAAAAGTGTCTGAAGAAGTGGTTAAAAAACCAGCTACTAAAGTCAAAAAAGTTACTAAGGAATAGTGTTTAAAACTATGTGAATCCTATTAAAAAAAGCATGGGTTTTTATGACATAAAATCATAAATTTGGGCTTTATTATTTTTAATAGCACAATGCCCATGATTCATTTTTTTGGTCACCCCACAGCAACTGTTTACGCCCTTCAAACTATTGGCGAAATTTCTTCCCAAGACAGCGAAAAGTTATCTTGGTTATTTGGGGGAGCTCCCAAAATAAATGCGGCGTCTATAGACGCCTTTTTTATTGGGCCAAGAGCTGCTATGGTTACGCCGTGGAGTACCAATGCTACAGAAATTACACAAAATATGGATGTTTCTGGAATTGTTAGAATAGAGTCTTTCTCCAGTTGCAAAGAAAACAACAACACATTTGATCCAATGCTTTCTGCTAAGTATGCACAATTAGATCAAGCTATTTTTAAAGTAACTGCAACACCTGAGCCTGTCCTAGAGATTGAAGATATTGCCGCGTACAACAAACAAGAAGGTTTGGCACTTTCTGCTGAGGAAATAGAATACTTGGACAGCATAGCAAAGAAAATAGACAGAAAACTCACAGACGCAGAAGTATTTGGATTCAGCCAAGTAAACTCTGAACACTGTAGACACAAAATATTCAATGGTGAATTTGTCATTGACGGAGCGTCCAAACCAAGTTCGCTATTTAAACTCATCAAAAAGACAACAGCAACCCATCCTAACACTGTGGTGTCTGCTTACAAAGACAATGTGGCTTTTGTCAAAGGTCCTACCATTACGCAATTTGCACCACAAAGGGCAGACATAGCAAGTGAATATAAGGAAAAAGAAGTGGCATCTGTGCTTTCTCTTAAAGCAGAAACGCATAATTTCCCTACCACTGTAGAGCCTTTTAATGGGGCTGCTACCGGATCAGGTGGAGAAATCAGAGACCGTTTGGCAGGAGGAAAAGGTTCTTTGCCACTAGCAGGTACCGCAGTGTATATGACGCCCTACTCTAGAATTCAAGCGGAAAAAGGATTCCAACCAAGCATGCCAGAAAGACCTTGGTTGTACCAAAATCCCATTGATATTCTCATCAAAGCTTCCAATGGAGCATCTGACTTTGGTAACAAATTTGGACAACCCTTAATCAATGGGTCTGTGCTGACTTTTGAGCACACGGAACAAGATAGAAGATTGGGCTATGACAAAGTCATTATGCAAGCGGGTGGTATTGGCTATGGCACACAAAAAGACGCCCTAAAAGATACGCCTAAAGCAGGCGACAGAATTGTCATTCTAGGAGGTGATAATTACAGAATTGGTATGGGTGGTGCTGCAGTATCTAGCGCAGACACTGGTGCTTTTGGATCCACTATTGAACTTAACGCCATTCAAAGGTCTAATCCTGAAATGCAGAAAAGAGCTGCCAACGCCATTAGAGGCTTGGTAGAATCTGACCACAACCCAATTGTATCCATTCACGACCACGGTGCTGGAGGACACCTCAACTGTCTTTCTGAATTGGTAGAAGACACGGGAGGTCACATAGATCTAGACGCATTACCGGTAGGAGACCCTACCCTATCTGCTAAAGAAATCATAGGAAATGAATCTCAAGAACGCATGGGACTTGTGATAGCAGAAAAAGACCTCAGCTTACTCAAAGACATAGCAGAAAGAGAAAGAGCTCCTATGTTTAATGTGGGAGAGGTAAGCGCAGACAAAAGGTTTTCTTTTGTATCCAAGACAACTGGAGAACGACCAATGGACATGGATTTAGAAGACATGTTTGGCAGTGCGCCAAAAACCCAAATGGTAGACAAAACCATTTCAAGAAAATACGAATCGCCCAAATACGAGTTAGGGAAATTTCAAGAATATTTAGACCAAGTACTTCAATTGGAAGCTGTAGGCTCCAAAGATTGGCTCACCAATAAGGTAGACCGTTGTGTGGGCGGTAAAGTAGCTGTACAACAGTGTGTGGGTCCTTTACAATTGCCCCTAAATAATTGCGGGGTAATGGCCTTAGATTTCAAAGGCAAAGAAGGCATAGCCACTGCCATGGGACACAGCCCTGTAGCGGCACTTATTAACGCAGCAGCAGGAAGTAGGAATGCCATTACAGAAGCACTCACCAATTTGGTTTGGGCCCCTTTAGAAGACCAAATAAAAGCAGTATCCCTTTCTGCCAACTGGATGTGGCCTTGCAACAATGAAGGAGAAGACGCCAGGTTATACGAGGCCGTAGAAGCAGTTTCTGACTTTGCTATAGCCTTAGGCATAAACATTCCTACAGGTAAGGACTCGCTCTCTATGAAGCAACGCTATCCGGATGGAGATGTGGTGGCTCCTGGAACCGTTATAATATCGGCCGCAGGCCACTGTAATCAAATAAAACAAGTCGTAGAACCGGTACTTGAAAAAGAAGAAGGGGATATTTATTATATCAATTTCTCACAAGATTCTTACCAATTGGGCGGGTCTTCTTTTGCCCAGACCCTAAATAAAATTGGCGCCGTTGCCCCAGACATCAAAGACCCCATTTTTGTAAAAAATGCCTTTAATGCTTTACAAGAAATGATATCGAAAGATCAAATTGCAGCTGGTCACGATATTGGATCTGGTGGGCTTATTACCACACTATTAGAGATGTGTTTTGCAGATCTTAACTTAGGGGCTTCTATAGACCTCAGTGCACTGGGAGAATCCGATACGATTAAACTCTTATTTGCAGAAAATGCAGGCGTAGTTTTTCAATTAAAAGCAAAAGCTTCTACGGCTATTTTAGATGCGGCCGCAATAAGCTATCACAAAATAGGGAAGGTGACCAATACCCCTACCCTAGAGATTAAAAATGACCGTGTAGCCATTGGCTTACCGGTGGCTTCTTTAAGAGATACTTGGATGAGTACCTCCGCTTTATTAGATGAAAAGCAAACTGCCAACGGTCGTGGATTGGCTCGTTTTGAAAATTACAAACACCAAGCTTTAGACTACAGTTTTCCTAATAACTTCACGGGTATTTTAGCACCTTTCTCTGGTGCTAGACCCAAAGCGGCTATTCTTAGAGAAAAAGGAAGTAATTCCGAGAGAGAAATGGCCAACGCCATGTTTCTAGCTGGTTTTGATGTGAAGGACATTCACATGACCGACCTCATGAGTGGTAGAGAAAATTTGGAAGACATACAATTCATTGGTGCTGTTGGAGGTTTTTCTAATTCAGATGTATTGGGGTCTGCCAAAGGATGGGCAGGTGCTATTAAATACAATGAAAACGCCAGAAAGGCCATTGAGAACTTCTTTAAAAGACCGGATACTTTGTCTGTGGGTATTTGTAACGGGTGTCAGCTCTTTATGGAGCTAGAACTCATTCACCCAGAGCACCACACCCATGGAAAAATGACCTATAATGACTCTAAAAAGCACGAGAGTAATTTTACTTCTGTGAAAATTGAGGCGAATCATTCCGTCATGCTTTCTAGCCTTGTGGGTACCACTCTAGGGGTTTGGATCTCGCATGGTGAGGGGAAATTTCAACTCCCTATGGAACAAGACGCCTACCATGTGGTAGGTACCTATGGGTATGAAGACTATCCAGCCAATCCTAATGGCAGTGATTATAATGTGGCCATGCTGGCCGATGCTACTGGGCGTCACCTTGTAACCATGCCACATATTGAACGTTCCATATTTCCTTGGAATTGGGCCTACTATCCAAATCAGATGGCGCATGAAGTATCTCCATGGATTGAAGCATTTATCAATGCTAGAAACTGGATTATTGAAAAGAACTAAAAATAATGCCCCCTTTCATTCATAATTTCATGAAAATAAGGGGAAGTATTTGAAAATATCGCAATCTTTCACTATTTTTCCAACACTAAAAAAAATAGCTATGAAAGACATTACCCGTTTGTTTGATTTTCCTTACTATCAACTGAGGGAATATAACTTAGACAAGGCCTTTGTAACTAAGTATAAGGGGGAATGGGTGGCCACTTCTACACAAGAATTTATAGACAGAGGAAATGCCATTTCTAGGGGCCTTATTAAATTAGGGGTAGCTCCAAATGATAAGATTGCCGTGATTTCACTGACCAATAGAACGGAATGGAATATTATGGATTTGGGGGTATTACAAGTGGGTGCTCAGAATGTACCTATTTACCCCACCATATCTCAGGAAGATTACGCTTATATACTTAACCACTCTGGCGCTTCATACTGCTTTGTTTCTTGTGCCACTGTGTACGCCAAAGTAAAAGCAATCATGGATCAGACTGCCTTAAAAGGGGTATATAGCTTTGACGAACTTGAGGATTGCGACCACTGGTCAAAAGTAGAAAAGTTAGGAGAAGACAACGCTATTCAAGCAGAAGTTGAAGCCAGAAAAGAGGCCGTTTTACCCGAAATGCTAGCGACCATCATTTATACTTCAGGAACCACAGGTAAACCCAAAGGGGTCATGCTTTCTCATCACAATGTGGTGAGCAATGCCATCTATGCCTCTGAAAGAATTCCACTTCCTGGAGGAACGGCTAAAGCCTTGAGCTTCTTGCCTGTTTGTCATATATACGAAAGGGTTATTATGTACCTATATATGATTAAAGGAGTGAGTATTTACTTTGCAGAATCTATGGAGACTATTTCCGACAACTTAAAAGAACACAAGCCACATGTTATGACGGCTGTTCCTAGATTACTGGAAAAGGTATACGACAGTATTATAGCTAAAGGAACACAGCTCACCGGCATAAAAAAAGCCTTATTTTTTTGGGCGGTTGAGGTAGGCTTGAATTATGCGCCTTACGGAGAAAATGGTGCCTGGTATGAATTTAAATTAAAGATCGCTAGAAAACTTATTTTTAGTAAATGGAAAGAAGCTTTGGGAGGAAATTTATCTGTAATAGCCTCGGGAAGTGCAGCCCTTCAGCCCAGGTTAGCAAGGGTATTTAACGCCGCAGAGATGGGTGTTATGGAAGGTTATGGTCTTACGGAGACTTCACCTGTCGTGACCGTTAACGACATGAGAAACGGTTTATTTAGAATAGGGACTGTTGGAAAACTCATTGCAGAAACAGAGGTAAAGATTGCCGCAGATGGTGAAATCTGTGTAAAAGGCCCTCAGGTTATGATGGGCTATTACAAAGACCCTGAAAAAACAGCAGAAGTGATCATTGATGGTTACTTTCATACAGGAGACATTGGAGAATTTGACGCAGACGGTTTTTTAAAAATTACAGATCGTAAAAAAGAAATGTTTAAAACCTCAGGAGGTAAATATGTGGCCCCTCAGCTACTTGAAAACCGTTTTAAACAATCTAGGTTTGTAGAACAATTAATGGTGGTTGGAGAAGGAGAAAAAATGCCAGCAGCATTAATTCAACCAAATTTTGAATTTATTAAAGATTGGGCCAAACGCAAACACAACAAAACTTTTGAGTCTAACCAAGCATTAGTTTCTGACCCGTTGGTCATTGCTAGAATTCAAGAAGAGGTAGATGAAGCCAATGCGCAATTTGCCAAATGGGAAAAAGTAAAGCAGTTTAGACTAACTCCAGACATTTGGAGTATAGAAGCGGGTCATGTAACCCCTACCCTTAAATTAAAAAGAAAAATAATCAAAGAAAAATATAGCGCCCTCTACGAAAATATTTACCGGGGGTAATTAATTCACTTTGAATAAAACTTAAGGCATCTAGAAACGTCCCAGCAAATTGTTGGGACTTTTTTTTGGCAAAACTTATCCATCATAAGCGGTCATGCACGCGTACTTAGACAAAAACATTTTTGCTAATTTACTATGCATGCATAATATATTTTACTATATTTGGTTGAAATAAATAAACATTTTGAGTAAAGAACAAACCATAGATTACACGCTTAGAACCACTTGGCAAGCGGTGAGTAAGATGTATAATGAAGAAGCTAAAAATTTTGGCACTACTATGACACTTGGGTTTACGCTTTTGAGCATTGATCCAAAAACAGGCACACCTTCTACGGCGCTAGGTCCAATGATGGGTATAGAGGCCACAAGTTTGTCTAGAATTTTAAAGACGCTGGAAGATCGCGATTTTATAGTGAGAAAACCCAATCCCTTAGATGGAAGGGGGGTATTAATTCACTTAACACCTAGTGGTCTAGAAAAGAGAAATATCTCTAAACAAGTAGTGTTGCAGTTTAATAAAGTGGTTGAAAATGCGGTGAGTAAATCACAGCTAAAAGCCTTCTTTGAAGTGGCGGATCGCATTAATTCGCTTATAGCAAACAAAGAAGTATTTCAAGAAGAAGAAAACAGTATTAAGGCATAACATATGAACAAACACATTAAAAAAGTAGCAGTGATTGGATCTGGAATTATGGGAAGCGGTATTGCTTGTCATTTTGCCAATATTGGTGTAGAGGTCCTTCTATTAGATATTGTTCCTAATACATTAACAGATAAAGAAACCGCTGCTGGTCTGACAATTAAAGACAAAACAGTTAGAAATAGACTGGTTAAAGAGGCTTTGGCGGCTTCTTTAAAATCCAAACCTTCTCCTATTTACGATCAAAAATTCGCCAATAGAATTACCATAGGAAATTTAGAAGATGACTTGTCTAAAATTGCTTCTGTAGATTGGATCATTGAAGTGGTGGTGGAACGTCTTGACATTAAGAAACAAGTATTCGAAGCCGTAGAAAAGCACAGAAAACCAGGCACTTTAATTACATCTAATACCTCTGGTATACCCATATCATTTATGAGTGAAGGACGTTCGGAAGACTTCCAAGCCCATTTTTGTGGCACCCACTTTTTTAATCCAGCACGTTATTTAAAGCTTTTTGAAATTATACCTGGCCCAAAAACACATGCCCATGTATTGGATTTTTTAGAAAATTACGGAGAACAATTTCTAGGTAAAACAGCTGTTGTTGCTAAAGATACTCCTGCTTTTATTGGAAATAGAATTGGGATTTTCAGTATTCAAAGTTTATTCCATACGGTTAAAAAAATGGGAATGACTGTTGAAGAGGTAGACAAACTTACTGGACCCTTAATTGGTAGACCTAAATCTGCCACTTTCAGAACGGTAGACGTTGTAGGATTAGATACTTTGGTTCATGTAGCCAATGGAATTAAAGACAATTGCCCCAATGACGAACAGCATGCATTATTTGAATTGCCAGGTTTTGTAGAAACAATGATGACCAACAAATGGTTGGGAAGCAAAACAGGACAGGGCTTTTATAAAAAAGAAAGTAAGGCAGACGGCAGTTCAGAAATACTCACACTAGATTTAGATACCCTAGCATACCGATCAAAAAAGAGGGCTTCTTTTGCCACTTTAGAAGGGACCAAGACTATTGATCATGTGGCCGACAGATTTCCTATCCTAATTGCCGGCACAGACAAAGCTGGAGATTTTTATAGACAATCCTTTGGCGCTCTATTTGCCTATGTGTCTCAGAGGATTCCTGAAATATCTGATAGCCTATACAAAATAGACGACGCCATGAAAGCTGGTTTTGGTTGGGAACACGGTCCTTTTGAAATTTGGGATGCAGTTGGTTTGGCCAAAGGAATTGAACTTGCTGAGGCTTCAGGACAAAAAGTAGCCCAATGGGTTCACGACATGGTTTCAGACGGAAAAGCAAGTTTCTATGAAGTGAAAGACGGTGCCACCTTTTATTATGAAATTGGGGCTAAGGCCTTTGAGAAAAAACCAGGTCAAGACGCCTTTATTATTTTAGATAATATAAGAGAAAAACCGGCGGTATATAAAAATGCTGGTGTGGTACTTCACGACATTGGAGAGGGTATTTTAAATCTTGAGTTCAGATCAAAAATGAACACTATTGGAGGAGAAGTACTCCAAGGATTAAACACTGCCGTAGACATTGCGGAAAAGAATTTTCAAGGATTGGTGATCGGAAACCAAGGACCTAACTTTTCAGTGGGGGCTAATATTGGCATGATTTTCATGATGGCTGTAGAACAAGAATACGATGAGCTGAATATGGCTATTAAAATGTTTCAGGACACCATGATGAGAATGCGTTACTCGGCTATACCGACTGTGGCTGCACCCCATGGCATGACATTTGGTGGTGGCTGTGAATTGTCGCTTCATGCAGATAAAGTAGTTGCTGCCGCAGAAACCTATATAGGTTTGGTAGAGTTTGGTATTGGTGTCATTCCCGGAGGAGGTGGAACCAAAGAAATGACCTTAAGGGCTTCAGATACCTTTAAGAAGAACGACGTAGAACTCAATGTACTTCAAGAGTATTTCTTAACCATTGGTATGGCCAAAGTAGCTACCTCTGCTTATGAAGCTTTTGACAGTGGCATTTTACAAAAAGGAAAAGACATTGTTGTGGTGAACAAAGACAGACAGATTGCCACAGCGAAAGCTCATGCCAAATTAATGGCAGAATCTGGGTATTCTCAACCAGCAAAAAGAAATGATATAAAAGTACTAGGAAAACAAGCCCTTGGAATGTTTCTAGTGGGAACAGATGCCATGCAAGCAGGTAAATATATTTCAGCGCATGACCAAAAAATGGCCAATAAATTGGCTTATGTGATGGCTGGTGGAGATCTTTCTGAACCCACTTTGGTAAACGAACAGTATTTATTAGACTTAGAAAGAGAAGCTTTCTTATCTCTTTGTACAGAAAGAAAAACACTAGAGCGTATTCAACACATGCTCAAAGTAGGAAAACCTTTAAGAAACTAATCAGACTTATGAAAACAGCATATATAGTTAAAGCGTATAGAACGGCAGTGGGTAAAGCACCTAAAGGCGTATTCAGATTCAAAAGACCTGATGAATTAGCGGCAGAAACCTTGGAATATATGTTCAAGGAATTGCCAGAATTAGATAAAACTAGAATAGACGACGTCATGGTGGGTAACGCCATGCCTGAGGCAGAACAAGGCTTAAATATGGCCAGACTCATTTCTTTAATGGGACTTAAGATTGAAGATGTCCCTGGGGTAACAGTAAATAGATATTGTGCCTCTGGTATAGAAACCATAGGCATGGCTACAGCAAAAATTCAATCTGGAATGGCAGAATGTATTATTGCTGGTGGTGCAGAAAGTATGAGTTACATACCTATGGGGGGGTATAAACCTACTCCAGACTACGCCTTAGCCAAAGACGGTCATGAAGACTATTATTGGGGAATGGGCTTAACTGCAGAAGCTGTAGCCAATGAATTTAATATATCTCGTGAAGACCAAGATGCCTTTGCATTTTCTTCTCACGAAAAAGCCTTAAAAGCACAGGCAGAAGGAAAGTTTAAGGATCAGATTGTCCCGATCAATATTGAAGAAACCTTTTTAGATGAATCCGGTAAAAAATCAATAAGATCTTATACCGTTACCCAAGATGAAGGGCCTAGGAAAGGAACTAATGTAGGGGCACTGTCTAAATTGAGGCCTGTATTTGCTGCAAACGGATCGGTGACCGCTGGAAACTCCTCACAAATGAGTGACGGAGCTGCCTTTGTATTGGTGATGGGTGAAGACATGGTTAAAGAACTTGGACTAGAGCCTATTGCAAGAATGGTCAATTACGCAGCGGCAGGTGTGCCGCCAAGAATTATGGGTATTGGTCCTGTAAAAGCCATTCCTAAAGCCTTAAAACAAGCTGGATTGTCTCAAAATGACATAGAACTAATTGAGTTAAATGAAGCTTTTGCTTCTCAGTCACTAGCCGTGATTAGAGCACTAGACTTGAATCCAGATATGATCAATGTCAATGGTGGTGCCATTGCATTAGGACACCCGTTAGGCTGTACTGGAGCAAAGCTTTCGGTACAACTCTTCAGTGAGATGAGGGCCAGAAATATGCAGGGTAAATACGGTATGGTGACCATGTGTGTGGGAACTGGGCAAGGCGCTGCTGGAATATTTGAATTTTTAAATTAAAACATTAATAAACTTCCTATTATGAGTGCAACAGAACAAAATGAATTGTTACGCGGAGGACAGTTCTTAGTAAAAGAAACGGCCTGTGAAGATGTTTTTACCTTAGAAGATCTAAGTGAAGAGCAAAAAATGATGCGTGATAGTACCAAAGAGTTTGTAGACAAAGAGCTATGGGCACATTGGGAAAGGTTTGAAAAGAAAGACTACGCCTTTACAGAAGAAACCATGCGTAAAGCAGGTGAAATGGGTCTTTTAGGTGTTGCGGTACCAGAGCAATACGGTGGTTTAGGAATGGGTTTTGTGTCTACCATGCTGGTGTGTGATTACATCTCTGGAGCTACAGGATCTTTTAGTACCGCTTTTGGAGCACATACTGGAATTGGCACCATGCCCATTACGCTGTATGGTACTGAAGCGCAAAAACAAAAATACGTGCCTAGATTGGCTACTGGAGAATGGTTTGGTGCCTACTGCCTTACAGAACCAGGCGCAGGATCAGACGCAAACTCTGGTAAAACCAAAGCAGTGTTGTCTGAGGATGGAAGCCACTACCTTATATCAGGACAAAAAATGTGGATTTCCAATGCGGGCTTCTGTAATATGTTTATTGTTTTTGCTCGTATAGAAAATGACAAAAATATTACTGGTTTCATTGTAGAAAATGATCCCTCCAATGGAATTACCATGGGAGATGAAGAGAAGAAGTTAGGAATTCACTCCTCCTCTACCCGTCAGGTGTTTTTTACAGACACCAAAGTGCCTGCAGAAAACATGCTGTCTGAAAGAGGAAATGGCTTTAAAATTGCCATGAATGCACTGAATGTAGGTAGAATTAAATTAGCAGCAGCTTGTTTGGACGCGCAAAGAAGGATTATTAAAGAGGCCGTAAACTACGCCAACGAGCGTGTTCAGTTTAAGACCCCTATCGTAAACTTTGGTGCTATTAAGACCAAAATTGCCGCTATGGCTACCAATACCTATGCAGATGAGGCTGCCTCGTACAGGGCGGCTAAAAATATTGAAGACAGAATTGCGCTCAGAGAAGCGGCAGGTAGCTCACACCAAGATGCAGAATTAAAAGGCGTAGAAGAATATGCCATTGAGTGTTCTATCTTAAAAGTAGCCGTATCTGAAGATGTTCAGGCGTGTGCAGATGAAGGGATTCAAATTTTTGGCGGTATGGGCTTTAGTGCAGACACCCCTATGGAGTCTGCCTGGAGAGATGCTAGAATATCTAGAATCTACGAGGGAACCAATGAAATCAATAGAATGTTAGCCGTTGGCATGCTTGTAAAAAAAGCCATGAAAGGGCATGTAGATCTATTGGGCCCAGCTACTGCAGTTGGTGAAGAACTTATGGGCATTCCTTCTTTTGACACACCTGACTACAGCAAACTGTTTGCAGAGGAAAAAGACATTATCAAGAGACTTAAAAAAGTGTTCTTAATGGTGGCAGGATCTGCCGTACAAAAATTTGGACCAGATCTAGAGTCACATCAGCAATTGTTAATGGCTGCAGCAGACATCCTTATTGAAGTATATATGGCGGAATCTACCCTACTCAGGACAGAGAAAAACGCCAAACGTTTTGGAGAAGACGCTCAAAAGACACAGATTGCCATGACGCAACTGTATCTTTATAGGGCGGTAGAAATTGTTCAATCTAGGGGAAAAGAAGCTGTTATTTCTTTTGCAGAAGGAGACGAACAGCGCATGATGCTCATGGGACTTAAACGTTTCACCAAGTACACCAACTATCCAAACATTGTAGCCCTCACCCATCTCATTGCAGATAAAGTGGCAGCAGACAACGGATACAGTTTTGACTAAACATTCTTAAAATAAATACATACTTATTACTGGTTTTTATATTTTATGTATGTAGCGCGCCACCCTTCGGGTGGCGCTTTTTTTTAGCCCTGCACCCCTAATTATTAAGCGTTTTAGTTTAATTTAGAGGCTTTAGAAATTCCTATGAAAACACCCCTTTTAGCAGATGTTTACGCAGTAGAAGCCTTTCAAACTCATGGACACCAAATGGTAGATCTATTGGCTAAACACTTAAAAGCGGCTCAAAAGGCTACCCACAAAACCATTCCCTATACAGACCCTGAAATAGAAAAAAAATTCTGGGAACAATATCCAGAAAAGCAAGATTTCCAAACCTTGGCTCAAGACCTTATTGACCGGTCTATACACATACACCAACCCAAATACATAGGACACCAAGTAGCTCCACCGGCGCCTATTACAGCAGTGTCCTCTATGCTGACCTCTTTTTTAAACAATGGTTCTGCAGTATATGAAATGGGCATAGCCAATACGGCTATAGAACGTATTGTTACAGATCAATTGTGCGCACAATTAGGGTTTGACTCCAATGCCAGGGGTTTTCTTACCTCTGGAGGTACATTGGCCAACCTAACCGCTTTACTCGCTGCTAGAAGTGTAAAAGACCGTTCCGGTGTATGGAAAAATGGACATGAGGAATCTCTAGGTATTCTAGTTTGTGAAGAAGCACATTACTGTGTAGATCGGGCGGCAAGAATTATGGGTCTGGGAGACAAAGGCATTTTAAAAGTCCCCGCAACAACAAATTACGCAATGGATACCGCGGCTTTAGAGGAAACTTTAGAAAAAGCCAAGCAAGAAGGTATTCAGGTGTTTGCTATTGTAGGAAGTGCGCCCTCTACAGCCACTGGAACCATCGATCCATTAGACAAAATTGCTTCTTTTGCTCAAAAACACGGGCTGTGGTTTCATGTAGATGCTGCCCATGGTGGTGCAGCCATTTACTCCACTACTTTTAAAAAAGATTTAGCGGGTATTGAAAAAGCAGATTCAGTAGCTATAGATGGCCACAAAATGATGATGATGCCTGCATTAACCACTGCATTATTATTTAAAGACGGTTCCCACAGCTACCAAACTTTTAGCCAAAAAGCAGATTATTTATTGTCAGATGCAGATCATGAGGATTGGTACAATATGGCCAAGCGTACTTTTGAGTGTACCAAAAGCATGATGTCTATTCATTGGTTTGTATTACTGAACCAATACGGCACCTCAGTATTCGATGAATTTGTGACAAAGCTTTACCAAATGGGACGCCAATTTGCAGAAATCATCAAAAAAGACGCCAATTTTGAATTGGCATTAGAGCCACAGACCAATATTGTCTGTTTTAGGATGGTACAAAAACAACTGTCTGAAAAAGAGCTCAATACATTAAATGAACGCTTGAGATTTGCATTGGTTCAAGAAGGTTCCTTTTATATCGTACAAACAAAACTGAGGGGCACCCATTACCTTAGGGTCACTATTATGAATCCAAAAACAGATCCAGAAATCTTAAGCGCTTTGTTGACCCATTTAAAAGAATTGGCCAAACCCATACTTCAGAATCTTAAATAAATCCGCTAATAATTGTATTTTTAGTTTTTATAAAATCAAACAACCATCCACCCATGAAAAACCTAAGTTTCTCTTTCAAGACGCCTTTTTTTACTTTATTGTCGCTACTCTTTTTGGGGTTAAGCACTATAAACGTTCAAGCACAGACAGATCAGGACATCTATTCGATCATAGATCAGGTGTCTGCGGAGCGCATAGAACAAGATATTACCAGCCTAGTTAATTTTGGCACCAGACATACGCTGTCAGACACCCTCTCTAATAAAACAGGTATAGGGGCTGCAAGAAGATGGATCAAAAAAAGTTTTGAAAACACCGCTGCCAACTGTGGGGATTGCTTGGAAGTTTTTTACCAAGGGAATTTGGTCAAAAAAGGAACCAACGGTAGAATCGTTAAAGATGTTAACATTGTCAATGTGGTGGCCATTCAACGAGGCAGTAAATACCCCAATAAATTTATCATTATGAGTGGAGACATTGACTCCAGAGTCAGTGATCCAACAGACTATACCTCCACTTCTCCAGGAGCCAATGACAACGCCTCTGGTATGGCTGGAACACTGGAAGCTGCAAGAGTATTGTCTAAATACACTTTTGAAAACAGTATTATATATGTAGGGCTTTCGGGTGAAGAGCAAGGCTTATTTGGTGGAAAAGGATTGGCGGAATATGCCAAAGCACAAGGATGGGAAATTATTGGGATATTAAATAACGACATGATTGGAAACATCACAGGTGTAGATGGTACGGTAAGTAATACTGATTTTAGGATTTTTTCTGAGCCAGTTCCACCAACAGAAACGGAAAGAGAAAGAAATGCCAGGCGTTTCTATGGCGGAGAAGTAGACGGAATTTCCAGACAATTGGCCAGACACATTCACAAGCAAGTAAAAAAATACATGCCAGAAATGAATCCAATGCTCATCTATAGATTGGATAGATTCGGTAGAGGGGGCCACCACAGACCTTTTAATGACGCTGGTTTTGCTGGGGTTAGAATCATGGAAGCCCATGAAAACTACACCCAACAACACCAAGATATAAGAGAAGAAGGGGGTATTGCCTACGGCGATGTCCTAGAACATGTAAACTTTGATTATGCAGCCAAGCTCACCGCAGTAAATGCCATTTCTCTAGCGAGTTTAGCATGGGCGCCTACCCCTCCAGAAACAGTGGCTTTAGGGGGCGCCGTAGCACCAGCGGCTACCTTTTCTTGGGATGCGGTGCCAGGAGCAGTAGGCTATAAAATTTATTGGAGAGACACCACCTCTCCTACCTGGGATATGTCTAGAAATGTGGGCAATGTGACTTCTTTTACCTTAAAAGGAATGGTGGTAGACAACTACTTTTTTGGGGTATCGGCCGTAGGCCAGAACGGACAGGAAAGCGTAGTGAAATTTCCCAATAAGATTCAGCGTTAAAAATAATGGCCTTTGAATCGTTTTAGGTAATATATAACTGCAGCGCTAGGGTTAAATTTTATGCATGAATTGAATGGTATGGGTGAATTAAAAATTTTAGAAGAAATTCAAAGTAAAGCAGCCACTGCACTTTATTTTAAGGGAGAGCGTTGTAGTGTTTGCAGTGTGCTAGAACCAAAAATAAAAGCACTATTGGAAATAGAATTTCCAAAATTCACCTTTATTTCAGTACCTGAAAGTGCTGGCAATAATGAATTAACCGCACAATTAAGGGTCTTTAATGTCCCTACCCTAGTGCTCTTTTTAGCAGGAAAAGAATTCTTAAGAACAGGAAAGAATACCAGTATCATGGAATTGGCCAAGCAAATACGCAGGCCTTATGACATTTGTTTTTCTTAAATTAAATCAAGAAAGCTGCTAAAGCCATTTTTACAAAATTCACCCACTTAGTCTGTTTGAATTTTTCTTGTAAATATGATTTTTTAGTACTGCTCTTTAAGCCTTTTACTTAATTCATTCTAAAGTTGTAAATTTGCGCCACAAAAGAATGACTTTACCAGAGCTAAACTAGCGTGTTTTCGTTTTTTAGTGTTTTGGAATTCTTTTAAAAGCATGTCAAAATTACCTTCAGAATATCAATTTTTAGACCTCTCAGACTATGGGAGGCCTTTTGGAAAGGCCATAGCCAAACAATTACAACACTCACGCTTTCACGCAGTACACGTAACCTTTCTCTTTGTATTTACAGCCGTGGTATCCCTTGGATTTTTATGGCAGGGTTACCCCATTGTAGCGGCGGTGCTTTTGGTGTTAAAATCCATCATAGATGCGGCAGACGGAGAACTAGCAAGACTTCAAAACAGGCCCTCTTATATAGGAAGGTACTTAGATTCCGTATCGGATATTTTGATTAATTTATGTCTTATTCTCAGTATTGGACATTTGACAAACACCCCTATTTGGATCGCCCTTCTCGCTTTTGCTAGTTTGCAACTACAGGGCACGCTTTACAACTACTACTATGTTATTCTGAGAAATGAACACCAGGGAGACACTACTTCTAGGATATTTGAACGTAAAGTCCCTAAAGCATTAGGGTCTGAAAATCAACAATGGGTCAATAGATTGTACTACACTTACAAATTTTGCTATGGTGTATTCGATAAAATCATTTATACCCTAGATTTCAAAGCGGCTGCCCATAGAAATTTCCCTAAATGGTTCATGACTGCACTGTCTACATTTGGACTCGGTTTTCAATTGTTAGTGATCGCATTTTTAATAGCTTTAAACCAAATGTCCTTGGTAATACCAATCATTTTATATGCTAATGTAGCGCTCATTGGTTTTATTGTCCTTGGAAAATCACTTTCCAATAGGGATTCTTAAGCACACTTTTTCTATATTTATTGTTCTAAAACAATACCCAACATCATGAGAAAAACCTTCTTGCTTTTGGCACTTTTTTGTGCCAGTATTTCTGTGGGCCAGCAACTGACCATGGAACAACTAGAAAACCTTAAACCCAGAAATATTGGGCCAGGAGGTATGAGTGGCCGTGTGACGTCTATAGATGCAGTTCACGACAATCCTGAAATAATGTACGTAGGAACTGCCTCTGGAGGACTTTGGAAATCTACCTCTGGGGGAATAAAGTGGGCCCCTATTTTTGACAAACAAATTACCGCATCTGTTGGTGCAGTAGCCATTCAACAATCCAATCCATCTGTGGTCTGGGTAGGAACTGGAGAGGGAAATCCTAGAAACTCTTTAAATGGAGGCTATGGCGTATTTAAAACCTTAGACGGTGGTAAAACATGGACTGCTATGGGCTTAGAAAAAACCAGACATATCCATAAAATACTCATAGATCCCACAGATCCAAATACCGTTTATGTTGGTGCTATTGGCGCTCCATGGGGAGCACATGAAGAAAGAGGGGTTTACAAAACAACAGATGGAGGAAAAAACTGGCGCAGAATACTCTTTAGCAATAACACCTCTGGAGTAGCAGACATGGTCATGGACCCTAAAAATCCAAATAAAATTATTGCGGCATTATGGGACCACAAAAGAGATCCTTGGTTCTTTAAATCTGGAGGCGCAGGAAGTGGCCTTTACATGACCTATGACGGTGGAGAAAACTGGAAAAAGCTTTCTGAAAAAGAAGGTTTGCCCAAAGGTGAATTGGGTAGAATTGGATTGGCCATTGCAGCGAGTAAAACAGATGTTATTTATGCGCTAATTGAATCTAAGAAAAATGCTTTGTACAAATCTACCGATGGCGGAAGTCAATGGAAAATGGTTAATGACAAAGAAGACATTGGTAATAGGCCTTTTTATTATTCTGATATTTTTGTAGACCCACAAAATGAAAATAGGGTATATTCTGTGTTTACTTATGTAAATGTATCTGAAGACGGAGGAAAAAGCTTCACAGAACTCATGCCAGCTTATGGGGTAGACAATGGCGTTCACCCAGACCACCATGCCTGGTGGATACACCCAAAGAATGGTCAATTCATGATGGACGGTAATGACGGAGGTATGAATATTACCAGAGACGGTGGAGCTTCGTGGCGTTTTATTGGAAATATTCCTGTAGCCCAGTTTTACCACATTAGCACAGACAATGAATACCCTTACAACGTTTACGGAGGAATGCAAGACAATGGTTCATGGAGGGGCCCTGCCTATGTTTGGAAAGTTCAGGGTATTAGAAACTCTTATTGGCAAGAAATAGCCTTTGGAGATGGATTTGACGTAGTCCCAGATAAAGACAATGCTCAGTTTGGATACGCAATGAGCCAGCAAGGTTTTGTATCTAGATACGATTGGAAGACAGGAAACAACTATTCTGTTAGACCTACAGCGCCAGATGAAAAAACGGACCTAAGGTTTAATTGGAATGCGGGAATTGGACAAGATCCATTTGACAATAGCACGGTTTATTTTGGCAGTCAATTTGTACACAAATCTACAGACAAAGGGCTTACATGGGAGGTTATTTCTACAGACCTGACTACAAACGATCCTGAAAAGCAAAAGCAAAGTGAGAGTGGTGGTTTAACTATGGATGCCACTGGAGCTGAAAATCACTGTACCATCCTTGTTATAGAGCCTTCTCCTGTAGAGAAAGATATGCTATGGGTAGGAACAGATGACGGTCGTGTTCACTTTACCCAAGATGGAGGAAATACTTGGAATGAAGTCACTAAAAACATTAAAGGCCTGCCTAAAGGCAGTTGGATTCCACAGATAAAAGCGTCTGCAAATAATAAGGGTGAAGCACTTTTAATTGCTAATGATTACAGAAGATTTAACTATACCCCTTATGCTTACCGCACAAAAAACTACGGTAAAACTTGGGAGCGCATTGTAGATGAAAAAGATGTTAACAGCTATACATTGGCTATTATTGAGGACCCAAAAAATCCTAATTTATTATTCTTAGGAACAGATGACGGACTTTATATGTCATTAAATGCTGGTGATAGCTGGGAAAAATGGACTGCAGGTTTTCCAACAGTGTCTACCAAAGACTTAGTCATTCACCCAAGAGAAGAAGATTTGGTGATTGGTACTTTTGGAAGGGCTGCTTGGGTACTAGACGACATTAGACCGCTTAGGGCAGTAGCTGGAAATCCTGAAGCATTGGTTGGTCCCTTTAAGTTATTTGCACCTCCAACGGCCTACCTAGCTGCTTATCAGCAACCCACCGGAAGCCGTTTTGGCGCCGATGCCTTATACCAAGGGGAAAATAAAAAATACGGTGCAATGATTACCTATTTCACTAAAGAAGGGGCAGCAAAAAAAGGAGCAAAAGCTGATCTAAAAACAGACAGTGAGGACCAAGATGAGAGCGATCAAGATGCTGAAAAATTAAAATCTTCTAAAGATTCTTTATTTCTAAGGGTATTTAATGGAGATGCGCTCATTAGAACGATTGGTTTTAAAAAGCCAGAAAAATCTGGTTTCCACAGAATGTACTGGAACATGGATGAAAAGGGGGCAGACAGACCATCTAGAAGTATATCTACCCGCAATAGAGAACGCGGTGGTAAATCTGTACTACCTGGAACATACAAACTTGTGCTCACTGATGGTCTGCTCGAAAGCATGCAAGATATTAGGGTTGCTGCTGATCCCAGACTTGTAGCATCTCTAGCTTCCATGGAGGCTGTTTACAATGCTGAAAAAGTATTAGAAGGCTATATGCAAAGTGCTGCAGATGCTGTGAAACAATTGGTTCAAAGCAAACAAACAGCAGAAAAACTATCTAAAGAGCTGTCTGATCTCGATAAAAAATTACACAAAGAAAACATTAAAAAAGCCAAAGATATTTCTAAAGAGATCGATGGTTTAATAGCCATGTATTTAGGAACCATAGACAAAAGGCAGGGTATTACCAGAAATCCAGAAGTTACTGTAATGCAGAGAATTGGTACTGCTTCTAGTTATGTCGGTAGCAGAAAAACTGGGATGACTGTAACGGAAGAAAAGTTAATGCGTTTTGCGAAAAATGAACTTTTAATGGCACTAGAGAAACAAAATGCCTTTTTTGAAACAACATGGTCCGTATTTGAAGCTGAAATGAAAAAAATAGATAGAAATCCATTTAAAGAAACCAAAACGTTTGATTTAGAATAGTATCTATCAAAAATTAGCCTTAATTTATAAGAAACACCTTAAAAACATTTTATGAAAAAAATTTTATACACTGCGATAATATTATTGGGTCTTATATCCTGCAAAGACAAACCAAAACCAGCGGAAAGCACCCCTGAAAAGGAGTTAATTTCAGAAGAAATGACTAAAATATCCTTTGAAATGACCCCTAAAAGTAATTCTGAGGTAAAAGGAACGGTAACGTTTTCACAAGAGAATGGTGGACAAGTCATGATGATGGCGTACTTATCTGGGTTAACGCCTGGAACGCACGCCATACACCTTCACGAAACAGCAGATTGTAGTTCAGAAGATGGAAAATCTACTGGAGGTCACTGGAATCCAACTTTTGAGCCTCACGGTGCTTGGGGAGCAGAAGAGGGCTTTCACAGAGGAGACATTGGAAATTTCACTGCAGATGAATCGGGAAATGCTACAGTTCATTTTATGACAGACCTATGGACTATTGGTGGAGATGATCCAACGACCAATATTTTAGGGAAAGCAGTCATTGTACACCAAGGAGAAGACGACTTAGTCTCTCAACCAAGTGGTGCTGCTGGTGCAAGAGTAAGTTGCACAGGAATTATTGAATAATACCCTTAAAGATTTTTCATGAATCCATCTGCTTCAGGTTGGGTCACAAAATTTGGCCATATTCTCAAAGAACAAAAGTTTGTTTACTTTGAGAATATGGCCTTATTTAATCAATTAAAGTCACTGGGCTTTTTCTATGGGTCTAATGTGGCTATCCCAGCATTTATTATTACTGAGCACGAGGCTTCTATAGATGAACGAACAAAAATCAACCTCCTATTCGCCATGTATTGTGCCTATAATCACCATTGTAGTGAGCAGAATAAAACAAACAATTGCGAAGAGAAAAAGAATGATTTTAATGAATTCTCCCGCTTAATTATTCAGTACTACAAAGATTTAAAAGTGTTTAAAACTTCCTTGTTCGATGGTTTTTTAGGAGAGGCAAAAAATGACGACCTAGTTGCCGGTATCATTGATCAAAGGGTATTTGTAGTTTCTAACAAGATCCATAAAGCTTTTGGAAATTTTTCTTTAAATCCATATTTAACCATAGACTACCTGGGATTTAAACGTTTTTTAACGGATAAAGACCTGCATATTACGGCTATAAATCAAATAGAAAAATTGGGTTATGAATTGGTTCATAAAGCCACTACCCTATTTAAACGTGAAGAAGCTCCCCTAGAGATATTTGAAAAATCCATGCTTTTAAAGGAATATAAATCTTTAAAAGACAATGACTTTAAGTTTACTCAAGAGGAACTTCAGTACCTCACCATGATTAGCGCAGTGAATGGGCTTCCAAATAAAAAAGATTTAAATCAATTCCCAATCTATCTCAAATTTTCTGAAGAAATATTAAAAGTAGACATCGCTGACATTAAATCAGAATTAGTGCAATTAGAAAGTTTTATAGAATCCAATAAAAAACACATTCCTGGCCTTAAAACTATGGCCATGGGGGAACAGCTCTACGAAAATCTTAGCTTTTTAGTCAATAAATTAATTCTTAGAAATAGCAAGAGACTGCTTAAAGAAATTAAAGGAAGCCAAGAATTGGTTCTCTTAATTACGAAATCTACCCACAGTGATCTATCTGCCTTAGAAAAAAAGAAAATACAAGCGCAGCTTTTGGATATTTTTAAAAGTATTCCATCACTGGCTATTTTTATACTTCCAGGAGGGGCTATACTTTTACCCATATTTATAAAGCTAATTCCTAAGCTACTCCCGAGTGCTTTTGACGACAACAGGATTCCTTAAGAAATCCAAAGTTTAAAATCTTTGACACGTTCTCTACTGACCACTAAATCTATGTCTATTTCTGGCTTAATCTCAATTTTTAGCCTCGCGTTAGAAAACGCTACTATATCACTTATATGAGCAATTTGAATAATGCATTTCCTGCTAATTCTAAAAAAAGCTTTTGGGTCTAATTCTTTTACTAGGGATTCAATAGTTTGCTCCATTAAAAACGAACGACCAGATTCCATAAGCGCATAAGTACCTTTATTTTCACTGTAAAAACAAACGATTTCAGAAACAGCTAAAATTTTTATATGTGCTCCTACTTGGACAGTATACCTGTTTTTATAAACCACTTTATCTCGATACAACATCTTTTTAATGTCTTCAAAATCAAAATTTTGCAAGGAACTTTCTTGATGGATATTTTGATATTTAGCCACTGCTGTTTTCAGTTCATCTTCATCAATTGGCTTTAAGAGATAATCTATACTGTTGAGTTTAAAAGCCTGAAGTGCATAAGCGTCAAATGCAGTCGTGAAAATGATTGCACTATTGATATGTACAGATTCAAAAATTGAAAAAGACAAACCATCCGACAACTGTATGTCTAAGAATATTAATTCAGGGTGGGAATTATTTTTAAACCATTCAATAGCAGTTTCTACTGAGGAAAGACTAGCCAATACAATTAAGTCTTGTTTTTCCAACATTCTAATCAATCGTCTTGACGCGGCTTGTTCGTCTTCTATGACAACTACATTCATAAGCTTTTATTGATTATTTCTATTCGAAAATGATTCTTTTTCCCTTTGTTCGGCCTCTAAAATTCGCTTAATCTTTTTGTCTTCCCAATCTTTAGAAAAAAAAGGATTAAGATCAAATACTACAATAGCATGGAAAAGTAATCCAAGTCCCCAAAAAAACCACAGTGAAAAAAATGAAAAATCTTCGATACTTTCCCTCCATGAACTCCCACCAAACCACTCTCTAACCAATACGTTAATAGAAAAGAACCCATTGATAAGTAGGTAAACCAATAAGTGAATATAAAAGCCCCTTAAATCATTAACTTTCTTCTTAGCCCTTTTATAGGCAGCTGCTTTACGATCCATGATGTGCTAATTAAATTTATCTTTGTCCATATATTCTTTGATCTTTCTCTCTTCCCAATCCTTACTAAATACAGAAATATCATATACTTTTAAAGCTTTAAAAAATAAAGAAATAGAGAGACCAAAAACAACCCATAAAAACCATGGATGTGACCATTTATTCAGATAATAATTCACCGAACCAACTATTAAAATTGTAAAAGCGGCGCTGGTTAAACTCCTGTAAAAGTCTTTAATTCTCCTCACTTTTTTTTTGGCTTTCTCTAAAGCAAGTGTTTGTTGGCTAATATCTGAATCCTGAGAAACTTTGTGTTTTAAATCCATTCTATGATTCTTTTTTAAATTTAGGGCTAAGTCTTTCTTCTTGAGCCATTATTTTTTCAATCCTTTTTTGTTCCCATTCTTTTCCAAAAAAGAGGGACCTATCAAAAGCCGTTAAACCGTGTCCAGTCAATCCAAAGCCCCAACCTAACATAGGAAAAACAACCCACGGAAAATCAGTTGTTTGGTAATTTAACCAGGCAAGTCCAGAAATGATCAAGACGTAAAAAAATAGGTGGTAGTAAAAACCTATGATTTTCTGAACTTTAGCTTTTGCCTTTAAATACCTTTTTTCATCTAATAGTTGATCTGTTGTTTGCATGTTAAAATTTGAATTAATTAATATGGGTAATTGAACTACAAATTGGTTGTCTGAGTCTGAAATAAGCACTTCTTTGTCCGTTAAAGATTTGTAACGCTTAATGATATTTTGCAAACCAATCCCACTACTGTGAAAGGTTTTCTTTAATTGAATGTTATTTGAAACAAATAAGTACCCATCTTCTTCATACACCCTAATCTCTAAGGGGGACGCTTCAGAAATTGAGTTGTGTTTTATAGCGTTCTCAAGAAGTAACTGAAGCGATAAAGGCGCTATTTTTAAATGATTATATGAAGGGGAAGCGGGAATATGGTACTGCAACCCATCTTCAAATCGCATCTTTAAAAGCTTCATATAGGCCTTTGCGAACTTAAATTCTTCCTCTAGAGATATGGTATCTTCTTCTTTGTTCTCCAATACATAGCGATACACCCTAGATAAAGTGGTGGTGAATTGCTGTGCTTTTTCTGGAGATTCCTCTATTAAACTGGTTAATACATTTAAGCTATTAAATAAAAAATGAGGATCTAATTGGTTTTTCAAAGCGCCTAATTGAGCAGTGACCCTTCCTTCTTTAATTTTATGACTGGCCAATTTCTTGTCCTGAATAGACTTATAAAAATAAATTAAATGATACAAAAAGGTGGCTAGTACTGAAAAAACGAAACAAACGATGTAATAGGAGGGGTTTTCATTTTCAATAAATAGCAAAACAGTTTTACCCGCTATTAACACACCTTTGAAAAATCTTATTATGAAAAAAGCAAGCATATTAATTACAGTAGATCCAATACCACCAATTAAAAGTCTTTCTCTTGCCCTTTTATTCCAGGGAAAATACTGGGCCAGTTTAATGTGAAATTTATTGTTCAAATAAGTCATTGAAAAAGCATATATAAATGCTTCAGCTACAACAAACAATAGCGATTCAAAAGATTGATTTTCAGTATAAAAAACACTAAAATACACGCCCATAAAGATTAGGACAATTAGAAAAGTAGCTTTTAGAATTTTATGCATTTTTAAAGATGGTCTGTTTGTATTGGGATCAAAAGTATGCCCTATGGCTAAAAGTAAAAAAAACGATTCACCCAATTGTAGTTTTTTCAGGATGAATTGAAAATATTAGCCATACCTTTGCAACTTATAAATACATATGACTTTTAAAGAACTCGGGCTATCTAAGCCTCTTCTAGACGCTTTAGATCGTTTAGACTACCATACCCCAACCCCCATACAAGAACAAGCTATTCCAATTGTCCTCAAAGGTGAAGATCTGTTAGGATGTGCACAAACTGGAACTGGAAAAACAGCCGCATTTGCTATACCAATTATTGAGCGATTACTTTCTAGTACGTCAAAAAATAATTTTATTAAAGTACTTGTTGTTACACCAACTAGAGAATTGGCCATACAAATTGAAGAAAACTTCAAAGAGTATACCCATTTCACTGAGCTTAAAACTCAGGTGATTTTTGGTGGGGTAAAGCAAGGAAAGCAAACAGACGCGCTAAGAAGAAAGCCAGATATTTTAATCGCTACACCTGGGAGGCTACTAGACCTTATGAATCAGGGATTTATCAGTCTTAAAAATATTGAGTACGCTATCTTAGATGAAGCAGACCAAATGCTAGACATGGGGTTTATTCATGACATAAAGAAATTAATTGCAAAGCTTCCAGCGCAAAGACAATCCTTATTCTTTTCTGCTACTATGCCACAAAGTATTGTGCAGTTATCTGGACAAATATTGGGGAATCCTCAAAGAATTACCATAAAGCCAGAACAAGCTACAGCAGAAAAAATAACTCAAGGGGTTTATTTTGTAGATAAAGAAAACAAAATCAAACTCTTGGCCTCATTGGTAGAGCAATCGGAAGCGCCTGCAGTGCTCGTTTTCTCAAGGACCAAACACGGAGCCAATAATATTGTAAAAAAATTAGAGAAGTTTAACATTAAAGGAGCTGCCATACATGGCAATAAATCACAGGCAGCAAGACAAAAAGCACTAGAAGGTTTTAAAGATGGGAAATTGAATGTTTTAGTGGCCACAGATATAGCTGCTAGAGGAATTGATATAGACCAATTGTCTTTGGTCATTAATTATGAGCTTCCTAATGTGCCAGAAACCTATGTGCATAGGATTGGAAGGACCGGAAGGGCCAGTGCTAGCGGTGTAGCCATTTCTTTTTGTGACGAATCAGAAATAGCCTACCTACAAGATATTCAGAAACTCATCAAACAAGATGTTCCCGTAATAAAAGGACATGAGTTTGAAAATGAAAGCCTAGAAGGGGAATTACAGAAAAAACAGTTTTCTAAAGGAGGGAGCAAAAAATCGCATTCCAATCAAAATAAGTCTGGAAGACCACAAGGAGGAAGAAACAACCAAAGGGGACAAAGACCTCAGAGAAATTCAGACAACCGTCAGAGAAATTCATAAATTGTTTATTTTTATATTTCAATTTCTAACATGAAACCTAAGGCAGGCACAAGAATTAATAAATACTTAAGCGAAATTGGCCATTGCTCTAGAAGGGGTGCAGACAAACTTATAGAAGAAGCTAGAGTGACCATTAATGGCTTAGTTCCTGCAATGGGCACTAAGATTCAGGAAGGAGACATAGTTGCTGTAGATGGGATTGAAGTGGGTAAAAAAGAAGCAGAACACGTATATTTAATCTTTAACAAACCCATTGGTATTGTCTGCACTACAGATACTAGGGTAGAAAAAGACAATATCATAGACTTCATAAATTATCCTAAAAGGATATTTCCTATAGGAAGATTAGATAAACCAAGTGAAGGCCTTATTTTTCTAACCAGTGATGGAGACATTGTCAATAAAATTCTAAGGGCTAGAAACCACCACGAAAAAGAATACGTTGTTACTGTAGACAAAAGAATCACTCCAGATTTTATCTCTAAAATGAGTAGTGGGGTCCCAATTTTAGATACGGTAACAAGAAAATGTGAAGTGACTGCTATAAATAGCACTACATTTAAGATTGTTTTAACCCAAGGACTCAACAGACAAATTAGGCGCATGTGTGAATACCTAGGTTATGAGGTTCAACAATTAAAAAGGGTGAGGATCATGAATATTTCCTTAGATGTTCCGCTTGGAAAATGGCGTAACTTTAGTTCAAAAGAACTGCTAGAGCTCAATGATCTTTTAGAAGACTCTTCTAAGACAGAAAACGAATAAGCATGTATATTCCAGATTATTACGAAAATAAAAACCAAGAGGAACTGATTCATTTTATCAATGAAAATCCATTTGGCATTATAGTAGTCCAAGGAGAAAATGCACCTGTAGCTTCCCACATTCCTTTTATGGTTAAAGGATCCTCTAAAGATGGATACCACCTTGTGGGGCATCTCTCTAAAAAAAATCAAATAGCACAATTAATCAAAAAAGCATTGCCTGTGCTGGTAATTTTTAATGGTCCGCAACATTATATATCTTCCTCCTGGTATAAACAAGAAGAAGTACCTACCTGGAATTATATTGCAGTTCACGCTTATGGATCTATTGCAATACAATCAGACAAAGCACTTCTTGATTCATTACACGAATTAGTTGCAAAGCACGAAAAACATGAAAAGAATCCTGTGGATCTAAAAAAAATGCGTCCAGAAACCATCAATCAATACAAAGGAATTATTGGTTTTACCATTTCCATAGACAAATTAGAGGGGGCCTATAAACTATCTCAAACAAGAAAAGAAGACCATCAATCTATTGAAAGTGAATTAGCGCAAAAGGACAATTTTCAAGCCACCGAGATTTCAAAAGCAATGGGAAAAGTAAACCATACACCTTCAAAATAGTTTTTTAACTTTACGGTTTAAATCACATCATGACCATTACCCAACTCCAATACGTATTAGCTGTAGCAGAATATAAAAATTTCACACTAGCTGCAGAAAAAAGTTTTGTCACTCAGCCTACATTGAGTATGCAAGTTCAGAAATTAGAGGAGGAGTTAGATGTTATTTTATTCGATAGAAGTAAAAAGCCACTTACCATTACTACAGTTGGAGAAAAAATTGTGGCACAGGCAAAAAATATTGTGAATGAGGCATTGAGAATCAAAGATATTGTAGCCCAAGACAAAGGGTATGTGGGTGGTCCTTTCACCTTAGGAATCATTCCAACAATTATGCCCACCCTACTCCCAATGTTCTTGAAATCATTTATTGAAAAGTACCCTGAAGTCAATTTAATTATAAAAGAACAAAATACAGACCAACTCATAGAAAGTCTTAAAGAAGGGAGTATAGATGCAGCAATTGCAGCCACACCACTAGAAATTGAAGATTTAGAAGAGCGCCCTCTTTACTATGAACCATTTGTGGGTTATGTACCAAAAAGTCATAGGCTTTCTAGTGTAAAAGAACTCACTGAAGCAGATATTGATCTTTCAGAAATTTTACTATTAAAAGATGGACATTGCTTTAGAGATGGAATATTAAACTTATGTCAAGCCAACAATAAATTAGACCTTAGTCATTTCCAAATTCAAAGTGGTAGTTTTGAAACCCTGTTAAATTTATCAGATGAAGGACTGGGTATGACGCTACTCCCCTATCTAAATTCATTGGCCTTAGACCCTGCTAAAAAAAGTGCTTTAAAGCATTTTAAGGCTCCTTCCCCAGCAAGAGAAGTAAGTCTTATATACCACAACAGGGCATTAAAAATTCAAATTACAGAAGCACTCAAAGAAACCATCTCTAATATTATTCGGGGTGCTATAGCTTTTCAAGATGTTAAAATTATCAGCCCCATAAATAAGGCACAATAATTCACCAACAATGACCACTGTTACCTTAAAAAAAGAGCGGTCTTTTAAGACCGCTCTTTTTTTAACCAAATAAAACAAACATTAATCAGTCTTATCTAGACCGCTTATTTTCCAAATAAATTAAAGTGGTTTTAACCTTTGGATTTTCTTTACTAAACTCTCTGAGCCAAATAATTAACTCTTCTATTTCATAGGGTAAAAGCGTTTTTGAAGCTTTTTTTAATTCTCTTCTAAATAAACCCATATTGAAACTCACTTTTTGAAGCACCATTTTGGTATACTCTAGCATTGCTCTAGCCATAAGTTTATTATATTTAAATTGAACATAATCAAATTTAGTACAAATAAGCACTCCATATTTTATAAGAAATGTTAAAAACAACTACATTCATGTTAAAAATATACAAAGTCATGAGTCACTATAATTACCTCATTAAAAAGATTAATACAATAACTACTATTGCTTTGATTGGCTTATTATTTGTGGGATGTGCTGGAGTTGTTAAGGTTGGAAATAAAAACATATACAAGCATTTTAAAGGGGAAAAATTTAATAACCAAATGAGCGGATTGGTTGTTATAGACCCTGAAAATAACGACACCATAGTCAATATAAACGGTAGCCAATATTTTACTCCTGCCAGCAATACAAAAATTTTCACCCTTTACACCGCACTTGAATTACTCCCAGAAAAATTGCCTTTATTCAGGTATCAGAAAAAAGGGGCAGACTCTATATTGATTGCTGGAATGGGAAATCCCACTCCATTTCATCCATTTTTTAAAGACAGTACCTTACTAAGTGAATTGAATAAATACTCACACGTTGGAATTGTGGCCAACAAACTATTAGATTTTCCCTATGGACCAGGATGGGCTTGGGAGGACTTTGACGCTTATTATGCCCCTGAACGGGCTGCTTTACCCCTTTATGGAAATGTTTTTAATGTGATCAAGAATGACAGCGTCTCCATTCAAGAACCTGCACTATTCAATTCAAATGTAGCAAAGAAAAACAACGAAAACCCTTTTTACAGACGTGCAGAAAAGAACTTTTTTTACCTGCCAGAAAAAGAAGTGATGTCTCTTGAAATACCCTTTAAAACTTCGGATAGTTTAACGGCTATTCTTCTGGGAAATTTGTTGAAAAAAGATGTTTTTATCCTTCCAAAATTTACAGATAAAACAGAAATAGCCTACGGTATTTCAAGGGATACTGTATTAAAACAAATGATGGTCGTGAGTGATAATTTTTTAGCCGAGCAACTGTTACTAAACGCAGCTGCTTTTACCTTAGATAGTATGCAAACATCTAGTATTCAAGCGTATGTACTAAATGGCATTTTAAAAGACTTGGCTCAAAAACCAAGGTGGGTAGATGGTTCTGGACTCTCTAGGTACAATTTGTTTACACCGCTATCCTTAACGCAGGTACTCCATAAAATGTATTTAAAACATTCTTGGGATACATTGCTTCATTTCTTTCCTATAGGTGGAGAAAAAGGCACGCTAAGCAACTGGTTCAAAGGAGCACAAAAACCGTACATATACGCAAAGACTGGTAGCCTTGGAAACACCTATTGCCTTAGTGGTTTTTTGATTACAAAAAACAATAAAAGACTAATATTTAGCTATATGAACAATCATTTCACCAAGCCAAGTAGTCAAATTAAGCAGGAAATGGAAATGGTATTAGAGGCTATTAGAGATCAGTATTAATATAAAAAATCCATTTTAATAAGTTCCAAAACTTTATGTTTAAAACCTATTATCTCCATCCAATAAATCTCCTATACCACCAAGCAGACTACCCTCTCCTTTCCCTTTTCCACCCATTTTTGGTGCTGCTGCCCAAACCCTACTAGCCAAACGACTAAAAGGCAACGATTGTACATAAACAGTGCCTGGCCCTTGTAGGGACGCAAAAAACAAACCTTCACCGCCAAACAAAGTGTTTTTAATACCTCCTATAAAACTAATGTCGTACTGTACATTTTGAGTAAATCCTACCAAACAACCCGTGTCCACCTTTAAAATTTCTCCAGCCTTGAGCTCTTTTTTGGCAATAGTTCCGCCTGCATGAATAAAAGCGAGACCATCTCCCTCTAACTTTTGCATAATAAAACCTTCCCCACCAAAAAAGCCTCTTCCAAGCTTTCTGGAAAACTCAATTCCAACAGAAACGCCTTTAGCAGCACATAAAAAAGCATCTTTTTGGCATATGAATTTTTCTCCAAAAGCAGAGAGGTCTATCGGTATAATCTTTCCTGGATAAGGAGAAGCAAAACTCACTCCTTTTTTTCCTTGACCTATATTTAAAAAAGCCGTCATAAATAGGCTTTCTCCTGTCAGTAATCTTTTCCCTGCAGAAAATAAAGAGCCCAATACACCTTCATTTTGTTTAGAGCCGTCTCCAAAGATGGTCTCCATTTGAATGTCTTGGTCCATCATCATAAAACTCCCAGCCTCAGCTACAACAGATTCCCCTGGATCCAAAATTACTTCTACAAATTGCATTTCCTCTCCAGAAATCTCGTATTCTATTTCGTGTGCATTCATTTTTTATTTTTTTCTAATAGTCCATTGAAATTCAAAAGTTGCTACCGTTAGCCCAGCGTCATTTATCCCAACTGCTTTCATCCAAAAGGTCTCCCCTTCTCCTGTAGCAATCGTTTTTTGAATGGCTGGAGCAATGAGATGACCGTCTTCACAATTAAAAACAATTCGTCCTGTTGCTTTTTTAGTGAAAGATGCCTTGTTATGCGCTACTAACATGGATATGGCTTGTCCAGATTGCTTAATTTGATCAATTACCATAGCTCCAGTGGCCAATTCAGCAGCCATTCCTTGTACAGCCCAGAACATGGAATTGAATGGATTTTGATTGATCCATCTGTGGGTAACGCTTACTTCTGCTTTATTCTGACTAATACGTTTTAGTCTAACGCCACACCACCAAGCAGAGGGTAGCTTAAAAAAAAGGTAGGTATTAAACTGAGAAACAGAAGTAGCCATATTTAAAATATTTCATTAAAAATACGTCATTTAATTCTAGTAATGAATCATATGGTTTTGTTAATTAAATGTTAAATTATAGTACTTTGTATTGCATAATACCTTTTAATAGATATATATTTGCATTGTAATGTAGCTTAGCGATGGAATTCATCACGAAAAACTGCACAATTATTTCAATTTATGAATATTGAAAATACCAAAGCGCAAATGAGAAAAGGGGTCCTAGAATACTGTATCCTGTCCATATTAAATGGAGAAGATAAGTATGCCTCTGAAATTTTAGAATCCTTAAAAGACGCCAAACTTCTTGTGGTAGAAGGGACTATTTACCCCCTACTCACCAGATTAAAAAATGCTGGTTTATTGGCCTACAGGTGGGAAGAATCTAGTGCTGGACCTCCCAGAAAATACTATGCACTCACTGAAACTGGTAGGTTGTTCTTAAAAGAACTGGACACTACTTGGAATGCCCTTAAAAACGCCGTACAACTTGTTACAAAATAAAAACCATGAATAAAACACTCACCATAAACTTAGCCAATAGCATATTTAATATAGATGAAAATGCTTACCAAGCTTTACAAAGATATTTAGAAGCTGTTAAAAAATATTTAACTGGCACCCAGGGTAACGAAGAAATATTAGCAGACGTTGAGGCTAGAATTTCAGAGCTTTTTTCTGAAAAATTAACCCCTGAAAAACAAGTTATAGTATTACAGGATGTAGAACAAATCATTCAAGTAATGGGACAACCTGAGGACTATTCTATAGACGAAGATATTTTTGATGAAGTGCCTAAAACAAAAACCAGCACTCGTGTGAAAAAATTATACAGAGATGGAGATCAGAAACTGATGGGCGGTGTGTGTAGTGGTATTGGACATTACCTATCCATAGACCCGCTGTGGATTAGATTGCTTTTTATTGTATTCTTATTTGGCGGTGGCTTTTCTGTAATAACCTATATTATCCTTTGGGCAATTGTACCGGAAGCAACTACTACTGCTCAAAAATTAGACATGCAAGGAGAAGCTGCAAACCTCAGTAATATTGAAAAAAAAATTAAAGAAGGATTTGACTCTGTTTCAGATACCGTTAAAAACGCAGATTATAAAGGGGTAGAAAATGCTGTTAAAGAAGGTGGAAATAGTTTTGTAAAAGCATTAGGTGATTTTATTGGGATAATTTTTTCTACTATTGGGAAAATAATCAGTACTATTTTCAACCTTTTTGGAAAATTCATTGGTTTACTCCTTATTCTTATTGGTTCTGCAACCTTGTTGGGGCTTTTTTTTGGACTATTCACAGTGGGCATTTTAGACCTTAGTAATTTATCTGGAATCCATTTTTTTCCACTGATCAATGCCTCTGAATTACCCATCTGGGTGCTTTCCATTTTACTGTTTTTAGCCGTTGGAATTCCATTTTATGGTTTGCTATATGTAGGACTTACTGTGGTTGCTAAGAACCTCAAAAAAATGGGAAATATAACTAAAGTAAGTTTATTTAGTATTTGGTTTGTAGCGGTAGGCTGCTTAATCTTTTTCGGAATTAAACAAGCCAATTCATTTTCTGTAAGGGGAAACCAAATAGAACAAGTATCCTTATTTGACGCAAATAATATTGGAGTCCAAGTGCCTGATACGCTATATCTCATGGCAAAAAGCTCGGAACATTTTGAATATTTAGACCATAATTTTTTTGATGGAATTGCCATAAGTTACGACACAAATGGCAATGAAGTACTCTACTCAAAAAGGGTTTCTGTTAATATTAAGAATACGATTGAAAATAATATATCTATAAAGACATATAAAAGTGCCCATGGTTATTCTTATGAAGATGCTAAAAACAGGGCTACTGCTTTATCCTACAATATGGAACAAATAGGAAATACCCTCTATTTTGAAGACTATTTTATAAGTACACCCAATCAAAAAATGCGAAATCAAAAAATTGAAATGAGCTTAATCATTCCTAACGGAACTATTGTGAAAATAGATCCTAGCATGAGTGAAATTATGGGATGGGGAAATAAAAATGACCAAGACATGTACAGAAAAGACCTGCCTAATGAGACATGGAGAATGGGCGATAGTGGTGTTTTGGAGTGCATTACTTGCAATTCATCCATAGATTAATACAATCCAGTATTTATTATTTCATAAGTCTTCTTTAATAGCACACCTTTAACGGACCAACAATAACTATAAACATATGATAGCGCTAGCTAAAATTTTCATCGCACTTTTATTCAGCATACTTTTTTTGTTCTAAAGACAAATTTATTGATGGGTTTGGTTATATTTATTTAAACAACCAAACCCATTATGCGACTCACCCTTATCCCTTACCAACTAGAGTTGGCACATACCTTCAGCATTTCTAGAGAGTCTCACGACTTTCAAGACAGCTTAATAGTTTGTTTATCTCACGAAGGACATAGTGGTTATGGAGAATCTACTGCCAATGGGTATTACCAAATAACGTCGGCTAGTATGGCCAAAGAAATTGAGATGTGTAAAGTGTCATTAGAAGCCCACGATTTTAAAACACCTGAATTATTCTACGAACTATTGGGCACATTATCCCTTTCTAACTTCTCAAAATGTGCGTTAGATTTGGCCGCTTGGGATTTGTTTGGAAAAATTAGAAACACACCGCTTTACAAAATTTGGAATACAGACCTCCAGAACCTAGCCAAGACTAACTATACCATAGGTATTGATAGCATAGAAAAAATGGTGGCTAAAATGGAAGAAAAACCCTGGCCCATTTACAAAATAAAATTAGGCACTTCCCAAGATATTGAGATTGTTAAGGCATTAAGGGCTAAAACTAATGCTGTATTTAGAATAGATGCCAACTGTGCTTGGGAGTTAGAAGAAACCATTGTAAACGCTCAAACCCTCAAAGATTTAGGCGTTGAATTTATTGAACAACCTATGGCTGCTGACCGATGGGAAGACATGAAAAAAGTATTTGAAACTTCTTGCTTACCGCTTATGGCAGATGAGAGTTGTTTGGTACCTGAAGATGTGGCCAAATGTGTGGGACACTTTCATGGAATAAATATAAAACTCACCAAATGTGGTGGTATAACCCCTGCTTTGTTCATGATTAAGGAGGCTAAAGCGTTGGGCTTAAAAGTAATGATAGGCTGTATGACTGAGTCTAGTGTTGGGATATCGGCCATAGGCCAGCTACTCCCTCAATTGGATTATGTAGACATGGATGGTGCACTATTACTCAAAAAAGACATAGCTAAAGGCATTATAATTAATGAAGATGCTTCGCTTACTTACCCTAATTTAGGAGGTAGTGGGGTAGAATTATTACACTTATGATACGGTATTTTAACAAGGCTATTGGACCCTATTTATCTTTTGATAAAAAATCTTATTTATATTTTGGTGGAACAGGCTACTTAAGCCTTCAAACCCATTATAGGTTTAAACGTTGGCTGCTAAAAGGGGTTCTCAAATACGGTGCACACCACGGTGCTTCTCGTCAGTCAAATATTAGAATATCCCTGTTTGAAAAAGTAGAAAAAGTATTGGCCCAACAGTTTAAAGCCCCTCGGGCGCTGCTAAGTTCTTCTGGTTATTTGGCCGGTCAAATGGTGGCCAAACAATTTTTAAATGATCCTTATGCTACCCTCTATTTACCTGATACCCACAGTGCATTAAAAATAGATCCAAATGCTACTGAAACACATTACGAGGGTCTTGATGAAAAATTAAAAGAGCTGCTTTCTTTAAAAAAACAACCCGTAATTTTTTTAGACAGTATAGATTTTAAAGGGCGGCATTATCCCGAATTCAGCCCATTGAAAACTATCGATCTCTCAGCTTGTATTTTGGTTGTAGACGACTCTCACGCCCTTGGGGTATGTGGTCTAGAGGGAGAAGGATCCTATGGAATACTAAAGCAGTTAAACCCAAAAGAATTAATCGTTACGGCTTCTTTGGGAAAGGGAATGGGGATTAGTGGTGGTGTAGTGCTGTGCGAGGACCATAGAGCGTCTGCCATTATAGCTGGTCCTACATTTGGTGGCGCTAGTCCTGCTGCTTTAGCAGGTCTATTCGCCTATTTAGAAGCGCCAGAAATATATCAAAAACAACTCCTTAAATTGCATAAAAACACCAAACGTTTTATAAAAGGACTTGACAGTCCTGAATTTTTTGACAATCATTTAGGACACCCTGCTTTTGGATTTCAATCGCCTCAGTTATCAAAGGAGCTTAAAGAAGCTGGTTTCGTACTGACAAACTTTCCATATCCCACTGAAAGAGATCCAATGATGAGTAGAATTGTGATTAGTGCTGGTCATAAAAAAAAGGATATTGAAGGCCTTTGTAAAGCACTCAATACCCTTATTCCTAATTTAAAATAAGTATAAAACTTGCTAAAATGTATGATTAGTCAACACTATTCAATAGTAGCCAAGTATCTTTCTGCGTCTAAAGCAGCCATACAACCTGTTCCTGCTGCAGTAATAGCTTGTCTGTATTCTTTATCTTGAACGTCACCACAGGCGAATACCCCTGGTAAATTTGTTTTAGTACTCTTGCCTTTGGTATGTACATAGCCCGTTTCATCCATGTCTAGTTGGCCCTTGAAAATGTCTGTATTTGGCTTGTGACCAATAGCGATAAAGAGTCCTGTAATAGCAATGTCTTCCTTTTCTCCTGTTTGGTTGTTAACCATTCTAAGGCCTTCTACCACTTGGTCTCCAAGAACCTCTTCTACTTCTGTAAAGTATTTTACTTCTATATTTTTTAAGCTATTCACCCTGTGTTGCATTGCTTTAGAGGCCCTCATCTCCCCTTTTCTTACCAACATGGTGACTTTACTACAGATGTTGGCTAAATAAGAAGCTTCCTCTGCTGCGGTATCTCCTGCACCTACAATAGCCACTTCTTGACCTTTATAGAAAAAACCATCACAAACAGCACAGGCAGAAACACCACCGCCCCTTAGTTTTTGCTCACTAGGTATGTTTAAGTACTTGGCTGTAGCCCCTGTAGAAATAATCACTGTCTCCGCTTCAATAGGTGTTTTACCATCTACCATTGCTTTGTGAATACCCCCTACTTCTTTACTCAATTGAACTTCTGTAATCATTCCGATTCTCACTTGGGTGCCAAAACGCTCTGCTTGCTCTTGTAATTCAACCATCATAGTAGGACCATCTACACCCTGAGGGTAACCTGGGAAATTGTCTACTTCTGTAGTTGTTGTTAATTGTCCACCTGGCTCCATACCCGTGTATAAAACAGGTTTCAAATCTGCTCTTGCTGCGTAAATGGCTGCAGTGTATCCTGCTGGTCCTGAACCAACTATAAGTGTTTTAATACGTTCTATATCTTGAGACATTTGAAATGAATTTTAAATAATTAAAGATCAAAATTAAACAATTTGGCCGCCTTGTAAACGGTAAAGTTATTAAAAGTTATTACAGTATTATTTGGAAGATTGATTTAGATCTTATTTAAATTTTCTATTCTTTTTTAACCAAAAGATTTTAGAAAAGATTACTATGTGAAATCGCAACACACTTAAAATAAGGGTTTTAAAAAAAAATATAACTGCTGCTATTTTATAATATAGTTTTTCATTAAAATCAAAGCATAAAAATTAAAACTAAAAAAAGAAAGTATATTCCTACAAAATCATTACTTTTGATATGGGTATTATAAATTTAGGGGCTTCCCTAACAAACAATTCAAAAAATGAGTAATTCAACATTTAGATCTAACTGTGGTTTAGCCACAGGCTTGGATATTATTGGTGATAAGTGGTCTTTGTTAATCGTCAGAGACTTGATGGAAGGAAAAAAAACCTTCACAGAAATGAGGCTTTCTAAAGAAGGGGTAGCCACAAATATTTTAGCAGACAGGCTCAAAAGCTTGAGCATTAATCATATTATTTCTTTTTACCACGCTGCAGATAATAGAAAAACCAAGTATTATTTTTTAACTGAAAAAGGATTGGAGTTATATACCATTCAATTAGAGGTAATGAGGTGGACGTATAAATACTATCCAGAACAAGCTTCTGATCACATAGAATTTCTGGAGCAACTTTCACAAAACACCACTCAGAAGATTTTTAAAAAATACACCAAGAATTACACTGAGGAAAAGGAATCGCATTACAAAAAAATGAATCCCTAGGAATAAATATTATTATTCAAAAAAAAAAGGCGGACCGTTGGTCCGCCTTTTTTAATAATCTTAAACATTTTCGCCTTTCATCATCTTATTCCAATACAGATAAGGCAACATATATTTTTTTAGCATCCATAACCTCCAATGTTCTTTAGAGGAATCTCTTATCAATAACTGCTTTAATTTTGGATCTGGAATAAAATTATTTTTGTAATCAAATTCAGCCAAAACCATTTTACCGTATCCAGTGACCAAAGGACAGGAAGAATAGCCATTGTAGGATTTATTAGTAGCTTCTTTGTGTGAAAGTAACATCATTAAATTATCTACGACTATAGGCACCTGTTTTCTAATGGCAGCTCCTGTTTTAGCTGTTGGTAAACCCGCAACATCTCCAAGTCCAAATATGTTTTTGTAGGTATTGTGTTGCATACTCCCATGATCTACTGCCAACCAACCGGAATCATTTACCAGATTAGATTCCTTTACAAATTTTGGCGCTGTTTGAGGAGGGGCAATATGAAGCATGTCAAATGGAATTTCTATAATAGCATCTCCACTCATTTTTTCTCCCAATTCATTTCCTTCGTTAATTACACATTGGTTCTCTCCATCTGCAGTATGTTTAAAATAGGCTAATTTTTTATCTGCATCTATCTTAAAAGGGGCGTAAAAAGGTTTGAAATGAATCCCGTAACGCTCAATAACTTTCATGAGTGTGTCCTTAATTACAGGAACACCAAAAATAACGGATCCTGGAGTAGCAAATATGACATTGGTCTTTTTAGCTACGCCGGATTTTCTAAAGTAATCTGCTGCTAAATAGGCGATTTTTTGCGGAGCACCACCGCACTTAATAGGCGTAGTGGGCTGAGTAAACAACGCGTTACCCCCCTTAAAATTCTTAATGGTTTCCCAAGTGTGTTCAGGATTGGTATAATTAGAACAGACAATGCCTTTTTCCATGGCTTCTGTTAAGCCCTCGATTAAAGAGGGGTCCATCACTAATCCAGGTGCAACTACTAAAAATTCATATCCTATTTTTCCAGAATTCTCAGTATCTATAGTATGCTCATCTGCCTGAAAAGAAGTGACAAAATCCTTGACCCATGTAACACTTTTAGGAATTAAACTGGCCATAGATCTGGCTGTGTTTTTATAATCATATGCACCTGCACCTACTAAAGTCCAGGCTGGCTGATAATAATGCGTTTCCGCAGGATCAATAATAGCAATATCTAATGAAGCGTTTTTTTTAAGCAATTGGGTAGCAGTCATTATACCAGCAGTTCCACCGCCAATAATGACTATTTGATGTTGTTTGTCCATGGTTTGGCTTATTGATTAGATTCTAAATATAAGCACCTCAATCATTTAAGTTAGTAACATTTGTTACATAAGAAGTAGCCAACCTAGGCCATACATAAAGATAGCATCTTAAATTTCAAACATAAACTGTAGTGATTTAAACATCTGGTTACCTCCAGGAGGTATAGCCTCCCTTGAGATCATAGATTTCAGTAAAGCCCATTTTAACTAATAAATTAGCTACTTTCCCACTCCTATTGCCGGACCTACAATAAAGATACACTGGTTTGGTTGGATCTAATTTTTTAAAAGCGATCTCCATAGCTGGTCTATTAAAAAAGTTAATGTTTTTGGCATTTGCAATCGCGCCTGATTTAAACTCAGAAGCTGTTCGAACATCTATAAGCTGCTTGCCTTTACTCGCAATTCCTAATTTAAAAGCTTCTATTCCGAGTACCTTTATATGGTTTGAAGAAGCGCTTGATCCGAATAGTTTACTTAAGAATGACATATTAATTTTTTTATAATTGATGAAAAAGATGTTGCACTTATCCTATTGATAAGCTGTTAAAATAATTTAAAAAAAAGAGCAGCAGCAAAACCACTGCTCTTGATTAACCAACCAAATTATAATCACAAGTCTGTCCATTTACTTGTTTGACCAAAATTAATTCAAAACAAAAGATTAAAAAGTAACCAATGTTACACAACTAAAAGGGTATAAGAGTCTCAGTCATTCTGGCTGTGTAAAAAAATTGTTTTTTTTAATTAAATTAGAGACACTTAACACCGCTATTCCATGTTTTTAAAAAGTCTAAAAAATATCATTTATATTTTAGTGCTCATCAGTGTAAATGGCTGCAATGAAAAAGCAGATCAAGCCCCTAAACCGCCAAATATTTTATTCATACTTTCAGATGACCACACCTCTAGTGCATGGGGGGTATATGGAGGTATTTTAGAAGAGTACGTGCAAAACACCCATATAAAAAGATTGGCCGCTCAAGGTGCCTTGTTGGAAAACAGTTTTTGTACCAACAGCATTTGTTCCCCCAGCAGGGCTTCTATACTCACCGGGCAGTACAGCCACAAAAATAAAGTATATACTTTAAATGAGCCGCTTCCTAGATCCCACCCTAATATTGCTCAAACATTACAAGCTGCGGGCTACCATACCGCCATTATTGGCAAATGGCATTTGAATGGAAAACCAGAAGGGTTTGATTTTTTTAAAGTTTTACCAGGACAAGGGAAATACTGGAATCCCGTGTTTAAAACAAATGACCAATGGGTAGACGGTCATGATGGGAGTCATGGCGTTCAAATAAAAGGATTTTCTACAGATATTATAGCAGATTTATCTATTTCACATTTAAAGGAACGGGACCCTGCTAAACCCTTCTTGCTGTTTACCCACTTTAAAGCCACGCATGAGCCTTTTGATTATCCCAAAGAATTTGCACCACTTTACAAGGATATAGACATCCCAGAACCAGCCTCTTTGTTAGACTTTAGCCCAAAAACATCGGGAAGAACTTTTAAGGGGCAAAAATTAGAAAAATTGGCCGAACGTTGGGAGCGAGCCACCAATGAACCAGACAGCTATTGGACTTCTTATCCGGGGCTTCCCTATGAATTAGAAGGTCTAGATAGTATAGAAAAAAGAAAACGCATTTACCAGAAACTGGTAAAGGACTTTATGCGCTCAGGAGCCGCAATAGATAAAAATATTGGAAAAATACTAGATTATCTTGATGAGAGTGGCTTGGCAGAAAACACTGTAGTTATTTACGCTGCAGATCAAGGATATTTTTTGGGAGAACACGGATTCTTTGACAAACGCTTAATCTATGAGGAGTCGCTTAGAATGCCTTTTGTGATCAGGTATCCTAAAGAGATTGAGGCAGGAGCAAGAATAAAAGAAATGATTCTCAATATAGATTTTGCGCCACTCATGGCAGACTATGCGGGTATAGAAAAACCCATATATATGCAGGGAAAGAGTTTCAGGGCACTATTAAATGGAAAAAAAACGCTGCCCTGGAGAAATGAAATATACTATAGGTACTGGTTGCACCATCCAGATAGACCTGCACACTTTGGCATTAGAAATGAACGCTACAAACTGGCTTATTTTTACGGAAAAGGGCTTAACAAAAAAGGAGTTCACCCAACCCACACCAAACCTGAATGGGAGTTTTATGACCTACAGGAAGACCCTAAGGAAAATTACAATGCTATTGCAAACCCCAAATACAAAGAGCTTATAAAAAATATGAAAACCGCCTTGATAAAACTTCGGGAACAATACGGAGATACAGATCCTGACCACCCAGAGTTACAATTAGCAATTAGTCAGGAGCCATAGGCTGGCCATAATGATCAATAGCTATTGAAAAAGGATCTAGGAACGCATTTAATAGTTGCGCAATAGTCCCTTTAGTGAGTACTGATTTTGGGTTTTCATTGTAGTTTGGTAAACCCAAAGACAATAATGTAGTTTTATCCATTGGTTTTAAAGCATATCCCGAAGACAAAATGAGGCTTTTTAAAAAAGAATAATCTACCCACTCCCCTGAACCTTCCAGCCCATCTAAAGTTGGATAATACTTTTTAAGGCCATCTAAGAGCGTGTATTGAGAAATAAAAGTATGTGGATAAAACCAAGTTTGATTGGCCCACTTATATGGAATTCCTTGTCCTCTTAAAATGCCTGTTGTGCCTATTTTTTGAATGGCATAAAAAGCAGGGTCACCGGGCTTTACGTCTATGAATGGCATTAGGTAGACCTGTTCTGCCAACAAGGCCTCTTGAACCTCTCTTACAGCTACATCTTTAGGGGGAATACCCTGATTTAATGACAGAGCAGCCAAGGCTCCAGCCGCTTGTCCTATCCCTAAAACTACAGGCTGTAAACGGGTAGCACCGTTAACAATATTACTCACACTTATATTCTTTTCTGCAACTATAAAATAAGGCGTCTCTTTAGGGATTAAACTGCCTAATGGCACATTATAACTCGGTACTTTTATATTTATAAAATCTATTTTCGGTGCCTGGAGATTTTTATCATGATGGTGGTCTATAGGATAATCTCCCACTGCAATACCTGTTTTAAAAAGCTCATATGCATAGGGGTCTCTCACTTCATTAACTGTGAGTTGGACCACGCCACTTAATCTTCTAGACTCCCTGTGGTAAGGAATCCAAGGGAAAGCGTCCTCTGTGCCAAATTCATTGTGAACCACTAAATTTTTGAAGCCCAACTCATGTTGTATGTAATACACAAAATTTAAGCTGTGCTGCTTGGCCGCTGCCAGTCCTTTTTGAACCTCTTCTTTAGACAAATTAGGCCAATCTAAAAAATAATCATTCCCGCAATTGGGCCAATTGATCAAGTATTTATTTCCTGGCAATTTGGCATAATTAAGCATTTGTATGTGGTCTACCACCCCTTTTGGGGTGTCACTGCCCGGAAGCCTACAAGCACATTTAAACCTCCCAGAATTATAAGAAGGGGGTTTGGACAACAGTTCATTTGGTAAGGCATCTCTGCCCAAGTCTTTTAAAATGAGGGTGTAGGTAAGGTCTTGAACAATACTGTTGGCCCTTGGTGTGGCTTCTTTTTCTCCAGTGTCTGAAGTAGCGTCCATACCCACCTTAAAGGCAGCACCAACCAGAGGGAGTAGGTCTCCGTTTTCCGTAGCATCTATCACAACTGTTCCCCTCAGAGAGGTGATTTTCCCCTCAGAAACAAAATTAATCTCCCAAACATTTTCTCGTCTAGTAATGCCTTTAAATTCCGTGTTGTAATGAATGTTAAGTTGGGGGTGTTGGGCCATTGTTTTTAAAATGCTATCTCCCACTTTAGGTTCAAAATGGGTATTGCTTACCCAACCTGTGGCCACAGCCTTTGGACCACCGTAATGCTGGTATAATTTGTCCCTAAATTCTCCCCACAAACCAGAAGGCAATTGGTGGTTCCCATCTATAGCAGAAACACCTGCAGCGGTGAGCATACCCCCCAACCAGGGATTTTCAGATAGTAGGTGCACCTCTACACCCATTCTTGCTGCTTGTATGGCTGCAGCAGTGCCACCGGTACCAGCCCCAACTATAATAAGCGTTTTAGAGGGGGACTGTTTTAGTGTTTCCTGTGCACTCATTCTCGCGCAAAGACAGGTACCTAAAATACATACTATAGAAAACCATTTATGGTACAGCATATTAATAATCATTTAATTATATTTCTTCCAGGCAATTTGAAATTTCAAATAAGGCTCTTGGCACATGAAAACAGCCTTTCCATTTGCCCCCTTTTAAAGGCAATAGCACCTTACCTTCTCGGTTTAAATACCCGTACCACTCCCCTTTATTAATGGGATCTCTAAAGTGTGTCCAAGTGTATTGGTGTACCTTATTAAACCACTCTTTGGCTTTGGGGTTTTGGTTGTAAGCATAGGTTTTAGCCAATGCCACAAGCGTCTCTAAGTGAACCCACCAAAGTTTTTGATCCCACTCCAACTGCTGTGGTGGGTGGCCTTTTATGTCTAAAAAATAAAAGATCCCCCCATGGGTGGAATCCCATCCATTTTCTAACTGCTTAAACATAATAGCCTCTGCTTTTTCTACGAGCTTGGAATCCTGGAGTCTCATGCCTATGTTCATCATAAACCACATGGCTTCTATAGCGTGCCCTGGATTGAGTAACCTACCTTCAAAAGAGTCTACAATTGTTCCTTCTGGGCTTATATTTTCAAGTACCAAGCCTGTGGCAGTGTCGTAAAACTGCTCCATAACCAAAGGCACTAATGCGGCCACCAATTCATTTACCCGGGCTGCACCAAGTAAGTGTTCTAGCTCCAAAGCCAGATTACATAAAATCATGGGAAGTGCAAAATTCTGGAGAGGTCTGGTCTCTGGAATGGTTTTATTATAAGGCCCTTTCGGGTTGTCTTTACGTGCTAAAATACGTTCAAAAGTGTCTAGAGCTATACCTTTATAGGAGGGATTGGGATCTAATTTGTAATAAGCACCATAAGCCATGGCGGCAAAACAATCAGAAAAGATGTTGTAAGGGGCCACCAGAGGAGCACCCTCTGAGTTTAAAGAAAAATACCAATCTCCTGAGGGAGCGCGACCGTATTGCTCTAAAAAATCAATGCCGTGTTTGGCTATCTCTTGCCAGCGATCTGCAATAGGTTTAGAGGGAGCAGTTCCTGATTTTGACAAGCTGGCAAACATCCAGGCTTGGCGTGCCTGCAGCCAAACAAACTTGTCTTTGTCATACACAGACCCCTCAGGATTAATACAAGTAAAGTATCCGCCAGAGGCGTAGTCAAGAGAATACTTTTCCCAAAAGGGAATGACCTCCTCCAAGAGCTCTTTCCTGTAAAGTGTAGCGTAAGAATGCATTATGGGTTTTGGGTATTTGAATTTAAGTAATAGTCTGTATAACGCTGGTACAAATGCCCTGCTTGTTTGTACGCAGATTGAGGGCTCATAAAATGAGAAAACTCAAAAGTTATGGCCTTTTCCATGCCAACTGCCGCTGCTTGTGCCAATTTATATTGAAGTTTGTCAAACTTAATGGGTAGGAATTTTATGGGCATATCCCGGTCAAAAGACTCTGTATTGGTCCAAGAAACGAGGCCGTATTGGTCTGCTAATTTTTTATTGACCTCTAAATAAGAGCGCAGCTGCTCATAAGCTACATGTCCGTCTTGAAAAGCCACAATGTCTACAGCGCCCTGAATGCCTTTGAAAATTTCATTCCACTCCTGAGCATGTGTTTCTAAAGAAACAGCCGTAGGTTTTTTCAATGCTGCAGCAGAAGCCATAACCGCCTTTTCTCCGTCTATCCATGGAGAAATAAGTACCGGCAAGCCCCCGCTCACTCGCTTACAATGCAAGCCCAAATCTCTAATAGCACTTATGGCCCCCTTTGTTTTTCTACTCAACTCCAAGGAGAGATACCAGCCTTTAAAAGACTCGTAATGGCCATATCTAGCATAAGCCTCCTCTATCAGGGGCATGTTCACTTCAATTTCTGCAGACATATCTCCAGTGTCCCAATAGGTGCCACTGTCGTAAATACCAAAATAAAAATGCATAGAAAAGCGATCTGAGAGCTCTAAAAAAAGCTTTACAAGATCTTGGCTGGGTGTAAAACAAGCATGGTGTTCTATGAGAAACGCAGAGGGATAGCTAAGAAACTTTCTATATCCCGCTCTAATGAGTACCACGGTGTCTATGCCCATTTTTTTCATATACTCAAAATCCTGTTCCCATTCTTTAGCACCCCAGTTTTGGTGGGGAATGTCATGGCTAATCTCATCTATAAACGTGGCAGTTATTTTCATATCATTCTCAATTAATCTTCTAAGATATTCCACCAATATTTTTTAAGCAAATAACTACATCCTAAAAACACCGCAGACCATATCACCATTTGCGCGTTCTCTCTAATCATAAAATAAACAGGTATGAGCAGTTGCGCCATTTGCCATACCATTCCCACCAGCACATTTATGCCGTCTCTTTTAAAGTGTGTGTTGGGAACAAAAGATGGATCCTTGGCCATAACCGAGGCCTTTACTGGCCCCCAAAATCCCCAGGGCCTTGTTTGCTTGTAAAAGGCTGCTACAGCCTCTGGATTGGGCAAAGGAGTAGCATAGGTTCCTATCACACATCCCAATAGCGAAAAGGCAAAAATAAGGGGGAACACAAAAATGTCTACGTACTCTGGAAAGAAAAACAATTTAACCGTAGAGGCAATTAGGCCAAACAGCATGCCCCAAAAATAGCCCGCACCTGTAAAGCGCCACCACACCCACTTGAGTACATTAGCTGCTACATAACCTCCATAGAGTGCAGAACTAAGCCATAGAATAAGACTATTTAAAGATCCGGCATTAAAACCAAACACAATACCAACAAAAACCAAAGTTAAGGAAGAAAGAATACTGAGTCTCACTAGCCTTTTGTCTGAAGCTAAAGGGTTTATGTACTTCTTGTAAATGTCATTGACAATATAAGCAGGGGCAGCGTTTATAAATGCAGCAAAGGTGCCCATAAAAGCAGCCAAAAAACCAGCTAACATAATCCCTTTAAGTCCAACGGGTAAATGCGCATTCATTGTCATAGGTAGGATTTTCTCAAAGTCTATACTCGGACCCATGGCAGCTATCTCGGGCCCCAGATATACCAAGGCTAAAACCGTAAAACCAACTACCATAAAATATCTAGGTATATACAGTACCGCCACGGTTAAAAAACTCATCTTAGCTGCTTCTGAAGGTTTTTTAGCCGCCAAAATTCGCTGCATGTCATAGCTGGGTACAGGACCTGCAATTGAGGCTAAAATACCTTTGATCACCATGAGCACAAAGAGCCCTCCAAAAAGTGTAAAGCCATCCGATGCTATTTTTTCATTCACCTGAGGAAAAGGAGTCTCGCTCCAATTTAAATCTAAATTCCAGCCAAATCTAAGGTCTTTCCAACCGTTTGGTATAACCGCGTTTAGCTGTTCTATACTCACAGAATTATAAGCGACTATTCCCACGCCTATGCACCCTATTGTCATGACTACAAACTGCATGACTTCAGTAGCTACTACAGAATGCATACCGCCCTTTACGGTATATAAAGACGTTAAAACACATATGATAAGGGCATAGCCTCTGGCCGATGTAAGCTCGTAACCCATAAATTGTGCACTGAGGTCCCAAGGCATGATTTCCGTAGCATATTTCCCAATGCCTTCAAAAAAGTAGGCAATAAAACCCAGCACACTAATCACAGCAAATACTACGATGATAATATGGGAAAGCTTGGCCCCTTTGCCTGAACCAAACCTGAAAGTGATCCATTCTGCACCAGTCATGACATTGGACCTTCTAATCCAAAGGGCCAAATACACAAACACAAATACCTGATTCCACACAGGCCAAAGCCAAGGCAACCAAGCACTTTTTAAACCGTAAACAAAAAGTATGCCAACGGTCCACATGGTGCCGGAAATGTCGAACATTCCGGAGGCATTACTCAACCCCAGGTAATACCAAGGCAAAGAATTGCCTCCCAAAAAGTAGGAAGATAAGTTCTTAGAAGCCTTATTAGAAAGGTAGAAGCCTAAAAATAAAACACCTACAATATAGGCTAAAACAATGCCTATATCTAAAGTAGATAAACTCATGAAATATTTAGTTTGGTTGGTACCACTAAAATAACAGAATTATGAATAGCAAAAATAAATTTTAGACCAGAGACTTAATTTGTCCTACGAGTAACTTAAATAAAAAATAATAAAAGCTTACTTTAGGATTAAATTTACAACATATTATGATTGCCATTTTTCAAGAAAAACAATGTTTTAACCAATGGTGGGTGTGGGCAATTATTTACGTAGTAACCCTGCTACCCTTAGTAGCCATATTTTACCAAAGCTACACCGGACTGCCTTTTGGCAATAAGCCTATGAGCAACAAAGGGCTCTCTCTGGTTTTTATACCCCTCTTAGGGCTGGCACTATTTCTAAGAAGTTTGCGTTTAACAACCACCATAGATTCTGATAACATTGATTTATATTTTTCTCCACTTGTAAAAAAAAGCATACCATGGGCAGAAGTTGCTTCTGCAAAAGTGATAGACTACGGTTTTGTTGGTGGTTGGGGAATTAGGCTTTTTACCTCCTATGGTACCGTTTATAATATCAGGGGGCGTATGGGGCTGGCTTTAGAGTTAAAAAGCGGAAAAAAACTCCTGATTGGCACACAAAAGCCAACTGCTTTAAAGAATTTCCTTGCACAATTATGAAATATTTTATACTCATATATATTTGTGCCTTTGGACTGGTTTCAAATGCGCAAAACTATGAAGAAATAAAGCATTTACAGCTATCTAATGGACAATTAGAAGGTACTTTACGCTTACCAGATTCATTAATTTTCACCAGTCAGAAGTTGCCTCTTGCTCTAATTATAGCTGGATCTGGTCCTACAGATCGGAACGGCAATAACCCCCTAATGACTAATAATTCCCTAAAAATGCTGGCAGAGGGCTTAGCAGAAAATGGCATAGCCTCTTTGAGGTACGACAAGAGAGGCGTAGGAACAAGTAAAATAGATTCCCTTAATGAAAAAAACATTCGTTTTAAAGATTTTGTATCCGACGCATCTGCCTGGATAGCTTACCTAAATAAAGACCAAAGGTTTGGGTCTCTAGCTATCATTGGTCACAGTGAAGGGGCTTTAATTGGTGTATTAGCTTCTCAAATTAGCGAAGTTCAAGCCTACGTATCATTAGCAGGAGTAGGCACCAAAGCGGCAGATATTATCAGAGAACAATTGGCTGCCCAACCAGAATTTATCCAAAAAATTTCCGGAACTATACTAGATTCACTGGAAACTGGTAAAATAGTAGCAGAAGTTCCTCCAATGTTGTACGCACTTTTCAGACCCTCTGTACAACCTTATTTAATTTCCTGGTTTGCTGTTAACCCTCAAGAAGAAATTCAGAAATTAAAAATTCCTGTACTAATTATTCAAGGAACCCAAGACATTCAAGTAGGCACAAAAGAAGCTGAATTATTACACAGCGCTAAACCAGATGCCTCGAAAATATTAATTAATGGAATGAACCACATTTTAAAACCTGCTGGGTTGGAACGTTCTAAAAACATCGCTACTTATAATGATCCAAACATTGCTATTGATCCGCAACTCATTATAGAAATTGCCCACTTTGTAAATTCCCTTCAATAGTGAGCACCTTGGCGTTAAAATTTAAATCAAAGAGAAATAAAAAAGGATGTCTAACGACATCCTTTTTTATTTTAGTCGGGATGACAGTATTTGAACTATATAGTTAAATAATTGATAATCAGATACTTAATTATTAAAAATTTAGTGTTTTAAATAAATTTGGTGACCATTACTCACCAAAATATTATTATAAAATCCAACCTCTGTTAAATCTAATTGCAACAATATAATATTATCTACCAAAATATTGTTTTTATTGATCTCTAATCATAAAAATCTATAGGTGAAAATTAATTTTTTTTTAAAAATTAATTACTATATTTGATTGTAATTAACAATATAACGTCATGAGAAAATTACTTTATATTTTACCTATTTTTTTCATTTTAACTTCATGTAGTTCTACTAAAATGAATACCTCTAAGTCAAATAATGAAGTATCTAATGATGGATTATATTCTACTCAAACTATAAAATTTGATATAATCGATAATGATTGGGATTTTGCAAGAAAACTTCGTAACGATTGGAGTTTTCGTCAAGATTTTACATGGTTTGCACAAAACCAAGATATTGGTTGGTATTATAGAAACTACAACTACTTGGGAGGTTGGAGAAGTGGAGTATCACCATTTGACATGTACCTCAACGCACCTAAAATGTGGTTCGATTGGAATATGAATTATCCATTTTACATTTGGAATGGTTTTAGAAATCAAGATATGTTAGGGTTAGCTAATATCTGGAATAATGATCAATGGTATAGAAATTCTTGGAGGTGGAATAACTCATGGAATTTTAATAGTTGGAATGGATACTTCAGTGGTTATAGTTGGAATAGATTACCTAATCATAATATTCCAAATTATCGAAGAAATGAATCAAATCAAAATATAGTAAGAAAAGAAGATATAGGAAGTTCTAGTTATGACAAGACAAAAATAGTGAGTAATGAATCTAATTTAAATGAAGTAAAATCAGTAGATAGAAGAGTTTCAACTTATGACCAAACTAGAATATCAAATAATACCGGTCAAATTATTGAAGATTCACAACTTGACAAAGATGTTAAATTGTTAAGAGATTTTGGTATAAATGTACGTACAATTAAAAATGTAAATGAAGCAAGAAAATTAATACCTACTCCAAACACCCCCTACGGAGTTATTCAAAGACCAAATACAAAAACAACTAATCAAATCCAACCAAACCGTAGAGTAGTTTCTCCTACATCAATTCTACCAACAGAAATTACCACTAAACCTGTGGTTAACAACCCTCCTCCATCTCGTGTAAACAATAATTCGAGTAAAGGAAAAGACATAAAACAAGAATAAATAAAATCATATTAGAGAGTAATCACTAAATTCTTGATTACTTGATTATAATAGTCATAAAACAAAAGGTTGGATTAATTTCCAACCTTTTTTAATTATATCCAATCGAAAAATATTTTTATCCAATCCAACCTCTGTTAAATCTAACAGAAGTTAATTTGAACTTTTTTCTTCCAATTTTTA